>Ga0136560_1000345_pt1 | contig 22655 bp, 25 predicted proteins | sample AntRauMeHopE1497_FD_104925 | JGI IMG/M metagenome (GOLD analysis project Ga0136560, IMG submission 104925) | Saline lake microbial communities from Rauer Islands, Antarctica - Metagenome Hop E1 #497 | ecosystem: Environmental > Aquatic > Non-marine Saline and Alkaline > Saline | place... | reverse complement strand
GTAGCCCTGATTAATTGCCACCTCTTCTTTTGCTAAAGCTAAGTATCCGACAGGCGCTCTAGATGACATCAAGACAGTATTAACAGGCAATAGTCCAGAGCTGATTTTCTTCAGGCCGCTGGAGGTAATCTTTCTACTAGTATCAAAAAGCATTTTGCTTTCTTGGCCAGACAAATCCTTCGGAGTAGTCCATAAGAGGTCACCTCCATCCCAAAAAGCGGGGTTTGAAGTACTAGGAGTTGCACCACCAACACAAGTTACTGCATCACCAATTGACGTCACTTCCCACCCCTTTGGAATCAACCTCATTTCGGATTCAATGAACTCGCTTGGGAACAAAGATTGGATGTCAGGTGATAACCCAGCGAAGGGGAGTCCTTCTGCGTTTGCTTTAACGGGGTCGAAGTCGATGAACCATGATTTGAAGATGCGCTGGGCGATCTTTTCGAGGGTTTGGTTCATTTGGGTGTTGGCTTCAATTTTTTTATCGAAAGTTTCTAAAATGTTGCCTATGCATTCCCGTAATACTGAAATTTCTGGAATTTTCACCATAACAGATTTCAATACCGCTTGGTTTAAAAGCGGGTGACCAGAACCACCAGCGTGCTGATTTAAGTTAATATGAGTTAAACAATGCTTCCAAAATAAACTCTCTTTTGGGTTTTTTGCTGTACATGAAACTGCATTATCTGTAACCCAGCATTCACTTCCGGAGAAGTGAATGCTTCCGCAGTAAGATCCTACTCTGCCAATAATTATTGTATTTTTTGGGCTGTTTGCATTGTCGGAGAAACCGATAATGCCATTGGAACCATATACTGGCACTGGATAATTGTCATCTCTCTCAGGTGAGGTTTTACCATTCTTAAAATTAAGATTATTTCCTAGAGAGTTTTCTTTAATTAACACTTGAAACATCCTGAATACTGGCTTTCCCAATATCATAGCCAACTCCCATTAACGCTCTGCGGATCTTTTCATCTAGTTCTGTTGACGTATTAATTTGGCCTGTTAATTCAGCTGTGAGCATCGCCATATCCTCTTCATATTCAGCTTCATCTTCTTCAATTTCAGCAGCACCCACATAGCGACCGGGTGACAAGTTGAATTCGTTTTTTGTAATGTCGCTAATATCAGCGACCTTGCAGAAGCCGGGGATATCCTCATAAGACTTATCCGTTTCACCAGATTCTGACCATGCATGATACGTATCAGAGATGGTTAAAATATCTTCATCATCGAAAACCTTAAGGGCAGCGGTTTCTAGGCGACCTAAATGACGAGCATCGATAAATAAGGTTTTGCCTGTATGCTTCTTATTTTTATTAAAGAAGAATAGGCAAGCTGGGATTTGTGTATTGATAAACAATTTTGGCGGCAAAGCTACCATGCACTCAACGAGATCATCATCAACGATACCTTTGCGTATAACGTTCTCGTTGCTGTTATTGGATGTCATGGCACCGTTGGCCATAACAATACCAGCTTTCCCATTATCATTTAAATGATGGATCATGTGCTGTATCCAAGCGTAATTTGCATTACCGTTGGATGGTTCCCCGTATTTCCAGCGAACATCACCTTGAACCTTATCTGCACCCCACTTATCTTGATTAAAAGGAGGGTTAGCCAAACAGTAATCTGCACGGAGATCTTTATGTAAGTCGTTTAACAGCGTGTCGCCATTGTGTGGCCCTAAATCGAAATCTAGCCCGCGTATGATCATGTTCATTGCGGCCATTTTCCACGTTACTTCGGTATACTCTTGCCCGTAAATAGATAGGTCGCCTTTGTCGCCACCATGTTGTTCCATGAATTTTTCAGACCATACAACCATGCCGCCTGAGCCTATCGCTGGTTCGTACAATTGGCCTTTGGTGGGTGCTAGGGTATTAACAAGCACCTTAACAATCGATTCTGTTGTGTAGAAAGCACCTGCCCCTTTTCCTTCTTCTAATGCGAACTTACCCAGAAAGTATTCGTAAGCTTGGCCTAATATATCTGCTGATTTGTGAGTAGAGCTTGTAAAGCCGACATCAGAGAGTAAGTCTATAAGCTGGCCAAATTTATCTGGGTCAATGCTTAACGTGCCAAAACCCTTGTAAAGAAGGCCTTTCATCTTCGGGTTTTCTTTTTCGATAGCTCTCATTGCGTCATCAAGTGTTTTAGCAATGTTTGGCTGCTTAGATTGCTTTTGAAGATAATCCCAACGTGCTACTTGTGGTACCCAAAAAACATTTTGCGAGGTATATTCGTCACGATCTTCGATGATAGATATGCGGCTAGCTTCATCTTCTTCATAGTAATCTTCGTTTTTAGGATCTGCCGTCCACTCTTCTAGCTGTGTTTTCTTCTCAACAAAGCTGTCTGAGACATATTTAATGAAAAGTAAGCCCAGCACAGGGTGCTTGTATTGTGAAGGCTCTAATGCGCCTCTCAGTGCTACAGCCGAATTCCAGAGGTTCTGAAAAAGTGTTTTCTTTCCAATCGTTTTTACCACAAATACTCCTATTCCTTTACTTTCTTTTTAACTGATATTACATTAATGTAACAGCACGTGACGTAACGTCAAATATTTTAAGATATTTTTACTGATTTTGAGGGGAAGTTTATATTATGGCCATAGGAAAATCAGGTCGATTGGTTATTGACCTTACTCAAGAGCAAAAAAAAGCTATTCATGAAGCTATTAAGAAGGATGGTAAAAATCTTAAGCAATGGTTCCTTGAGAAAGTAAAAGACGATTTTCCTGAGATCAAGCAAGATTAGTATATGTATTACGCCACTGACGATGAGGATCGGGTCGTTTCTTCTATTCGAAATCGCTCCCATAAGTGTTTTTATCGTTCTACTTGGCTATTTCAAGAGTAAGCCGGTTGTCCTTCAGCGTATCGTGAGTCAAGCGATTAATGAAGAAAGAGCCCATAACCTTCATATTCTGAAGACAGCCATTGATTTGAAGTTAACTGATGCTGACTTACTTTGAATCAATTGGTGATGAAGGGAAGTTGACACTAACTAAAAAAGTATCACCGGTTGCCTGGCACAACATAAATCTTAATGGCACATACAGCTTTAGTTTTGAGGAAAAATTACCTGAAATCGAGGAAATAATGAGTCCACTAACAGAAAGAGACATCAATTAGAAATTGATATCTCTCTGTAGGACTTGATGAGAAAGGGATTTTAAGGATTATGTCTTTAGTGGACGGAATGTCCCCAGTACCCCAGTAATGAGCGATTTAAGCCCTTTACAGATTTGATGCTTATGACCGCTTGGCCGTTTAAAGACTAAAGCCTTATATTGTCTGTAGGTACTTTACGGAAACTACTTGTATATTGTTTGACAAGATAAGTTATGCTGATTTGAATGGAAATAACAAATTTTTATCATCTATAATGAAACAGATATACAAAATCACATACTTGCCTACTAACAAAATTTATATTGGCAAACTCGCTTATGAGAGTTTTAGATATTTCGGTAGCCCATCAAAAAATGTCGTTGATGAAGATTTTAAAAAGCTACCTATCGAACAACAAAAAGATTATTCAGTGCGAAAAGAAATATTGTGGGAGTCAGCTACCTGCACAGATTCTGAATTGTCGGCTAAAGAGATTGAATATATAAAAATATATCAATCTAACAATCCAAATATAGGCTATAACAGGTGGCCGAAATTTGGATTGTTAATAGCGTAGGTCGGATTTTGGCACGAAGCGTTCGGAAAAGTTAGTCTAGAAAGTTCTAATGTTTATTGTCCTGCCACAAGAGCACCAAGTGGAGTGCTGTTCATAGCCGTAGTTGGCGATTAAATATCGATGATGAGAAGTATGAGGATTTTGATGTTTTGTGTGAAGATATTGAGCGCCACCTTAAAAAAAGAAGGTGAATTCATCAAGGAAATCGAAAATGCTTTATTGGGTGTGTTCGAAGATGCGTAAGGGTGAGCCCTCAAAAAACATAATAGAGGTTAGTTATGGTTGCTAAGCGAGCGAGGACTATTCAAATATTTCTACCTAGTGGCGACCCAGCAGGGATAAGGATAGCAGAACAAACAACTTCAATCATCAGACTGATAGAGGTTCCACGTAGTGATATTTCAGAGTTCATTAAAACACCTGAGTCAAAGCAAGTTGGCTTGTACTTTCTGGTGTCTGGCGAGAGTAATGATGAGCTTTACATAGGTCAAACCGGCGATGTTGGTGTAAGGTTAATGCAGCACCACAAAAATGAGTCTAAAGATTGGGAAAGGGCGCTGGTGCTTGTTTCTTTGACCAATAACCTCACTCAGACGCACGTGTTGTACTTAGAATCATTATCAATAGAGAAGGCTCGCGAATGTCAGCGATATGAGCTGTTAAATGGTAATGGCGGGCAAAAGCCATATACACCAATACCATTAAAGGCTGACTGTGATGAAATTCATGAAATAGGGAGCTTGTTGCTGGCTACGCTAGGCTATCCAATATTCGAGTCATTAACCGAAAGCAAAGGCGAAGATGATAGTGAGTTTTTTTATTGCAGTCGAAGTGGTGTCAGTGCGAAGGGCGTTTACACAAATGAGGGTATGGTGATAATAAAAGGGTCATCTGCTCCATTTTTAACAAAAAGAAAAGACAAGCAACGCCATACCGAGCATAGGGATAAGTTGCTAGCGAAAGGTGTATTGAAAAAAGAAGATGATACTTTTGTATTTCAGCGTGATTATTTATTTAAAACCCCTAGTGGCGCATCTTCAATTTTAGTATTGTCCTCTTCAAACGGATGGGTAGATTGGAAAACAAAGACTGGCGTAACGCTACATGACTTTCAAGGTCGTGGGTTAGATGTGGTTGATGCTCTCAATGAATAATGGCATTTTTTGTGTTCAATTGATTTGTTCATCACCGCATAGGGGATTCAGAAATATAAAATACGCACCAAGACAGAGGCCCACAAGTTTCTCGCCGTTAAAGCGGCATTTTAATGTCGTATATCGCCCATGAAAATCCTTTTCTGCGCAGCATTACATGCGTCTCATCTTTTGATTTAGGGTCGGTGATAGTTACTTTGAAAGTCGATATGCCCGCGTAGCCATAATCTGCACTATTCAGTGAATTCCTATCAGCCTTTTTTTGCTCAGCTTCACTCATTGGATCCTCTCCGTTAATAAGTTGGATAAGGCCCGATGGTGTCACCATTGCATCAACAATATTATCCACAAACATTAAGCCAAGCCCAGCGCCAAAGGCCGTAAGCGGGTTATTTGCATCAGCGGTAGTAGCAAGATCAGCGGCCATGCTGGCCTTTATTTGTTCTTTCATGCTTTGGCGCAAGGGTTCAAATTCGACGTATTTAACCAGTTTTTCACCATCTCGTGCTTGCGCCGCATCTTTTATATTACTTAGCACCATATAAGGGCTTGCAAACAACCATACCGCGACAGCAGCGGCTAGCGATGCACCAATTACGACCAGCTTAGATGATTTCATTGTTATACTCACTTTGTTGTTAGATGTTGCTAATAAAGACTAAAGATATAGCTTCCATCTTTATTTTATGTAAAAACAGCCTTGTTATAAAGGCTGTTGCATGATTACGGGTGTTTTAAATATTGAGAATAGCGATAACGAGAAACATTCCCACTACCGCCATCCAGAACAATACCTTTTTTGAAAAAATCAGACATGACATCTCTTTTGTTAGGTTAATTACACCATAACCTTTAAGAAATATAAGTCAAACCGGCCTCTAATCGCGAGGTCGACCAACTTTTATTTTTTCAACCTTGGCAGATATCGTTTTTAATTCCGCAATACTCATTTGTTCAAGCGCGTGCACACCAGCTCGCAAAATTTCCCCTTTATTGAGGAGTACGCCTTCTTTCATTAGCTTAATCTTTATGACCTCTATTAAAGCGTAATCATGCTCCGGCATGGTGAAAGAATCTCTTATTACCTTATCTTGTGCAGCTGTTTTTTGTTTGCGAGTGGTATTGAGTGATGTTTGCGACTTTTTCCTATCCGTCGTAGTTTTTTGTTCGACGGTTTCAGCTTGATTGGCAAAAGCAGCCACAGCAGCTTCGTTAATTAACTTAGGTGCCTTTTTCTTTGTCGATAATGTCATTGGAGTCTTATTGGCCACCGTAAATATCCTCAACTAAACGTCTAATTTCATCAGCTGCTTTCTTGTTGCCTATCTCACCTGCGCTTTGTCCACTAGGGAACGAGTCGCTATACGCTTTCCTATTAAATATGACGCTATCTAGCAATCGCATGTTATTTAAGCCTGAAACAAGCTCTCTGGTTTCTGCCACAACAGTGGTGGCCGGGTTTGCCGGTGCTTTAGTAATAAGTATGGCGGCATCCAGTGACTCATTGATTTCTCTTGCTTGCTCAATTAGGTCTGACACAAAGACAAGTGTTTCTGCATCAGGCTGTGTTGGTGCAATGGGGGTTACCACTAAATCTGCTGCTAACAGCGCGGTGCGAAACTCTTTTGAATCCTGCCCGCCAGTATCAACGATAACTTCGTCATATTTATCGCTAAGATCAATTAGTGCTTTGTACAAGTTTCCCGATTTCTCAATACATGTTATCTGCGGTAATTTGTCGTTTTGCTCTCTGCGAGCAGCCCAATTAGAAGCTGTCCCCTGCAGGGCGTTTCCGTCAACCAGTAAAACATCTTTCCCTTGCGCAGCAAGCTCTGCTGCCACGTTTATTGATGTTGTGCTTTTACCGGGTCCGCCTTTGAGACCACCAAATAAAGTGATCATACTGTATATACCTTATGGCTTTTTTTTATTATATATACGATATTACATGAAAAACGCTAATAAAATAAGGGCTGTCTCACCACAACCCAATGTTAATCCGCCATCTTGCCGCCTTGGGTACCTATAAAGCGCAGTTTTGCACTTAAAGTTGTGCATTTTTGCGCATAAAATGATTGCTGAGTAATAAAGGAGACGCAAAATGCTTTCATTCATAGAGTCAGGTAAAACCCGTTATGTGACACAAGACAACATCTCTAAGGGCGTTGACGCTAAAGATGTCGCGGATGTTGCTGAGCTATTTGGTGTATCTCAAAAAATCATCTCAGATATCTTAGGGATCAGTATCCGTGCCGTGCAGAACAAACGCCGCGCAAAAGATAACGAAAAACTCGACAAAAATGTGAGCGAAAGATTACTCCGACTGCGTGAAGTTATGTCGGTGGCGATGAGTTACTTTGACAGTGAGGAAGGTGCAAAGCACTGGTTTAACTCACCTAATGTAGGACTAGGAAAGTAAACAGCCTCTTCTTCTTTGCGATACGTTTTTAGGCATGGATAGGGTCGAGAACAGCATCCAAAAATTGATACATGGTATGACTGCATAATGGAAGTTTTTCTAATATCACATGCTAGTTATGCAGACTTGCAAGGTGAGGGTGGCGTTTACAATAAAGGCCGTTGGCATAATAAAGGTCATCGCATCGTTTACACAAACAGCTCACGCTCGCTTAGTATGTTGGAACGCTATATTCATGAGGATGGACAAGCACCATGCCCCCGTTTAATAATGATGGCCATTCACATTCCCGATAAACTAGAGATGGAAACAATTACCACACATCAGTTGACTGAGAGTTGGTTTTCATATGATGATATCTCACAGGACCTAACACGAAAATTAGGTGAAGACTGGTTGCTTAAGCAAAGAACGGCAGTACTTAAGGTGCCCTCTGCCATTGTACCTCAAGAATTTAATTATCTTATTAACCCAATGGCTAGGGATGCCGCTGACATTAAAATAATAGACATCAGAGAGTATCACTATGAAGATAGATATAAAGGCTTACTAACGACTAGAACCCCTTAGTGAAATACATCAATGAGTACATGTCTTATGATAGCGCTTGTTTTAACCATGCGTTTTGTCGACATCAATAGGTCTTTTAGATAATACGCCAATCACCCAAATATTCAGATGGTCATGATCGCTCCCGCGTCCAAAAAGCCACTCCTCTTTGCTCGCGTAAGTGTTGGCAATGCTTTGAGCTTCTTGCCACTCATCTTATGTTAAGACCAGCGTCAACTGGCGCTCGTCATCCATAAAGTGTCGCGTTTCCATCTCTTTCCTCTAATATCGTTTTTTCGTGGTTTTCTCTCGTATTTCACACACCACTGTCTCATAAGGACAATCTTTACAACTGACGTACATCTTACAAAACTGACTGCCATCAATGGTGCGAAGTAAAGATGGATCAGTGTCATTGGCACTCTCAGCTTCATGATAAACGGTGCTCTGTAGCTTGTAAAAGCGCATCGCGTTGATACGGCCGAAAGGCCGTTCACGTGTTGACATTGACGCGTTGATGAAGCCTAAATTAACGAGGTGCTTTCTTACCCAGTTAACCTGCCGCCACTCTGGGATGTCTGTCGTGTACTCCTTCATGTAATTATCAGGCACCAGTGTCGACATTTCCATAATGACTTGCTCGACAGCAACGGATGTGAAACCTCGCTTGGCCAGTCTAACGCAGCTTTCTCTTACCACTGATTCTGGTGAGTTAGTGGACTCTTGTTCAACATTTATTCTCGCAACCAGATCATCTAACGCGTCATGCCACTCTGCTTTATTCGCAATATCCACAATGGCGCGAAGTGGCGCTGTGATCTCCTCTGGGCGACTTTTCTTAGAATGCTGCTTGTATGCCAGATGAAGAGGCTTGCAGAAGTCCATTGACCACGCATGCAGCTCTTGTCGTAAGTCCATCGTATCTTCTGGATCGCTATCAATATGCTTAAAAACACCAGCGGGTGCTCTGCGAGTGTGGATGGTGATGGTTCGGGTACCTAGGATCTCATCAATCCCCTGGGTGTTGTTCATGAACTTCACCCCATAGAAGTTCAATACGTTGACCTCGCCAGATTTAACGTCCGTAATAGAACGCATTGCCGTGCGCTGCTTATAGGATGTTTTTAAGATTTGAAGCAAGTCATCAACCTGAGGTTGTGAACTCTTGCTGCTTTTTGAGTGTATTTTTTCAATATCATCTAATACAAGTAAACCACGATTTACATCCATCAACCGAGTGATAGTGGCGGCAGAAGCATCACCAATAACAACCCCATTAGCGCTTACGTTGGCCATAAACTCACCTAATGCAGACTTACCAATGCCAGCAGGGCCAGTCGCTAGCATAAGCGGCACCGCTTCAAAAACGGTCTGTACGTAGGTGACGACGGCGACAAGCGCAAGAATAAGGTAGTCGCTTTCATTTGGTAACCAAATTTGAGATTTCATCATTCTCATAATATCTTCGATGATTTCATCAATCTTACGCGCGTGGTAACCACCGCGCTTCCATCTATCAATATCTCCCCATTTCCAAGACTGATAAGGCGATATCTTGGGTATGTCAGCGATAATGGTGCCGTCTCCAAGTGCATAGAGTGGTTTTGAGTGTGCGCCCGGATGATTAATGCCAGGTATTTCATGATAGTCAAAAACTTGCTTATCACTTCGTACCACCTTGGTGACGCGAGAAGCGGCTAATACCCCAAACGCATTTTTAGCTGAATCAATTGTGGTTACCGGGTAATACAAATACCCATTGGCAAACGCGCCTGATATGTCCACAGGATTGTACGCGTAGGATTCGCCTTCTTTAAGGTCGTTAATGTTGCTGATAGCGTGTAAGTCTTCTTGCCTTTGTGCTTCCGCCTTAGTGATCAGTTCAAGAAGCTGCTTAACGGTGCCTGATTGATTAACAAAGTCAGTCCAATCTTTATCATCACCCTTTTGCGTAAAAATAAATGGCGGTCTTAGACGATACCCTCGATTGCCGATATAGGGTTTGTAGCTGCGGGCGATATCATCACCTGCGGGATCGGCATCATGGGCAAGCAATATTTTTTTGTAACCGGCTAGCGTTCTGGGATCGTTAACCACTTCGTAAGGAATGGCGGATCCATGAGTCGAACTGGCCAGCAAGATGCGGGAAAATAAGTTGGATGGCCTTAAAAGCTGATGGAGGATCCAGAGGTCTTTTTGTCCTTCGGTGATAATTAACCATTCATGGCTAGGCAGCCTTTTGGTATTAAAGCTGAATCGGGGAGCACCTGTGCACCATCCATTTTCGCTAATAGGGTTTTGTGTGATGTTAGGGATATTTACTTTAGGGTAAGGATTGCAAGCAATGCCATCCACACGTATCACAGGGAAAGTCAGGGCGTTAACGTAATCTGTGTGCTTGCTTGATTGCGACAAGCCTAGGTGAAAGTATGAAATGGTCTCATCTGTTAATCCACGGCCATACAAGTAATTCAGCGCTGCGGTATTGGCGTAAAGTTTTGTCTGTTGAAGTCGCATGGTAGAGAGTGAGCCAGGCTTTTGCCCGCTTATGTGCTCTGCCAACTTTACTTTTATCGTTTGTTGCGGCTTATTTGCATTGACCAGCTTGAGCATAGTCTTTGCTTTTTTAGCTTCGTGCGGTTGCTCAAGGCGTAGGTATTCTCGTATTTGACTACAGGCTTCAGCCTTGTCAATACCCTTAACAACGCACCAATATTCAAGCAAGTCACCACTTCCCTTTCCATTGGGTGATTCAGATAGGTTTGATTCTTTCCAAAATCCAACACTTCGCCCGGTCGTATAGATGTAAAACGAGTCTCCTTTTTGGGTGCCTGCATAATTACCAGAAGATAAATAGTCTTGACGACGAGTAAAGTTGCCGGTTCCACACAAATATTGTACAACACTCTCCACCCCAGATTGCACAAGGAGTTGATTGAGTTCGCTGATAGCCAGTTTCGCATTCATAACGCACGACCAGCCAATTTTTTAACCATCCAGGTATGAATGCTTTCTGAGTTTTTCCGGTTATCAATTTTCGCGTATACCTTAATAACCGTTTCTAAAGTATCCATTAGCATCGTGGAGACCGCTATATAGTCTTTAGGGTTGTCCCTTAGGTAAAGGGTTGCGCTTAAGTGGCGCATAGCATGTGGGTTTATGCCTTTACTGTCAATTTCAGGAAATAGGTAGCAGACCGCAGTATACGTGCTATTTTTAAAGCGATTACTTAATGCTGCCTCTAGCAGTTGTGTTGGTTTTTGAGATACATTAAACATCAGATAATCAACGCTTTCACAGCCTATTTCTTTGAGATATTGTCGGTTGATGTCCAATAATTTGTCAGTCACATGATCCATATGTGAGATATTTTGATGTATTGACACAATCCCATTGACTCGCCTATTTTTTAAATGAGACACATGAACGTAAATATAATAGTGACCATCAAGCTTATTTTTATATAATCCGATAGGCTTTGTGATTTCAAAGGAGCTTATTTCATTGTCACCCAGTTCACCTAGCCAACGAAGGTTTGTTAGATTGCCCACCCGCAAGGGGCAAATTCTGCAAAGCTCCCACACAAAAGATATGGTCAGTGCATTGAATTTAGGGCCTAACGTCGTGTGTGTGAAGTGAGCTTCATATAAGAACTGCGATATCGCATCAACTTTTTCATCGGGCATAGGTGAGTTGGTAATGAACCGAATGTGACGTGAGCCGTCCAATGTTTCCTTAATGGACTCTAACTCATCCACTTTGCCGCGGGTGTAGACCTCAAGCATTTTGAGATCTTGTTCCCATGTCGCCCATGGCATATCTTCTGGAATATAATAAAAGGACTCAAAGCTTGCATTTTTGCATGCTCTCATCAAGTTTAGGCAATCAGTGATGGCGGAGGCGATGATATTGCTTTCTTTGCACAAAGAAATATGAAAATCAATAAAGTGGATATTAAGGAAGTCATGAAATAGCACATTTTCAATGGGGATATTATCGTTATACATGCGGTATGACTTCGCCATGCGTGTCAATGAGCCTATTCGATTATTTGATGAGTTGCATATCTCTTTAGTATTAACTGTCCATAGTCTTTTAGAACGAGGCTTTATACGAATAAACTCGTGCGTAGTAATGGCTTTTAGTTGTTTGGGTGTATTACGCGGTGTTATTGCCTTTAGCTTCCATTGCGTAAAGGCGAGATTTTGTGCAACAAGATGTTCTGCATTGACGCTATCGTCCTCTAGCTTTTCGGGCCGGGATCCTAAATTTTCCGGCCGGGATCCTAAATTTTTGTATGGATAGTACTGTCGATGTTTCCTGATCAATACACCTTCAGCGCCGGTGAGTTCATCCAGTCTTTTAACAGAAGCAGTATCATTGAGCGTGTTCTTGGGTACTTTTGTGCCTTCAAGCCAATGATAGACAGGGCTATCTTTGAAGTCGTGTTTATCTTCTTTAAGCGCACGGCCTAACGCACTTTTTGATACGCCGGTGCCAAATGTATCTGTGAGCAGCGTAATCAAGGCTTCGGTAAACGTCGCCGACGGCATGCTTATTTCAGATAATCTTAAGACCTCGAACTGTATGTCATTAATGAATGATGCCCACTGACGATTCTTGCCTGTTTTCTTGATGTGGGTAGAAATGTTGCGTTTAAGCTTATCGTATTGCGGCGGATAGAACTGAGCCTTGGACAATGGGCTTGACAGGATCCCACTCTTTATCATCTGTTTGAAACCAGAGATGATATTTTTGATGGATCCTGGCGACTTCTCAATCAACTTAAGCCGATTGATCACCTGAAGTTCACTGATCTGTTCCGTAAAAATACGGTTTTGCTGATGTATGCTCATCTTAGGTCTCTTCTTTCTTGCATCATTAATCGAAACACACTAAGATAAGCGTGTCTTGAATGATCTATTGTTATTCGACCAATCAGCCCGTTAAACTGATATATATATCAAACCCAGAGTAGGCAGCCACCGACTCTGGGTTTATTATTTGTGTCACCCAAATTTAAGTTGATTCTGTTGATATTTCTTCATTGACTCATCGGAAGGTGTGGTATTACGTCTCCCGACACCCTGGATCGTTGATAACCACCCTTTTTTCTTCAATGCTTGGACCTCATTCGATACCATTGCTTTTCCAACAGCCATAGCGACTTCTATCTGCGTAGGTGGATAGTTGTTTTTAAGGTAAAAATCGAAAAAGGCCATGAACACCTTTTCCTGATTCTGCGTCAGGGGCAATAACATTTGCTATCTCGCTCTTCTAATTAAAATATAAACTGTTTTTAAACATATTTTAAACAATGTAAACCTAGTTGCAAGAAAGATCAACCACTAAATATATTACACTGTTTTTACATGGCTATGTTCGGGTTGCATGCTGTTATTGATGTGTTGCACTGTATAAACTACTGTATAGGAAGTCAATACGAAAGGTAACCATCATGAAGAAATCAGACCTTAGGATATTAGAGGGTCAACTTAGCGGACTCCCCCACATTCAGCAGAAACATATTCTCAACTTATTAACACAGCAGCTTAACTCCCAAACCAGCTCCTTTATTGATTGTTTAACGGAGGTTACTACTTGCTGCCACTGTGACGGTCAGAAGGTTAAAACGTGGGGGAAATTAGCAGGCATTCAGCGTTACAAATGCACAAGCAACAACTGCGGCAAAAACTTTAATGTACTCACAGGAACAGTCCTTTCAGGGCTTACGCAATAAAGAAAAGTGGTTTGACTCTTTATTATGCATGCTTGACAGTTTGGCACTTAGAAAAACGGCGAAAAGAGTCAATGTTGAACTAACAACGGCTTTCAGGTGGAGGCATCGCTTTCTACAAGCGCCTACAAAAAGCCAAGCTAAGAAAGTGATGGGAATTGTTGAAGCAGATGAAACGTTCTTTTTAGAATCATTCAAAGGTAAGCGTAGAGGAGAAGGGAAAAATCCTATAGTAATGAAAAGATTGCCGTGTTAATTGTCAGAGACCGAGCAGGACAGATATGTGATTTTGTTTTGGATAAGTTGAGCAAAGATATGATACACAGCCACTTAAAATCAATTGTCGATCAAGAAGCAATGTTGTGTACTGATGGCGCGAGTTACTATAAAAGTTTCGCTCAACAAAAACAAATAGCACATCACCGTTTTATCATATTAGATAAGCAGCACGTTATAGGTAAAGAACTTCCTTTTCCAACGCGCTAATAAAATCAAAATTTAAAACGGATAATGGTCGGAGCACTAATAATGTTTGTGTGTCTGCTTCGTGTACCTATGTGTACCCATAAAAAATGTCGGTACACATGCTACGGTACACATTTTTTATTCATCGGTACACATTAAAGTACACTTATCATTATGATATAATATATATATTACAGTACCTTTAGACTATTATCATTTTGATGTGTACCGGGTGATTTTATTAAAGAACACCTTTTATGATATGTTTTTACTACGTTTTATTGTTTTGTGTCCTATTTTAAGTAATAATTATAGATTATTAATTAATCATTATTATTAAAGAATTTATTCATCGATTTGGTAGTATGTTATTTATCACTATGCAAAAATAACATATTTTTTTGTAAGGCTCTGATTTTAAATATTTTATTTTATTATTTTGTATAAATAGCGTTTCATTTATCCGTTAAGTTTTGCCATTATTATGTTATTTACATCTAAAAAAATAACATAATATACAAATAATAATATAAACCCTTTAATTAATCATTCTGATAATCGCTATGTTATTTTTGGTGCCCAGAGACACACCTCTTTTACTTGCTCTGCCAAGTCTGCCGGCCCGTTATAAATATATTGTTTGAAATAAATTCTGCTGCGGCTTCTTTACCCTTTGTATTGTGGAACACCGGTACACTGTAAAACTGGCTCTTGATACAGTACAAAATGCATCGATATTTGCTTAAACTACTTCTTTTTTTGAGAAGAGTTTGATGAAGATTAATCGAGCAAAGGTCGAGCAGTTGCTAAAGTTGTTTGACCAGCAACAAGAAATTCAATCGATATTGTTATCAGTTGAGAAAAATAAAAGAAAGGGGATTCAGCTACCATGCGAGCTTCTTATATTCCATAGCATAAATTTAATACACCAAGCGCAAGATGGCTTCGCTGACTTTTGTATTGAAATTGAGAGATATAATGATCTGCCGGGGTAACCGCGATGATAACTATTGATTCGCATTCGGTTATGTTGTGACTCACGCTTACGATGTATATGAAGCAGGCGACTGGCAGGGCCTGCCGTGGAATTACACCGATGCAGTTAAAGCGTTCACTAAGAAGTACGGTGAGCCAACAAATATAGTCAATTCTGTTGGTCAGAACTCCTTCGGCTCTAAATTTGCTCAGAAAAAAACTATATGGAGAAAAGGAACGGAAGAGCTTTACGTTGGAGAGAGTTTGTATAGGGTTGGCGAAGTTACCGTTACGTTGTCGGATAATACACTCACTTGGTCACCGAAGGTTTCGGATGACATTTAAAAGCTAGTTCGCTTTTCTTGCTTCCAATGCTGGAATTACTTTTTATAAGAATTACTTCAAATTCGTTCCGCTTTGCTCCACTGGACGCCTGAGACCGACCAATTGGAACAAGTACCCCACTATGCAGAAGTTAATTTTAGTAATGGTACAAAAGAGCGTTTTGAGATGGATGCTAAGTGCCCTGTGGATGCCCGTGTCAAAAGCAAGAAGTCTAATCGTTAGTAACATTTAACGTGGGACACATTTGTTAAATCGCTGTCTGAGGACGACTACGAATTTGTGTATGAAAAGGTAGGTAATAAAAAGCCTGTGGAAAAGCGAGTTTCCATACTTTCCAATAGTGATCGTATTACTGCCTAAATTGGATCTTTTACTACCTAAACTGCTACAAAATCCCTTTTAAAATAATAAGACATGTGGATAAGTCGATTAAACAAAGCGCGTTTTACTGGGTAATAATGATCTTGCACTCATTTTTTGGGGATTTAAACGGGGATGAGTGGTGGACAAAAAAAATATACTGCCTAATAGTGATCGCGCTTACTGGGTGATAGTGATCGTAATACTGCCTAATTTGGTCGGCAATACTGCCTAATTCAGCACATTTAGCGATAATAGTGATCGGAACCATACCTACAGGCCTTTAAATATAAGGATTTTAACATACCACCCCTAACTAAACCCTACCCTGCTCTTAACCCTGCTACCTGTTTTTAACCCTATCTCCTGTTCCTAGCAATAATAATTTGCTTATTATTATTACTTTCCAAAAAAAGCAAAATAAGCCGTCCAGACTCAAGTTTCCATCAAAAGTAAGAAAAAAATAACCTTTTACTGGTTGTATGGCACCGACTAATATTATTATCTCATGTAAAATGATTACTATTAGGTAGTAATACGATCACTATTAGGTAGTAACGCTAAGCCCATTATTTACCTATACTTGAGATACCAATAAAAACTATAATAATAAACAATGACTGACTTACCAGATAACAACGCTGAACAAAAAGACAACTTGCAAATGCAATTGTTCAGCCTAACTGATACGCCCAGTCCAAGTCATTACACATTTGAGCAATACTCAAACAGTATCATTGAAATTGATCAAGCACCTCGATTCTATCGTGGACAAAACCGCGCCATAAAAATAACTGACATACAAGACGACAAACAGGTCATCAGAGAACTAAAGGTGGTGACTTACAGGAAATTAGAGGTTTAAACTATGTATTAACAAATGCTAAACGAACTCCCCCCCCCTGTATGACCCCCTTTGGTCCTGTAGGTCACCACCTTTGGTGGCAATTCGCTGTTGTAGAACCCTGCGCATATAATTAGCTACTGTAAACGACCACCTATCTGACATGTATAATGTGACTAGAGGAACAAGCCGGTTCACATTGGGGTTTAGGGATCCCCCCCCTAGAAAGACAAAACCTTCTGTAGCTCAGACTAACATTGGCCTGTGAATGTGTATTACTTTCTAACTATCTTGCGAGTGAGTTGTTAAGTGTCAATCGGCTAACAGAAAAGTGTGCCGCCACTTCTTTTTTTGTTATTCCAGGATCTGTCAACATTGCCCTCGCTTTCTTTATATCCTGACTGCTCATTGATGGTTTTCGACCGCCTTTGCGGCCGCGTGCTCTTGCAGCTGCTAATCCGGCCATTGTGCGTTCGCGTATTAGTGAATGTTCAAATTCAGCTAAAGCTCCAAAAATATGGAAAATAAGTTTACCGCCAGCATTCGTGGTGTCGATAGACTCTGTAATTGATTTAAACCCAACCTCTTTTCCTTCTAGATCAGTAACTATGGCCACTAAGTCTTTTAGTGATCTAGCAAGCCGATCTAGCTTCCACACAATCAACATGTCACCTTTTCTGAGTGTACGTAGGCAGATTTCTAGTTGCAGGCGGTCTTTTTCTTTGCCGGTTACTTTCTCTTTAAATATCTGCTTGCACTGATGTTTGAGAAGTGCATCAACTTGCATATCAAGTGTTTGGTCTTGAGTACTAACTCTTGCATAACCTATTATCATGACTTATTTAACCTTTTTCTTATTGAGTCGGCTTTTTGCTTAACACCCACTTTGGGATTTACTTTAAGAGCTGTATCAAATGCTATAAGAGCACCGCGATCATTGTTCAGGTTTTCATAGACTAATCCTTTTACTTTGAAGGTCGTTCCATCGAAGTCGTCATCGGTAGCATCAATGACCTTTGCACTTGCAGTAAGTACCTTTCTGATAAGTCCCTCAGTAATTGAAAGTGATTTAAGAATCTCTTCTGCAGCATAAATTGATGTTGATGGATTATCACTCTCTCCTTGGCTATAAAAGGTACGTTTGGTTATCTTAGATTTATTCACGGGATTTATATACATCAAAGTGTCGTTTTCGTACCATTTCAAGGTGCACACTCCGATGTATATAAAACGGTCGTTTGTTTCTATCAACGTAGAAGTGAGTACAGTATAAACAATATATACGGTATATACTAAGTTTATAAAAAATCTCAAATGAGACTAATTGTTGATATTAATCTTAAATGAGATATAATGGCATTACTAATCAGTGTTGGAGTTTTTATGAAAACCTTAGTAGAAGCCAGAGAGGCTCATAATATTAATCACGGTGCAGCGTTTAAGATGGGTGTTAACATCCTTAATAAGTGGGAATGTTCTGTCCCGCAGAAGTTGGCTATTTTGTCGATACCTAGAAGCACGTATCACCGTTACGTTAAGAATGACGGTGCTGTGTCTTTAAGCAGTGACCAACTGGAGAGGTTGAGCTATCTTGCCAACATTCATCAGGCATTGCGCTTGGTGTTTTCAAATCCAGACAACGTCTATGGATTTATGGGGATGGCAAATAGTAACCCTTACTTTAATGGGAGAACGCCACTGTCTATCATCAGCACAGGTAGCTTTGGGGCGCTGTATGAAGTATTTAAGCGCATTGATAGTATGAGAAGCGGACAATGGTAGATGTTCGGCTTGTCGTGCAGCGAGAGAGCTTATCTTCATACAGGATGGTTAACTCAAAGTTTCCACCAATATCATTGTTTGATGATGTGATGAGTCCTGATGATTTTGATACCGCTTATGCGCTGCAAGCGTTAACCAATCCCCGATTGCTTGATGCGGTTGGCGACCTATCCCTGATATCCGTAGAAGATATTCCCTTTGGGATTGATGGCACCAATTACGCTACCGCACCATTTACTCATGTAAATCCAGATGGTTCTCGTTTCAGTGACGGCTCATATGGTGTGTTGTATTTAGCCGATACACCTGACACGGCTATCGCAGAAACTCGCTATCATCAAGAAAAATGCTTTCGCAGTGTTGAAGGACTTCATTACGACACTGTTGATATGCGTTGTTTGAAAGTTGTGTTCAGTGCAGAGCTAGTTGACGGTGTTGGTATTAAAGAAATTCATCTGCCAGATGACTACGCGCCCTCGCGAATTTTCGGTGCCCAAATAAGGGGAGCTGGCGAGAACGGCATCCAATACCGTTCTGTTAGAAATACTGGTGGTATATGCTGGGGGCTGATGTCACCTCGGTATGTCGAGTCAGCCAGGCAAACTATGCATTTTGAATTTATCTACGATGGTGAGTCTATTTCTAAAGTAAGAGAGCTTACGATAGATAAATCACACCTACTTACTGGGCATGACTTAAAATAGAATGAATGGTATATACAGTATATTTATTTATGCTAATTTCACTGCCCGAACGAACGAACACTGTTCGAATTAATTATTGCGTTCGTTCGTACTTTCACCTAATATGCATTAAGGAATATTAAGGTGAAATAATAATGAATAATCAAATAAACGAAAATCACTCCACGCAAGAACAAGTAAGCTCAATATGTAACCGCCTCTATGCAGAGGGCACTAAACCAAGTGTTCGATTGGTTCTGTCAGAACTACCAAATGTCAGCAGCACATCTACCGTCCATAAATACTTTAAAACATGGAAGGAAGAGTTGGATGCTAACCAGCAGTCTCTTTATGACAAATTAGGCTTCTCAGTTGATTTCACTAAATCTTTCATGAAAGAAATCACTCGCTTTAGCGTTGAGGCAGAGCAGCGCTATAAGAGTTTGGCTGAGGATGCATCTGAACAAAGGGATGTTGCTATTGGGACGCTAGAGCAAGTTGAAGAGCGCTACCACAAACAAATTGCTCTTGTTGAACAGAAAGAAAAGCAGATCCAGTCATTGAAAGACGAGGTCTCTGTGACGCATAGGAATATGGAGTCTGAGTTAACAAAAGTAAAAGAAGTCAATGAAGCTACCGTTGGCGAACTAAGGGAGCAGTTACAAAAGGCTAAAGAAGATAACAAGGTGCTGTTGTCGTCAAATGAAGATATCAGAACGCAGCAGGTTAAAGCTGAGTTGAGGCTGGAAGGTAATCAAGAGCTTGTTGATGAAGTAAAAAAACAAAACACCCATCTACTGCAGGACAATAAAGAATTAAATGCTAAGTTATCTGAATTAAACCGAGTTATTGCTGGTCTTGAATCGACGGTTGTTGGTAACGATAAGCTGATTGAGCAATTAAGAAAGTAAGCTAGCCAATATAGTAAGAATAATATAAACGATATAAACAGTATAAACTATTTATATCATATGTTTATTTTATTGTTTTTAAAAAGTATATTAAATGGCTTCTAGTTCAGCGGTGAGCGTGAATGTATCAAGTTTTGTATGGTTTATGGCGAATGACCTTTGGGGCGATTTTAAGCATACAGACTTCTCAAGGATTATCCTTCCATTCTTAGTGTTTCGCCGTATTCGGGTTCTAGGGATTTTCCCCTCTAAACTAACGCCTTATAACTGTTCTTAAGTTCAGATTTAAGGCGTTGTTATCTGCAAAATTAAATTTTTATTGATAAGCTATGCGTTCCGCTTGTTCAACAACATACTTAATAGCTTCATCAGTTTTGTCTGGTGGGTATCCACTTCTACTAAGTATTTTCTTTATCTTCAGTCTCATACTTGCTCTGAGGTTCTCCCGAACAGCCCAGTCTGGTTTAGCGCTTTTACGGATCGTATCAGCTAACTTTATCGCAATAGTAATTAGATCCTCATTTTTCATTTCACTTGCGGCACTGCCATCTCTGAGTAATGCATCATAAAACGCCTTCTCTTCAACGCTTAAGCCAAGCTCTTCTCCTTCATCCGCCGCGTTTTTTAATTCTTTTGCTAGCGCAATTAGTGCTTCTATGACCTGACTGGTTTCTACTGACCGATTGCGATATTTGGCAACGGCTTTATTTAAGCGCTCTGAAAAAGCAATTTGGTTAGCTGCGTTCTTGGCTGTGCGAGCGGTTATTTCATCATCGATTAGTTTTTGGAGCAGCTCTATCGCGAGGTTCTTATGTTCCATACTTCTGACATCTTCAAGAAAGTCATCATCCAGTACGCTTATTTCCGGTTTATTAAGACCAGCTGACTTGAATATATCAACGACTTCGCCGGATATAATAGCCTTACTCACCAGTTGGCGAAGGCTGTGTTTGACTTTATCTTCACTGAGCTTTGTTTTTGAACTCGTAACCTTCTTAATTGCATTTCGTATGCTATCGAAGAATGCCACCTCATCTTTGTATTCTCTGATCTCTTCCAGCGCACTGACAAGACTGAATGCCTTTGTCAGTAATAATACGCATTTATCAAATTCCACTTTGCCGTCTTTAGGTTTCAGAACATGGTTCATAGCGCCTGCTGAGACAGTCATGTAGTTTTCTCTAAACGTGCTGTAATCATAGCCGTGCATCTTCGCTCTACAAACATCTAGTTTAGATTTAAACACTCTTACTGCTTCATCGATATCGACAGTGGGCTTACCCTTACCGTCACTTGCAGTGTAGTTGGCTAGTGCTTTTTTCAGTTCTGGAGCAATGCCTAAGTAGTCAACAATGAGCCCACCTTCTTTATCCCTGAATACTCTATTTATCCGGGTAATGGCTTGCATCAAGTTATGCCCGACGAGTGGTTTGTCAATATACATGGTGTTAAGGCAGGGGGCGTCAAAGCCCGTCAGCCACATATCACACACAATAACGACCTTCAGACTATCATCTGGATCTCTGACTCGATTAGCAATCTTAGCTTGTTGCTTCTTGTTGTATATATGCTGCTGATATCCGGTGGGGTCCGAAGATGAGCCAGTCATAATTACTTTGATAGCACCTTTATTAATATCCGCGTGGTGCCAGTCTTCATTTATCTTAACTATTTCTTTGTATAGCTGTACGCAAGCCTTACGGCTGATGCAGACGATCATAGCTTTACTGAGACTTGCTTCTTCACGCCGGGCGAAATGCCCTGAGAAGTCTTTAGCGAGCTTTTTAACGCGGGATTTCTCAGTTATCAATGCTTCTAGCGCAGCATGGTGCGCTTTTATCTTCTCTTTTTGATTGTCCTCATAGCCTGCAATAATTTCCTCTGCCTCAGCATTTAATGACTCCTTATCGACATTAGCGTCTTCAGAAATTGGGATCATGCGACTTTCATAAAACAACGGTTTAGTTGCTTCGTCTTTTTGGGCCTGTTCGATATCATAGACGTCGACGTAATCACCAAACACAAGCTTTGTATCTTTGTCATTTAGCTCTATCGGTGTACCTGTAAAGCCTATATAACCTGCGTTCGGCAATGCTGTTCTCATGTGATGAGCATAGCCGTACTTAAGTTGGCCAGAGTCTTTATCAAAACGAGCTTTGTTACCGTATTGGCTTCGATGCGCTTCATCAGCGACAACAAAGATATTATGCCTATCGGTCAGTGCTGGCAGGGATATTTTGTCTTTTTCAGGCTGAAACTTCTGCATAGTGGTAAAGAAAATACCGCCTGCTTGTTTATTATTAAGCTGCTCGTACAAGTCATCTCTATTTTTAATCTGTACCGGGGTTTGCTTCAGTAAGTCTGAGCTATTTAGGAACGTGCTATATAGCTGGTCATCGAGATCATTACGGTCTGTCACAACAACAATTGTTGGGCTTTCTAATTCAACGTCGGCAATTAGCATCGCGCTATAGAACACCATAGATAGGGATTTACCAGAACCCTGTGTGTGCCAATAGACCCCGCATTTCTTGTCGCCCTTCACAGAGGATGCTTCTTTTGAACTGTTTATTGCTTTCCTAACGCCATGGAACTGATGGTAAGCCGCCTGCTTTTTAATGAACGAATCTTTGTGAGGCTCAAATGTAATGAAAAAGCGAAGGTAATCTAATAAGTATTGCTTATTAAAGAAGCCTTTTATCATAACTTCTAATTCACAACTGGTTTCT
>Ga0136560_1000344_pt1 | contig 22659 bp, 8 predicted proteins | sample AntRauMeHopE1497_FD_104925 | JGI IMG/M metagenome (GOLD analysis project Ga0136560, IMG submission 104925) | Saline lake microbial communities from Rauer Islands, Antarctica - Metagenome Hop E1 #497 | ecosystem: Environmental > Aquatic > Non-marine Saline and Alkaline > Saline | place... | reverse complement strand
GAACGGGCTCGTGGGGCCCTGGTCGGTGGCCAGCGGGGGCGGCCGACGCCGGCCCTGGAGCGAGCGAGGGCGGGAGCGCAGAGGCGTCGGCTCGCCCGCGGCGGCGGATGCCGAGGACCGTGACGACGGCGACCTCTGCGACGGGACCTTGGCCCCCGATGACGGCCTGGCGCGCACTCCCGGCAGCGCCGGCATCGAGCCGCCGGAGCGACGGGACCGCAACGGCGTGGACGCGGCCGCCCCGCCGATCGTGACCAGCGCCCCGAGGATGCCACCCTGCTGCGCCTCTGATGCATACCGTGCCGCCGGAAGCTGGGCCTCGGAAAGCGCCCGCGGCAGTCGCTCCGGCGTCCCTCGCGGGGCCGTTGCAGCAAACGCCCCGCGCTCGTGCCGCCGCCCCGAGCTTGCCGTCGTAGCGCGGGCCAGCAGCGGCGACGAAGGCCCGCGGCCTGCCCACGCCGGCCGGGAGCGGCCGGTGCTGCCGGTACGGCCCGCGGTCTTGAGCAGGGACGCCGGCGTTGCCGGTCTCGCCCGGCTCGCGGCGGTCTCGAAGCGGCTGGTCACGGACGACGGCGTCGATGGCGCCGTCCCTGACGTGAGGCTCTTGAGCATGCCCATTGCTTCGCGCGACTCGCTGGGGCGACGGCCGGTGAGCCGGCCTTTTGACCGGACCGCCGCCTCGGCCGGCGGCTGCGAAAAGCGGCCTGCGTCCTCGGCCATTGCGGGTGTCCCGCCGATCGGGGTGCACGGGACCTCGGTCGGGGCGCGTGCGTGGTATCGCCGGGGGTGCGGAGTGCAACGGCGCCCGCAGCGTGCGATCGGCACGTCAGCTCTCAGTCGCGAGCCGAGGCCTGCCGGCGCACACGCTTGCGTGGCGCTTACAAATCGGCCAAGGGCTCACGCAGCATCCATCAAACTAAGCCAACGCGCATCTCGTCGACCGTGGGCCGACCGGGGCCTCGCGCTCAGCAGTCCTGCACGTCCATGACGCACCGGAGCGCCTTGGTCGCCTGGGCCACCGCCGCCTTGAACTGGAGCATCGTCATTGCCGCGCCGCGGCGGATCTCGACCACGAGGCCGGCGCTGCGGCCGTCGGGGCCGGGCGGGAGCACGCCGTCGCCCGAAAACACCTGCACCCGCGCGAGCTCCACGGCCCTTGCCGCGCGCTTGGGCGACGTGGCCGTGCGGCCGTACACGACGCACGCGCCGTGCTGCCAGTCCGTGGTGAGAATGACCTCGTCGACGGCGGCGGCGGCGGCGGCGGGGCGGTAATCAGTCAACCCGCCGCCGCCGCCGCCGTCCTCGTCGTCGGCCGCCGCCGCCGCCGCTTGCTCCATGGTCCCCCGGATCACCTTTTGCAGGGTGTTTCCGACCCGTGCGATGACGACGCCGACGGGAGTGGTGGTCACGAAACGCGTCGAGAGGAGGCCGCCGGCTCCGTCAAAGGCCGGGAGGTCGGTGGGGGCGGGCGCGAGGGTGTCGGGTCCGTCGGCGTGACGGAGGCGGGACGGGGTGGCGGGCAGCGCCGAGGCGTGGCCCGACGCGGCGGGCCTTGCCCGGTTGGAGGGGCCGGTCAGGCCCCGCATTGCGGGGGAGAGGCCTGACGCGGGCATGATGGTGCTGCCGCCGCTGCCGCCGCTGCCGCCGCGGGCGGCGGGGGTGCCGTCCGCGGCGTTGGTCTCGTTCTTGGCCGTCCACGGGTCGTCGTCCTGGTGCCCCGGGGCCTCGCCCGAGGCGGAGGAGGCGCAGGATGGCAGCGCGGGGCCCTCTGACGTTGCCGGGCTCGTGGTGCCCTCTGTGGCCGACGCCGCGCCGGCGAGCGAGGACGGGAGGCGGGGGCAGTGGCGGAGGCCGGCGGACCTTCCTCGGCCGAGGACACCCTGGGAGGAGGAGCGGCCGGGGGAGGCGTCGCCGTCGGCGGGGCAGGAGCGGGAGGCGACGAGGTCGCCGCTGGGGGGGCCGAGGTGGTCGGGGGAGGGCGGGTGCCGGGCGGGGTCGTCGGGCGGGTCGGAGGCCGAAGCGCCGAGGTCGAGCTCGGGCGGCCCGCCGTCCCAGCGGTCGGGGTCGTCGCCGTTGTCGGCGTCCTCGCGCTTGGCACCGTCCGCTGCTGCTGGCCGTGCGGCGGGGAGGCCCGCGGCGGAGGGGGCGCGCGCGGCGGGGGGCTTGCCCTGGGCGGCGGGGGGCAGGCGCGGGGATGGCGCCCGGGGACCCACGGAGCGGAGGGGGGGCGCCGTGCCCGAGCCGACGTCGGCCATGGGCGCGGCGGGGCGGCCCCGCTGGGGCGGGAACGCGGGCCCGCGGCCGCCGGCGTCGTTGGGGAGGGGTGCCGCCCCGGCGGGGGGCCTGTGCTCGCCGCCCTTGCGCGGCCCGGACTCGCGGCTGCCCTGTGACCCGGGCATCGGGGCGAGGGAGGTTCCGGCACAGCTGACGACGACGGCAGAGCCGTGGGGACGGTGGGCGGCGTCGGCCCCGCGGCCCCCGGGAACGGAGGAGCCGCCGACGGCGTCTCGGCCCGTCGTGCCTGCCTGGCCTGCCCGCTGGCGGCGCGGCCTCCGCAGCCACGCGGCGCGAAGGGCGTCCGGCACTGCCGTGCGGGTGACGGGGTCCGGGTCGAGGAGGCCGAGGACGAGGCGCCGGGCGCGCGCGGAGACGCGGGCTGGGAAGATCCAGGCGGGGATGGGGGGGACCGAGGACTGGGCGGCCTCGCCGGGAGAGGACGCAGAGGAGGAGGCGCCCGCGGCGCGGGAGGGAGGGGGCGGGGGCGTGGCGGGGCCCGCCGCGCCCGGGAGGGCCGTGGTGCCGGCGGCGGCGGCGCCCGGCGATGGGCCGCGCCCCTGCTCCGCGCATCGCGCCGCCGCCACGGCCTCCTTTCGGGCCGTGACCCACGCGCGGTACGCCCGGTAGCGGGGGCACGCTCCGAGGTCGTCTCCGAAGGGCATTCCTCCCGTGAGCATCGCGAAGAGGATGACGCCACAGGACCAGGCATCGGCCTTGAGGCCGTCGTAGCCCGCCCCGCCGTGGCCCGTGACCTCGGGCGCAGTGTAGAAGGGGGAGCCGACGACGGAGGCGAGCCGGGCGAGCGGGGTGCACCCGGTGCCGGGGGAGGGGGAGTTGGCGGGGACGGTGTCGACGGCGGCGCGGGAGGGGGGAGTGTGCAGGGGCACGGGCTGGAGGGCCCGGCCGAGGCGCTCGGGGGTGGAGGGGCGGGAGGCGGAGGCGGAGCCCGGGGCCGGGTCGTCGTCGGGGCCGGGGAACACGACCACGCCGCGGCTGGGGCCGGGGCCGGCGTCCGCCGCCCCGGGGTCGGCGGCTGCGGCGTGCAGGGCTGAGAGGCCAAAATCGGCGATCTTGAGCACCCCGGCCTCCTCCCTCCACGCGTCGTCACGGTCCGCGGAGCGGCCGCTTGCGCGTGCCCCGCCGTCCGTCCCGGCGGCCCGCGCTGCCACCGACGCCGCGACGTCGGCGGCGAGGAGGAGCGGCCCGCCCAGCCCGGTGCCGGGGCCAGGCTGCGGCGACGGCCCGTCCTCGCCGTCCTCGCCCTCGGCGTCGCTCGGCCCGCCGCCGCGGATCCACTCCGGGAGGCAGGGCGGCGTCACTGGCCGCCAGGACGGCCCCTCCTCGTCGCCGGGGGGCGCTGGCGCCACCTGCTCGCCCCCGCGCGACGGAAGCGGGCCGTGGCCCCCAGGGGCGCCGGCAGAGAGCCACGAGGCGACGCGGTGGGCGGCCCGCACCCGCCCCAGGGCGCCGCCGTCGGTCCCGCTCCCCCGCCTCCTCCTCGTCCTCCGCCTCCTCCGCTGCTGCGCGCCCACGTCGGCGTGCCTCTCCCTCGCGTCGTCGCGGCGCCCCTCAGCCCTGCGGCCCGGCCGCTGGCCCCACGGGTGCAGCGCCTGACCCCTGCCCCAGCGCCCGTCCTCGTCCTCGTCCTCGTCGCTGCCGCTCGACGACACATCGCCGCCCGACCTCCCGCGGCCCAGCGGCTGGCCCCCGCCGCCCCCGCCGCCCTGCTCCCTCTCCCCGGTACCCCCGCCATCGCCCTCCTCCTCCTCCTCCCCCTCCTCCCCGCCGCTCCCGCTCTCGGACATGGCCGTCTCCTCGGCGAGGAGCAGGTTCTCGGGCTTGAGGTCGCGGTGCACCACGCCCTTGGCGTGGCAGAAGCTCACGCCCCGCAGGAGCTGCCGGAAGTAGTACCGTGCCGCGGGCTCTGAGCACCCCTCGTCGATGGCGATCCGGTCGAAGAGCTCGCCGCCCGTGGCGAGGTCCAGGAGCAGGTACAGGGACGTCCTCCCGGGCTCCAGGCGCTCCAGCACGGCGTGCAGGTGCACCACGTGCGGGTGCCGGCCCAGCGTGGCGAGCGCGGCGATCTCTCGGAAGATCGTGCGGCGGGCACGGACAAGCCGGGCGAAGCGCACCGGAACGCGCGGCACGGCGACGCGCCGGCCCTTCACCGAGGTCCAGGAGGCGACGTTGGCGTCGCCAGACTCAGCCGGGTCGGTGCTGACGCCGCAAAGAGCCGGGGCTCGGGCCTTCTCGGCCGGCCCCACGGCCGGGTGGTCCCAGCCCCATACCTCGACGCAACGGGTGAGCGGGAGCTCCTGCAGCTGCCCCACGGCGGGGTCAAGGCTCGCCGGGATGACGAGCTGGGTCGACGGGTGGTACAGCCACCACACGTGCTCCTCGCGCATCGCCGCCTGCCCGGACGCCACGTCCGCCTCGAGCTCCAGGCCCTGCGACACACACACACACACACACACGCGCAGGAGTGACACTTGGTCGCATCACAGCCGCACAGCCAGGGCATACAAGCGCGGCGACGGCCGCTGCCATGTGCTCACCCTCGTCAGGACGACGCACCGCCCGATGAGGCTTGCCGGGACGAGCCGATAGGAGATAGGATTAATGACCTTCATCGCGAGCTTCTGCGGCGCGGGGAGCGTCGGCGGGCGAGATGCGTTCGTGTCACCGGCGCAGACGAGTGGCCAAATTTTCGCCCCGCCCGAGATGCGTCCATCAGCGCCGATTCCGCACCGGTTCACGCCCTGGCGCGGGAATCGCTTGCGTGTACCCCGGCCAAGGCCCCTCGGGGCGTTCGGGGGCGGCCTCGGCGGCGCCGCCGGCGGGCGTTGAACTGCCGCGCGCGGAAACGTCTCACCTTCCCGTCCTCAAGCCGCGAGACGGAGTGCACCCTGCCCGCATTGCCGCCGCCGATGAATGAGACGACCTTGTACGCCGGCTTCCCGTCCACATGCACGACACCATCGGCATGGTTGGTGACGCTGGCCACATACATTCCACCGTGCCCGCCACCGGCTTGGTTGCTGTCGAGCGCGGCGCGGTCTGCACAGGCAACGGACTTGGTCTTTCGCAGCCGGGTCTGCCGGCCTCGGGGGCTCGGCGCTTGGTGGAGGTGCTGGCGGGCACTCGGCGTGGGTCGCTCCCGGGGCGAGGCCGGCCAGCAGCCGGCCGGATGATGGCAGCGAGGAATGAAAAGAGCCCAGGATCCGTGCTTCCCCCGACGCGCCGTCCAGGAAGCACTCCAGGGACATCATGCTCGCCCGTGCCTGTGCATTTGCGGGCGCTGCAGCCGTGAGCCCTGCCTTGCAGTGCTATGACGCGTCGGGGCGCCGCCCTGGGCGGCCGCCGTGCTGGTGACGAGAAGCTTGCGCCGCCCCCGTCCGCGGATGCGCCCGACGCGTCGACGGCCGGCCCGGCGTGCCGGCAATGGTGTTACCGTGCAAGTGGCTGCCTGGCCTCGTGCCACCGCCGCGCGCTCCTCCTGCCGACCAACCCGCAGAGGGCTGCGGCGCGCCCCCGCGTGCTCGCCGCGGCCGTCCGCCCGATGTCGGGCGCCGCCGCCGCCGCGAATCCCACCCCTGCCGAGACTTACGCCAAGTTCATGGACAAGCTGAGCGCCACCGAGGCGGCGGCACGCCTCGGCGGCGGCAAGCCGCGCGTTGACAAGCAGGTGAGCGAGGCGACCGCCCAGCCGGCTCGCGCGCTCCGCCCCGCATCCGTCGGCCCGGTCCCCGGCTGCGTGCTCGACCTCAGTGCCTGACCGCCGTCCCTTCTCGCTGCGCGCGCAGCATGCTCGCGGCAAGCTCACGGCCCGCGAGCGCCTGGACCTCCTCCTCGACAAAGGCACGTTCCGCGAGTACGACGCCCTCAAGAGCCACAGGTGCCAGGACTTTGGGATGGGCGACGTGAAGATGCCGGGCGACGGCGTCATCACGGGCCACGGGTACGTTAACGGGCGCCTCGTGTACGCGTTCTCCCAGGACTTCACCGTCGCGGGAGGCTCGCTCAGCGAGACACACGCGGAGAAGATCTGCAAGATCATGGACAAGGCTGTCGAAGTCGGCGCCCCGGTGATCGGCCTCAACGACTCCGGCGGTGCGCGCATCCAGGAGGGCGTGGACTCTCTAGCCGGGTACGCCGAGGTGTTCCAGCGCAACGTGGACGCGTCGGGCGTGGTGCCCCAGCTCACGCTGGTCATGGGCCCGTGCGCCGGCGGCGCAGTCTACAGCCCCGCCATGACCGACTTCACTTTCATGGTCCGTGACACCAGCTACATGTTCGTCACCGGCCCCGACGTCGTCAAGACGGTGACACAGGAGGAGGTCACCCAGGAGGAGCTCGGCGGCGCCAAGACGCACACCAGCAAGAGCGGCGTGGCCCACCTGGCGTTCGACAACGACGTGGAGGCCATCCGAGGCATGCGCGAGTTCGTGTCGTACCTGCCGTCGTCAAACCGCGCCAAGCCCCCACGCGTGGAGCCCAACGACGCGCCGTCCAGGTCCTGCGACATGCTCGAGGGCCTCGTGCCGACCGACCCCAACGTGCCGTATGACATGAAGGTGGTGGTCCGTGAGGTGGTGGACGAGGGCAGGTTCTTCGAGATCATGCCCGACTTTGCCAAGAACATCATCATCGGATTCTCCCGCATGGACGGCCGCACCGTTGGCGTCGTGGGCAACAACCCCATGGAGCTGGCAGGCTGCCTGGACATCGACTCGTCAGTGAAGGCGGCTCGCTTCGTCCGGTTCTGCGATGCCTTCAACATTCCGCTGATCACCTTTGTCGACGTGCCCGGCTTCCTCCCGGGCACCGCCCAGGAGTACGGTGGCATCATCCGCCACGGAGCCAAGCTCCTGTACGCCTACGCGGAGGCGTCCGTGCCCAAGCTTACGGTCATTACCCGCAAGGCCTACGGCGGCGCATACGACGTCATGTCATCGAAGCACCTCCGGGGCGACAGCAACTACGCTTGGCCGTCCGCCCAGATCGCTGTCATGGGCGCGAAGGGCGCCGTTGAGATCATTTTCCGCGGCAAGGACCTGGCCGAGCGCGAGCTCGAGTACACCGAGAAGTTTGCCAACCCGCTGCGCGCAGCTGAGCGTGGCTTCGTGGACGGTATCATCTCGCCGGCAGACACGAGGCGCGTCCTCTGCGAGGACCTTGAGATCCTGGCATCCAAGAAGCGCACGGAGCTCAAGAAGAAGCACGGCAACATTCCGCTGTGAGGGACGGGTGTGTACAACAGCAGGCAGCAGCAGCACCCGGGGGTGGCTGCAGTGGGCGTGCTGTGTGACGTGTCCGGTGGGTTGATGCGCCCACTCTCCAACCGCTTGAACTTCCCTGTGGGCCCCTTCCACCCCTGCTGGACAAAACCACGCCGCGATTCAACTTGCATATTCTTAAACGAAGCATGACGCTCCGCGCGCCAAATCAAGCACACAGCGCGGCAGCCAACCTGCCATCCGGCCCACGTCGGCCATAACATCACTGGCTTGGTGAAACAGCAGGATCAGGAGCAACGAGCCAGCAGCCGTTCGTGCTCAAATTTGAAACTGGCTCATCCTTGCCGGGCCCGCGAGGCCAAAGAGGGAACCATCCCGCGAACCACGGATCCCGCGTCATGTGCGCAGCCGGAAGCACTGCGTGGAGTCGAAGCTCCAAAGCTGTCAACAGACTGGCCAGCCGAAGCTGCAACTGGGATCCAAGTCGCCGCAAGATCGCTACTCTGGCGCCGCACTAGCCGCACGAGCTGTGGTGAGAAAACACGACATTTCCAACGCCGACCCGCAAAACCGTGCGCAAACGTCAGCGGATCTTTGGGCAGACTGAACGGTGTGTGGCCAAGAAGTTGCGCCGTTGAGGCCATCAACCAGCAACAAACCTGCACTTGCTGAGATACCATGGTGCCCATACCCGACGCCCGATCCAGCGGAGGCCGAGCTCACAGCCGCGGCAATTAATCCATACCTCTTCGCAACCAAGCGAACCGGACCCACGCGAAGGAACACCCGAGCGTACCGTGACAAGCCGGTATGTCCCGGTTTGCGGCGGCTTCACGCACACGGCAACGGAGGTGGCGGTGTCAGAGTCGGACCTCTGCTGCTGGCGGCGTCCACATTGCCCTCGCAAGGTCGTAGCACACCACTTTCAGGGCTCGGGAGCCAACAGCAAGGTGAGCCATGACCCAACGAGTGCCACGCAGAAACTTCCGAGTGAAGATGTGGCTGCCCAGCTGGCGCATTTGAGGCTCGTTAGCAATCCAGCGGGACACCTCCACAGTACGGACCGCCTCGACCACACGGCACAAACCTTGTGGCTGTTGGCCTTTCTACAGGTCGCATTTCCTCGCACAGACGCTTGAGCCGGGCCTGGCAGTCCCAAGGGCGGGCGGACCAGGCGCAGAAGGCGCCCTGCGAGCAGCCAGCGACTCGCACAGACAGAGGCGCGGACTGAAGCGCTATCCGCGGCATTCACGAGGCTCGAGCGGATTTTGAACGTGTGCCCGCAGTCAGGGCACCTCGAACGGGTCCTTCCGGGCGCCGTAATCGCAACACGCAGAAGGACCTTCGTGGTTTTTCCGTCTCGGCAGCCTCGGCTCTGCAGGCGCGACGTCTTCGCGAACAAATCGTGCAACGCTCCGCCTGCCTTTTGGCGGCGTCCTGCACGTCACAAGAGCGCCGTAAGGCCCGAACGCGAGCCTTCTGGTGCAACGCGTCGAGGGGCCGGCTCGCCAATGGCAACCAACGGCCAGCAAGGGAACCAATCGGCGGGGCAAGCCGCGAGCGAGCCCGCGGCAGCCTATCCCGCGGCGTCACCAATCAGGCCAGCGCCCACAGTTGCTGTGCCCGTGGTTGCTCGGTCGGACGGCTTTGATCGGCAGTACCTGGCCCACGGGCCGGCCAGGCCTCGTGAAATGGCCGGGGCCGCGCAGCGGACAACATCGGCTTTGAAGGATCGTCATCAGCCGCACTCCTCGAGAGTCGCGACTGGGGTGCTGGCAGTGAGCTCCGGGCCCAGTGCACCGAGGGGTGGAGCATGGGGACCCGGCTTCCCGGCGTATGCTGCACCGCCGGTGATTGCAGTACCCGGCTCAGCAGGTCAGGTGGTGCGTCTGGCTCCCCCTGTGTGGCACACGGGCAGGCCGGCCCAGTACGCGTTTCTCCAGGGGATGCCTACCGGGATGTACGAGGCTGCCCGCCCGTCCGCCGGTGGACAGGGGTCTGCTGCAGCATTCGTTCAAGCGATGCTGGGCGGCGAACGTGGCGTAATGCCCTTTGGTGGACAGGCATCCATGACCACGGCGCATGGTGTCGCCGTTGGGGTGCCCTTGGCCGGCGGGGGCGCTGCACTGCCCCGACCCCACCCCTCCACGGCGGCATTCACAGCGAGCCAGGCGCAGCATATGTTGATGATGCGAGGGGCAATCCAGGCGAACCTGCGAGCTACGGTGGCCGGCGCGGTCGGGCCCGCGACAGCAACTTCAGCAGGGCAAGCTGCGGCAAAGGCAGCAAGCTCAGCCAAGCCCACGGGAGGTATCAAGTTTGAGACCTCGGCGGTGGTATCGATGGCGGTTTCATCGGACGGTGTGCCGCTGCTGACTTCGCGCCCTGGTCTCGGTGACAGCAGCGGCACTCGTCACCGCATCAGGTGGCGCGCGCTGGGTGAAGTCACGGGACGGCAGCAGAAGCTGTGGGTGCACAGGTCAGCTGAGCGCCTGCGCCGGCGCGAAAGAGCGGCAGCGGCCGTGCGGGTGCAGCGCCTGGAGGCAGCCGTGGTGATGTCCGACTTTGCGTCGACTCAGCGCCTGACAGCTCCGATGCTGGCGAGAGCAGCCATGTCTGACGAGTTCTGTCAAGGAGGTCCGGCTCGCCCATCGTCCATGCGCGACTCAGTCAGCATCGACAGCGCAGACACAGAGGCCTTGCTTCACCTCTTGACGCGACAGCGCATTGCTGGGCTGGGCTACTTCCTTAGCATGCCAGTGCAGGCCATGGGCCATGCGTCCGGCCAGGAGTGCCAGCGCTGCAAACGAGGGCGCAGCGTCGCGCCGGAGTCTCCGTTCGTCATCTGCCGGCATTGCTCAGCAAGCTTCCACAGCCAGTGCTGCCGGAGCGCGTCCGGGGCTCCGCCTGTCGTCAGCGACACTTCGTTCAGGTTTGTGTGCTCGCTTTGCAGAGGCGACCGCCTGGCAAAAGCGAGTCCCCGCGACCGCTCGACGGCCACAAGGACGGTGCGGGGTGCTGAGATGTACGAGCGCACGGATCTGGCTGCGATGAGCCCGGTGACGCTTGCTCGCTGGGCCGTCACGAACGTCCTTGCAAGCCGTGGGCTGAGGCTGGGAGAGGCAGCTACGGTTCGGGATGCCTTTGTGGACATTTCCTCGGATGTGCTGCCGTGGGTCCTTGAGAATTGGGACTCCGTATGCGCAGGGCGCGTGTGGAGAGACCGGGCGTCTGTACTGAGCTCTGTCAGGGCGGCCATTGAGGACCCTGGCTCGCGGTGGTTCTTCAGGGACACGCGGGACAGATCCTTGTTCGCTCTGTCTGCGGCTGGGCTGGTACTGGTGCCTCCAGGGTCAAGGGTTGATGCGATCCTTCCGCCGTCCTTGCTCGCCGAGTGCCTCTGCTTCAACTTGCACCTTCCGGCACTGTTTGCCAGCAGCTATGCATCCGTGGCCGGCCAGACGTCGAGCAGTGCCACCGGGGAGCCGCGCCGGCTTAGCTTCGGGCTCCCGCTGAGCGCAAGCTGCCGTGCGGCCGCCTCGGCGATGACCAAGGCGTGCAACGTCCCGCCAGCAGAGGAGCAGGCTGAAACAGCCGTCAAGGCTGGCTTCCTGGACTGTGTCGAGATGACCAGGAGGTGCCTGAGCAACACAACGGTCAGGGATGTCGTGTCAAGCACAATCAGCGACGCCGGGAACTCGGCCCTTGCGCTGGCACTCCAGGGCTTCATCGGGGAGCTTGGCAAGTGGGTGCTGCAGAGCGCCCCGGCGGGACCCGTGGCCGCTGCAGGAACGCCACGAACACTTGGTCGTGCGTCCGTGGAGGCCACCTCCGGCGGATTGGCTGGTAGTGGCCCGGGCGGCGCTGGCGAGCTGCCCACGTCGTCATCGGCAACTGCTGGCGGTGTGCCCCCCACGCCGGCGGGGCTGCAGCAGACACTTCAGCCCCTCGAGCCACCGGGCCTGATCAGTGGCGTGCTCACCGAGCTTGGAGCGTCCTCAGTCGACTCCATCCCGGGCTTTTCTCGCATGCCGACTGTGCAGCATGTGACTGCCGTTGCCATTGCAGGGATGAGGCGGGTCGTCGCGGCTCACCACCCCCTTCAGCAGGTTGCGGAGCGCCTCTCGGTCTCCCGGCAGCGTGTCAGCCAGCTTGCCAAGGAGAACCCCGAGATCAGGATGGCGGTAAACAAAGCGATCGAGGTCACCCTCGCGGAGTCACACCGCTACTTGATGGGTCTGATGCTGAGACTCATCAACTCAGCGTGGCAAGGTGGCACGGTCAGCGCGACCCGCACCCTTGGGACCCTTCGGGCGCTGACGCTGGAAGCGGAACGGAGGGCAGCCAATGGCTCAGGCTCGGACCAGGACGACGACGGCGACGGCCAGTCATCGAGCGACGGTGACGGCGCCGCGCTCCAAATGCCCGCCCTGCACACACCACTAGCCGCGCAAACCCTGCCGGCTTCTGGAGGACCACCAAGCGAGGAGCACCCGGTTGCAGGAGCGCTTCCTCGCGCCGACCCTGCCGAGCCTATCATCATTGTGGCAACAGCAAGCTTGACGAAGCGCCCTCGGTTCGAGCGCAGCGATCTCATCGAGTGGGCCTCTCGGCAGCCGGAGAGCATAGCCCCCACTGGACCAGTGAGCGCTGCTTCGGAGCCAAGCCTGGTTGGTCGGCCGGTCTGGGCACGTCTTCGGCTTGCCACCATTGCTGCGGCCGTGACACGCACAGGAGGCCCTGCGCTTGGTCAGCCGTCCACGCGGGTCCCGCCGCTTCCGCGGCCCAGCTTGCTGAGCTCCTGCCGGCCGTGGTACCGATCCATGATGTGGCCGTGCCTGTTGCTCTCGGAAGGCACCGGCACCCCTCAAGGCCTCGCCAGGGTCAGGATGCTCGGCGTGGCACATTCGGAGGAGAGCGACGCCGAGGCCTTCCACGGCCTGTGCCGGGGTGCTGGCCAGGCCCAGCTTGCTGTTGCTGCGATCTTGACCCCTGTGGAGCGCCGAGCCCTTGCAGATGCTTCGGCCGAGGCGGTGGCCCTTGCGGCGACGCTTCCGACCGGGTTTCTCGAAGGACGAGGCAACGATGGCTGCTGCTCTGGCCTGGGTCTGCTTGCTGCCGCGTGCTTGCCTGGAGCCGCCGCTGCCGGGACGGCAACCACACCACCGGTGGCCACTGCCAGCTTGCAGTCAAGGGTCCGCAAGGCACTCCCAGCCGACCCGGGCGGGTTGTGCCCTGACCTCTTCGTTGCTCACGGCACCGAGGCGTGGGTTGTTCCGGCGCAGCGAGGGCTTGAGCTGCTGAAGGCGCAAGTTGCGCGAGCCAGCATGCCAGCGGAGGCCCCCAAACCGACACATGAGGTGGCCGCATCGTCATCGTCATCGTCATCGTCATCGTCATCGTCATCGTCATCGTCATCGTCATCGTCATCGTCATCACACGCCGGGTCCCCGCCGGCACCCCCGCCGCCGAGTGATCGGCCAGCCAACACCCTTGGGAACCCTGCCGCGGCTGCACCATTCAGTGTCAGCGCAAGGGCCCGGCAAGCGCTGGCATACAGTTCTGCACCAACCACCCTTGACGAGTACGAGCGTCGCCTCGCCGGACTCAGAGCTTGCAAGGTCGGCGGTGAGCGTGGCGCAGCGGCTGCTGCAGCTGCTTGGACGATCAGCGCCCTGACCTCCGGCCTGCGGGAGCGACTAGACATGCCCCCCGGCTCCTCTTGGTCGGACTGGACATGGGGGTGGGAGATTGCACCTTCTCACGACGACGACTACACCGCGGTGCCTCGACCGATCAAGCGCGGCCGCGCGATGCGAGCTTTCCAGGCTCAGTCAGGTGCATCGATGGTGAGGGTTGACGGGGAAAGCCCGGACGTGTGGGAGGCTGCAGCGGCGTCCGAGTCCTGGCCCAAGCGCCTGAAGCTGGCTGGGTATAGCCGAGCCGGCGCCGCAGCCCTTGCACGCGCGGCTGCAGGCGGGTGCTGGAAGAGCGCCCCGGCTGTCAAGATGGCTCCGGCAAGCGCATTGCGCAAGACGAGGTACGAGCGGCTCTCGGGCGGGGTGCCCCGCAGCCATATGCGCGTGTGCGCCACTGACGGCAGGCCGCCGTACACGGACTGGTCTGAGGCTGCGTACGGCAAGGGCGGGGTGCTGACGCTGACGACGCGGGGAAAGCTGCGCTCTCGGAAGCCCGCAACCCCCAAAGAAGGCTCATGCCGGGAGGGAAGCAGCAGTCACGGTCGCGGTCGTGGCCGTGGCCGTGGTGGTGGTCGTGGCCGTGGCCGTGGCCGTGGCCGTGGCGGCTCTCGGCGTGCCAGCGGGTCGGGATCTGGCATCCGGGCGGACGAAAGTCCGTCGGGTGCAGCGTCTGTGTCATCTCAGGTCGGCAGCAGGAGCAGCAGCAGGAGCAGCAGCGTCTCCAGCAGCAGCAGCAGCATCGACAGCGGGGACGTGGCCAGCAGCAGCGATGACGAGGTTGACGTGAGAAGCGCCGCTGCCTCGAGCCGGCGTGGGGGCTACAGTCCGTCAAGCGCCTCGAGAGGGGGGGCGACACCGTCCTCTGGCACGTCCGCCTCGGCGGCGGCCAGAGCAAACGCCACATCATCCTCGGCAGTGGCGCGACTTGGGGGCGCCGCGGGCACCCCGACTCACCCGCAGGCGCAGCGCCGCTCAGGAAGGGCCCCAGCTCGGCGCCAGTGGTTCAAGTGCCCCAACTGCGACAAGACGCTATCGTCAGAGATGCTGCTGCACCGCCACCTGATGGAACACGAGGCAGACGTGATGCGGCGATCCCGCCTTGAGTCCGCAGCAGAGCTCAGGCGGCAGCGCCATCGCAACCGGGTGGAGCAGGAGGCCGCTGTGGCGGCCTTGGCCGCAGCGTCGGCTATGCAGCCCCGCAAGCAACCTTGAGGCCTGCCTTGGAGCACGAGTTTTCACAGTGTCAGCGTGACGAGATGTTGCGCCGCACCGAGCCATACAGCATGCCGGCTTTGCAGACACTTCGCTGCCAAGCAGTGGCGCGCCCACTCCGACCCCGTGAGGGTGCCACTCAAGCAGGCGGCGTTCCAGCGCCACGGAAGTCGCATGGCGCGTGCGGCCGCCCTGAGCCGCAGCACCTTGCCCTGGTTTGCAGCGCACTTGCACCCGCGTCGATATGTTCACTCGCACACCCACATGTGCACGGCCAGGTAGTCCTCGGGCCAGGGCGACTGCACCTCTTCCCTGAGCACGCGCAGACCCGCGCGCTCGAATACCGTGCGCCAGTACACCGGCCCGCGAACGACGTTGAGGTCCTCGGCATCGACCCAGAACAGCTCGCCCGCGTCGGCAGCCGAAGGCTTAGAATGAGCCGTCTCCTTCACGACGATCACGCCCCCCGCGCTCAGCGCAGCCTTGAGCCCCAGCAGCACCTTGACGAGGTCGACGTCCACCACGTAGCCGAGGCACCACTGGATCCAGATCAAGTCGTAGGCGCGACCCTCCGGAACAGTGAGCCTGCTCAGCCTGCTGAGTGCAAGCTCCCCGAGCACGGAAGCGGGGATGGTCGCGCCAGCCTTCTCCAAGAGACGGGGCGCGACATCTGTGATGTCCACCTTGTCAAAGTGCGCCGACAGCACGCAGCGAGTGACACGACCGACCCCCCCGGCAACGTCCAGGGCCCGGGCACGGCCGAGAGCCGGCCGGGACTTGCGAAGGCGCTCCAGCATAGCAAGGCTGTGCGCAACATCGGGCTCGTGCGTGTGCAGCGCGCCCCCGAGAACGCCCGCGTCGTCAGCGGTCATCGCCTTCCGGGTCCAGAACCACGTCGAGTGCCTGTACCACTTGTCCGTCGACCGCGGCGCCGAGGCAGCGCATGCATCGCTCGATGCTGATTCATCCATCGCGGATCCGCCGGCAGCGGGGGCGGAGGGAAGTGCGGGGGGCAGACAGGCCTCCCAGAATGCCGTGAGGGTCGGAAAATCCTCCTCCAGCCCCGTGATGACGTCGCCAGGAACGTCCATTTCTTCGTCAAAGTCTGTCTGCACGGCCCGGCCCTTGCATGCTGGGCTGACCAGCTCATCGAGCTCCCTGGTGAAAACCAGCTGCTCGGCGGCCGATCGTTGAGCGGAGTACCCCGGCGCGTCGCGCCACAGGCTGAGGGCCGGTGAACCTGCTGCCATCCCTTGGCTGCGAGTGTGCCGGGCAGCGCGGCCCGGCGGGGGCTCGGTCAGCGGCCGCAAGAAGCAACAATGTGGAGCAGAGCGCTTCGCGTGCTCGCCCTGCGGCCGGGCGGCGGCGCCACTCCTTCGCGACCCTCACAAGGTCCGCCCCAGCAATGGCAGCTGTGCGATGCCCTTTCCGCAAGGCTCTTGGGTCGACCGTCTCGTCATCCGGAGTCCTTCCGGGCATCACGGCGATGGCAAAGCACTGCCCCCACCTCCAGGCAGAAGGGATGTCGGCCGCTCGCCCCGCCCTGAAGGGAAACGGCGAGCCAATGGCGGATGGCATCGTTACCATTCCTGTCCAGCCGATCGCCGCCGAGGCGGACCCCGCGGGTGAGAAGCGGCCTGAGCCGGTCGCGCTCGTGTCATCGCTTCTTGTTGAGCTGCAGCGCCCTGTGCCCTTGGCTGCCTGCCTCCGCCCACGCCTTGCGCGGGGCATCCACGCGCGGGGACATAAATGGTGCATACTGCGCACTGGCGCGGTGTTCTGGGGCGCGCTGCTGCTTCTTCGGGGAGCATCCGCTTGGCCGTCCTCGGTTGCGTCATCCTTTTCCGCTTCGCGGGTGTTCCTCGCCCCCCTGCCGTCCTTATCCGCAGCCGCCGTGCTTTCGGACGCCATGGAGCCGACGGCACCCCCCAGCCTTGCCATGCCACCCCTTCCCGCCAGGCAGGACCGCTACGAGAGGGCGTTTCGGCAGTCCATCGCCACCATCCGCGGCGAAGGGAGGTATCGCATCTTCCGCGAGCAGGAGCGCCAGGCCGGCGCGTTCCCAGCCACGACCATGTACGGAAGCACCGCTCCGATGGGAGACGTGGCGGACGATGCCCCAATCGGCGCCACGACGGTCTCGCGGCCTGCCCGTCAGCACCGCACCGCCAAGTCAGTCACCGGGTGGTGCTCGAACGACTACCTGGGCATGGGCCAGCACCCTACCGTCCTCGGCGCGGTGAATAGCGTGCTCTGGTCCACCGGCGCGGGCAGCGGCGGGACGCGCAACATTTCCGGCACCTCGAGCTGGCACGTGGAGCTCGAGCGCGAGCTCGCGGACCTTCACCGCTCCGAGTCTTCGCTGGTGTTCTCGAGCTGCTACGTCTGCAACGACGCGGTGCTGTCCACGCTGCCGAAGCTCTTCCCGGGCATGGTTGTGCTCTCGGACGAGATGAACCACGCCTCGATGATCCAGGGCATCATCCACTCCCGCGCGGAGAAGCACGTCTACCGCCACAACGACCTCGCGCACCTGCGGAAGCAGCTCGAGGCCCTCCCGGCCGACGCGCCGAAGCTCATCGCCTTCGAGTCAGTCAACAGCATGGAGGGAACCGTGGCGCCGCTGCGGGAGATCTGCGACCTCGCTGACGAGTTCGGGGCCATGACCTTCTGCGACGAGGTCCACGCCGTCGGCCTCTACGGCGACAGGGGCGCCGGCATCGCGGAGCGCGACGGCGTGCAGGGCCGCCTCACCTTTGTCACCGGCACCCTCGGAAAGGCGTATGGCCTCGCCGGCGGCTACGTCGCCGGCTCCGCGGCCATGGTCGACGCCATGCGCCTCCAGGCCTCCGGCTTCATCTTCACCACCTCCATGCCCCCCATGGTGGCCGCCGGGGCCGCCGCCTCGGTGCGCCACCTCAAGGACTCCTCCTGGGAGCGCCGCGTCATGCACGCCAACGCCGCCTACCTCAAGCGCATGCTCGTCGACGCCGGCTTCCCCCTCCTCGACTCCGTCTCCCACATCGTCCCCGTCCTCATCGGCGACGCGCGCAAGGCCCAGCTCGCCTCGGACATGCTCCTCGCCGACCACGACATCTACGTCCAGCCCATCAACTTTCCCACCGTCCCCCGCGGCACCGAGCGCCTCCGCATGACCGCCACCCCGTTCCACACCCTCTCTCACCTCCGCGGCCTCGTCGCCGGCCTCGTCGACGTCTTCAACCGCCTCGGCATCCAGCGCTCCCGCGCCTGCCCCACCGCCATCCGCGACGCCCTCCCCCTCTCTGACGACGACCACCTCCCCGTCGTCCGCTACGCCGGGCCGGACACGGACGACGAGGGCCTCACCGACGAGGACCTGGCAGAGCACGCACAGACCCTCGCCGCGGCCCTCTCGGGCGAGGACGCTTGCTCCACCTGCGGCGCGCCCATCGCGTGCCCCGCCGACTGCGCCGAGGCAGAGCCGCGGCACGCCCACGTCATGGCAGAGGCAGCCGCGCAGCAGCAGCAGCAGCAGCAGCAGCAGCAGCAGCAGTATGCCGCACGTGCTTAGCGCGCCTGAATGGCCAGCGACCGCGGCGAGTGCGCTGCCGCCGGTGCGGTCGGGGAGGGCGGGGCAGCACGGTGCCTCAGCCTCGAGTCTGTGGTTTGCGCGAGAACACGCCATTTAAGAGAACGAACAAAGGATCGCAGTTCATCCGCTCATACGTTGTGCGGCACGCGGGCTGTGCGGCGTCGGTGGACTCGGGTGCAGATGGCGATGCCGTGACGTTGCCAGCGGGGCGGCGCTCACTCGGTCTTGCGCTTGCGGCCGCCGCGGGAGCCGCGGTGACGCTTCTTCTTGCCGTCGGTGCCCTCCGCGGCATCCGCGGGCGCGGCCGCCTTCTTGGGCTCTGCCGCCGGCTTGGCACGCTTGGCGGGCGGGCCCGACGAGGCCTTGGCCTTGGCTGCCGATGCCCGCTTCTTGGACGGCGCCTTCTTGCCGCCGAAGAGGAAATTGAGGGCCGCGACGCTCGTGGGGGCGGCCTTGGCTGGGGCTGCCGCGGCTCCGCCGACAGGTGCGGCTGCGGAGGCGGACGCCGCCAATGCCAGGGACCGGCGGATGGCCTCACCGGCCTGGCGGCGGCCGGCCATGGAGTCCGGCTGGGGCTTGGCCTCGGGCTCCGGCGTCGGGGAGCGCGCTCGCTTCGAGGCGCGGTCGCCGGTGTCCTCGTCACTGTCGCTGTCGCTGTCGTCAGCCACCGGGATCTCGATCGTCCGGCCGCGCAGGAGGGTAGCGAAGGGGTCCGAGGCGGCGGCGCCGAGCGACGCGACCACGTCGTCGGCGCGGGCCGCGGCCCCGTCGTCGCTGTCGCTGTCGCTGTCGCTGTCGTCGTCGCTGTCGGAGGGCGACGCAGCGGCGGCGGCAGCCTTGGACGACGCCGTGGCCGGCGCCGGTTTGACAGCCGTCGCCCCCGCGCCCCGGGCGACCTCCTCGTCGCTTTCGTCGCTGTCCTCGCTCGACTCTGACTCCTGCGCCTCCCTCAAGCGAGCCTGCTCCGCGGCGCGACGCTCCGCTGCCGCCACCGCCGCCCTGGCCTCGGCCTGCTTGGCCCGTGTCTCCCGCGCCGCCTCCTCCGCCGCCTCGGCCTCCGCCTCGGCCTTCTTGGCCTTCTTGGCCTTCTTGGCCTCCTCGGCCTCCTCGGCCTCTCTCGCGGCGCCCTCCGCCTCCTCCTTCGCCTCCCGCTTCGCCACGGCTGCCGCCGCCACCTGATCGACCTCGTCAACGAGCGCCTTGAGCTTTGACTCCCGCTGCGATGCCTGCTGCACCGCTGACTTCCACGACGCCCGATGGGACACGAAATGGTCGAGCTTCACCGACGCCGCGATCTTCCTCCCGAACGGCGAGCCCTGCAGAGCCCGCTCCGCCGGGAGCAGAGCCGTTGCGATGCGCTCCTTCATCCTGGCGTCGCCGGCCTCGAAGGCCCGGGAGACGACCCAGGCGGACATGCGGTCCTGTGCTAGGTCGGCCCAGCAGCCCCTGACCGCGCGGGCGAGGCGCTGTGAGACCCACGCCGTGGCGGGCTCGGAGAGGCTGAGGAGGGGCTCGAGCAGGTGGCGGCTGCCCCAGGGTGAGCGGGCGATGCTGACGAGGGCCTCGCCGGGGACGGCGGCCAGGGACTCCACCAGGGGCCGCTGCGCCGGGCTCTCGAAGCAGGCAGCGCACACGGACAGGGTCTTGACGCCGGCGGCCGACACCGACGTGCCCCGGGCGGGGGCGGAGCCCTTGCGGCCGCCCTTGGAGCGGCGCTTGACGGAGCCGCCGTACGCCCTCGCGGCGTCCTCCCCCTCGTCGTGGTCGGCGCCCCACCCGCCCCCGGCGGCGGCACCCCTCCAGTTGTCGGCATCCATCAGCCACACGGCAAGCCTCGCCGCGGGCGGCATGAGGCCGGGGCCCCCCGTCTCGGGGACGGAGCCCACGAGAGCGGCGATGACGTCCTTCTGGGTCCGCTTGCCGCTGGACCCCGACCCGAGCGACGCGGCGGCCTGCGCCACGCGCCAGGCGACGCCGTCGAGCCTTGCGACCAGGATCTCGCCAAGGCCCGGTGCGAGGGCGTCGACCATGGCCTCGGTCTCGGCCGCGAGGACGGGCTTGGAGGGCGCGAGGGCGGCGCCGGCCTCCACTGACGTGGTGGCGTGCCCTGCGTGGGCGCCCGACACGGCTGCGAGGGCGGCCTGTACGACGAAGTTGCCCACGTAGTGCGAGGAGAGGGCGGTGAGGAGGCCGGCCGAGGCCGTGGCGGGGGGCGAGCGCTTGTCCCGCTTGCTCAGGGCGGCGGAGACGGGGAGGGGGAGGAGGAGGGCGCGGCAGACGCCGAGGGAGAGGGCGCGGCGGCCGCAGGCCCGCACGCCTGCCTCGGCGGCGCGGCTGGTGACGCGGCCGGTGCAGGCGGCCTCGGCCGCGGCGGGGTCGGGCCCGGAGACGAGCCAGCTCAGCCAGGTCTCGTCCACGTCCAGGCGGCCCGAGGGCGCCGGCCAGCCGAGGAGGGTGAGCGCCGTGGCGTCCGTCGCCCTGTCCACGACAGTGGCCCAGCGGCGGGACGGCTTCAAGTCTGCCTCGGCGGCCTCCTTGTCCGCCTTCTTCGTCGCCGCGCGGCTCTGCCGGTTGACGGCGTGCCTGACGACGCGGCACGCCTCGCGCCAGCGGTCGAGGGCGTGGGTGATGAAGCCGCAGGGGGCCGCCTCAGAGGCCGCCTCGACGGCCTGTGGGCCGCAGGAGGCGAGCATGACGCTCCAGTTGGCCGCCGCGGCCGCCCAGCCGGATGGCACGCGGAGCACGGCGCCGGGGCCCCTCAGCGCCACGGCGCTCGGGCCGGACGAGGGGGCCGCGGCGGCGGCAGCGGCGGCGGCCGCCGCGCCGGAGGAGGAGGAGGCCGACGCGTCGGCGGCGTCAGCTGCCGCGGAGGCGGCGACGGCATCGCCTTTCCCGCTTCGCTTCCGCAGCCCCTTGCCCGCTGAGCCGCGCCGCCGGGTCGCGGTCGCTGCCGCGCGCACCGCCGCCGCGCCGGCGGCGTCTGCCTCGGCGTCGGCGTCGCCGTCCGCGTCCGCCGGGGGCGCGGCGGCGGCCGCTGCGACGCGCTTCCGCCCCTGCTCCTCGTCGTGGCCCAGCATGGACGACAGCAGCGTCCGGATCACGTGCGCCCCGGACGGCTGGAACACCACGTCCCAGAAGCCAGCGCGCACGAGCACCTCGAACAGGCGCTCGCCCACGGCGGCGGCCCGCTCGGCCACGGTCCCGCGGCCCACGGCCCCGTCCTCGCCCGCCTCCCCCTGGTCCTCCTCCTCCTCCTCGCCGTCGTCCTCGGACGCACCCTCGCCGCGTGCGGCGCCCAGAAGCAGGGCCGTCGCCGTCTGAAGCACGTGCGAGCCATACCTGTCGCAGGCCAGGAAGCCGCAGTACGGAACCATGCGCTCCGCCGCACGCACGACACACCGGGACGGTGCCAGCCGCAGCGCGGCCTCGAGAAGCACGGAGCACTTGCGGTGAGTGGCGAGGCTTGCCTCGCGCTGCTTGATCTCATCGAACAGGTTGATCACCAGCGCCTCCCGCGCGTCCAGGTCGTCCTCTGACCGAAGCGGCACCTCCAGCCCGCGAAAGTACGCGATGGTATCATCCTCCGGCTTGCGGGGCCTGCGAAGCATCATGTAGAGCATCCCGCAGACCATGGCCTTGCGGAAGCCGCGACAGCGCGCGATGGCGCCGCAACAACCGGGACCACTCACCTCTTGAAGCCCGACTTGGTCTCGTCGGCCGCGCCATTGTCGGCATAGTCGCCGCGGCGCTCCATTGCTGAAGCCTCGTGAGTGCCTCAGCATCGGCTCTGCCGTTTGGGCAGAGCTCTGTCCCGCGCGCAACAGCAAACCCAGCGGAACAGCGCCCCGCGCCAAAACCGCGTCAGAACACTGGACGCTGGGCCCGGGCGCGATGCGGACGGCCGGCCGACCGATGCGGGTCGATACCGCTGCGATGACTCCCGTGGACTTTCAGCCCGAGGCACAGCTGCGCAGCGCCATGCGGACAAGCTCGGCGAGGTCGCTCCGGCCAGCCAAGCCCCCGACCCCCATGCACCGTACGACTGCGTCCGTCATGGAGACCCGAGCTGCAGACTCCAGGAAGGTCCGCCCAACGCGGCAATCCCGTCGGCAGAATCCGGCGGCAGGGTTCCGCCGCACGGGCCACCTTGAGCGCGGAGAGCTGCCAGGCCGGCCCGGGGGGTCCGCCCGCGCGTCCAGGCCTCCATCGATGGCGTCGAGCGTTCGATCTGCCGTCGTCGGGACGGACCGCGGCAGCGTCCGAAGCGCCTGGTCTGACGCGCCATCAGAATTGTCACATGCCGCTTCAGCGAGCCGGCACAGCCGTGGGACCGCGAACGGTGGCGGCAGGCGAGCGTGGACGAATCCTGCGGTGACCATCACCGGGCGCACCGCCGTTTCGGTGACCCACGAGCACGCTCCGCTCCTGCCCCATTTTGACACCAGGCCGAGGTGCCGGCCGCGGTCTCGCACGACAACGCTCGATTTCTGGCGAGGTCAGGCGGTGCGCGATAGCGTGGGGAGCTTTGCGTCCCCGGGGACTCAGCTGTCAAAGCGGGCGATGCAGTTTCGTAGGGTCCCCGCGCCGGAAAAGGAGCTGCTTGTCTCGGTGCGCTCGGAGCGGGAGTTCCGCCGGATGGCTTCATCCCTAAGCGCTGCAG
>Ga0136560_1000343_pt1 | contig 22670 bp, 26 predicted proteins | sample AntRauMeHopE1497_FD_104925 | JGI IMG/M metagenome (GOLD analysis project Ga0136560, IMG submission 104925) | Saline lake microbial communities from Rauer Islands, Antarctica - Metagenome Hop E1 #497 | ecosystem: Environmental > Aquatic > Non-marine Saline and Alkaline > Saline | place... | reverse complement strand
GGTGAGAGCGCCGCACGTGCCCGCATCGATCAGGAAGTCGCAAGCACGAAGGCGGCTTCCGATGCAGCAGTGGCAGCTGCCAAGGCCAAGGCAGAGGCAGAGGCAGCGGTTGCTCAGCAAGCCCTCGAGATTGCCCGCGCTGCCGAGGAACAAGCAGAGGCGCAGATCGCCGCAGCACCCACTGATGTTGCGGGCAAGGGCGGGTCATCTGCATCGCATTCTGGAGCTGCGGCTGGCGGAGGTAGCGAGGGTGAGTCACCATCGGCACCTGCATCTGAGACTGGGGCACCTACTGCCCCTATGGCTAGCGGGAGCGCCGGAGAGGCCGAGGTCGAGGTGCACTTCCTGCAGCTAGCAGACTCCAGCTATGAGCGGTACAGGGCACAGCTGGAAGCCCTCCACCAGATGGGACTTCGCAACCAGCCTCTGTTGGTGCATCATCTCGATGCTCAGAAGGGCGACGTCCAGCGGGTCGTGCAAGCACTCTGGGGCAACTGAGTCGATGAGCTCCTTGGCTTGGGTTAGGCTGCTGCTGTACGGCCGCCCTGCTTGCATTGCACTGCTGTGCAGTGCGCCTGGGGCTCGGACGAGGTTGTGGCGTGGGTAAGGAAATCCTCATGGAATTCCTACATTTTCTTGTTTTAACTTGACGGATTGACGATCGGCATACTAGCACGCCCTCGAGAGAGTGGTGCTGCTCCTAGTGTGACGGCTTTGCGAACGCTCATGCTTGGCATGAGTGTTCCCTGGCTGTTTGGAGCGAGCACATACTCGGAGGCCTGCTGCGGCACACGTAACCCAGTTGCGTGTTGTCGACGATACAAACAAACATAATAAAATGCATTGTTTTTTCATGGGATTGGACACAATCAGGAGTTATGTTCAGGCCGATCCACCTTCAAAGGGCCATGTTGCATTCGGTGAGTTATCCATCAGGTCCCCCACCCGAGATATCACTGTCCATGCCCTGACCGAGGTAACGAGGTTCTCCTCCACCACAGTATCGTGGCTCTTACCGTCCCTGTGTCCCTTCTCTAGCAAATCACAACCAGCATCTTGTATGCTCGGCTCTTCCGGGTGTACCCAATACCTCCCTCAAGCCAATGGCTGCCAGGACCTTGTGCACGGCCTGCTCCGTGTGTGCCAGTTAATTTGCACTAGCCACGGCCATATCTACTCCCACACCCCCCCACACCCCCCCACCCCTCTTAAGAGCCCATATAGGACCAGCGCTGGTGCTATGGCTTTCGCTAGCGCAAGGCTTACATCACATGGTGCTCTCCACCATTTTTTCTCCCACTGCCGTCCTTCCTGGTCCTCATTCTAGAGATCCGGAATCCGGATGGCACACTTTGAATTCTGAATCAGAAATTCTTTTTTAGTGACATTTCCGTGGCATTCTGTACCCATGAAAGCAGTAGGCGCTTTCAGAACCAAAGTTATACTGCATCCGACTAGAAGATTTGTATCGTGAGATGGCGGTAGTGAGCATTTACCCTCATTCAAGCGACAGCTGGTCACACCGCAAGATTATTTTATTTTCGAATCGCGCAACATTCCAGGTATACCGCTTGCGTCATTCGGCACGGGGATAGGACGCCGATTTTTAATCCTTTTGAAGGTGATCAAGGGGAGAGCAGCTAGACCAAATACTGGTTGGACCAGGTTCGCTCTTTGAAGAGCATCAACCATCTACGCAACTTTTTTCCAACAAGTGGCCCACATGCTGTCACTGTTGATGGGTGTGAGTTTCCGTGGGGTACGCTGACAGAACTGGGCATTGCGCAGGCGAGGTCTCGAGGACAGGCGATGCGAAGAAGCCTACCGGTAGACTTTGACACTGCTACCGTCCACGCAATAGCGAGCAACTTCGAGCGGACACAGCTTAGCGGGTCAAGTTTCTTGTGCGGGCTACTAGATGCAGACAGAAGATCGAGCACAAAACGGCTAGTTCATATTCGTACAGTGTCCAAGAGCAGCTGCCCTATTGCAGCGTTTGAATCTGATATAGGCTTGCGTGAGCGCGTGCGCGTACTTTTCAAGAGCGAGCTGTTCACAGGGAAAGAGACGACCATGGAGATGCATGCCGCGGCACTGTAGGAATCGATTCCTTACTTTGGAGGAAGCCTGCCTCCTCTTTTCCATAGGCATGACGACGATTTCCAGCCTACGAAAGCGACCGTCACCGCTGACGAGCGAGGTTCATCAGCTGGTGCTCCGGGTGCTCCGGGTGCTCCGGGTGCTCCGGGTGCTCCGACCGAAAGTGAAGGTATCGACCGCCTCTAGGGGAGCACGTATAATACATCAAATAAAGTTGAAGATGCAGATGAAAATGAAGATGAAGATCCGGCCAGCAATTCTTTAGCCTCTCTCGGGAAACGTTTCCTCTGGATTCGGGCCGCCGACATGTTCTGGACGCACCGAGCGCACGGCCGCCCTCTGCCGTTTGCAGGCCCAGAGCTCGAGACGGCGACAATGCGGCACTTGCAATGGCGATTTGCGACCTTGTACGCAGAGAGAGTCAGCCTGAGGATGTCTTGCGGTGGGTATTTGAGAGGTATTTTGCACGGCATGGACAACTGGATGATCCGGGCGATCCGGGCGAAGCCACCGACCTAGGCAACTACCGCTGCTCTGGATAATTCTGAAGTTTCGCTTCTGTCGGGTCACGATGTCACAATTTTGCCTGCACTTACCGCTCTGCTTACTGCCTATGGAAGCTGGCCCGGGGAGCCCAGGCACGAGCGGGACCTTGGTGGCAGCATCGGCTAGACCAGTGGTGGTGGTGCTCGCAGCTCAGAAAAAGAACACTTGGGAGGATGGAGACCACCTGGGTCCGTTGTTCCCTGGCCGAGATACGCCTCCTGCCTTTCCTTCACCTTGGAGAACAGAGGATCAACGCACTGCTTGCGGACCGGCGAGCTCCCTGATATCCCGGAGGGGGTAAAAGAGCACGCTACTACGCTACGGGGCTGCGTGGAGTGGATGGCGAAACAGGCCACAAGTTCGACTTCTATCTTTGATGACCAGTCTGCGTCCCTGGATGCCATTATCGCGGGGCAAAGGGTGCTGCCAGAGCCCGCGTATTCAGCGTCTGCACGCGCCCCGTTCTTGTCGCCGATGCCTTCGTTTGAGTCAGCCTCGGTGACTCAACAAATGCCAAACGAAAGCTAGTTTCACAGCCATAATGTGTGGATCCCGGAGCATCAGCGCTTCACAGATCTTTTGTATGTCGGTGAATCCACGTATGAGTCGGTTTTAGATGCCTTGGCAGCCGATAGAGAGGAGTGGACCGTGTGTTGGTAGTTTCGAAACGGAGATCACGGCGGGGAAGGTTTGGCTGACAGCGAGGACCTTGTGAGCCGAGGCGAAATGTCGCTGTTTGCATTCCGGTACCTAGTGGCAGCTGTGAATACTGAGTAGAATATGGTGTGGCCTCTGGATAATGTGATTGCAACAAGAGCTAGAACATAATAACTGTACGATCGCTTAGGCTCTCAATCATTCTCAGATCGGATCCAATCGGTGAAAGCCAGCCACCCCCTCTGAAATGCATCGGGCCGAGCTTGCAGTGATTCAGTTGGATTGAGTCAGTTGCTCTAGCTCCTGTCCAGCTCGGCCTGCATTGCTTCAAGTCGGTCACCGAGGGCTGATAGCTGTCGCACCAAGGGCTTGTCGAAGTCATACGCTGAAAAAGCCAGGGCGCTCGAGTGCCAACGATGGGCTTGTTCCACGCATTGCCGGTTCAAGGGCCGATGGGGAGGGATGTCAAGCACTTGCGGCTATGAATACCGAAGACTTGAAGCAGCTCCGTTCCCCGGCTACGAAGTCGAGGAAGCGACTGCATCTGAGATAGACGCTGCAGTGCCTCCTAGTCTTCTAGTCGACGCTATGCCTCCATCGTCAGCTGAATCCCGCACCCCCCAGCCGGCCTCCCACAGGTATGTTCTGCTGAGTAGCGCGTGGCAATGCGGGACAACATAATCGCCCCGAAGTAGTGGTGCCAGCTGCGACACCACAACATCGAGGCATGCGCGCCCGGCTCGCAAGCATTCCCGAGGATCCGATAACGTATGCATCCAGGCCCTAATGAGGACTGGCTCGGTGCTTCGTGTACCACGCGCAGCCTCCTTGCTAGCTCCGTCAACGCCCGGTGTCTCCTCCACAGCTTCTTGTGAACCGCTTGACGATTCAGCACCCGACGCTTCGGCAGCCGACCTATCGCCCGGTTGCAATATGCGCTGCCTCAGCAGGACTTTCCATAAATCATGTGTGACCTGGGCTTTGGCCTGCCGATGATCTCTCAACGCCTCTCCTCCAACCATTGAATGCGCAATATTACACAGCATCCTCCCCTGCACTAAGAGAAGGAATCCGAGCTGCTTGGCATCGAACCACAGGTCCTCATCTGTGCATCCGCTGACCGTTGGGGGTGCACCAACCTGTCTATCCCCTGCAGCTGATACTGACCTAGGCTCGCTGCCAGGACCTGATACTGACCTAGGCTCGCTGCCAGGACCCGCGTGGGGTGCAGTTGCAAGCGAATTTGGAGCACCAACGGTGCGTATGGGGGCAGCGTTCACAGCCACAGCCAGATGTGTGCCTATTATATTGCCGTACCTTCCTGGTGGTAGCAAAGACCACGAATCGCTAAGAAGCAAGTCCTACTGGGTGTGATGCATAGAGCTCGGCGTGACATCGCTCTCCATCGAAGGATCTTCAGGAGCTGTGGCTGCCCCGGCTCCGACTCCGACCTCTAGCGATGAGCTAGAGCCAGAGCCATGGTTGAATCTAGGTCTACGCATATGCTCAAGCAAACATTTAGGGAGACAACCTCCATACTATCGAGATGATAGAACGCCGTCCGAATTTAAACCTCCTGCATCCATCGCTGCGGCCGTGTCTTCCTCTGCCTACGTCCCCCAAGGACCCCCTGAGGCAAGCACTCTTCGATGGGTCTCCCTGAGGAATTCCATGGCTAGGAGGGACATCTAAACCGCTTTGGCGGATTCACCACCTCGAGATAGATTCTACATGCAAATTCCCACGAATTCCAATGCTCCAAGGCCTGCATGTGGCAGCCCAGGATGTTCACCTGCCGAGGCTCGAGCTGAGTCCTTCGGTGCCCCACCAGGCACATCCATAGTTTCTCCTGCTCTGTAAAACGTGGGCTTTCTCGACCGCATCCCGAGGAGCCCGGCAAGCGTAAACCCTGCCGAATGGCTTTGTACAGAGGTGGAGGCCGTCCTTGATTTGAACTCTGTGGCTTTGCGGGAAGCAAATGCGTCAAATGTAAATCCAGGTCTGACTGCCGGCTTCACAAGAAACATCCTCTGGACGGCTTCCTCCTCCTGCCCAAGGGCAAACAGACAAACACCGAGCTCGTGCAGGCTGGCGGCTTTATAACTGCTGCCCTGATGTACCCGTAGGAATTCCTCGCACGCCCTTGCGCTTTCCTCCCAGCGGCACTGCAGGAACAACACGTTGGCTGTTTCACCCAGAGCCATCACCGAGAGTTCCGGGAGGGACTCGGCTGTCGCCGCGGCAGATTTGCGGAACAATGCTAGACTAAGAGGGGTGTCGCCTGCTCGCCTAGCTGCATACCCGGCAAGGTACGCATAGATCCCGCCATTGGGGAACACATGCAGCCCAGTTGCGAGCACCTGGCAAGACCGCTGCAGGTCTTCCGTGAAAAAGCAGTGGATCCACCCGTGGACTAGCGTCCCAACAGATGACCCAAGGCTAACACCTGGACTAACCCACAGTATGTTTTCCCCCGTGACCAGATCACTTTCACCACCAGCTGTCTCGGCCTTGCTATCAGCTTGCAATGCAACGTCTACAGATGCTCGACCTAACTGCCAAGAGGCCCCTGGCCCAGACGAGGGCAGGGCTGCGGGCGCCTGCCCTCCCTCTGGGCTTGCACAGCTAGATTCAATATGTGGAAGCTTGGGTTCGGTCGTTGTTTGTCGCTCTGAAGCTAGATCTATCGTTGCATCTGAGCTCGTGGCTTCTACCACTTGCGGCTCCAGTACCGTTGCCGAGTGCTCTTTCTGCGGCCTCATGTACGGCTCGTGACCCGCCTCAGGCCCGCGTGCAACCGACTACATAGTACTATGCAGGTGCGAGAGGATCGCGAGGGCCCCCGCTCTATCTGGTTGCAGTCCAATCATTCTTAGGATCCAACTGAAGCCACGAGGAACCAAGACACCCAAAAACCGATGTAACGCTTGACACAAGGCCGAGAAGTGCACCACGGCGATAATGTTGTCTGGAATAGAACAATCGGAAGCCCGATCAGATCTAACGTCATGGTCAACAGTCGCTCCTCGCGCAACCTCTACAATAGATTCAGATGCAGAGCTTAGAGCTGCGGCATACGTACGATGAACTCCATCGCAATTCTCAAGGTATCGATGGAGTTTTTGCATTCCCAGCATAGCTGATCGAAGATACAGTGCCCCGCGAAAGTACTCTTTCGATTTCATTTGAAGCAGCCCTAGGAAAGCTGTGCATGCGGCCTCGGTTGCAGTTGCAAGGAGACCAGTCTCTAGAGCATTCCATCTGCTCATAGTTTCTGGCGCGCTCATGTCAGGATGGCACAGCAATGGAGAAACGCTAGATAAGCCTCTAAACGATGCCAGGAATACGGGCTCGCACTGCTTTGCAAACTTAGCTGCGATACTCTATGACTTGTGCCGTTTAGACTCAATACGGTCACGCGCACTTATGCTGTGTGCTTCACCCATGAATCCCCGCAAAAACAAAACCAGCAGATTAGCATCTACCTTTAGTGATTTCGGTGACCGTGAACCACATATAGACGCCATAGTTACCTTGAACAAAAATAATGTCTGTCGAGCAAAGTATGTACTTGGTATTCCGAGTCAAAGCATAGTCGTCGGGCGGCTGAGTGTACGGTTGCTCATAGCACATTCAGGCTAAATGCGATGCACGATTCGGTGGAGGGCTTTACAGGAACATGTCTCGCACATTGCTGGCAGAACGTGATGTTGGTCCGACAGACAAAGTTAATTCGTCGTGCAAACACTCACTACATTAGATCCATTCAGATTCAGGCCTATCCTATGCCAGCCTATGCATCACGCCCAGATGGTCAGCTCTGCATCCCAACTGCCCAGGCAAAGCGCCGTGCCTGATCTGTTCAGCGCCACGGTAGAAACACGATTCTTGTGATGGTCAAGTTCGAACGAGGGTGACTCTGCTGTCGCCTCCAGCGTATCCCACCCTTTGCAGCTGTTGTCATCGTACCCCGCGAAGAGAACGCGTCCGCTGAGCGAGAAATCTATAGAAGTGATGCCCGGGCTCAAGCCAGGAGTCACGTCCTGGAAATCGTTCACCTGAGCGTAGCTTCGGAGGTCGAACAGCTTGCAGCTACTGTCATCAGAACCGCTCCCGAACGCCAGCCCATTCCCCATGAATTTCACCGTGTTGACATCGGTCTCGTGTCCAACGAACGTCTGCGTGCATTTCCCGCTGCGGATGTCCCATACCTTGCATGTGGTGTCGCATGATGATGACACGAACATGTTCGGGTCCCGAGGATTCACGGCAGCATCCATCGCATCCCCGCCGTGGTCTGCAAATACCTGCTTAGGCGTCGCTGTTTCGATATCCCAAAGCACACAAGTAGAGTCACCTGATGCTGTTACTAGCTGTGTAGGCCCAATGAACTTGCAGCAAGAAATGTACCCTTCGTGATGAGAAAGCTCCTTCTCCGGCTTCACGGAAGTAGTGCCTACAACGTACACGGAGCACTTGTTATCGAGTCCACCACAAGCGACAAGCCTGCTCTCCTAAGTTTCATAACAACATGTCATCACCCAAGTGGATTGCAAAGGAATCACTGCGGTGAAGACGATAGATTATCACGCACAACGGAAATATATTTTTCCTCAGTGTGCTTGGTAGTGCCACCATGGATGGCACTCGAAACTTACCTTGCTATTTTGTTCCCGCTGGCCCATTCCAAACGAGTAGCTTTCCATCCTAACTGCGAAGAAAAGGTAGGACAAAGGAAATCGTTAGCGAAGCGTCGTCAGCACATATGAAAGTGTTCACAAGCTCTCCATAATCAGCCTGTGCTGCTGATCGCAGCTGCTCACCTTGCACTTAACAATGTATCATCTGCACCAGCCCAATCGACTGCATAAACCTTGCCATAATGGCCTCGCAATACTTTTCTAAGCCCTAGCCCAGATACTGGCATGGGTTTGTGTTTCAAGCCTTTTAGTGACCCAGTAAATAGCTTAGCCTTCCTATCTTCGATCTGCTTTTTAAGTTTGGCTGCCTCTTCTTTAGCAGCCGCTATTCTCTGCTGTTTTGACGATTTCCCAGCGGCTGCAGCGCTCATGTCTGCAGAATTGCTCCGAGCGTCAACAACTAAATCTCTCGATGGAGCCAATTTCAGTCGAGCTAGGCGCTCAGGCGATCAATACGCAAACTAGAGCCAAATATATAATTTAATCCTCAGAATTTTCTTCGGAGGCGTTGTACAGAGAGCCTGCTCTTTGAGTCGTGAGCCAGGTTGCCTAGGAGGAGAGGATAGTAAACTAATGTCTACGTTACAAATAGAATGATTCGGAGTTGAATTGGAATTGGATCTAGGGCCTAGGCGAACCAAAGTGGATCCACTGAGTAGGACATACTAAACTAAGCATAAGATGACACCGTCTAGCATTAGAGTGGGATGAATAAGTTAGAGATAGGGATCATTAAAATGCTTGATTCATCATGGTGGAGACGTTTAAATCGATCGTACCGAATCATCCATTCTATCCTTAAATAGAGTGCTCTTCGATCGAATCATCATGAGAGTAGCCTATGCCCAGTCCGCGTTGGAATGGCGATACTCCCGCAAAGATCAATTTTGATGTTACTTGCTGGAGCAGAGTCCAGGGGTTTCGTGAATCGTGGTAGTGATGGGCTAGCTGCGGTTCGCTAGGTGCTGCACTAGCAGCGCCGTTTAGCCCTACTTGGTGACGCTATTCTCGCTCTTGAGTCCACTGAAGTCCTTCTTCGCTGCGCTCCGTTGGCATCTGCTGCGGAAGTAAGCGATGCAAAGTCTCACATAGAGAGTAACGTCTCGTTGAGCGAAGTCGCAGCCAGAGCACTTGCGATATCTGACGGATTGCTACATCCACCTCTACCATTATCTGACGACTATCGCATCAAAAGCAACGAAAAGAGGCCTCACAGCAACCCAAGATCGCTGGGGTAGCACTATCGCCAGTCGCGCCCGTCTGTGAAGGCTTTGGTGCCAAAGGGGAATCACAAGCCGTGGGCGGATGCTGTTGAAGGAATCATTGGTCTAGTCTCCGTCGAGAGAGGGAGAGCCGCAGCTTCAGAACTGACTAGAAAACTGATAGTTGCTCCACTTGCCAGAGACGTTGGTGGCGATGACGCGTGCCTGCAGTTGGCCCTGCGTGATCTAGAGCTACAGGTACACCTTACCAATGAGGTCTCGGCCCACTCCGCCCAGTCCAGATCCTGGATGTAGTCAAGTCTTGGTGCTCCCGATGCATATTCGTCTTAGTTGGAGGCCTCAGATCAGCTTATAGGACGCGTTGATTAGATGTTTGGGAGCTAGGAAAACCATCGGTGGGTCGATCGTGGTCGCGATGGAAAACCCTCTAGCGAGGAGAACCGCGGGGGGGGGGGCAGTTTGCTGTCAAGATCAAGCTGTGGGAATACAGAGGCATGGGCAGCTGCGACAGCCGGCGGGGGATAGGCGCTGGCATAGCTGATTCTGCAGAGGCATAGTAGTAGTGCTGCTGCTGATCTAGATCGCGATGTCTCATCAACCGAACGTTGTTCGTTGGATGTAACGCCGACATCAGCGACGCCAAGTCTATCTCAGGCCCCGGCCGAGGGCACTGATAATATGGTTGACGACAGCATTTATCGCAGTTTATGTGGCACAGAATCGGGGCTGCTCCGAGACGGAGGTCGATCCTAGTTCATGCAACTGAGAAGCACTAGATCTAGCAGGAGCAAGAGCAAGGGCAAGAGCAAGGGCGAGGGCGAGGGCAGAGATGAAAACCTAGACCCAGAGGCAGGTGCAAATGCCCGAATTCGTCGTCGGGAGGTCCGTCGCTGGGCCCACCAGCTGCGGTCAGCTTGTTTGGGTGCAACAGGGTGCGAGCCCGTTGTTCGCGTACGACGGATGCCATGCGGAGATCGCTCACCACCTGGTTCTCTTCCCTCCATCTGTGTTGCAGGTGATAATGCAAGTGATGATGTGGACGTTTCGATGTTAATGCCCGACAAAGCCCCACCCTCCCCATCACGGCCCAATCCTCGGTGGCGGGCCGATGTCGGAATCTAGAGACTTCTGGTGAAAGCGCACGGTTCCATGGAGGCAAATAAACCACGAGAAGAGGTCCTCACCTGGAATCATGCTGGCGCTGCGAAATATGGCAGCTTCGATAGGCACATGGAGCGTGCTCATTCTGCGGCAGCCATTCCCCATGCAGAGCCCTTAGAATGTGAAGGCCGAGACCAAGACCTGGGCCTGGGCCAGGGCCAGGGCGCGAGCGAGCACGTGCTCGCATCAGCAGATGGGTCGTCGAGGTCACGTGCCATGATCCGAGCTTTTTCTGCCGCATTGAGTGCCTTATCTTCGCTCGATGGCATGGATAGGGTATTGTGTTCGTCTGATTCACCGCCTCGCGCACGATCACGGCAGGGGGTGGCCGCTGATGCAGGCTACTCGTCATGGGTATGGGGGAGCGATTGTGGTGGGAAAGAGAGGTAGTCGGAGACATTGCATTACGTAGAGAGGCCCCCAGGCAATTGTTCCAGCACAGGGCAGACAGAAATTTCGCCCGAGAGTTGCTCTAGAGTGTAATCGAGCCGAGTCCGGCACACCGTGCGACCCCATGTGAAGATTTTGAACGTCTGGGATTTTTTAGTTCCCTAGTTGAGAAAGAAACGGGGCGTGATAAGTGAGACTAACATCCACGATTTCAATTGAATTGGCTGCTTCGAATGCAAACGCAAGACATCTTTAGCGGTCCAGATCTTAGTCTGTACTAGGGTGACACTGTTGCCAGGAGGGCGATTAAACCGATGTGGTGCCCGGATTGATGCGGTCAGCGTGCATAGCACTTGGTAACAAGTTGGTATACTACCTGCTGACACAAGCTAGTTAACGCCCCCACTATCTGCAAATAGCTCCTTACATCATCTGTAGCGTTTGGAAAGCCTCCAGTTCGTCCAGCTCCGACAGATCTGCCGCGATGGCGTTCTACTCAGACCGACCAGGAGCCGCCTCCAGACACGCCACTGCTGCATTACAAACGACGCTCAAAGCCGCCTCTCTCTGCGAATCCCCACCCCTCGAATCAACAGCAGATGCACCCGCAGTGGAACGGCCTCTTGCCCTTGATGCCGCGACGACGATGCGACGGCGAAGCGCGGTGATCGCTACCCCCGCCTCACCCGCCCCAACGATTGCAGCGATCGGAGCGGCCAAAGCCGGGAATCCTGCCGCTGCAGCAGCTTGCACGGCCAAAAACTCACTTTGGAGATCGACAACGCACCCTGTGACATCATCGCCGCGCAATCCCGTCTTAAGGCTGCCTACATCCGGCTGGTCGCTCTCTGTTCCAGGGTTTATGTCCATCCCAGATTGCCCCAAACTGCCGCCCTGATCTCCCTTCTCCTCATCCGCCTCAACCCTCTGCCTTCCAACTGTATCGCTGCCGAATAGAAGATCAATGGCGGGGTCTCGGTCTCGATTGACAGAGGCATCATCATCATTGTCCTCATTTCCAAGTTCCCGAGCTGGTATTGCTAAGCTCAGCTATTGCCTGGTTGACCCCAGTGGGCGGCAGGTGCTGCCGCTAATAGCATCTGCAATCCTGTCCACAGCCGTGGCGAGCCCACGTTTATCCAATTTTATAGCTCTAGGCTCAATCAGGATCGAGCACCCGGCCATGCAACGCCTGCACAAAATGGCAGGCGCACCTCGAGCAAGGTCTTCCCCGAACGCAGGGGACATCACGTCATCAATGGGGTCATTCATCCCACCAGCTCCAGCCACTACTCCAGACAAGCGCTGCTCGCGTCGCATCCCGGTCCTGACGCTTGCCATTTCAATGTCCGCGGCCAGCAGCACCCGGGCGTGCTTCTCGTTGAAGCGAGGGAATATCTGTAATTCGTAGAACCTGCTGTCTGTCACCGTGATACCGGCTATGAGGTGAAGGGGGGGAAGAAGGCACGGCGAGGTCGTCTCGAAACTCTGCACTGCCAAACCTGCCTATGCCTTCGCAACTTCTTCTGCCACCGCCGCCGGCGTGCTGCACTCCGGAAGACCGTCGCAGCAAGGGGGTCGGCCAGGTCGAGCTTTAGCTTGACCATCGCCAGCACCGCTAGATCGGTCATACACCACCGAAAGAATGATGGTCCCAATAACGGCATCGCCGCTTCGCGAGTCGACGAGATCAAGGCATCGCCTGTCCGCAGCACATGCCCATAGAGCGCGCGCTGGCTGTGGGTGGAACCTGCTATCACCTGACCCATATGGGAAGTACGGCATCGCAGCGGACAGCAGCATTGCAGTGGCATCTGGAGATCTCGCCAGGGAACAACGAGAACCACCGAGGAACAACAGGCCCAGGCCAAGCTGCTAGGCAATATGATGTCCGTAGTCCATCCCCCGCGACAGCTTGAAGCGAGCGGCCCTGAGGCACCGCATCGTCGTCACATCCCCTGTGCCAGCCATAACCATCCCGAGCGCAAGAACGACGCAGCCCCGACAGGTCTCCACGAGGCTATGCTGCGCCCTGATTCGAGCAAGTGCTCGGAAGGAAGGCTCCTTGCCCTCCCATGTTTCCGGCATCCCGTCTATTGCCGATGCAAGGTCCTACTCAACCACAGTTGTTCCCTCAGAACCGACCTGCCTCACGACAGAGGTCATGCCACGCCGGCGACGCTGCTTCTTCAGCGCTTCGCCGTGTTCGAGGGCCATAGCACCTCTCATCGCGACGAGATCACGCTCGTCCTTGACTCGAATCGATTCGAAATGCAGGATCAGCGTAAGTAGCGTGTCTCTGGCTTCGTGGCTACACGTGCCAGAGTACCGCAACCCAAGAGCCAATGCCGCCCCGCCGACGCAATACGCATGAATCTCACGACAGGCGCGTTCGTCGAGGAGGGACAGATCGACAGGGTCTGCAGACGGACCTCCGAACGGCACCTCGTGTGGGTGTGCGAAGCCCGTCTGTGCGTGCTGCTTTGCCATCCGCCTTCGCATTGCTCGCTTCTGACTCGCCAGCCGATCTAGCTCAGAAGGGGGGACCTCTGATGCAGCACCCGCAGTACCTCCAGGGGGCGCCTCCCCTCCGTTAGCCGATTCAGGGTTCATATCCTTCGCCTGCTCTGGGTCGCAGAGCTCATCATCGCTGTTCTCATCTTCGCTGTCACCATCTGCAAGGGCGAGCACGGCTGCCAGCCCACCCTGTGCGCCGCCTTGCTGAGCCAGGGCCCGCTCTTCGACACTGCGACGGAGAGACAGGGTGCGCCTCACAGCCCACGGTATCTGTTCTTTCACCCAGTCTAACGTGCTGTCGACTTGGTCCCACTGCACTAAGGCGTGAGCCGTTACTCTTAGCATCGCAACATCAGGTCTCACGGGCCGGAGGGACTCGAGGGAGTCAGGCAGTTTCAGAGCCTCTGCCGCCGCTGGCATCCCAGTGCGCATGTAGAGGAGACCCAGCGCCACGACGGCGGGCGCTGCCGTCAGGTGCAATCTCACTCTCGGCTGACGAAGGATGGTATCAGGAGCATCGATCTGAGAATGCGCTGCCCTGTTCAGGTTGTCATCAGTGCCGCCCCAGCACAGCGTCCTGAGGCGCTGCACAAGGGGCATTTCCCGGAGGCCAGTCTAGCGACCACCTTTAGCCAGTCCTATGCATCCGAGTGCGATCCCAGCTGCAAGCGAGTATGCCTCATTGCTGTGAAGTGGCTTCGACCGGCAATCCTGACCAATCTCGTCTAGGCAGAACTGGGCCATGATCCTGTGGCACGTTCCCTCGTACGACATGCCCAGGCCTAGGAGGGCGCATGTCTGCACCATGGGCTGTAAGGACACGTCCTGATACAGCTCGGGCAGGATCGCAGGGACGTGGAGACACAGGGCTCGCGAAATGACAGGGTCCTACTCCCCTCTTGCTCCTGCCGCCAGGCCCAGCAAACAGCCAGAGGTGAGACCGATATGCCTCCTAGACAGTATCTCGAAGAGGTCAGTTGCTGCCAATGCATGGAGGAGACCGTGCACCCCAAGACCCATGAGCACCCCTCCAGCGCTGTACGAGGCTTCGTGTGGAATGTGCCGAAGCGCCCATTCGCGCCGCATCGAGGCTGGAAGCCCCGCTGGCTGTATCCTGACTGCAGCTGCGAAACCATTGAGGAACTCGGGGAGGTCCGTGATGCTGTACTAGATGGAAGCAACGCCACTGAAATCGATGACGACTTTCTTTCCCGATCGCGTAACGCCGTGCATCACGATGGGCGGCACGCAGATGCCAGCTGAAGTCGACGGGATCAGTGTGCCAAAGGTCAGGCAGCCACGGCCAGACGCCGCGGCGCATGTTCTTCTAGCCATGAGCAAGAGCCGGGTCTATCGAAGAGCCTGGACATCTGCGGTTGGATCCTGCTGCAGCGCCTATAGGTCAGATTCGCCCAGCACGATTGGCTGCGCGCGTGAGGACTGCAGAGCAGCGGCTACTACAGCTGCTCTGCGATCTCCGGGGAAGCGCAAACTCATCAAGTCGGGGAGAGATTGCAAGCCATCTACGTCCCGGCTGTCCCCTGAAGATCCAGCGGAGAGGAATCCCTGCTGCCGGACAATTTCATTCAGGTGCTCGTCGTTCGTGCCGAGCGTGGCTGGACCGAGCTCCGACTCCACCTGCCCTGTCGCGATCGCAAAACCGACCCCAATCGGGCGGTGAACTCCTGTGTACTGCGGCAATTCGGCTCCAAATCGAGACACATAGGCTAGGTCATGCCTCCCAACAAGTTCCAGCGTCTCTTTGGGCCAAGTAGACGGAGGGTGTTCCCTGCATGCTGCCGATGCAAGAGCATCTGACAATGCGGCAAATCGACCAGCAGATGACCGCAACAAATCTCGATGGGCTCTGCTGATTTTATGCGTCACATCTAGGACTGCGTCAGCTGGCGAGATGCAAGCCCCATCAGTGGCCAGGAGGTGCAGAGATCTATATGATGCAAGCCCAGACTCCAAAACGTCCGCGTGGACCCCGAACACGGACCGCGGCAAACGGGTCTGAGGACTCAGCTCAACTGACCCCCTGGACAGAGCAACAGCAGCAGCAGAAAGTTCATCCGTAGCCTGAGGCGGGAGGTGCTCTGAGACTGGCTTCAGGAGCGCCATCGACTACTGCTCAATGGTTGCAGATTCGATTGCTCCGAAGGCAATTGTAGCAAGAGCGAGGCCAGATCCACTTGGTAATTTCGGGATCTTAACACGCACAACTTGTACGCGCTTGGCAGCTCCTTCACTCTCAGCCGGGGCTGCAAACTCCGCCGCCTTGAATGCTTGCGACAGATGATGCACCTGATCTGCACTCAATCGAAGCACGATTCCCACCCTAGCGACAGCCTCCGCAAGCCGCGCCGCATTCGTTGGCAGAGCTTGTTCTCCCACAGCAGGGCTGTCCTTAATGCACGTAGAGAGCATTATTACGGCCTGTTGCACTACCAGCGCTGCGATCTGGTCGATATCCTTTGGAGCCAGACCTCCTACTTCAACTTGCAGCACTACTTCCCCCTGCGGGGCATCGCGTTTCCCACCCGAGTTCACCACGAGCTTGACAAGTGCTTGCTTCAGAGGTATTAAACCAAGCCTTTCGGCCAAAGCATGAATAGCAGCTAAGGCAGCAACAGCGCACGAAGGTGTGACTAGCTGCATGGCCAAGGCAAGCTATCGCTAGACATAGCAGTTACCGGGCAAGATGTGCATGGCCTCTGCTTTGCTGCGACTAGCCTCATCTGCGATCTCACTGCTGCCTGCACTACGTAGCATCACCCTGGGGAGCACGCTAGTATCCGAATTCTGCACGATCGCGACCGCAGTTAGCGAGGCCATCGATGCACAGCCAGGATCGGCAGCGACGCTGCAGCGCTGCGAGCGGAATCGATGCGTCCCTCCGTAGAGCCGCACCACCATCTACACGTTCGAGCATGACGTGCTCCCGCGAGTGGACGGAAGGGCCTGCACAGCACAGAGAAGGCGGACATCCTCCCGACGAGATGATCCTGCCCCCGCAGCTAGAGCGTCAAACGATTGACCCCACTCTGCAATCCCGAGACATGCAGACACTTCGGAGACTCGTTCGAGCCTGCCGCTACCCCTGAAGACGGCTGCATCAAGCTATACCGCTGTTTCGTCCTCGTCCAATTGCTCGCTAGAGGTATCCTGCAGCCTGCATATTGTAGCCGTGCCACTCACCATCTGTATCCCATGGATCGGGCCTCCTCCAAGCGCCAGTCCGGTAATCAGAACTGATCGAGCAAATCGATCCGATCGATCGATCGTACCCCACGCATCCAAAGCACTATGTATTACTATCTAATCGCACGGTAGTGATCCAAGCGCTCTCCCTTCATCTACACACACTAGGAATGCCCGCACCCCTGAGCGCCGCATGCCCACTATCCTGTTATTCCTCCGAGTCCCAGAGGTCCCACCACTTGGCTCGTGCCTTCGGCGCAATGGCCTGCCTCGATGCAAGCCAAGGCTGGAAGCGGGAGGCAACTGCCGTCCCCGCCCTCCCACTCCCACTTGCCCTTGCCCTTGCTCCTGTGGGCGAACCGAAGCCTAGGAAGGATATCCGGAGAGCATCCTGCCCCCAGCTCCGAATCCTCTGCGCTAGTTCGATCCTATGGCCATCCCTGGGCCACCGGACCCGGATTCAATGCTCTTGGAGCTGCCAGTGCGGGACAATCGGCCTCGACTCATGGCTGTAGCTCCCAGCGACACTCGGCCAGACACAGGATCTCCAGACTCCCGCCGTCTGTCTCTTGCTCGCACATCATAACCAGCAGCCGTTGCTCCAGACGATCCCATCGCCATAGATGGATTTAGTATGGCTCCGATGGGAGAGCTGGACACAGGCAGTACACCCAACTCGTGTACAGCTGAAATCCTCGCGCTTCGTCGGCGTCTCGAAGACATCCGTTGGCGTGAGCCGCCGCTCCTCAGTACAGAGGCCATTGCGGTGGGGCTTGCAGAGAGGAGGAGCCGATCCGCAGCTGATTCCTGCAGTACTGCAGCTCGCGGGGACATAAAAGGAGGCAGCTCGTCATCCAACGCCATTGCCATCGCGGCATTACTACTGCTCATACTCGTGCCCCTTACCGCCCCCAGTTCAAGCAACTATGCCCTCGGTGTGCTCGGTGCCACATTAAGAACTCCTGCGCCGTATTCCGCAGAATCCATTGTTCCCTGAGATGATTCCCTGCTTAGCTTGCCGGTGGCAATTGTACCACCGGTAGCTGCAGCCTCCTTCCTCGATTTCGTGGTAGGAACATCGTTGGGAGGATGATTGCCCTACAGAGGCGAGTTACGGCCTCCTTGCAGGCAGAATATAATGTGATAATGCTTCACTGCGCTGAACAGCATGAGATGCCCGCTCATAAAATCGTAGTGCACTGGTCTAGCAGCTGCAAAATCGGCAGCATCTGCGCCTCCGAAGTCGCTAGGAACGAAGGCTGGAGCATCAAGCGGATGCATCAAGACCGCATAGCAATACTAGCAACTTCCATCCTACTGGCCGGCCAACAGAGCACCACCACCAAGTCCTAACCTCCATACTGCGATTGGTACGAACGGCAGGACTTGTGACCACTGTAAGCCTCCAACCGATTTTACTGTTACGCTGCGATCGGATTGAATATCCCAACGCAGCAATCGAGAAGTATGCACTCCATTATCGTTTTCGATGGATGTGCGAGAACTAGGCACTATCCATGCCGGTGAGATGCAATGTTGGGGAAGGCCCGGTGCACCCTCGCTGCTGCAAACGTCAACCATCCCTTGGATGACCAATGATCGAGTTTTAACGCCGTTCTTCCAAAGAAACGGGAGCGTAATCTACTTATTTATCTAATTGGGGAGATTTTACAAGGTATTGCGCCTTAAAAGGATGAAAAACCTGGTCGTAGCGCTTGACCCTTTGAATTTGCCGACATACTCGTCACACCTCCGCCTTCATGCAGCGCGCTCCTCGGCTTATGCGTCAATCCAGAGCTTAGGGCAAGCCAGTTGAAAGTACGTCATTGAAACTTACCGAATATGGATGCAGAGCGCGCGGCTCGAGCTGCCAAGCGAAAAACTGTCCAATTCAGAGTTATGGAAGACGACAAAGACCTTGAAGCAGCAATGGCACTTGTTGCTAAGGACCTTTCTGAGCCTTATAGTATATTTACTTACCGGTCTTTCATTTAGGAAAGCCCACACCTTTGCTTACTAGTGAGAATTAGCATCTTCAAGGCGCCGGTATCACGTCGATTTGCCGATTTAGACCCTCGACGTGTTTGTCATTGGGTGCTTCCAATTTCATGTGCAGGCTGTAGTAGGACGGGATGAAGAAGAACCCGTCGAGGTGGGCCCGAACTTCCATTTTCTTCGTGGAAAGGGCGAACGGGCGTCAGAGGATGACTTAGCCGGAGAAAAAATCATAGGCGTGTGCATTAGCCGAGTGTCTCAACACATGAAGCGCAGCGGGGATCCCGGGAAAAAACGGGGATACATAGGGATGCTTGCTATTTAGGACGATTACAGACGAATGGGCCTGGCACAAACAATGGTTTCAGCCTCGATTTACTCTATGGTCCGTGTAGACCACGCTCAAGAAATCGTGCTTGAAGTAGAAGCCGTAAACTACTCTGCTCGCCGCTTGTACGCCGGCCTGGGCTTAACAACCGACAAGTTGCTGCCAAAGTATTATCTCAACGGGAGCGATGCATACCGCATGCGCCTCGAGATAGCATCGGTCACGTCGCCTGACGACCCGGCGTGGGACAGCGAAATCAGGCAGGTCGTGCCTCCGGGCATCGCTGCGTTCTGGGACGCTGACAACGTCATCGAAATAGCATCAGTGGGTGCCGGGGCCAAAGCGCGCACTGCCGCAGCGGCAATCGCGCATGGCAAGCTATCGGCAAATAGTTTCGCCGGGTACATGGCGTCGTGCCGTAAGCGAGCACATCTGGGCGAGCAACTGCGCGCTAAGCGAATCGAGAAACGGATCGCCCAGTTAGAAGCGACTAGCGATGACGAATGGAAGCAAATGGTCGCAGAGTTGCAAGCAACTGCTCGTGCGAGCACCGGCAGCGATGCTTCGCTAGGGGCTGCCGGTGCACCTCTGACAGCCGCTTCGGGGGGAGGGGAGAGCGTGTCATGATCCTGCCCGGCATGTGATCGAACGGAATGTAGATCTAAATCCAAGGGGGGTGTCGGGTCACTATTGATTCCGATTCCAACCCGGCGCACGCCGGCACGGTGAACTGTACTGAAGTGCATTGCACTGCACTATCGGTTCCACCACCAGGCTGCCGCAAGTCGTGTGGCATCAGGGGCCGTCCCAGATCGCCAGAGCCTCGCTAGATGCCGCGGCATCCACAATAGGATCGTCATCGGATGAGAGTAGCTCGCGAACGCAGATGCTGACTCCATGGGTGCTGACTCCATGGGTGCTGACATGGTCATCCTAGGATCCGCATATGTCCGAGAGGCGAAAGGGTAGACTTCAGGGGTCGTGGTCGTGGTCGTGGGGGTGGGGGTGATCTTGCTTCGCTCCGACTAATGGTTCGACATGCTTGGTATTCCTATCCAATGTGTCCCCGTGTGTTGGTTGCCTTGCCTCATTGTTCTGCTGCGGGTCATCTTCATCTTCATCTTCATCATCTCCAGGCGGGAGCTGCGGTGCATCAACCATGTGTGGAGAGTGAGTCCACATGGGACATGGCATCGACCATGTGTGGAGAGTGAGTCCACATGGGACATGGCATCGATCATGTGTGGAGAGTGAGTCCACATGGGACATGGCATCGACCATGTATGGAGAGTGAGTCCACATGGGACATGGCATCGATCATGTATGGAGAGTGAGTCCACATGGGACATGGTATCGACCGGCTCATCGGGAAACTTGGAGGGCAAGCCCGTCAGAACCCGGCCAAGGCGCTTGGAGTGCGGTTGTGTTTCCGGATGCCAGGTAGGCGCAAAGCACATACTATTCGATATGGACAAACCAGAGTACGCCTAGATCTATGAGAATGATTGGGGGAGAGAGTCGGGATGGTGGGAAGAGTGAAAGGGTCGGGGGGTTGGTTCAGAGGTGCAAGGGTCGGGGGGTTGGTTCAGAGGTGCAAGTGTCAGGCGCGGACGGCTTCAGTTGCGAATGTGAAGTCTGGCGTCGGCCAGCAGCGTTACAGAGCAGGCCCTGGACGACAACCGCCGCCGATGTCGACAATTCAATCCGAAATCAAAGTCGTGTCCGGTGGGGCTGTGGCGTCTTCTGAGATTCGTTGACAAACTGACATAACTCTGTGGCAAATCGACTCATATGTCTAATCACGAGCCACGGGCTGAGGAGGTGCCAGCACTAGGGCTGGATGCAGCAGCTGTCCTGCTCGCACTTGCAGCCTCGGGGTCTGCCAACCTAGATCCAGCTCCAGACCGAGCTGGCCCTTCGTCTTCTATCGTTCCCGCCCCAACCGGCGTCGTAGCGCTACCGGACGCTCCACCTGCAGTGGCACCTCCGGCTGCCTCCTCATCTTCATCCGCAGATCCGGCTGCACTGTCATCCTCGTCGTCTTCAATTGCTTCCTCGGGTTTCGGCAATTCACTTGCGACGGAGGGGTGCGCCAACAGAACTCTTGTAATTCCTTCAAATTCTCCTGACATTGCTTCTGTGAGAGCCGTTCTACCGAACTTGTTTTTACTTAGAACATCCAGCTAGTCACCAAAATGCTTGACCAATGCATCCACGACTTCTGCGTGGCCAAGCTGGCATGCCCAATGTAGCGGGGTATTTCCGCTACGATTCGGCGCATTAAGAGCACCTGAAGCCAACAGCATCCCCACAACAGCAACATGACCATTCGCAGCTGCTTTATGCAGCGGCTATGACCCATAACCGTCGTCTGCACTGGGCGAAACCCCTCGCTTGAGAAGGAACACCGTCTTCGTTTCGTCGCCCTCTCTTACAGCTTGGTGAAGCTCAAGCTCTAATCGCCGCTTTGCGGCATCATCAAGCGGTAACGCATCTGTGCCGAATTCTACCTCACTTCCACCGCCGGTAGCTGCTGCCATGCCGCAGAGGTGCGGTAGATCCGCCGAAACGAGGTTGTTGTATTTTATTGCGTTGGGTTTCGCCTATATGAGTTTCGGTTGACTTCCGTGACGCGCACACAAGCTCGCCTGACCAGCCACGAGATCCGCGTATTCCAATGCCGAGTAAGCACAATTATATTTTCTATCTGGCCCTGTCATTGGTTTCATTTTTAAGCCCTGTGCGTCTTGAGAACATCATCGGAACCCCAGATGTATGCCTTACTTATATATTTTTGCAGGGGACTTTGCTGCCGAAGAAGCAGCCCACCTGCAGCAAACAGGGATTTCCGGAGTTAGAGATGAAGGTGGTGATGGCAAGAGAGTAGAGTATATCGAAGATCCAGTCTACGGTCGACTTGTGAGTGCAGAATCTTGTTCGCTCCGAGTCTCGAGTGTCACATTGCGAATCACTTCACGTTTTGCAAAGGTAGCATTCGTACACTATGCGCAGACAGTCGACTACACAAATGCGCCAATTAAGTCTAGTGGTGTTGCCTACGTGCTGTGGCTCTTGACGGGAATTTTTGCTGGCCATAGATGCTACCTAGGAACCTCAGACGCTCTAATTCGAGCTCTTACCCTTAATTATTTAGTGTTTGGGTGGCTTCTGGATGTATGCTTGATTGGAGATTTAGTGTTCGAGGCGAACCAAACTATCATTAAGGCCGCTAGGGATGCGGCTGTTTCAAACGCACGTGAGAACAGCAGGTCGATGTCGCCGACGTCATAGCGCAATTTGGATAGAAAGCGAGACGCGCTTGAAAGAGGCATAGCAGCTTCGCCAGACTCTCAGGCAAGTAGTAAGGAATCAGGTAGTAGAAGTAGAGGCCGGGGCAGGGGTCGGGGTTCGATGTCCAGGGTAGGCTCGTTCGGGGCATCGCAGCAGGCAAGATAGTTACGAGGTGAGGATACTAGTACTAGTAGTAAAAACAGTGAAAGAGCAGAGGAAGGCGCCGGAGATAGCTTCCATGAAGATTCCGGGAGCGGGGACAGTGGAGTTGCACGGAAAATGTCACTCGCGTCAATACAGCGGCAGTCGCTGATGAAGGCGGGCGAGCGCGCGAGAGCTGCAAGGCTAGGGGAGCAAGTGCCCCGAATCGCATCGTCCCCGGCAGAACTCGAAGCTGGGCTGAAACGAGGACTCGATGATAAAGATTCCGAATATCGCAGCGAGATAGATCGCGTAGTGGAAATTGAGGGCGAGGACGGAGACGGGGACGGGGACTCTGATAGCTTGGATGGGAGTATTGATCGGGAGGGGGAGGGGGAGGGGGAGGGCGACGTGTCT
>Ga0136560_1000342_pt1 | contig 22680 bp, 31 predicted proteins | sample AntRauMeHopE1497_FD_104925 | JGI IMG/M metagenome (GOLD analysis project Ga0136560, IMG submission 104925) | Saline lake microbial communities from Rauer Islands, Antarctica - Metagenome Hop E1 #497 | ecosystem: Environmental > Aquatic > Non-marine Saline and Alkaline > Saline | place... | reverse complement strand
TCGTGGCTGTTCGACATTGTGAAGAGGAGGCGGTTGTCGAGACTCGATTCGATTCAGGCAGTATCTCATGCTGATCCCCCCAAACAGCTGCTGCTCGCTGGTGCGAGGCGCTATCCAGTCGTGCGAAATGAAAATGCTGACGTAACTGAAGCGGAGCAAGATCTCACACAGCAAGGCTCGACAAACGAAGTAGCTAGCGAGTCAAGGGAAGGACCAGGCATTGCTGCAGTGTCTGACAGGACAGCTTCCCCCAAGGGTAGACGCAGAGTTGTAAAGCGTCGCAAGAAAGGAGCAGATGCTTCTGCTGATCGCTCAGGCGAAATCCCATCATCTGCTGCTGCAGTAGATGCTAAAGCAAGCGAGCAAACTGGCATCACTGATGGGTCGAACAACACGAAAGCAGGACGCCGCCGAGTCGTCAAGAGAAAGAAAAAGGGCTAGCCAGGCATAAGTTAGTCCAACGTTGAAGCTGCCAATGGAGACGAAGACCAAGGCGGGGCAGCATCCTCGAGCGCTGCTGTCGCTGATACTGATACTCATGTAACGTAGCCATCCATGACACCCCTTGACTCTGAAGCATAGGAACGGCAGGCTAAACCAAGAGGTGAACCCGTGGGTTCAAGCACCATGAATGCCGCAAAATCAGTGGTTGATCCTCCTCAGTTGCCACCAGAAAGCCTGCTGGATAGTATGCACGTGCTGGATCAGGGAGCACAGCAGATATCGCAAAGCGCCCAGGCCATCGAAGCTATCGTGTCTGACGTACTTTCTTTGCAGCGATTGGATGATGGCAAGCTGGTGGTGGAACCTCAAGTGTGTGACATCGACGAGCTTCTAGTTCGCAATGTTCGCGGAGCCCAAAGTGTGGTGAGGAACCAAATGCCGCGACCAATCAACTGGACTGTGGCGAATATGCTGTGCTCCCCGAGCAGCAGCATGGTAGGAAAACTGCCAGTTTTGATTGGAGGTAGCCCAGTGCCTTCAGAGAGCAGTGCTGCTGATCGCATGGGTGCGAAGCTGAACTTGGAACTTTGGAAAGCAGCGAGTCGTACCGCTGGGCTTCTTATCTCCCTGCACGAAGTGGTGACCCGCAATATGACCGAGAGTAGTGGAGCCCTGCCAGCACGCAGATCATCGAGAGCTTCTAGTAGGGATGCACATGCTAGAGGCTCTATGGAATCATCCGGCAACGGAATGCACAGTAGGAACCAGGTGTTTGCAAATGAAGAAACTGCAGCTACTAGCGAACATCCGAGCGCCGGAGGACAGGGCGGGAGCGTCGCTTCTGTGACTGACCGAGGCTTGCTGGCAACCCATGCTTCTGGCCCTAGACAGCCACAGCCTTCAGATCATCAGTTCGCGCTCCGTGCAAGGCAGTTTCGTAGCGGCAGTATAGACCGGTATGGGGTTGAGCATGGACCCTGGCGTCGCAGCTCAGCTCCTCAAGAAGGCACTGTGCATCTTGAAGCATTTGCTGACGGACCAAAGCTAGGCTAGGCATACTTCAACATCCTTCTATTTGGCGTGCGTCGGATGGTAACTTACCCTAACTCTGGAGAGATAAGCGACCAGGTGTACGCTTTTCCAAGCAGTTCAGACGACGACCAGCTACCGTATGCGAACGGCGACTCGCAGATGGTGGCAGTACATGCCAGGGTACAGGGACGGGGTGGTACCTCTAGTGCAATTCATTCGCACTCAAGCAGCATTGATACGAAGTTGGAAGCCTCTGGCACGAAGGCAGGGCCAGAACGTACGGAATCGGCCGACTCCAGCGCAGAACTGCACCAGTCTGCTGCCGCCAATGCACCAGTGCTACCTAGCGATCCACAGATGGATAATGGGGACAGCGCAGTTTTAGAGCGATTTGGAATGGATGCTGCCACAGGGATGCTTAAGCTAGATGGACCGTCGGCAGACGAACAACAGGCCTAGGAAGCCGGGAGTGCCATGAAGCCTGCATAGGTGGTAGCCGGACTCTCACCTATTCCTCCCCCACTATGGGATCTCGACTAGGTGCGCGCCAACGGGCAGCTAGCTCCTGAGCTGGTAGATGAACTTGAATAGCTGCTTAAGAAAGCCCGCTATTCGGCGCTTGAAGCGAGCAATGAAAGGGCTTCAACGAGCGCGTCAACAGCGGCCGGGCGCGGGGCCTCCAGCGTCCATCCGGCACCATCGGAGACATTGGGAGCAAGAGATATTTCCAACAATAAGACATGGAGTGAGCAGCTGCGAGGGTTACCTCGTGGCGAGAACGAAGGCAGCGAAGTGTTGCTTGACGGACCCTCGAGCCTTACATCGGGTGCGGTCGCTGGGTCTGAAGTCGAATCGAGTACGCCAGGCTCTCACGAAGAAATTCGGAAGGACATTGTGAGCCGCATTCACTCTGCCGGCAAAGCGATGACGCAGAGCTTGGCTGGAATGCTAAGTCCAAAAACACAGCGCTTCTGCGCCCCCATGTGCCTGTCTTGGATTCGGAGTGCCGCAACCTCGATGTACATAGACATGCTGGAACCGCAGAGAAATGACGATGAGGATGCGGAGCCCGAGTCTGATGCAAGCAGGAGCGGTGCTCACAGTAAGACTGACGAGACGCAATAGGCATAGCAATAGCAGCAAAAGTAGTCTTCAGGAGGTGCCCGAAGTGGAATGCAATCGCAACGCAGTCGTGGTCATGGGCAGGGGCATGGGAAAAGCTTCAACAGCATGCATCAGGCGAACTCTGGTTCGTTGGCCGGAACTCAGAATCCGAGCTCAAGTGCCTCCCGAGGAATCGTAGAGAGCATGTTGATGTCTTCGAAGGTACGCTGGGTTGCCCCAAGGTTCGTGAGCGGGTGGGTCTGGGTTCGTGGCGAGTCACCTAGGTTCAGCCACAACGACGCATTGATGCTTTCAAGGCAGCTATTATCTAGCAACTTGATGCTTCATGAAGGCGGGGCTAGTTTAGGCCTCGTGATTTCAGACGCGACTGTCGAGCTGCATCGCGGACTCATCGGGTACGCGAGCGCGGAGGGGATAGGCTCGATTCTATTTTTCTGGGTGCGGCTGCCGCAAGTTCTTGGATTGTCCAACGGGCAGGCCGTTGGAACCGATGGCAAAACGGTGCAGCGAGTAGGGGATCACCCGAATCCGGTCATCATGGTTGTCGACGACGAGCGCAGCATCCTGAAAGTGATGCAGAAGAAGGTTCAGAAAGCGAGCAGAGAAGGTGTGCGTCTTCTTACAGAGTCATCTGCAGAAGCAGCCCTCGCTACAATGCGTCGCGAGTGCGGAGACAGCCGCAACCAACCTGGGTTGGCAAATTGGCTCGTGTTTATGGACCACGGTCTTGGCTCGGGCATGTCAGGGGCGGATGCATCCAGGGTGATCCTTCAGGACAAAGCGCTCGGGAGCTGTCTCATCGTTGGTCACACGGGTGGAGGCGGCAGCGAAGACGAATTTAGAGCTGCGGGTGTCAACATGATTATGAGCAAACCGGCAAGGAACGAGGACCTCAACAACCTCATGCTTCGGTAGAACTTGCGAGATAGCAGCTGATGTTGGGGCGCCATCCTTCTATGTGGCATCGGGGTGGTGCTGGCCACGCACGAGACTGATTGGCCCAGTTTTGTGATGCGCAGAATACACGTTCATGCTTCGCCAGTTCTATCCTAAAGTCTCCATATTACACATAGCTTGCTGGCCTATCCGGTAGTACGTGAAGAATTGGGGTCAATACACAAGCCAGGCGGGGGGGGTTAATGTGTTGCGGAGCAGCGCTCTACAACGCCGTAAACCCCTCCACCCCTTTGTCATCTCCACGAAACCCAACAACTACGGATAAAAGTGCGAACGAACACCACCACGACGAATGGAGCTCAACGGCAACGGAACCATTCCGGAATTGTATATGCACAATCGGCCAAGGTCGTCATCAGGCGTCTTTCCTAGCACAATCGAACTAGGTGGCAGCCTTCGACGGATCATTGAAGTGCAATCATGAATACTCTATAGCGGGCTCTTACTTCGACCGATGTTGAACGTGGCTCAGCTGACTTGGACCCGAATACAGTACTGATACCAAGAGCTGTATCATGCGGGCAACTATGGTCTGCTCTTGCGGTAGATGTAGACACAGATAGCGAAATACAATGCTTGCAGCAAGTTCGAAAAGACGCGTCAATGTTTGGTCGTTTCAGCGAACAGAGCAGTATCATTGGTGTAACAGAATTTACGCTCATGTCCTCCTAGATCGCTCATCATATAGCCGCGCCGATTCGAACTCTGGCTTGCCTTACAGTGAATGGAACTGACGCCAAGTATGTAGATGTTGCCTAGGCTTCATCGCTTGAGGCTCTTTGTCGGATCGTCAGCTCAGGACTGCAGAATGGACCCATCTTCCTAGCAGCGCGCTCATGTGCTCTGCAAACAGAAGCTACACCCAACTCAAGTGAATCAAATGAAGATATCCATTAGGCCTCAATGCGCGAGAAGAAAAATTTGTTGCGCCAGTCGCAAGCGCGCAGCGGTATGATTCTCCAGAGCTTACGGGCGGCATGGTCACTGCTTGGAACTTTTTCACTCTCGCCGAGATACGGGTCGGGCAGTCACGGAGGCTCAGTAATGGCAACAGTCCGATCATCAAGCATATAGCTATAGCAAGCAGTGCATGCTTTAAAACAAGGGCCAAGTAGTGATGGGCGATCGATGGGGTCTTTGTCCTTCAGTAGGGGATCTATCCGAAAGGCTTCCATATCGAGCACGGTCTCACCACACACAGCGCCATCAACGAGCGACCCCCGCTCCGCAGCCTCGGACAAATCGGCTGCGCAGACGACTGCAACTAAGAGCAAACCCTATGAATCAACTAGACGTAAGACTTCGACCACGCAACGGTTGACCAGACTCATTCCTGCCGACGCCGTCAACTCACCGTATGCTGCCGATCATGTGCAACTGAGATGCCACTGTGACTTGCCATCCTCAGCATACGGAGCACATGACAAGGAGGAAGACGCGGTAAGTACTGAGTGCTTGGATGACGCTATCGGCCTAAAGTCAACCGTCGCTGCTGGGACTTCGACCGCTGCCAGTAGTGTCGGAGATTCCCCAGTAGCTGGTGTGGCTGGCCACAGTGCCCGCCGCTATTAGCACGGGTAGCCGCCCGAATTGCCGGCTGTGTGCTCCTCCATCACATTTCGATCATTGTGTTCCACGACAGGAACAAATCGAGGGAGGATCGAGGATGGAAAGGTCACAATAGCACCTGCTGCCGATGATGCAGAAGGAGACCTACCCACCATTGCGCTGAAGCTGCCAGGAGCTGCAAGGCATGCTGCAAGCACAGTTGCTAAGTCTCAATCTGGGTCTACAGCTCCCATGCAAGGGCTTGGATTCGCAGACTTGCTCGCAAATTTGTTCAGAGACGCAGAAGGCAGAGAGGGACGAAGCCTATTTCACGAGGAATCAGGTGTGTCAAGCTAGCACGATGAGACAGATTTCGAAGACCTTACTTTGAGCTTGAGCATGCCCTGTGCATCGCTGGCACTTCAATCTGGTAGCAAGATGCGCGGCTTACGAGGTGGCCCCAGTGTTCTCGAACGCGCATCTCGGCTACTGCCGCCTGGTGAATCTCTGGCAGAGATAATGCCTGCTATCGCTGCCGTCGGTGCTGCCGTTCATCTGCTGAAGTCCAAGCCTAGAATAGCGAGTATTATCCTCAGGCGGCAATTCGGTAGTGGACAACTGAGTAAGCATGGAAAAATTGCCCAGACTATGCAGTGGATCGATCAATCCTCGGTATCACGGGACTTGCGATTCGCCATCGCGACGGTGCTTTTGCAAGCCTCGTGCAATCTCGTCGCTGCAGAAATCTCCTAGTCTATCGAGGCAATGCTTTGGATTGGATGTGCCGCGTCGCAAGGGAGGAGTTTTGATACTGAAGATGTTACAACTACCAGATCTGACAACTTGGACTCTGCATCGCGGGATCTTCTTCGATTTCGCCTTTCACACGCATGGAAATTGAATTGTGGCTACCATGGCTCAGCGGTAGGAGGCGATGCTTCACCACTCATGGAATCTAGGCGACATGTAGTTCGACAACATTCCATCGCAACTGTAGATACTTACGGTGGTACCAGAAAATCGTCATTTCCCTTAGATTTCGACAGCCGGGATACGAAAGCGTACTTTGGACAAGTGGGTTCTCATATTGAGTCTAGCACTTCTATTGACAGTGTTTCTGCTACAGGCGAGCTCGAAATGTGCAAGTGCATCTCTTCAGCGGCTATGTAGGTTTCGGAAGTTTTGCTGGGAGGTTCAATGCCCAAGGAGGACTAGTTGGGGAGTGGGGTACATACACAAATTGTTCTACCTGGACGCCGACATCTATCAAGCTAGTCAGCTTCAACTGCCAGGGTGGACTATTTAGTATAGCGGTCTACATTGCAATCAGCTGGAGCCATTGATGCCATTGCTGAGACAGCTGGACTCTCTTGTCGACTTCATTACTCTTGGCTGCAGTACTTGGATCGGCTGGCCGACCCAGGTCAGCTGGTTCCTTGCATTTCTCCAGCAAAGCGCAAGTCTATCCAACGGGCGTCCAAATCGATCGCATTGCTCAAGTCAAAGCTCGATGCAGCGAAGCGAAAGGAGGAGGCCACCAACAAAGGGGATGCGGCTGCCACCGCTGCACTGCATCGAGCTCTCGTTTCCGCAGGTGGTCGATAGTCAGGCGAGATCAGAACAGCCAGCTTACCCGTAGAAGCTTCGAGAAGTTCCTACTATGCTGCGATACGCAAGGCATGGATGAAGGAACACCTTTAGACTGAAGATCTGCCAGTCGACCAGGACCGTTCGCATCCGTTCTCCAACCTAGCTTCCAGTGGTTTACTAGACTCTGTGGAGTATTCGAGTAGTGGGCCGACTTCTCAGGTAGCTTCTGTGTCGCGAACTAGTGCAACAAAGCTTGGATTATTCCGGGATACTGTGTTGCATATGGCTGCGAGCCGAATTCAAGCCACACTGCGTGGCTTATAGCTCAGGAAAATGATTCAGTCAAGGTCTTCGTGTGCAATTCTGCTACGTAGTGCTCTGTAGCATGCAGCTGAACTTTTTCAGGAGGAAATCAAGGATTAGGCAGGAAAAGTAGTAGCGAGCCCCCCTGGCCTCTTGGGGTCAACCATTGGGTAGCGTGGGGCTCGAAGTCGGTCACTTACGCAATCGAATGCTGGCCAGAGCCACACTGTCAGCAGATTGCAAGTCGATCGGGAGATCAGGCTTGCTCTCCAGAGAATTAGACCGCTTCCGGATATATTACAGCCATCAGGATTGACATGGGCAGCGAAGCGTGTGCTTTTAAAAATGTCTAGGTAGAATCGGCTTTTGAAGGAAGTTCGGGAGTGTGAAAAGTTGGATGTGTCGGATGCGGCTGTATACGATAGACTTGCTACAGCACTTGATGCGGCATCAGATAGTGGTCTCAGTGCTAGAGATGAAATCATCCGGGCATAGCGACGACGCCAATCCGTGTTTGGCAAAATGGAAGCAAGGCGTGGGTTGCAGCGAGCACTGAAAGCTGGTAGGGTTGATGATATTCGGAAAGGATTGATCGTCTACCGCCGTGCCATAGATGGTGTTTAGCTTTCTGGTGTAAGCAAACAATATTTAGAGCAGCAGGCTCTTCTGGATGCGGCAACTTCTGCAGTAAAACTTGCTGACCGTGTTGAACATGGTCTCAGCACGTCTCAAGCTGCAGTGCTAGCTGCTGATTGGCTCCCCGGCGATTTGTCAAGAATGTGGGCTTGCTCTTTCCATCATGAAGGCTCGCAAGAATGGATTAAGGGTGACTGCGCTCCTGCGCCCGAGGATAGAGTTGCCATATTAAGTCCACGCCGTGGAACCAAAGGCCGCCGCAGGCGGAGACGGTCACAATATGAAGAAATGCTGAACTTGAAGTCTGTATTTGAATCCGACGATCCAGTAAGTGCAGATATTGGTGACTCTGACACAAATGCCGACAATTCCAGACGACAGGTCTCACCGGGCAGGGTACAGGAAGGTACCAGATTCGAACCATTTGTCGGTCCTCCGAATCGATTTGCCGCGTCCTTGCTGCTAGACTACGCATCTAAAGATATGTATGAGACAGATCGGAATAGTTCTTCTTTGCCATGTTTGTTTGGAGCCTTGCGGAGTCATCCTGATGTTCTTGCTTGCGCAAAGAGCACAGATAGACTAATTGAGGCACGCGACTCCCTTCGTGAAGTAGTCGGATCAACTAGTGGGACAGTCCTTGATGTCTTGCAGAGGGCAGAACGAATGACCTTCACCATGAACACGCTTATAGAGTGCAGGAAAGCTTTGTAGACCGGAGACAGAAATAGGCTATCACGCGAACTAGCACGTGCAGTGTCCGCTAGTAGACACTTTTTCTCTCCCTTGTACGAGTTTGTAGGACTAGTGTCACTTCCAGTTGTGCATCATCCTGTGCATAGCGTAGAGGACACAAATGAGACTGTTGCGACTGCATCCTCCGACGCTACGAACGATTCTGACCGTGAAGGCTCGGTCGAGCAACTAGAGCCATGCTCGGCTCTTGAACTATTTTACCTCCTTCTTCAGTGGCAGGTGTATCGCTCCAGTGAGCTTATTGCGCAAGTACTCTCTGATCCATTGAACCGGGTGACATTAGACAGATACAGTCTAGGTGAACTTCGACTTCCATTAATTTCGGTTCCAGACCGCTCCATGGAGAGCGTGGCCGGGTGCCTAATGGTGAGCACCCAACCTACTGATTCGATCTGGGAAGCATGCAACCGAATAGCTTCATTTTATGCCCGCAAGAAAATGTCGAAATCAACGAGGCATAGCTAGAGTGTGCGTAAACAGTTCACATTTGACGAAGTGTCCTGTGAATCGGGTGATAGTGACGACGAGTCCGGCAGTGGATCTCCAGTCGTATCTGGGATGTAGGTCGATCAGCTGCTAGATTCACTCGACGTAGTGGGGATTTCTGATCCCTCTGGGAACCAATCAAGCACCAATACGTAGACTTTGTCTCGAGGTTGCGTCGATGTCCTTGCTGGAGCTTGTGTTGTTCGTCGATTGCGCACAGGGGGGTCAGCTTTGCATCCCATTCTCGCATAGGATGCTGTGCTGCAGTACGGCTAGGCTCTTCTCGAGCAACAGCGTGGAATCGAGAATCATAAGCGGCGCTTGCAGCGAGATCGGGGGGCGGAATTCCCTGTCTCGCCTCGCAGATCCGTGGTTCCAGCTTTGCGTCGTGGGGCTACCGCGCTGCTCAGGCGGCGGGCAAGCATGAGAATCGCCGGCACAGTAGGGTCATAGTGGCAGAATGGTCCCTCGAGAATACGACGGCCAGCAATAGCTGTTCTCTCTTCCTCTGGTGCAGATCAAGGTATGGAACCATTTTCACGGGTTTCATATCCGCTGTGCTCCGTGGAGTGGCTATTTAATGCTGCGATGCCTCCCTGGTGCACCTTTTCGGTACAACCTGGAAAATCTTTGCTGCTACCTCCATTGCGCGATCAAATCGATCTATGCGTAGCTCTCATGCTGATCAAGCATGATCTGCGTACTTTGGAATCGCTGGAGGGCGTAGACCTGGTGGAGATACTACCCTCTACCTCAGTGGCACTACCACGCAATCTCTAGAACGTAAGACTCTGCATGAAACGAGTGGGAGGCGATGTCGAATCGCTGTTGTAGTCTGAGATGCAACAAATAGAAGAATTTGGTGATCACATGTTGCTGCTGAAGGATCTTGCCACCATATTCTAGGAGCAGTAGAGTGCTGAGCACGTAAGCAGTGATCGATCAGTCCTGCACGATTTTCTGCGAGCTGCTCGTTCTTCTAGCCTTGGCACAGAGTACTCAGAAAGCGTTGGTCAGTCGAGAGGGCTACGATAGGCTTGGGACATTCTGAGGCTGTTCTGTCATCTTGTCTAGGTTGGTGCTGTTATCAGCGACATTGAAGCCAAGATGGAAATCTTCACCTCTCCTAGTGGCGGCATGGACTTCGCAGATGGGCACTGCATCACCACCTCCTGGAAGGCAGGTGGGGCAAATAGTGCCGCTTTCCTGAGCGTTGAGGACTTTGCAGATGATAAACCACTCAAGAGAGTTGGTGTTGCGGTTGGCAGATCACATGCGTTGCCCGGCTCGATGTCTCCGCTTGGGCCAAAGTCCGAACCGTCTACGCGCGATTTCTAGTCATCCAGAAGTCGACAGCTACATTTGTAGCACTCCAGAACTATGGAATTGCTGGCTGAGTTCGATACGGATCTGTCACGATTTGATCGCATTAAGCAAGGCCTTCGTAGTCACGCGAAGTCTAGTCACGGGAAAGAATTGCCTATTGAAATTGCCGTGCTAGTGGTGTCGATGGTCGACCTTGCAGCCAAGGAGATCCATGACAAGATCTCCTCGATTTTGCTGTCTGACGCCTTGGAAAAAGTTCGTGATGCCTGCGGGAGGCTGCCGTCGTGGGCAGACCATGCAATTGCGAGCACCAAGGTAGACAGTAGATGCGATAATCTTGACGCCATAAAGGCATGCTTACTTGCTATGCATAGAGTGCAAAGCATGTCATCTCTTTCAGCGCACGACGCGTCAACTCACTTGTCACGGCTTAATTCCGGAATCAGTACCTTAGTCTACTGCACAGAGGGTTGGCAGAAGGTCGTAGATGCTCGATTGGCAATGCAGCAACATGGCATTGAAGTGGTTGTTGCAGGCGTAGTTGCATGCGTATCTAGCGCCAATTAGACTCTGACACCTATAGAAGGCACCGCTCGAGAAGCGACAAGCGATGATGCCCTGTCCAGGTTGAGTACGACCATGATCACAGAGATCAGTGCGATGCATGGTTCCGATTCTCTGTGTTCCGAGGTTGACCTTGGGGCTGGTTTTGCAGATCCAGACTGGATACAACTATGCCAGATTGCATCTGGTGCGACTTGTGTGCAGAGTAGCCATCCCGATGTCCAGGGTATGCGAAACGTATGTGCTTCTTCGATGGCATCGCTGCGAAAGATTCTTTTCCTAGTCTCGATGCGACAAATGTTCGAACTTCTACAGAGTGCAACATCAATATCTGCATGGACCACTGCAAGGCAGTCGCTCTTGAAGCTGTTGCCTGGGCTGGACATTCTGTCCACTGGGGCGTACGAGAGACCATTCATGCGCCATTTCGACTTAAGTTGGGGTTGGGTTGGAGAGCGATCAAGCACCAGACCAGCCCCTATACTTGCATTGCTGGACGCGATGATAACGACCCCGCGTTCTGGAACGCTGGCACCGTCGTCGCTGCTTGGGCAATGCTTCAAGCTACAGAGCCTGCGACTAGCTTCAGGAAAAACTTCGTGCGAATCTGTGGATGGAAGTTCTTTGCCACTCGAGATTTTGAGGACAACAGAGTCTGAGGATTAGGCCATGTTCTTGCTCGAGTGCTCAGTTGCGCTGCTAGGCCAGGATCTCACATCCTCAGATGCAGGCTCCCTTGGCAATGACGATTGGTGTGTAGACCCGGTATTGATGGCACGTTGGCTTGCTCGAATCAAATCTATTGAAGGTCTGCAAGGCGTTCAGTGGTTAGCCTAGGTGCTGGCCTCTAAGTCTCTATGGAATAACGTTAGTGATGGTATCATTTACCGAGTTCAAAGGGCGCGCCAGTTCTGCATGGTGGACTTCGTCCACCAGATGTTGCCAGCGAAAGCATCATCAGTCGACCTAGAATTCGAGGCAGCAGCTTGGTGGCTGGTGTCAAGTTGGACCGTAGATGTAGCAGGCTCCGAGATCCTTGGCCAGCGACTGGTAGAGCAAATTATGGTTGGTTCTGCCTCGCTTCGTTCTTTGTCTCGTCAGTTAGAGCTGTCAGATACAGGAGATAGCCCTGATGTAGGTGGTGCTGAGGCCAGCGTGTATAGCATTATCTCTATCCACGCCGAGCTGCTGTCTAGATTCGGAGAAGTCTCTGTTAAAGTTGCATACGATATATCGAAAGGCTCAGTTGCAGGCGGGCTATCAAGGGCACAGTCAGTGGTGAAGAAGCTGGGTGATGTCCTAGCAGACTTGCTACCGTTGATACACAGGCCTGAGGTACAGAAGGCGAGAGATAATCCGATTGGTGCAACAGTACTAGATTGGTTGACCAAGGATTTCGCTGTAATTGCAGGACTTATTGAGGTTCTCGATGCATTGCATGAGATATTCGGTTCCAACTGTCACAACTCGAGCAAGGAATAGAGCATTCTGGTTTCACTTGCCCGTCGGAGCAGCGTAGCTGCAACCCCGATCGCGCGTGTGTGTAACTGGTTGGTAGGAGCCATAGATATCCAATCAAGCTTCGCTCGCTTGCAGCAGTTTTCGGCATAGCACGTCCAGCTGATGCACAGAAGTATAGAGCTGCAAACTGCTGGTGCCCCACCAACGGCATCCGGATTGAGGACACTTTTGACTAACCACTAGTCCAAGTTTGTTCGATGTGTGTGGCGCAATAGAGGGCTGTTCGAGAGGGCCCAATGTAATGTTGCTGACACGACGGAAGATACTTCATACGCCCCTGCTGGACCTAGCTCCTTATCCGCAATAGCTTCGACGGCAATTGATTCAGGTAGCAACACATATTCTTCGGACCCAGACATCGGGGCAAGGTCTACTGGAGTTAATTCGCCAATGTTCTAGTCTCTCCCGCCCCTCTTCGCGCAAAGAACTCGAGCCGTCAGCCGGATAGAGCCACAAGAGTGTTCCATTCTACTCGAATCGTCAACGAAGATGGCAGCACAGGGATACACGCAGTCAAATCCGGATCTACATATATCCATCAGCTAGTGTGAAAACGCTAGTTCCCATACACCAACAGATATGCGCCTATCGAGATTGGTCACTGGCACGCAAAATCGTGCCATTGGCTCACAATCTTCATAGGTCTTAAGCGAGCTGTTCGCGTCTGCTGCACCTCTCGTTGGGACTCTGTCATCGAGAAGTGGGAGCGACTTGTCAAAATCAGAGCTAGATTCTCGTATGGTGACCGACTTTGGAGGATCTGCCGCTGGTAGAATTATCAAGAACCTGCTTGATAGCATGATGTAGGTGTGTGCAAGCTTGAAAACCTCTTGCGTTGCCGATGTAGTCGGAGCCAACTACAGGAGGTGTGTTACTGGGAGCTAGCCAAGATTCGATCTTGAAGCGGTAGGGATGTCCCAGGGTGTCGAGTTATCGAAAATTACAGGGTATGATCTTATTGCAGACTATTCTGGCCTGTGGATGCGGCATGATCGACCAGTGTCTGTATAGGAGTGTGCTGCTCTGCAATCCATCACCGGGAAGCCGCTTCAAGTCATTGAAAAAGCATCGGACTCTGATCGGTGCGGTTACTTGATGCAAGCCTGCAGTCTTTGTGTGATGCTTCATGTTCGCATTTGGGCAGGGTTTCACCTACAGGAACGTTGCGAGCAACGGCAAGAGATGCGCAGTCTGGCCGATCGAGCGTTTACACTGTCATCGCAGTGCTTCGAGCCAAGTCCTCGTGATGGAAATAGCTTACTCGAATCGGTCGCTGTTGTTTCGCTGTACAATTCAATCGGTGAAGAGGGAATTCGGTCAGTCCGAAAAGAGTTGACACTGTTGTCGATGCTGTCTAAACGACTCCTTAGCCTGGTTGAAGTCTCGATTCATCTTGGAATACCGATGCACAAGTCAATCCTTGCTTTGAAAGCTGTCGTTAATCGTGTCGGCCCGTCACCTGAAATGGGGACGTCAGCTTTATCAAGGTACGTCCAACAACAGAGATCAATCGTTGACGTTTCTTTCCTGGGATCTGCTGAAATATGCTTAGACCCGAATACAGTGATCATGCAGCTGCACGCTCAGACGAGGCGTGCAGTACGTGATGCGGTATAGTCACGACGGAGCAAAGAGACGATTGCAAGTCTGGTTCGAGTAGCCAAGACCATGGGAGTGTTCATTGCTGATCTGTGCTAAAGCAGTCAAAAATCGTTTTTACAATATCGCCTATAGTTCTTGCGAAGTCAACAGCAATTTAAAAACTTCTGACATCCTTACCTAGTCAACTTGCGTGGGACGCCATCTTGTACCCAGGTCGGCGTACGAATCGCGCAGGAAAGGAATAAACGCCCTTGTCCTGTCAACTACAACTTCGCAATGTTGACTCTCAGAATCGCATCCTTCCCTACCGTAACGGCCAAGCTTGATCGACGCCGCCTCGGAACTCTCAGAATGAGCGATTGCGCAGTCATGCGGCGTTGCTCTCATACAAGCGCGCGACAACACGAACGCTAGTGAGTCAGAATTCAGCAAGTTGGCTGAGTTGCGCTCGGAGAGTAGTTCCCGCCCAAAAGCAAGAATGTACACCAGCAGGTTGTAGTGGGAGCCTGGCAGCACTGAAGCCATCTCCTTACACCACTAAGGGGACGGCATCGCATCAAATTCATCACCTGGAAACATTGCGCATGGCACTACCGGTTCCAAAAAGCTCGTCAACAACTCAATTAGGACTTGGCCGAAAGAGAGCGCTCCTGCACCTGGCAAGAATGGCGCTCCAGAATCTAAACTCTCGCGTATCGAAACAACTTGTACAGGTTCCCCAGGGCAAACCAGAAGACCAGGACATGCTGAACGGCCATCAGACATGACTGCATCTACGAGGCGCCACACTTCTTTGGGAAGTTTCATAAGCTCGCCAGCAGTACCACCTTTTGATGGCTGTGGTACAGTGCTAGTGTGCGCTCCTGGGGCAGGCGTGTGCTCCGCAATGACAGTTTCGAATAGATCTGTATCAGCAGTGTCTCCCAGTAGCACGGAGCCGGCAAGTTCGTGCATTGGCGCAACTCTCCCAGCCAGTTGCGATGGGCTACATCCGAAGCACGACGGTAGTGCCTGGCCAGAGACACAAATGAAAAAATCTCGCCCCTTCTCGATTCTCAAAATGAGAACTTCGCTCATGGTAGGTCTCCCAAGAGCCAGGTCTCTGGCAACTGCAGGGCCAATCCCAGCAGTAAAGGTGATGGTGCACGATTCGCCCGGAGGCAGCATCCCGTAGGACGGCGATGCAACTAACCAAGGGGGAAACAGAACTGTTTCTTCTGGTTTGGTAACAAATCGAAATGAAGCTGCAACTGTTGACGTGTTAGTTACATCTATACTAGCTTGGCTTGCTACACCAACTGCCACACGCCCGAAGTCAACCTGACCGTCAGCAGGAGCCAGGTCAACCTTCGGTTTGGTCAAACTCTCCATCTCGCCAAGCTGTTTGAGGATGGACAAATATACTGACTGTCGCCGCACCACCACAGTTGTGCGCACTGCGGCATCAAATAGCGCCATGACGGGCTTGTGGTCTGATGCAACCATCTGTTGGCAAGAGCCATAGAAAAGGGCTTGCAGATGGCGGGGGTCTCTGGTCACTCTCCACAGAATGCGGTCGCACCAAGCAGGCGCCCTCATCTTCTTGTCAGGGCGATCGTCGAACTAATCGGTTCCGGGAATAAATTTGTACGTTGGTGGAAACATGATGCGCCCCTCTTCGAACCCCTGGAATACTCTGCCTTCCGACATCTCGGTTCGGAGCTGGTCGTCTCTATAGAGCGACTCGAGAGCACCTGGGCTAGTTTTAGATTCCTTTGCAAGTCGCATCGCTGTTTCTACGCTTACTTTTGAATCGACTCTGTAGTTCAGGTCACCTAGCCATGCGATGAACTCATGCTCGGCGATTGGAACTGGGCGTGAAGTAGTGAGCTAGCGAGCCGGGCGACCTCCGGCATCACCGACGGACAGGGATTCGCCGTCCCCCTTGAACTCAGTTCGTTCCATAATACTTGCAAAGTCCTTGTTTCGAGCATCTATTTTTTCCCTATGTGCGGCCAAGTGCGAGCACACGAAGCAGAATGTTGAGTCGTGTAGCCGGAATCGCAAGCACACTGCTCCTTTGTTACCCATGCCCATCATCCCAACAGCTGTGGTAGTAACGTCCACATCATGCAGAAACGGCAAGTGTTTCTTCTTAACAAAAGCACACGCATAAACGCCTACAAGTGCTTGTGAAGCCACTGGGACGACCTCGTCGCTGTGCTCGTCCAAGGCCTCAGCATTTAGGGTTTGCAGCAGCCAGTTCTGCCACTCCTTTGCGCGTGCGATGCTCTCCCCGGCTAGTGCGACATTGGTAGCACTCAAATCAACCATTTCCTGAAGCCTGCTTTACCGATATTTTGGTGTACATAGAGCGTGATGTATCTGTAGCAAGTAATCTCGGCAAATTTGAGTCGAATCAAGATGCTGCTTTAATGTAACTCACCCAATTATGACAATGTCGGCAAGTGGCGACACTGGGGGTTTGGAATAAGCGGCAGTCTGACCACCTGGACCGCCCCGTGAAGGCAAAGCATCATCGGGTGCACACGCCCCCGCAGACCTTCCGAATAGCCATGGTGCCATATCTTTGTCCGGGTGCTTTCCGTTTACGTTCCAACTGCCGATAAACATTCGCATGGCGTGGTATTCAGTGTATTCAGATTCTCTGCGAAACAGTACAGCTAGCAGGTGCCGTATTTTTATTTGGAGAGCAGCAAGTGCAACAATTCCATGAGACAACCAGCCTTACCGGATGCTCATCTGTCCCGCTACCCAGTCATCCCGAATAAATGATGCTACTCTGGGGTTGTACTTCGACGACCCATCCAGCGAGGTCTCATCAGCCCCAGAAAAGAACAGAAGGGGAAGTGGGTCTTTTAAATGCTGCAGCCTTACGCCAGGCTCCGAGCGATCCAGAGCGCCGACAGCGGTCGCGCTCCGTGCACTTTCACCTCCTGCTCCAGACGATGCCATCACTGGGCCAGCTGGATTAAGACGAAGTACGGCAAGGTCAAGTGTAATATCTTTATTTCTAATGTGTGTCTGAAGGGGGTTTGGCAGGAGAATCTAGTGGGGTTCGTTCGTGCCAGGTTCCGTAAGCTGCTAACGCCGCCGATCCCTGCCGAAAAGGCGCCGCTAAGGGCGGCAGGACGTAGGGAATGCCGAAAGCTTGCACAAGTGATGTAAATTACACCGTGCCGCACTGGAAATACTGAGGCTTTTGTAACAGCAGCTGCTCCGCATGCCAATAAAACACAGTCGGAACGGCCCCGCCCCCGCCGGCGGGGGGGCCGCCATGTTGGACTCGTCAATCTGCTTCTTGCGATCTGGATCCAGCAGCTTTTGCCTTGGCTGCCCAGAACCTGATAGACTCCATCCAAACATCTAGATCTGACTGATCTGCAGCCTGCATGAACAGCTACCGCCCTTCGACTTCTACACTGAACCGGTAAGGTTTCTTGGGTTTGGGCTGCGGAGACACATGCGTTTGCCCACCGAGCACCAAGGCTTCCCCACTCGCTTTTGCATCGAGATCTGCCTCCGAAAGCGCATCCACGTCAGGCACCTCCTCCGAGAAGTAGTACAGGCAGCCAGCTCGGACATACACCCATCGCTATTTCCAGCTCTTTAGTATGCGGCCTCGCTTGGCGAGGAAGCCTCTGTCTTTGAGATTGGCTGGTTCCCGCACCACACTTGTGCCCTTGCCTGTGGCAGAATCCGACCCCCCGGAGCTGACTCCACCTGTGCCACTGCCGGCAGCTACCTGGTCTGATTGGTCCTCTGCCTTTGCTGAAGGTGCCGCTGCTGAACCAGGTGCAGAGATCAGGCCAAGATCGCCCAGTTCTCCCGTCTGAAGACTAGTTTTGTTGGCCGCCGTCAGCACGCCGCTACCGCCTCTAGCGCGGTCTTCCCGCAGCTGGTCCACCAGCATGGAGTCGTACGGCTCTAGAGCCTCAAGATCAATCTATGGACACTCGGTAAATTCGCCAGCGGTACCGTCACCAAACCATGGGTGCTTGAGCGCTGCCTCCACTGACAATCTCTGCTGGGGATCCGCAGCGAGCAGACCCAGCAGCAATCGCTCTGCGTCAGCTGAGATAAATCGATGGCTGCCGTTCTCATCCTCATCCTCGTCCACGTCCTTGGCACCATCCACGCCAGTAGCCCCCGATGCGCCGGTCATTTCGAGCGATAATTCGACCAGCCGCACGCTGCCGTCAGGGGACTTTCGGGGAATCCCCACTTTCTTTCCTGCGATTTTGACGAACAGCTCCTCTGCCGTAGGTGTACCAGCTGAAGCGAACGGGTGCTGGGCAAACAGGAGGCAGTAGAGCGTTACACCGGCAGCCCATGAATCCTGCTTGAAAGAATCGAAGGAGATGTCAGCACCAGCGCTTCTTGACTCGTCCAGAGCAGTGCATGCCTCGGGAGGGAAGAATGCAGGCGTGCCTTGAGTATCCGTAACTGTGGACGAGCCAACAAAGGCCGGGCTGTCGGAGGCTACTCGTGCAGATGACGATGATGACGACAAGTCAGCAATGGATTGATTGCCCGTGATGCCGTCGGCCTGCGATCCCGCAAGCCCGGCGGATTCGGGCTATTTTGCAGCTTCGAACTCTGCTAGGGTGTCGTCATTCCACTCGGTAGCATTGGATGTCTCTGGAGCTGGCTAGGAGGGGCGAGGTGGTTTTGTGCCCGGTGCAGGGGGCCTTGGGGTTGCATCGAAGTTGTCGACTCGGGGGGTTGACTACACCTGGTCCCTTGACGGCGCTATCGCCGAAGCCGCACTGGTGCTGCTACTGCCGCTCCCGCTTAGAGCCTTGATAGGCTTGCTGATTGCCTTGGCCGTCTCTTTGTGTTCCCCATCCTTGGCATGGAGCTGTCGGACCTCACGATCGGTTCGATGGGATGCCGACATGGACAAGCGGGCGAGATGGGCGTCGCGAGTTGATACCTCGTTACCGGTGACGAGAGCATCTATGGCTTTGACCAGTAGGTCGTCCGTCGGTTTGACGAAGAGGAAACAGCTGGAGAAATCAGTCAGTCGTACCCTCCCATCGGCACTGGCGACAACATTTTCAGGCTTTACGTCGCGGTGGGCAATACCCTGCTCGTGACAGGCTTTGACTGCCACCAGGATCGATCTGAAGATAACACGCGCTATGTCCTCCGGAAAGCATTGCGGGGATTCATCAGAACCAGATAATCCCGCGTCTGGTCGGCCTGGAGCAAGATGTCCCAGCGGACTAGGAATACCACCGAACGATGCAAGGTATGTGCCATCCTCTTCATTGAGGGGCACCATGATTGCTCCTGCCTCAGCAAATTCCTGGACTGCGGGTGATCGGGAAAACCCAAGCGCTTAACACGGATGAGCGGGATGTTTGGCTAGTTTTACCCGAGCTTTGATTAATAATGAATACTCACCAATGAACAAGTCTCTCCCACCGTCTCCGATCACCTCAAGAGCTGGGACGATATGGGCAGCTGGCAACAACCCTGCGCCAGTAGCAACCACATCGTTCGACACCAGCTCGAGGGGGGATAGCGCAGTGCTACCTGCCCCACGAGATCCAACAAATGCTCCTTGACGTGATAGCTTGACACGATCCAGCCACTTGATCGCCTGGGAGGTCAGGGTGGCAACCAGTAACGCTTGAAAGGCAGAAAATTACGAGTCGGATGGATAGCGTTATGCGAAATTTCCAACGGTACAATATACCACTTACAAAGAAATGCTCATCCTTTTGAGCAAGTACAACTTCAGAGAAAGCCCCTCTACCAATTGTTGACAAGATACGGTATTCGTTGACTCGGAGGACCTCATCATGGTCCAGCTTGATTGAGACTTCCGGAGTCACAACGGCCATCCTGATGCGGGTTACAGTCGCCAATAACAATAATCACGATAGGAAAAAACTTAAACGGCGTTCTTGGAAGCAGGTGCCTTCAAGCAGCTGAGCTCGAATGATACAAGCCTCAATGGGCCCCTCATCATCCAATCGGTGGACCGAATTTGTACGAACGTTCGCAAGAGCTTCGGCACTGCCGCCACTGGCCCGCCAGCCGGTGCGCACAAGCTGTGGTCGGGTGCGAAGAGGCGGAATGCTTCTGATAGAATTCTCCTGTTTGCGGTTCGACGAGTTTCGCGTGCTTATACTTGAGTGCATTGCATCTAAACCAATAATCCGTGGTTCCCATGGCCTGTTGCATGCCTTGTGGTCCTCCTCTCGTAGCCTCATCAGGACTGGGTGCGATGCTACCTGGAGGCAGGCTAGCATGATTGGACAATGAAATCCCTACCCTGGCAAAATAGGCGCTTGGTCACTCGTGCATGGGTCCTAAAGCCTTGATTTACCCGTTCGCAATAGCAGACAATGCCGGTATCCAAGGATGCATGGGTGAAGCTGCAAGGGAGACGTGCCATGCTTCTTCTGTTATCATTTGCACACATCGGATCGGATGCTCGGCAGCTGTAGCAGGAGCTACTGCGCAAAGCTATCTCTTACATCCGCAGTGTCTAAGCGGACTCTGAATCCCCAAGCGCGATCATCTGCGCTCCAGCCACTCTTGCGATTGGTACCAGCAGAGCCGCTCGAAGCCCTATTGACACTGGGCGAGGCACCATAGTCGCCCCCCTCGCCATCGTCCGTGAGCTCCTCATCTAAATACTGCCCTTCCGTGGCTGACTCGTCCACTTGGTCCAATTCCCATCGAGACTCGTCGTCATCAATTGGAAATTCCAGAACCGAATCCTTAGATTGCTCCTACTCCGTCTCGTCAAGCTCATAACTAGATCTAGGGCTTTGGTTCTCCGCTCTGCCAATGCTGCGGATTCGACCACCCGTAATTCGTTCACGCAAGTACGATCGTACTTCTCGAGGCGTCGCCACCCAGCTAGGTTGTTCCTCAAGAGCACCAGCTTGCCGGAGGGCAAACACTACTCTTACACTCGCATCTGATCCAGTGTCACTACCAGCTGCTCCTAGCAGTGCAACCACCGTATCCTCTCCAGGTGGTGCGCCAGAGGCCCGTTTCTCCAACATGAGTGAAATTATGTCTACGACACGCGAGGTTGCACCTGCAGCTCCAAGAGCATCTATGCAGGTACCAACTGTTGCATCTACCCTAGCGAACTCATGCCATGCCCGGGGGAGTTCCTGTCCATCTTCTGGACCGCTTCCTGAGTATCCGGGCTGGAGACCTTCCACAAAAGCAACCTGCGTCCAGGCCGGCTGTCGGTAGGCCAGCCACGGGGATTCACTCCGTGGAAGTCCAACACTCACGTCCTCCACTTCGAAGCTCGGAGTACTGCTCCATGCTGAAGTAAAGGTGCTCTGATTGCGTGCAGTATGCAGTGCATCAAGCAATGATACCTCGTGCAGCTCAGCTCTGCTTGCAGTTGGCATCCAAGGGTTCTGTGGAAGCCTATGCGAAAGGCGGGTCAGCCGCGTGGACCCGAAGCCAGCAAGCGCTGGAGACACAAGAAAATCTACTGCCACGATAGCAGGAGTGTGTGCACCGCACGCAGCCCCGGCTACTGCTAATGCGCGCACCATGCTGGGCGAAGGCGGCTCTCCCAAAGCAAGGGCACTCTCGAAAGCAGCCACTGCTTGAACTGGCATACATACACGCGTTAGCGCTCCGATATAGGCACTATAATAATTGTTCTCAACTCGCATGTCGTCAGTTGAAGATCTAGCAGCCGTTTCAAATATTGCTCCTTCCACAAGGCGAAGGGAATCAGAATCACAAGGAGTCTGCGGGTCCGTTTCATTGACCTAGGTGTTCCGTCCTTTTGACTCGCGCTTTCTTGATGCAGACTTCGCAAATCGACCACTGGTTTGCAGCACAGTTTCGAGAACTGGATTGGAATCCGTCATAACATCGTGGTCGGGCTCCGGGATATCAGTTGCAACACTGCCGTCTTCCGGTTCAGGTGAAACGAGCTCTTGCGACACCCGACGGACGCTGCCAAGCATGATTGCGTCGAGCAAATTTGCTTTCACACGGCGCGGCATTGCCCAAGCTTGATATGCGGCTTTCATCTTTTCTTGCAGCAGCCGAAGAAGACCCCCGGAGAGGCTTGAGGCGTGGATGCGCATGCGGCCTCGATCACGCTCAAGTACTCGAATTGCCACGAGTCCAAGCTGAATTCCTCGACTGTGAAATCCTTCGCGTCCTAATCCAGTTGCTATCTGCAGCAGCGCAAGAGGACTAGCCGGATACCCATGCTGGGCGAGCCAATCCACGATTGCAGCAGAATGTTTTGATTCTCCGAGCTACACCAGAGCATGCGCTAGTTCGGAAGCCAGAGCCGGTGAGAGAGCCCCACTCGTGCGAATCTGGATGTTTATTACGCCTTCCACGGCCATGATGTCCCCGCAAACCCGAAGTGCTCTTGCAGCGAGCAAAGATGCGTCCATAAGACTGGGTTCATTCTGTGTTCTCGACCAAGCAGTTGGTTTTACTGTCACGTTTGAGCCAGTACCTAACAGTAAGTTTCGCCAGCTTACGACACTACCAGCGGCCGCTCCGTCTCCCACACTTTTTTCGAGCGAAATGACGGACGCGTGCATCGAAGATGTTGCTGCACTTCGGGAGTCTGATGGTTGCTTGGACGCTCGACTTGACCGGCCCAAGGCGAGGAGCGAATCTGCTTCAGCTGCTGGTGTACTCACTCGAGCACCCGCCGCTTGAGCTCCTACCCAGTAAAGTTCGAGTGCTAGACGCGCTACGGCATCGCGCAGCTCGTTTGAACGCACTACGGTCAGCTATCGCTCGGTGCTGTCTGCCCGTCTTTGCGCG
>Ga0136560_1000341_pt1 | contig 22814 bp, 5 predicted proteins | sample AntRauMeHopE1497_FD_104925 | JGI IMG/M metagenome (GOLD analysis project Ga0136560, IMG submission 104925) | Saline lake microbial communities from Rauer Islands, Antarctica - Metagenome Hop E1 #497 | ecosystem: Environmental > Aquatic > Non-marine Saline and Alkaline > Saline | place... | reverse complement strand
CGTGCCGGGCAGGCTGCCTGCCACGGGCGGGCTGCCATCAGCCGGTTCGTGAGGCGAGGTGGGAGCTCGTGGCTGCTCCTCCAGTGCACGCCCACGTCCCGTGCTTGCGCTCTCCGTCGTCCGCTGTGTGGTGCCTGGCGGCGTGCGGTGAGCGGTGACTTCGTCCGTGGACTCGTCCGACGATGAGTCATCGTCGCCCAGCAGAAGCAGCCGCATGAGCGGCTTGGGCACGGATGCTCCCCCGCCAGCTTCGGAATGCTGAGCTGCGAGCCGGGCGAGCAGCTGGCGCGTAGTCCTGCGCTCCTCTGCCAGGCCTGCCAGGGCCGCAAAGACCCGGCGGAGGGCCATTGCGCGGCACAAGCGCTGCGCAGCAGCCGCGAAGACCCAACCCATGAGCACCGCCCGCTTCCGCTCCTTGAGGCGTTGGAGTACTGATGTGATCCTCCTGCGAGCAATCACGCCGCGCACGATTGCCTGCATTCGCTCGAGCCCCCGTCCGGCGGTCTCCGACCTCGCGAAACCCCCCAGGAACGCGGCCGTGGAGGCGTCTTCCATGTCATCCGGTCGAAGCTGCATGAGCGAGCGCACCGTGATGCGAGGGCCGTACCCCTGCGGCCGCATGCCCGCAGCCAGGGCTCGGGGTGGTCGAGCGGGCCCTCTTGGGGGTGGGCTCCGGCTCCCATGCTGCCGTGCCCGGAGCGACGGCGAGAAGGCCCGCCCGAGTCGCCGGGCTGCGCTCATACTGGGTGACGTGTCCCCATGCGGGAGTTTGGGCAGTACAGCCTCCCGCGCGTGCCGCCCTGGGCTCGGCTCCTCGCGGGCGAGCTTGGACTCCGCCATTGCGCTTGATTCCACCGTCTGCTCGCCCAGCTGCCAGCCCGGGGCGTGCTCAGCTCCCCGTGTCGAGGCCGCCGGCGCTCCGTGTCGCGAGAACTGTGTCGCACCGTGCCTGGGCTCTCCGTCGCGGATGCCCGCTCGTTTGGTTGTCTCAGCCCCGGTATTCTTGGGGGCTCTGGGGTGTGATCGCCGCCCTTCTATGGTGATTGCTTGCGGGGGTCGAACTCGTCCCTTTCCAGCGCGAGCAAGGCTCGGCAGCGACGCCCGGACGAGTTGTGGGGCGAGACCCGCTCCGGCGTTTCGGGAGCCTTCGGGCCGCTCAGACAGCCGTGCGCCGTCCAAACTGAGAGCTCCCAAGAAAGCATCAACGGCACGCTGCCGCCTAGTCGCTGCTGCAGCCGCAGCCGCACCGGGGAGCGCTGGTCGCAGGCCAGCATGGATGGCCGGCTCGCGGCGTCGCATTCGGCGTCGGCCCGAGGTGAGCGAACGCCTGGCCCGTCTTCCCCCCGCCGTGACCTGCCGGGTGTGCACATTCAACCCTTCGCCCGGTCCTCACCGAGCCCCGCATCCGCGGGCATCTCGCGGCAGATGGTCCTGGCCTGAGCTCTGCCTGCAGGAAATCGACGGGGACTCTCAAACTCCATCGTTCGCACGAGCGGGCTGGACTGCCGGGGAGGCAGCCATGTCGTCCACCGAGGAGAAGATCAAGGATATCGAGTATGAGGTGAGCGTGCAGGAACTCGGAGGGGCACCGCGTGCCGGGGAGGAGCACCGGCTGTTCGCTTCGTGACGCCGCCGCTCAGCCCCATCTCCGTGTTCGCCCGTGTCTCGCTCGCAGATGGGCAAGACCCAGAAAAACAAGGCGACGGCCAAGCACCTCGGGCTCCTGAAGGCCAAGCTGGCCAAGCTCAAGGCGGAGCTCGTCTCAGGCGGCGTGAGTCTGCTGCACCCACGAGCCCACGCCCGTAACGCGCGGGACGCGTCCAATGGGTGATGCATTTGCGTTTGGCTGATTCCTCTCGCCGGCGACGCGCCTGGCCTCAGGGGCAACGCTGCCTTGATCCTTCGCTTCGTACTGTTCTTCCGGCGCGATCGCGGCTCGCAGAAGGGTGGCGGCGGCGGTGTTGGCGAGGGGTTCGACGTGTCCAAGAGCGGCGACACGAGGGTGGGGTTGGTCGGGTTCCCGTCGGTAGGGAAGAGCACGCTGTTGAGTTCCCTCACGGGGACCGAGTCGCTGGCCGCCGACTACGAGTTCACGACGCTCACGGCCATTCCGGGGAACTTGTTCTACCGCGGCGCCAAGATCCAGATCGTGGACTTGCCCGGGATCATTGAGGGCGCGAAGGACGGCAAGGGCCGCGGCAGGCAGGTGATTGCGGCCGCTCGCACGTGCAACATGCTTCTCATCGTGCTCGACGCCTCCAAGCCCGTGACGCTCAAGAGGACGCTCGAGTACGAGCTGGAGGGCTTCGGCGTGCGCGTGAACAAGGAGAAGCCGGACATCCGCTTCCGCAAGAAGGACCGCGGCGGCGTCACCTTCCGCTCGCTCCGTGAGACGGCGGCCGCGGCGGACAGCGAGCCCTCGCCAGCCCCGGCCCCTGCGTCGCGGCTCGGAGCTCGAGAGTCGGCCCCGCCCGTGATCCTCGCGCCGCCCGCCTGCCCGTCAGCCCGCGCCCATCCTTCCCCCCCCCTTCTCGTGCCGCGCACCCTCCCTGCCCCGCAGACCCCCAGCGTTACATCGACGAGGAGGTGGTGCGGTCGGTGTGCACCGAGTACAAGGTGCCCAACGCTGACATGGACGTGCGCGTGCCGCACTGCACCGTGGACATGCTCATCGACGCCATCAGCGGCAGGGCCGTGTACATGCCCGTCATCTTCGTGCTCAACAAGATCGACGCCCTCCCGCTCCCGGAGATCGAGCTGGTCTGCTCCTACCCCCACTTCGTGCCCATCTCCGCCCGGACGGAGTGGAACTTTGACGAGCTCAAGGAGCGCATCTGGCAGTACTGCAAGATGCTGCGGATCTACACCAAGCCCAAGGGCGAGATCCCCGACTTCGACGCCCCCATCATCCTCCACGCGCGCAAGCCCAAGGTGGCCGACCTCTGCGACTGCATCCACCGCACGCTCATCGAGCAGTACAAGTACGCGTGGGTCTGGGGCTCCTCCGTCAAGCACCAGCCGCAGAAGGTGGGCAAGGACCACTACCTCCACGATGAGGACGTCATCCACATCGTCAAGAACAACTGAGCGGCGGACGCCCGCTCGGGCGGGGGCGTTGAGTGTGCGCGCCCGGCCCTGTGCGCCGCAACACTCGCCCGCTTGCAGCGCCCGCTCGCACGCAACGCCCGCTTGCAACAGTTCCCCCCACAGCGGTGGCGATTCGGGACTCGGGGTTTGGTGGCTGGCGGGCGGCCGTCACGCGCGCATCACTCGCGCTCACGGGCTGCCGGCGGCGCGCAGCGGGTTGGTAGAATGCACCGCTCCGGCGGCCGACGCGGCGGCGGCCGCGACGGGCTCGTGCACGGCCCCCGTGAACCTGTCCATGGCGTCGGCGCGGGCGGCGCTGCCGTCCTGCTGCGCCGCGTCCTCGACCTGCGTGAAGGCCGCGGCCGAGGCCGGGTCCGTGGGGGTGTAGATGGGGAAGACGCGGATCTGTCCGTTGTCCGAGGCGCAGAAGAAGCGCCTGGTGCCGGCGGCGACGGAGGTCATGCCGCCGTCGAGGGCGGTGCAGGGGAAGCGCGCGATGGGGACGAGCTCTGCCGAGGCGGTCCACTGCCTTGCGGAGAAGTCGGCGCTGACGGTGATGAGGAAGTGTCCGGTGGAGGAGACGTCCATGTCGGTGACGCGGGCGCCGTGGAGGCGGCGAGAGGCCAGCGGCGCGGTCTCGCCGGTCCCCTCGGCCGCCCACACGCTGACGACGTGGTCCCAGCCGGCGGAGAAGAGGAGGCCGGAGCTGGGGCCGCGGCCCCAGCGCACGGAGGAGACGGTGGAGCGGTGGGGCGCGGCGGCCTCGACCCCGGCGAGGTCCCTGGCGCCGGTGCTGGAGGCGTCGCCGTGGTCGTTGCCCGCCCAGACGGGCGCGAGGGTGGTGCCGCCGAGGGAGCCGGAGGTGACGCGCCAGACCTTGACGGCGTGGTCGTTGCCGCCGCTGGCGAGGAGGTCGCCGCCCTGGAGCGCGGCGTCGCAGAAGGACAGCGACGTCACCTGGCCCATGTGGGCCTCGAGGCGGGAGATGGGGCGGCCGACGGGGACGACGGCGCGGGTGGTGCCGGGCGCGGGGGGCTCCGGCCTGGGCTTGGTCAGGTCCCAGAGGAGGATGGAGAAGTCGGCGGAGCCGGAGACGAGGAGCTTCCCCGAGGAGTGGGCGGCGAGGCACATGACGCGGCCGGCGTGGCCCACGTAGCGCGCGGCCTCGTACCGCGACGGGTCCACGCTCGGGTCGCCCTTGCCCGCGGCCTCGGCGTGGAGGTGGCGCGCGAGGGCGTCCTGGCGGGCGTGGTCGGCCGAGTAGGCGCGGATGACGTAGTCACTGCCGCCGGCGAGGAGGAGGGTGCCGGACTCGGGGGTGCGAGCCACGGCGAGGCAGAGGGCCGAGGCGGTGAAGTCGAGCGCCATGAGGCGGGCGGTGGAGGCGGCGTCGTAGATGGCCACGCGGTTGTCCGAGGCGGCGGTGGCGACGAGGCGGTCGTCGCCGTCGCCCACGAGCTCCACCTCGTTCACCGTGCTGCTGTGGCCGTGGAAGGCCTGCACCATGGGCACGCGGATGCGGCCGGTGGGGGCCGTGGCCGGGTCCGCCGGGTCGTACCCGAGGAGCTCTGCCGGGGAGGGGCGGAAGTCGAAGATGGCGACGGTGTTGCGCGTCGTGGAGATGGCGAGGCGCATCACCGCGGGGCAGAGCTCCATGCAGAAGACGCCCTCCTCGGGCGGGAAGAGCTGCACGAAGCCGAGGATGCGGTCCGAGGACGCGGAGGACAGGCCGCCCGCGGCGAGGTCGAGCTCCGCGCCGTCGCCGCCCATGATCTGCTCCAGGATGGCGGCCGTCCCGGCGTCCCACGCCCCCGCGCCGCCGCCGGTGACCGAGGTGCGGGAGTCGTCCACGGGCGCGGCGGAGGCGGCGGCGGCGGCGCCCATCCCGGCGCCGTCGTCCTTGCTCTCGGCAGACCCCGACGCGGCCGCGGCCGAGGCCGCGGCGGAAACCAGGGGCTCGGTGCCGTCCTCCGGGTCGAGCTCCCAGAGCACCACGGTGCCGTCGAGGGCCGCGGTGACGGCGTGGCGGCCCCCCGGGAGGCCGATGATGCGGCGCACGTCACCCTTGTGGGAGCCGTCCATGCCCCGGGCCGCGTCCTCCACCACCCGCACCTCGGACATGGTGGTCACGTTCCACATCCGCCACGTGTTGTCCCGGGCCCCGCTGAACAGGCCCGAGCCGTCGGACCGCCACGTCAGCGTGACCACGTCCCCGCGGTGCCCGTCGAGGTTCCCGGCCAGCTCGCACTTGAGACCCCGGTCCTCGGCCCGCCGGGCGCGCCACTCGGGGGCGAGCGTGGAGATGTCCCAGATCTTGATGCTGCTGTCGCGGCCCGCGGAGGAGAGCCGGTGCGACTTCTCGTGGGCCTTGAGGGCGAGCACCGTGGCCTTGTGACCCGTTAGTGTCTCCAGCAGCACGAAGCCGCGGTCGGCGTCCCACAGCTTGATGTTCGAGTCCTTGGACCCGCTCACGAGCGTGTTGCCGTACACGAAGGCGAGCACCTCCACGTCCGCCTCGTGCGCCGGGAACTCGGGGGACACGTTGGCCTCGGACCGGATCACCCGCGTCGCGCGGCCCTCGCGCAGCGACCACACGAAGATGCCGTCCACGCCGCCGGACACCAGGACGTCCTCGTTCTTGGGGTGGAAGATGAGCGCCCGCACCGAGGCGTCGTGGCCGTTGAGGACCTGGGCGACCTGCATCAGCTTCATCGGCGAGCGGTCCTGCCGGAGCACGAAGATGCTGTGGTTCCCCGACACGTACGCCAGGGCCGTGCCGTCGCGGTTCCACGCGACCGGCGAAGAGTCCTGCACGCCGATGACCTGGCTGGGGGCGAGGCACTGCATCACGGTCGGGTTGCCCGAGCCCCCGCCGGTGACCCGGACGCCCGCCAGCCCGGGAGCGGGGCGGGCGACCGAGCCGTCGGCGCGGGCCTCCACAAGGGGGGACTTGGCGGTCTCCATGTCGGGATCAGACATTGCGGAACGCGCGATAACCCTCGTCTGAAGCTCGGGTCTCCGGGAATCGCTTTCTGGACGGATAGGGTGCACTCTTGCAGCCGTTGTGGTGGTTTGAGCCACCGACTGCGGAACGGGGCGGGCGCGGCGGGCACGGTGTGGCTTCCGGGCGAGGGCAGGGGCGGTGCTTTCTCGGACATGCTCCCATGGCCTGGCTGCGCAACCGGCCCCTTCGCGGGCGCCCGCCCTCCGCTCGCGGCGCGGCGTGGCGCCGTCGCAGGATATGCCTCACGAGCGCAAGAATCGGACGAGCCGGCAAGCCAAGAATCCCTGGCGTGCCAAGGGGGCTGTGCCTTGAGGCCGGATCCGCGAAATGGCCGGGCAAATTTGGCGAGGGTTGTTCGGCACCGTGACGGATCATGTGCAGAGCCGCAGTTGAGGCCGAAATACGAACACGGCGGCTGTCGGTTCACGCAAGGCATGGATCACCACGACGACAGCGCGCGCGCGGCGGCGGCGGCGGCGACGACGTGCGCGTGCGTGCAGAGTGGAGCGTCAGCCACCGGGTCACGGGTCCCGGAGCAGGATCGCGACGCCGCGCCCGAGCCAGTGCTGCGGCCGCTGCTCGCGCGACGGCAGGGCGATGCAGCAGACCAGCGCCTTGTCGCCGCGCTCCGGCGACGCGTACACGGGGCAGTCGTACGGGGCGGTGGGGCCGGCACGCGTCGCGGCGCGCCTGGCCTCCTCGTCCGGCACCGCCACGAGCGACACCACCGGCAGAGCCTCGTGGAGCACCTGGGGTCGGGAGGGCCTGTCGACGAGGCCGCCGGCGGCCGCCGACCAGGCCGCGCCGTGGAGGACCATGCCGTGGACGAGGACTCCCTCCCCGGGCGGGGCGGCGAGCGCCACCGCGTCGCTCGGGTTGGTCACCGCCGTGACCTCGCCGTGCAGGCTGACCCTGTCGAGCGTCTGCGCCTGCGCGCGCACCCGCGGCCCGAAGAGGAAGCCGTCGTGGCACACGGCCGCGGCGAAGGCCTGCGGGGCGAGGAGGCCGCCGAACCACACGGAGTGCGGGCGGGAGCCGAGCGCCCACGCGCGGGCCTGGGCGGAGCGGGCTGCGAGGCCCTCGAACCAGGCGGCGGCGCTGTCCCCGGACGACCAGTCCCCCGCCAGGGCGGACGACACCCCCTCGGCCACCGCGAGAAGGGCTCGGGGAGTGCGCCCCACGCGGACGGCGGCGGCGGCCTCCTCCAGCGCGGGCGTCGGGGCCGCCACGGCTCCCGAGGCGAGCTCCTCCAGGGCTGCCACCACCGCCCTCGCCGCCCCCTCGATGATGGCCACGCGCCTGACCTCGGCGATGGCGAATGCAGCGAGCGGGTGACCCTCCGGCCCGATCCGGCGCAGGGCTGAGGACACGTCGTCCTGCGACAGGGGCGACGGCAGGCGGTCCCGGAGCGCGCGGACCGCCGCAGCCCCGCGGTCGGCGAGGCCGTCCGGCTTGCGCCCCGGCCCCGCCGCGCGGGGGGGGGCTCTCCCCCGCCCGGGGCCCGGCCCCGCCGCCGCGTCCCCTCCCCCGTCCGCCCCGCCGTCCGCCGCGAGCGGCGTCAGCGTCTCCAGCGACCGTAGGAGGTCGCGCGACCGCGTCTCGGTGGCGGCGAGGCCCGCGTTGCCGTGCAGGCCCAGGGCCTCTGGCGCGTCGGGGTCCGGCATCGCCGCCACTCGCGCCCTGTACGTCCCGATGACGTCAGCATCGACGGCCCGGTAGACGACGGAGAGGTCCGGGGAGCGGTCGGACGGCTTGGCCCCGTCCCGCCTCGATGACGGCGCGAAGCTGAACCCGGGCCCGAGGGCGTGGGGGACCACCCAGGCCGACGTCAGCGCGCGCAGGACCATGCCGTCGCGGGAGTCGCTCACCCTGCCTCCCATGAGGACGTCGGCGGTGAGGGTCTGGAGGGCCGGGAAGGAGAGGTCCTTGGGTCCGAGGGCAAAGATGCGTCGCTCGGCGAAGGCGAGGGACGCGACGAGGTCGCCCTCGTCAAAGGCGTAGCTGCGGGCCCAGCCGAGGGGGCCGTACGCCCGCCGCGCGAGCGCCGCCGCGTGGAGGAAGACGAGGCTCCAGCAGAGCCGGCGCCACTCGGGCCCGTCGACGCGGTCAAGCAGCTCCTGGGTGAGCGGGCCCGACGTCACGGACCGGTGCAGCGCGCCGCGGAGCGAGGACGGGGCCTCCAGCGACGCCGTCACGCTGACGGCGGCGAGGAGCGGCGTCGCCGCGGTGTCGGCGGCCGACGCCGTCACGATGACACGGAAGGAGGGGGACGTCGCCGGGCCACGGGACCCCGCGTCCCCGCGCCCGCGCCCCGCCGCCCCGCCGTCCCCGCCGCCCCCGCCCCCGTCCTCCTGCGCCGCGAGCATCGCGGCCGCAAAGCCTCCCGCCGCCGCCGCGCCGGCCGCCGCGCCGGCGATGGCCCTCGCCGCCCCCTCGGCCAGGTGCGCGTTCTGCACCAGCACCCAGTGGCCACGCTCCGCGGCCCGCCGCACCGACGTCAGGGCCGAGGCGTCCCTCCCGCCGCCGAGCGAGATCACCTCGAGGCGGACCCGCGCGCGCCGCGCCGCCGTCTCCACCTCGGCCGAGGCGTCGGCGCCGTCGGCGAGGAGGAGGAGGACGGGAACCCCGGGGCCGGACTCCGCCGTCAGCGTGGTGACCGCGGCCGCGTCGGCCGCCACCACCTCCAGGCCAGGCCCCATCCCAGGCACCGCCGCCTTGCCCGAGCCGCCGCGGCGCGGGGGCAGCCACCGCAGGCACCGCAGGAACACCCGCGCCGCCGCCTCCGTGCGGTCCGGCCGGGCCGCCGACGCCACGAGCAGGCGCTGCAGAGCCCACGACAGCCTGCCGCGGGCGACGGCGCCGGCGCCCGTGGCGGCCCGCGACGCCGCCGTCGGGCTGTCGCACCCGTCCCACGCCGGCGGGTCGGCGTCCTCAGGCCTGGCGGCGTCGAACCACTGCCGCCACGGTTCGTCGTCCGTCGACACCGCCCGAGCGAGGGACGCAAAGGTCGGCCCCCCGCGGGCCGACAGCGCCTCCGTCCGCGCCCACGACGCCTCCGGCATCCACCAGGGTCGGCGCAGCCCCGAGGTGCCGCCAGGAGCCGCCGACGACCCCGCCGCGTCGGCCGACGTCCCGCCCCCGCCCCCTCCACCTCCACCTCCTCCCGCGAGCAGCAGCTGCCGCGTGCCCGCCGGCAGCAGCTCTTCCCGCTCCATCAGCCGCAGCGCGACGTCGAGCCGGAACGCCACGCGGAGGGCGGGGCTCATGGCCCGGCCGGCGCGGGACACCACCAGCGCCGTGGCGGCGTGGGTGATGGACTGCACGCGGCGGGAGACGGAGCCCGCGGTGGCGGGGGCCGCGGCCAGGCCGGACCCGCCGCCGAGCATCGCGACCGCGCCGGGCGGGACGTCAGCGTCCGGGTCGTCGACGTCGGCCGCCGCCGGCTCCCCGGCCGCTCCCGCGCGCCGCGTCATGGTCCCCGCCGCCGCGCTAACCTCCATCGCCTCGTCGAACACCGCGAGGAAGCGCTCCAGCGACGCCCCGTACGCCGGGTGCAGGGCCTCGCACGCCCGCCACGCGAAGAAGAGAAGCGAACCGCGCCGCGCCGCCGCCCGGTACCCCTCGCGCCGCTCCCCGAGCCGCTCCCGCGTGGACTCCGCCTCCTTCAGCCGGTCCGCCACCGCGTCGGCCGTGCGCTTGGTCTCCCGCAGCACCGTGACCAGGCTGTCGTTGCTGAGCAGGTCCCCGGTCGACTCTGCCAGCCGGCTCAGCAGCGCCCCCTGCAGCCGAAGCAGGTCCTCCCGCGACCGCACCGTCTCCGCCTCGATGTCGCGCAGCCGCGCCTCCGCCGCCGCCTGCTCCCTGGCCAGCGTCCGCCCCAGCAGCTGCTCCTCCAGCCCCTCCTCCGACACTCCAAAGTCCACGCACGCGCACAGGCCCTGCAGCCCCGCGGACAGCCGCGCCGAGGGGGACGACGCCACCAGGTGCAGCGCGAAGCCGGGCAGCGCCTCGACCGAACGCCCCTCCCCGCCACCGAGCGTCACCACGAGCCGCCGGCCCGCCGGCTCCGTCCGCCCCTCCAGCAGCGGTAGCAGCTGCGGCGGCGCCGCCGCCGGCACCGCACCGCCCCCTGAGTCGACTCCCGTCACGACGATGGGCCGCCCCCGCTCCATGGCTCCCATCACGGCGTCGAGGAGACGCGGTGACGTCGACGGGACCAGCTCCACCGGCTCCAGCCCGGGCACCACCCCGCCCGCGGCCTCCACCGACGCCAAGAGCTGTGCCGCCGCCGTGTGCGCCCGCAGCGGCGGCAGGCCCCGCTGCTCCCGCCGCCTCGCCTCCGCCGCCGCGGCCTGCGCCCCCGTGACCCGCGCCGCCGACTCCGCCCGCAGCGCGGCGTCCGCCACCGCCCTCACCCACCGCACGGCCTGCCCCTGCGGGTCCACCAGCACGGGGAAGCGCCCCACCAGGGAGCCTGACGAGTGCCCAACGGCCTCGAAGTACGTCACGTCGGTGGGGCCCTCGGCCCCCGCCTCGTCCGTCCCGCCCTGGGCCCGGCCGGGCGCCGCGTCCTCGCCGGCCAGCGTGCCGGTGCTCGCGGCAGCGGCGCGCCGTGCCAGCGACCACGCCGCCTCGTCGCTCCCCGTCACCGCCGAGACCGCGGACCGCACGGCCCGCTCTGCCAGCGCCCCGCTCAGCACCGCGTTCCCGTTCGTCGGCAGGCCTGATGCCGTCCAGCCGGGCAGAGCCGCCTCCAGCGTGCCGCCCAGGAGCCTGGACGCGAGCTCTGCTGGCAGGGGCTGGTCGGCGCCGTCCTCGTGTGCGGCGACGAGCGCGCGGGAGGCCGCCGCGCACAGGACCGGGCCGCTCCCGGCGCCGAGCTCCGCCCTGACGCGCTGGCGCGCGAGCGGGGGCAGGAGGTCCGGCGAGAGCTCGATGCCGCGGCGGAGAAGGTCCGTGGCCACGCCGAGTGGGCCTGACACGAGCCGGTTCCTCTGGCGCGGGGACAGAGGCCCCGCGTACGCAGACACGGCGGCCGCGACGGCGGCGTCGCCCGGCGCCCGGCGCCGCGCGATGGCCACGGCGTCGGCGTCGGCCACCCACCTTGCCCGCTCCCCCGCGAGGCCGGCGAGGAGCGCCTCCGCCATCTTGATCTTGCGCCGAGCCGAGGACGCCCGCCGCTCGTAGCCCTCCCGCTCCGCCACGCACGCCTCGAAGGTCGCCTGGAGGGCGGCCTGCCGCTCGTCGCACACGCGGAGCTTCTCTGAGGCCGCGTCGAGGCGGGACTGTGCCGCGGCCATGGCCACCTCGGCGACGCGCAGGGCCTCGATGCGCGGTTTCACGTCCCTGGAGGCCTCCCGGTACTCCATGAGGGCGCGGACCCAGGTGAGTAGGCCGTCGGCGGCCTTGGAGACGCTGCGCACGCTGGCCAGGCCGGGGAGGGACAGGTACGGCTGGAGCAGCTCCTCGGTCTCGTCGGGGATGTCGTCGCGGCGCTCCTGCCCGAAGCGGAGGAGGAGCTTGAGGAAGCCGGCGTCGGCGAGGGCGCCGCGCTTGGCGGTCACGAAGGAGTCGGCCAGGAACTGCACCCCCACCTTCTCCCGGCCCGCGCCGAGCGTGAGGGCGGCGGGCTTCACCCGGTCCACGCGGAGGCCGAGGGTGAGCAGCACGGCGTCCAGGACCACCTTGACCACGTCCTTGGGCTTGGTCATGCCCTTGAGCTCCGCGATGTCCGCGGAGCTGATGGCCGCCACCGCCTCCTCCGCCCGGCGGAAGAATGGCATGGCGGCGGACAGCTCCGTGTCTGCCTGCGCCTTCTGCTCCCCCGTGGCCGCCGCCTCCACCGCCAGCTTGGACCGCAGCTCCTCCACCGTGCCCCGCTCCGCCTCGGCCGCCACCGTCTGCCCCCGCAACCCCTCCATCGCCTCCCCCACCGCCGCCTCGGACCGCCGCAGCTCCGTCTCGCTCACCCCCAGGTCCTCGCGGAGCGCCTCCACGCCCCTCGCGCCCGCGTCCAGCCGCTCCACGCCGCGCCGCAGCTGCGTCTCCCGCGCCGCGAGCGACGCGCTGGCGCCGGCGAGGAGCGACACCACCTCGGAGGCGTAAGCCAGGAAGGAGCGGGGCGTGTGGGCCACGGCGGCGAGGGAGCGGCCGGCCGAGGCGCTGGGAGCCGAGGCCGACAGGTGGGTCGAGGCCATGTGCCAGGCGAGGGCGCGGCGGGGGAGGGAGCCGCGGCCCTCGGCACCGGCCGCGACCCCGTGGTCGTCGTCCGCGCCGGCCGGGGGCCCGCCCATCTCGACCAAAGCATCGAGCTGCCGCGCCGCGAGCCTCGCCAGCGCCGAGCGCGGCCACGGCCTGACGCTGACAACGACGGACGCGGAGCGAAGGAGCGGGAAGGACTCGAAGAGGGCGGCGAGGGGGGCGCCGAGGGCGGAGGCGCGGGGGCCGAGGACAAGGTGGGGGAGCGGGGTGTCCGGCTCGACGACGAGCACGACGGTGAGGCGGGAGCGAACGCGGTGGCGGAGGAGGCCGAGGGCGAGGTCCTCGGGGCCGGAGGGACGGCCGCCGGCCGAGGCGGCGGCCGTGGTTGAGACCACGCTCGCGGCAGAGCCCGCCACGCTCAGCGCCGAGCGGGAGGACTGCGTCCGGGCGGCGCCGAGGCCTCGCGCCGCCGCCCTGGCTTCCTCGGCCTCCAGGGTCTCCAGCTGCGCCGCCGCCTTGGCCGCGGCGGGGGCCAGCGCCGAGAGCAGCATCCGCTGCTCGTCCTTGCTGAACAGGGCCGTGACATCCTGCCGCCCGCACAGCGCCGCCACCGCGTGCGTGGCGGCGGCCGCGCGTGCCACGCCGAGCCCGCACACGTCGCTATCCGTGACCAGCACCACCACGGTCCGCCCCGCCGCCGCCACCCGCACCGCCTCGGCGAGGAGACCGGTCACCGCGTCGGCCGACCCGCCCCCCGCGGCGCCCCCGGCGTCCCCGCCGCCCCCTGCCTTCCCGCCCGCCGCCTCGTCGACCTCCCCCTTCCCCCCCACGTGCATCACCCCTCCCGCCGAGTCCATGACCACGTCAGCGCCCGCGGCGATGGCCCCCAGGCGCGCCACCGTCCGCCGGCCGGACCCCGCCGTCCCCACCAGCACTGCGTGCCGCCCCGGGGTCTGCACCGCCCTCGCGCACGCCGCCGCGCCCCGCACCGCGTCGGGGAACAGCACGGCACGGATCGCCTCCCGCGGCCTCTCCACGTTGTGCGCCTCCAACAGAGCCTGCAGAGCCGCGGACGCCCGGCCGACGCTCGACGCCGCCGCCACGGCCGCCTCGCGCTCCGCCTCCGCCTCGTCCGCCGTGCGCCCCGCCTGCACGCCCGCCGCCGCCGCCGCGCCACCGGGCTCCTCGTCCGCGACGACGCCGAACGGAGCGATGACGTCATACCCCGTCTCGCCGTCCCCCCCGGCGCCGCGGGCCCCGTGCCGCCCGTGCGCGGCGCCGGTCACGTCCGCCCCGTCCTCGGCCCAGGCCGCGTCCCCCAGCATCACCATTGAGCCGGTGTCGGACGGGAGCGACGCCTCAGACAGTGCCCCGCCCACCAGGCCCCCCGCCATCGTGGCCTCGCCCCGGGCCACCCACGACGCGACCATGGCCGCCGCCGCCGGCTCCGGGAGGGCCAGGGAGCACCGCGCGTCCCTGTCCGTCGCGCCCAGGGCCTCCAGCACAGCGACCGCGCCGCCCGCCGCCGCCCCGCCCTGCTGGTGCCCCGCGAGCCTCGCCCGCGCCGACGCGAGCCTGGCGATTCCGGCACCGGCGCTGGCGAGCAGGGTGCGTGCGGCGCCCGCGGGGGCGCTCCACGGCGCCGCGGCGGCCATCACGGCGCCGGCGGCCCGTGGGTCCGCGGCCCAGCCGTCCGCCTCCAGCTCTGCCGCCGACACGCCGAGCGATGCCGCGTCGGCCCCCGGCATGCACGCAGCGAGGGCCGCGGCCGCGGCAGCTCGCGCCGCGTCGGCCACCCCCAGGGCGGCCGCCCGAGCGACACGGCTGGGCCCGCGGGGCAGCGAGCGGGCGGGGGACGGTGCCCCGCCGGCGACCTGGGCGGCGGCGGCGAGGTCGGCGTGCCGTTCCGCCAGGACTGAGGCCATGGCAGAGGAGGTGCGGACAGCGAGGCCGAGGGCCGCGGCCGCCGCCCTGGCCGCGGCATGTCGCTCCGTGAGGGTGGGCAGCCTCGCGATGAGCTCCTCCCCGATCTCGTGGCGCCACGCCGTGGCGATGAGCTCCGCGGCGGGGCCGGCGTCGGCGGCGCCCAGGGATGCCACGGGGACTCTGCAGACTCCGGCGGCGACGCGAAGCGCCTCGTCGATGCCGGCGCCGCCGGTGGGGCGGGAGGGCGTCGCCCCCGCCGCCTGGTCCGTCCAGAGGGCGACCATGGCCGTGGCAAGGGGGACGGCGGAGGCGACGATGGCGGCGGCGAGGTCGTGGGCCAGGGGTCCCGAGCGGCCGACGCCGACGGCGGTGGCAAGCCAGGGCAGGCGGGCGAGGACGCCGACTGGGGGGTGGGACGGGAGCTCGGGCTGGCTGAGGCCGGTCGGCGTCGGGCCGAAGAAGCGGGCAGTGACGACCGGGCCGAGGACGGAGACGAGGTCCGCGGCGTCGGCCGGCGGGACGGAGACGCAGGACAGAAGGCGGAGGAGGCGCGGGGGCACGGAGGAGGCCGCGCCGCCCGCCGAGGACGGCAGCGCGGCCCCTAGGAGGGAGCCGCTTCCCGAGGTGTCGCCGGTGGCGAGGGCAGACGAGGCAAAGGCCGAGCCTGCGCGCTCCAGGACGGACGAGGACGAGCCGCCGGGCCGCCCGCCGGCACGGCCGCCCGCCGCGGGCACGGTGAGGGTCGCGAGGAGGAGGAGGCCGGCGACAGCCTTCCACTCGCCCCGCCGCTCGGGCGCCAGGAAGGGGAGGGACCCGGAGGCCACGAGGTGCCGGAGGACCTCGAGGGCGGGCTTGGAGCCCCAGTCGTCCGCGGCCGGCCGGCCGACGTCCTCGATGACGAGGGTGAGGACGGAGGAGCTGCCGCCGGCCGGGCCGAAGGTCTTCCCGCCCCGGCGCTCCAGGCACGCCTCCACAGCCGCCTGGGCCGCGGTGTGGTCCGTGGCGGCGCTGAAGACGGCGGATCGCCAGGAGTGCACGGTGGAGGAGGCGCCCTCCTCCTCGTCCGCCCCCGCCCCCGGGAGGCCCCCCGCGGTCAACGACGCCGCGAGGCCGGCCGAGGACGACTCCGAGCGCATCATCGACGTCGCGCGGCGCCCGAGCGGCGGGGCGGCCGCCGCCCGCGGGGATCGCGCCCCGGGCTCGTCGGCCTCGTCCTCGTCGTCGCTCGGAAAGTCCGCCGTCGACCGCTCCGGGCTCCCGCCCGACGGCGAGGCGAGCGACTGCCTTCCCGCGCCGAACGTCCCCGGCCTCGGGAAGCGCCCCGCGGCGGCCCCCTCGGCCTCGGCAAAGTCCACAATCTGGCCGGCGAGCCGTGCCATGACCATGCCGGCGACGCGCGACCGCCCGGCGCCGCGGGGGCCGACCAGCGCGACGGGCGCCCCCAGGCCGTGGAGCAGCCCGGCGACGCCCGCGGCGGCCACGAGGCGCGGCGTCGGCACGAAGAGCGATGCGGGGCTGACCGCGGCGTGCGGCGTCGGGATGCCGAGCTGCCGGGGGAGCGACGCGTCGCCGAGCCGGCACGACCAGAGGTCCCAGCGCCGGGGCCCCGACAGCTCGAGGCAGAGGTCGAACACGGACGGTGCCGCGCCGCCGCGCACGCCGCCGGAGGACGCCAGCACCACGGCCAGGCCCGCGGCCCCCGGCGCCCCGCCCGGGATGAGGCCTTCCTCGGCCAGCAGCGCGGACCCCGGGCACGCGGACGCGGCGTCCAGGGCGTCTTCGCCGAGCGGGCCGTGGCGCGCCGCGAGCTCCGCGGCCTGCGGGCACATGCCCCCGCACCGCGCGCCCCCCTCGGTCGCGGCGCCTTCCTGCCCGTCCCCCGGCCGCAGGAACGGGTCCTGCGGCAGGGGCGCGCCCGTGGAGCGCAGGAAGGCGTCCAGGGCGGCGCGGTCGCTCTCCGTGACGAGATCCCCCGCCGCGGCCCACGCGAGCGCGAGGAGGAAGGCTCTCTCGATGGCGTCCTCCTCCATCACCGCCGCGGCCGTGGCGGGGTCGTCGCCGGGGGCGGCGTACGGCGCAAAGGCCTGCTCGCGGAGGGCCGCGATGCTGGCCGCGGCGGCGTGCCGCGCCACCGAGTCGGGCAGCGACGCGACGGAGGCTCGGGCGGCACGGCGGAGCGCGGCGCCCGGCGTGCGCAGGCCATCGGCGTGCGCCGAGACCGTCGCAGCAGCGTCGCTGGAGCCGGCGTCGGTGAGAGCGAGCTCCACGAGCGACCCGGCACCGTCACCCTGCCCCCGGGAGGCGACGGAGCCCGGGAAGCCGCCGAGGCCCGCGACGCCGCGGAGCGTGATCTCGTGCCTGCGGACGTCGGCGGGCTCGAAGGAAAAGAGGCCGCGGGCCGGGCTCGCGAGGGGCGGGGAGCGGCGGGGCGACCCGCGGACACGGTGGAGGAGGAGCGAGTGAGCGGCAGCCGACGCCGCGCTGGCCGCGGCGGGGCCCCGCTCGCCGTCCGTGACGTCCGCGTCCCTGCCCGCGCCGCCCGGCCCGTCCGCCACCTGCCCCGGGCGCGCGGCCTCGTCCTCCCACGCCACGCCACGCACCGCCCGGACGCCCCAGGGCGCCTCTGCCCCAGCGTCGTGGCCGTCGCCGTCGGTCCAGCCGTCCCCGTCGAAAGCCGCGAGCGCGGCCGCCTCCGCCTCCACGGCCTCAGCGAGGCCCGCGTCCCTGAGCAGAGCCGTGAGGAGGCAGAGCAGGGTGGAGACCACAGCGAGGGGGCTTCGCCCGGTGGCCGGCGACGTGAAACGGCGGAGGAAGAAGAAAAGGCATCCACCCTCCTCCCTGGCCAGCGAGGCCGAGGCCGCGAGCCGAGCCGGGACGGCGGTATCGGCGAGCAGGCCCGGGTCCCGCGCGAGCCCCGGGTCGATACCACGGCTGCTGGCGTGCTGGGACCGCCACTCTCCCGTGGACTGCACGGTGGGCTGGGGCCGCGTGGCGGCGCCTGGGGCGAAGGCCGCGTCGGAGGGGTCGGACGCGGCGGCGACAAGGGCGCGGCGGTCGCCCGTGACGTACCGCCGGAACAGCGCCCTCACGTGCTCTGCCCGCTCTGCCGGTTGGTGCACGAGCCAGGCGTCGACGACGGGCTCCCACCCGAGGTCCCGCTCGCCGAAGAAGACGATTCCGGCGCGGCTGACGGTGGCGGGGGAGGCGTTGGCCATGTCCGCTGCCTCGAGCAGCAGGCGCGTGGAGGGCAGCATGGGGATGCGCTCGCCGTTGGAGAGGGTCAGCGTCTTGGTGTCGTCCATCACCGAGTTCAGGTCCTCCACCCACCTCGGGTCCACGGGGCCGTCGAGCACGAGCCACGACTCGCACGGGGACGCAGCCGTGTTGGCCGCGGCCCACAGGCATGCGAACACGCCGGGGATCCACTCCCCGCCCCGCGCGTCCCTCACCCCGAACAGGTCCGCCGCGGCCAGGGCCTTGGGCGCCATCCGGCGCACCGCGAGGGCCTTCCCGCCGCGCGCCCGCGTCGCCGCGCTCCGGGCCGCCGCGACTACGTCGGTCGCGCAGGTCTTGCCCGTCCCGGCGGCGCCGATGACGGCCACCGCGTGACGAGCCGCCAGCGCCCCTTGCAGCTGCGCGCACTTGGCCAGCCACGGCGCGTGAGGCGTCAGGCCCTGCGCGACGGCCGCCGAGCGCACGGCCTTGGCCGCCTCGAGCGCGGCGGCCGCCGGCGCGGAGGGCCCCGCCGCGGCCCCGCCCCTCCGCCTGTCGGCCGCGCCGGCGTGGGGCGGCCGCGCCTCGTCAAAGACGTCTCGGATGATCTGCTCCAGCAGGGGGACGTCGGCGGGGACCAGCTTGCCCACGTTGGCGGACCGCACGGCGTCCCGGACAGCGTCCTGCTCCTCCTCCGCCGACGGCCGCACCGCCTCGGCGGGCAGCGCGATGCCGCCCGGGCCCCCGAGGGGCGGCATCTCCAGCGCCAGCCCGGGGACGCCGCCCGCCTCGCCGCCGCCCGCCATCTGCTGCGCCACGGCGGCGGCCTGGCTATCCGCGAGGCGGGCCTCGGCCTGCCGCCTCGCAACCTCGGCCGCGGCGGCCGCGAGGGCGCGGAGGGCGGACCCGGCGGACCCGATGACGGCGAGGACCCCGCGGAGGCCCCAGTCGTAGTGCCGCTGCGGGGAGAGGGTTCGCTGCGCGGTTGTGAAGACGGCGTCGAGGCGGGAGGCCAGGCCCGGGAAGTCCCGGAAGCCCAGGGCGCAGAGCCGCACGCGAAGGATGGTCTCGCGGTCGGGCACCATCATGGCCACGGGGCGGAAGAGGGCCTTGAGGTTGTCGGGGAGCTCGGAGCGGCCGGCGTAGTCCTTCCCGCGCGGGTTCATGGTCACGGCGTAGTGGACGGTGCGGGGCTGCAGCGCGGACGGACGGGCGTCACCCGGGAGGGTGAATTCCACGGCGCCGGCGCGACGGGCGTGGGTGAGGGCCCCGAACTGCTCGGCGGCGACGGACAGCGCGCCGACGAGAAGGCGGTTGAACTCGTCGAAGCAGCCGACGGCTCCCGCCCCGGCGAGGCCCTTGAGCACGCGGGCGACGTCGTGCGGCATCATCTGCTCGGAGCAGTTGGTGACGATGCAAGGGGCGTTGAGGAGCCGCGCGAGGTCCTTGACCGTCTCCGTCTTGCCCGTGCCGGCGGGGCCGGACGGCGCGAGCCCGAGCTGCATGCCCGACGCCTGCGAGAACGCGAGGTACGCCCGGTCGGTGAGCGGCGTGATGACCAGGCGGCTGGTGACGCCGAGCCACTCGTAGCAGCACGGCATCGTCACGTCCGCCACGCACACCCGCAGCGCGCCCGAGCCCACGTGCGGGCTGTGCGGGTTCGGCTCGTCGGGGCTCCACTGCACGCGGGCGCGGCGCGTGAACTCAAAGTCGTCCGTGCCGGCGAGCTTGCGCTCCCGGTGGCGGCGGAACAGCTCCTGGACCACGTCCCGGTGGTGCAGCTGCAGCGTCACCAGGGTCTCCGCCTTGGTGCGCGACATGGGCCCGGGGAGGCCCTTGAGGAGGCCGCGGAGCATCGACTCGTCCGCGCCGGCGTGCGACCGGAGCTCCCGCGCCGGGCCCACCGGGTTGTTGGCCGCGGCGAGCAGCACGGGGTCGTTGGCGGGCGTGCTGCGGCGGCCAGCGCCGCCGAGGCGGGACATGGGGCCGCCGGACGCGAGCCCGCCGCCGCCCCTGCCCGGGTGCCCGGCCCGCGACGCCGCAGCCGCGGCATCGGAGGCGTGCTGCGCGGCGGCGACGTCGAGCGACAGCTCGGAGAGGTCCGACAGCACTGAGGTCTGCCGCTTGAGCGCGTCCGCCAGGGCCGAGCGCTGCCCCGCGACGGTCAGGTCCAGCGCCCTGGTAACGGCGTCGGCCCACTGCAGCTGCAGCCCCACCACTGCCATCTGGGCCGGGAAGAGCGCCGCGAGGCGGCGGGGCGCCAGGCCCCCCAGCGCCGCCTCGGCCACCTCCCCGCACGCGTCGTGCACGCTCGCCTGCATGGACCGCTGCAGGCGGAGAAGCCACTCCTCCGTGGGGCCCTCCGGCTCCACCTCGCACCCCTCGGACAGCCGCAGCTCCTCCCGCTCCTGCCTCGCGGCCCGGGCCATGGCCCCGTGCGGCGAGCCCACGGCACCGCCCGCCCCGTCGGACTTGGACGAGCCCCACGTGTTCACCAGCGTCACGATCGGGCCGAAGATCCGGCGCGGGGCGCCGCCCTTGGACGCGTCCCCGTCGCCGCCGGACCCGCCCCCGCCGGCCCGGGCTGTCGGCCTCGCGTGCACGACCCGGCTCACCGCCTCGAACAGCTTCCCGTACAGCGGCTGCACCGCCATCGGGTCGCTCCCCTTGGAGAGCAGGGTCAGGAGCGCCTGGTCCGAGACCAGGAAGAGCCGGGGGAGCTGCGACCGCTTGAGCTCCAGGTAGCCCTCCAGCCGCTGCCGGGCGCGCTCGAAGGCGTCGAGGAGGCGGGGCAGCGTGTTGCGCACCACGTCGCTGGAGGTGCACGCCGTGACGGTGTGGAGCTCCTCGGCCTTGCTCATCACCGCGGCCCACTCCCGGTCCGCGCGGGCGAAGCGGCGGCTGTCGGCGGGCAGCTGTCTCGCGATGTCGGTGCCCACGAACACGCTCTCGAGGCTCTGCCACAGCTCCTGCACGCGCAGCCACAGCGACAGCGTGTCGCTGATGTCGCTCAGCTGCCTGAGCAGAGCCAGCGTCGCGTCGCGGTAGGGCTCCACCTGCCGCATGGAGAGCAGCGTCTGCGCCTGCATCTGGGCCTCCTCCAGCTCCTCCAGCAGGGCCGAGTACCGCGCGAGCACCACCACGTCCTCGCGCTCCCGCCACCGCTCGAAGTCCAGGCCCCGCTGCCACCACCGCTGCCGGAGCTCCGAGACGCGGGAGCCGATGACCGCCTGCTTGTCGGCCGTGTCGGCGATGTCCTCCACGTCGGCCGCGTGCGACGCCATGTCCCTCGCCACCAGCTCGCCCACGCGCAGCACCCCGTCCCTCGCGAGCCGAGCCTCCACCTCGCCGCCCGCGCCGGGCGCGGGCGCCGGCGCCGCCGACGGGTAGACGTCGACGGCGATGGCGTCGCTCCCCTGTGTCGGCTGCGTCTGGAACAGGGCCTCCATGGGCCACCGGGCGCGCAGCACGCGCATCACCGAGCGCCAGTGCCACGGGCGGATCTGCGGGCGCACCAGGAGCTCCAGCGACGGCAGAGCCGCGCGGAAGTGTGCGAGGAGCTGGCCCAGCCGGCGGTGCGCCGCCCATGCCCGGGTCTGCTGCGGGAGCCTGCGGTGGCGCGCCTCCAGCCGGTGCCAGGATGAGGCGAAGACCGGCACGGCCGGGGTGGCCTTGGACCACGGGGTCGCCGCGAAGTCCTGCGCGGTCTTCTCGGCGTCAACGCACAGCTCGAAGAGGAGGGTGGCGAGCCGCAGCTCCCGCTGGGTCCTCTCCAGCTGCGGGAAGGGCGTGGGGCGGAGCGCGAAGAGCTTCTCGCCACGCCGGACGTCGGCCAGGCGCCTCTGCAGGCCCGAAAGCTCGGCCCGGACCCGCAGGATCCTGGACACGGCCTCGGCGGGCTGCAGGCCGCGCTCCATCGGCCCCCGCGCCTCGAACTCGGCCCGGAACGCGGCCACGTCGCGCGTTAGCGCCCTCGCCCTCGTCAGCAGCTCGCCCTTGAAGCCGGCCTGGCGCTCCGCCAGCGAGTCACTGACCTCCTCCGCCCGGTCCGCGAGCCGCTCCCACTGCCGCCGCAGCGTCGCCTGCGCGTCCAGCTCCGCAGTGTCCTCGTACACCCCCGGGAGGTGCCTTCGCAGCACCGCGTACCGCTCCAGCACCGGCCCGATGCGGCCCTCGATGGCGCTCTCCCCCTCCCGCACCTCCTTGAGCACCTCGGCAAGCTCGTACAGGGCCTCCAGGTCCGTCACCTCCCGCCCCAGGGCCTCCCCGATGCGGCCCATGTACGACGTCAGGTCCTCCAGCGACTCCCTCGCCCGCACGTGCAGCTGGTCCGCGAGCCGCCGCTTCCACTGCGCGTTGAGGCCGAGGAGCTGCTGCTTGAGCGTCGACGTGTTCAGCGCCAGCGCCCCGATCACGTGGACGACCAGGACCCTGCCGACCTCGGCATCGGTGCTGGACAGCCGCACAAGCTCCGCGTCAAAGTCGCCCGTAGACGGCTGCCGCCGGAGGAAGCGAGCGACGGACTGCCCCGGCTCCCCGCGCCAGAGCCAGGACATGGCCGCGAACTGCTGCAGGTACCGGGCCACGGCGTTCCGCGTGCCGTGGAAGGCCCCCGTGAGGAGCAGCACCACCTTGACGATCTCGAGGTCCTTCCCGATCCGGACGAAGTAGGGCACGCGGCGGCGCCGGCGCCGGTGCAGCCGGCGCAGCCTCTGCTGCCGCTCCCGCCGCGAGGCGCCCGCCGCCCCGCCGCCCCCGGCCTCGCCGCCCCCGGCCGCCCCTCCGTCGGACCAGCGGGAGCTGCCGTGGGCGGGGCCTTCCCCCTCGTAGTCGTAGTCCTCGTCGTCCTCGCCCTCCTCGCCCTCCTCCTCGCCCCTTCTGGGCCCGAGCGCCCGGCTGAGAGCCGCTGTCTCGCTCGCGTTGAGCGCCCCGGACGACGACAGCGGGTTGGGCCGGCCGCCCCGGCGCGGGGGCGAGGACTTTGCGACGGGCGAAGAGCCCGGGGCGGCCGACGTGCGGTCCCAGGACGGCAGGCTGCGCTGGCTCGCGTCGAGGCGCGACGGGGCGCCGTCATCAGGGCCGGCCACGGAGCCCGCCGGCGTGTCTCGCGACACCGCGAGCGACACGGACGAGTCCACACCCGTCCACGCGCGGCCCGGTCCCGGGGAAGGCCCGCCGCGCGAGCCGGGAGTCGGCGGCGGCCCGTGCTGCGGGGCGACAGGCGTCCTTGGCGCGGCGCCCTGCCCCGACGACGACGGGGGACGGGGCGGAGGCGATGCGCCGAACGTCCTTCCCGCCGCCGCGCCGCGGGACCAGGTGCCCGCGGCTCCGGGCCGGGCCCCGTCGTCGTCGTCGCGGCCGCCGTCGCCATCGCCGTCGTCGT
>Ga0136560_1000340_pt1 | contig 22830 bp, 29 predicted proteins | sample AntRauMeHopE1497_FD_104925 | JGI IMG/M metagenome (GOLD analysis project Ga0136560, IMG submission 104925) | Saline lake microbial communities from Rauer Islands, Antarctica - Metagenome Hop E1 #497 | ecosystem: Environmental > Aquatic > Non-marine Saline and Alkaline > Saline | place... | reverse complement strand
TAACCCTAACCCTAACCCTAACCCTAACCCTAACCCTAACCCTAACCCTAACCCTAACCCTAACCCTAACCCTAACCCTAACCCTAACCCTAACCCTAAGCTGGAGTGGTCGTGACGTGATTCGGGTCTATGTGGCGTCGTGGGGCCAGTCGGGGCGACAGTGGTTGCTGGAGTGATGGTGACGTGATTCGGGTCTATGTGGCGTCTTGGGGCCAGTCGGGGCGACAGGGGGTGCTGGAGTGTTGGTGACGCGATTCGGGTCCATGTGGCGTCGTGGGGCTAGTCGGGGCGACAGGGGGTGCTGGAGTGGTGTGCTAACTTGATGTGGGTCCATGTGGCTTAGGGTTAGCTTACAATCCGCAGTAGAGATTGTGGGTGTGGGGGCGGGAGGGATGCGATTTGTGGCCTAATGGTGGTGGAAGGGTCGCCGTACATTGTGGGCGTGGGCGTATTTTAATTGCGATTCGAGCGTTACTTTACAAGCTATAACATGGCCTGAAGGTCGAACAGAAGCACATTTAATCCAGCAAGTCGACAATTTTGGATCCGGTGGAAGCATCCAATCCTTCAAAACTGCTTGATGGACCGCTGGAGCGGGAAACAGATTGAGGTTTTCTTCTGCCCTTATTGCCGCCATGATCAATGGTTCCGGATCCTTCAGATGATACGACACCGCGTTGTACTCGGCCGGCCATCCTAGCATCCTTTATCCACCCTACATGCTTGGCTTTCTCGCTGTTCGCACGCTTGTTGGAGTATCCGTAATCAAAGAACACTTCTTCATGTGGGACAACTGGCTTGCAAGAAAACAGTCCGATACGCTCTCTACTGAGCGAGAGTAGCTAGCGTTGCTTTGCGTTCTCGAGCGCATGGCCTTTCCCCATGTGATTGGCAAATCTCATCTTGTTCCCTAGGTGAGTTGCGTCTACACCACCGTCCTGGTCATCCAAATCGAAAAGATAGCTCCGATTGCGAGCATCGTACAATTGACCTCTTCGTTCTGACTCTAGCTCTCCTAGCCGCTCTCCGGTGTATTCGAGCAGAAGGCGGCCTTCTCTGACTGGACCCGTTGCGAACAGACCGTACCCAGCATGGGGTACTGCACTCACTCCAACCCGCATGCAGTGATGGAGTCGGCTCAGGACTCGTCCATTAGAGCAAGACTGAGCAGCTAGCTACTCAGCGACCAGTTTCTTCGCGCTATGTGATGCAGGATAGTCCCAAGCCGATAGAGCCCGTTCCGCAGCTTGGGACCAACCGAAGGAAACTTTAGACCCCCCGTTCCTCGGGTCATCTAGGGCATGCCTATGCTACGAACTTGTGATTTCTCTTGCCACCGTAGCCCGAGCAGCTATTTCTGGGGCACTTGCGACAAGTCGAGCTACTGGTAATAATCGAGAAACGCTTCTACCGAGAGGGCTGCCTCCCCATTGTAGCTTGGTAAGGTTCGGATCTGACACCAAGGAGGCACTCCATAGCTACAGCCAGCTATCTACGGCAGATTTTCCCGCATGAATTACGGATCTAGACGCGCCCCCTGCATGGACTGAGAGCACTTCGGGATGTAGCAACTACGCATTCCCCCCAAATTTCAGCGCAGCTGCACTCATTGAATTCATTCGCCTTTTCATCGCAGATGCATACTCAGCGTGCGATAGTTTTCGTAGTCGCATCGAATGGACACCAATACATTCGCAGGTCTCGCACACGTCAGGATCGCATTCTCGACCACTAGCAACACAAGGACATCCATTCCTCGTTGAACAAACCTATCCTTTTCGGCCACAAACACACCCGGTCCAGCGGTTCTTACACGTTTCATCGCAACCACAAGTCTTGGAGCACACCGTGCCAGCCGAAACACATTTGCACTAAGACGTTTCTGCACTGCAGGGCCCGTCATGATCGCACCACACCATAACCCTACGTCTATTCGAGTGCTTCCTTTGAGGAGTTTTCAGCCTATCAAGCCCTTCCCATGCTCCTAAGCGCATGGAGAGAGCAATATCTGCTGGTCCAGCGACGTGCCCTTCTAGAGCAGTAGCATCTGCGACGGGATCCAGCAAATGTGGCAAACTACTGCGAACGCCTCGGACCTATTCTCCCATAAAATGCGTTTCGGCGATACTTATACTTTGAGCATATGTCCGGGGGGGTGTTGGGGGTTCACTGGCCCAGCATGCAACCTCTAGAGTTTCTAGCACCCGACCAACATCAGCACAAGAAGAGTCTAGTAGCTTAGCAGCGTTGCACACGCATCCACCAGCTAGTGCATGTGCTCTAATAACTGTTCCAGCCGAACTTGTATCACTTAGTACTCCTGCCACAAACTGTGAGTGATCTAGCTGGCGAATCGGTCCACTCACTGTTGCTGATTTCTCAATGCGAGTTTCTGCGCGTTGCTCGAGTATATGATCACAGAACTAGAGCTCACGTATCATACGTTTCCAATTGATTCCAAGGGTACCCCGGGGTAGGCCCGAGACACCCCAAGGTCCATTGCTTGGATTGACCACACCTACGAAACCCCGCACCGCATAGGGAGTTGCACGATCTCCAGCTTCCCATGCCAAGCTGCCAGCAGGTAGGTGCGCCCCTCGCGCAGACACTGTGTCGCCGTGGACGTAGCCGGGGCGAGTCCCCCCACGCCGGAGAGCGGTTGGATTCAATTTGTCAGCTATTACGCTCTAGATAGAAAAGGGGGCTTCGCTTAACCATCTTGAGGCATGAGCAGAAATAGGGTCTGCTAAAGCAGAGCTCAGGTGCCTCCCTTCTATACCAGAAACAAGCACCCTATTCGAAACAAATTGTGGATCTAGACCAGCATCTTTCAGCTACACAGGACCGCTTTCTGCATGCTATAGCCTCGTCCCTCGTGTATGAGAGCGCTGACAAGATACGGTGCGTGCACCTGCAATGAATCTGCTCGCATTTTGGTGCAGCAATCCGCCTTTCTAAGGGACTGTGTCCGCCTCAACCGAAGACGCAGGTATTCGCTTCCTTGTACGACTATCCAATTTGTCGCGACCCTCATGGAGAGCGCACCAGCCAGTTGCAATCCTAAGCTAGTGCAGAATCCCATTTAAATGCATCGGTTGCACTATTAAAGTATGCGGTTGCGACGAGCTATGAACCCCATGCTTGCGTCGCAACGGGGGCGGAACCACGGATCGGTTGCTCACCTTACCCACGTCATCAAGCTGCAATGTGAACAGATTCTCTCGCTCGCCAATACACCCCACGTAGCAATCTGCGCCACAACCTCCTACTTCTGATATCCATCGGATATATGCACGCAATTCAGCTTCACCTGCATGCAAGTCGTGCGGAGCTACAGATGTGCTACTGGCCAAGTCTGCTTGCCAAGCCGTGCGTTTCGATCCAACCACGGGCTGATCAACTGAATCGCTAGTGCGCGAATTGAGCGATCTGAGCATGTCACGCCCTCGCAAACGTTTGAAGCCTTTGAGGTGGTATTCGTCGACCGGACACCGGAGCATTCGGGACAAGTTCCGTTGTTGCAAGGCACCGGATGGGTCCACGTCGGCCGTACTGAGTAAACCGCAACCTTGATCATCATCCAGCACAAACCCAAGGGGAACCGTACCTTCTCCTTTCCGTTCTGCAACTTCAGCATCCTTCAAAATCGCTGCGGGTGGGGCAGTTACTGCAGACATCCTTTGGGTAGATGTAGCGTCCGGTCCTTTGTGCTGCGTACATGCATATCGAAAGCAGAACTGGCACATCTGAGAAGCCAGAGGAGCTGTTGAACGCATGCTCGCCGAAACGCAATCACTCCATGCAGGGCGAACATGCCCACTTGATGCTGTGGCAATGTCTGGGGTGGCTCTCGCCTTGGAAGCCTGATGTGATGCGCGGACCGACGAACCGAGTGCGGGAGGCGAGAGAGCCGACGGTGTCAAACTACTTGCGAGTCGGAGCCTCGATAGCATCGACGAATGCAGCGAAATGCTTAAGCTAGCCGGTACTTCTACAAGGTAGGTAACTCCTCGCAAGATCGTACCCGATGATGCAGTTCCAATCCCATGAAGTAAGCCAAGGACGACCGGCGGGGCATCGAATGAACCATTGGAACCCCAGGGCTAGCAGGTGCCTAACGCGTGAGTCGCTGGCAAATCACTAGAATATCTTGCCTGTGGACATGCTGGAACAATGCCATTGGCTGACGGGGAAGCAAGCATGTGGTCTGTCAAAAGCTACCTTGGTAAGTCGCCGGTCGTAACCATCAGTGGCGCATCTTCTCCGGGTGCTGGCTATCTGGGAGTCAAAAGAGCACGCAGAACTCGGCGTGGGCAACTTCGCATTGCCATATGGAGCTCTATGTTTCCATCGCGTGCAGCTAGAAGCAATCCTTTGCAAGCACAGTACAGAGCCGCCTGGGCTAACACACGCCTCTCCCATGCAGCTGGCAGATCCGGTCTAGCATCGTACACGCACGCGTCACGCATTTTGTCCACGTCCTCGTCTTCTCCCAAAAACGGAACAAATCGCATCACTGGTTGATCCCGGGCGTGGGCAAGCTCCCTAGACCTGACATATGCAACGCCAGCAGGCTACGGGGCCGCCTTTCCGAGCTCGATCGGCACAGTTCTACATCTCTAGACCATACCACACCTAGACACAACTACTGATTCGAATGGTCGCAATCTTCGCTTGCTCTACGGATCGCGTTCCAACTATCTAGTAGCTATCATGTGGGCTTTCATGATGCGCTCTGGCCGAGCAGTTGCTTCGTTCTAAAGTGCCACAGCTGGGTCAACCGAGATGGTTGCAAGGCAGGCTGCATTAGGCATTGGCACAGAAACCTCAACGGTATCAATAATAGACGCGGCGGATGAGCCAGGATATTGATTTCCGGGAGGATCCCAAGTGTATGGAGAGGCGCATTCCCCAACGCGAATCACTTCAACCGCAGGTGCAGTTGGAAATGCCCAGTCCAGCGATGCCTCCGCAGGAGTGCTGCGGGTGCTGTGGACATTAGAGGATTGCCTACCCTCTGAATTGCCGCCACCCAACAACTACCGCAAACTCTGTGCGCTGCTCTTAAACGTTTCCGCCTGGATTCCCAAGATGCAAACTGCAGCCTGCGATACGTAACAGTTCATTGCTAACAAGATCATTATCACCGCAAATAATGCTTGTAACAAATGGGTACTGACTGCAATTTACAGAAGCATTCTAAAGATTGTGCATTCTCAAATCCTAAATGCTATTGTCGTCACTTACGGCTCGTTGATACAAGATAAGCTGTTCAAACTCGCTGAGGTACTGCCCACACCAAATCCTTGACTGCATTACTACTAGCTATCCGACCCTGATTTACGCAGGCATGGCGTATTCAATAGTCTCTGCGACCCTTCCCAAGCCAAGTTTATATAGCTATCAGTACAGGGCCTAGTATTATGTTCCGCATGTGGTATTTCAGTTTGCGCGGCAACAACTGGCCTTTCTGTGACGGTCGGATCTACCGTCTCCACATAACTTCTAATCGAAAAGACCAACATGGCTGCCGTGCCATCATCTACTACTGAGATCCCTAAATCGCTGGTGAGCTTCCGAATTTTAGGCTGAAAACTTGCGAGTCTATGTCTGGAAGGCATCTCTTTCCATAGTGCACTCAAAAACGTGGTGCTCCTCTTATGCACATCCGCAGCCAGGAAATGTATCTTTAGAAGAGCACGACCCTGAGATGTTTGATTTGATTGGTGAGTCTTGCTTTCAGGCACTTTGATCATTCTGCCAGGATTCTAACCGAGGAACCAGAGGAGACAACTAAACTATGATAATGGTGCACCTTGTCGAGTCAATAAGCGCGCAGAGAGGGAGAAAACTCGGCAATGGAGCAGCTTGGAACTTATTGCATCAGAGGTGAGATTACTCAGCAGTCTTCACTATCTATGCCTGATCGGCGCCTGCCACTTAACGCAAGCTGCGATTCGGTCAGAGTGTCACTGCTATGATCTCCGCAGAACTTTACCTCACGAGCTGTAATGGACTGTCTTGGCTCCGCCCTTACCAACAAGTATAGCGAAGGCATCCCGGGCGCCAGGTACTACGGAGGAAATGAGGTGGTGGACTAGGTAGAGCGTATGTGCCAAGCGCGAGCCTTAAAGGCCTACCGCCTCAATTCCACGGAATGGGGAGTGAACGTTCAGCCGTACTCGGGCTCTCCTGCGAACTTCGCAGTATACACGGCTCTGCTCCGCCCGCATGATCGCATTATGGGACTGGACCTGCCTAGCGGAGGCCACCTGACGCACGGCTACTACACGTACAGCAAGAAGGAGGGCGCAAAGAAGAACATCAGTGCCACCTCCATTTTCTTCGAATCGCTCCCTTACCGCGTGTCCGCGGAAGATGGTCGGATCGACTACGCAAAGTTGGCGGAGAACGCCGCACTTTTCAAGCCAAGCATGATCGTGTGCGGTGGATCTGCCTATCCCCGGGAATGGGATTACTCGAAGTTTCGCGAGATTGCTGACGCCAATGGTGCAATGCTGCTGTGCGATATGGCGCATATCTCCGGTCTGGTTGCCACGGAGGAAGCAGACAGTCCCTTCCAGTACTGCGATGTGGTGACGACGACGACTCACAAGAGCCTTCGCGGGCCCAGGGCAGGTATGATCTTCTTCCGCAAAGACAGCCGTGGGTTCGAACGAGCCATCAACATGGCCGTATTCCCTGCACTGCAGGGCGGACCCCATGAGCATCAGATCGCTGGTATCGCCACTCAACTGAAGGAGGTCATGACCCCAAAGTTCAAGGACTATGCTAAGCAGGTTAAGGCGAACTCAAGAGCACTTGCCGCAGCCCTGGTTAGCAAGGGGTACACGATGGCCACTGGTGGTACCGATAACCACCTGGTTCTCTGGGACTTGCGCCCTCAGAAGCTTACCGGTTCCAAGATGGAGAAGCTGTGCGATGTCGCCTGCATCACCCTGAACAAGAACGCTATCTATGGGGACAGGTCAGCGATGTCTCCAGGCGGTGTGCGCGTCGGAGCTCCCGCACTGACAACCCGAGGCATGAACGAGCCGGAGTTCGAGATTATTGCGGAGTTCCTACACCGCGCTGTCGAGCTGTGTCTCGCGGTCCAGACTAAGAGTGGGCCTCGGCTGGCTGACTTCGCCAAGGCACTCGGAGATGACGCCGATGTGGCCAAGCTGCGCGCCGATGTGAACGAGTTCGCTCAAAAGTTCCCCATGCCGGGATTTGAAGCGAGCGAGTTGAAGTTCAAGACGCACGATGTCGAGGCGATCGAGGCCAGTGCCGCCGCCGTCGATGCTCTGTTCGAGAGTGATGGAGCCGCCGCAGGCGGAGGGGGGGAGAAGTCCTCGTGATGTGCATATCCTGATGGTCCAAATCTCAGTGTGGCTTTCAGTCGCATCAATGGAGTGCGTTCTGGGCTATGGCGACGAGATTATCAGCACCCGGTATGATCTAGCCTAGCCCAGTCAGCCATGTGCGTGTTTTCAATGCATGCAGTGATATCTAGTGTTATTCAGGAACCACCAGCACTGTTGTACGCCTTTCAAGCTACACCAACGGAACCATACACCAACCCCCGCGGCGGGTGCCGGGGTGGCGGTCAAGTGTAGTATGTCTACTACATCTGCAACGTGCATTGGATCGATTAGATCCTAGATTCTAGACTGAGGATTTAGGCATGGCGGCTGCTGGCCCGCCGTCGCCGCCGGTGGCGGGGTGAACGGAACTTCTCCGTTCTGCAATTCCAATATTAACGCTTTTTCCGTGGAAACAAATCAAGACAGAGTGTGTTTCAATTGCCTCTTATTAGAGGGTAATCCAAACAGCTGTAGCGTATACTATGGCAGCTATTGGTCGCGATGTCACCGTCGAGATTAGTGGGTAGCACGTACCAGCATCAGCAGAATTCGGAATTGACTTGGGTGCGTGCCTAGCTGCGAAACAGTTCACGTAAGTGCGATTGAATATCAATTTGTGTGTTGCCTCATGGGATGTGTGGACGCTAGCTTTGGCTGCTGTGAATTGAGGGGCCTCCAGCTTCGGTGGGTGAAGCGCTCGCGATAGATCTAGATCTTCGTATCTGAAGTTCTTACACTAGATTTATGACGCACAGCAATACAGCTAATATGATTTCGCAGGGATTGGGTTGCAAGCATTGATGCTGGGCTTACGGTGAACTCTGTACATTTTTAGAGTCTGGACATGTTTGGCAAGCGGCCAGGTTTCATCAAGTTCAGGGCAGACGTGACTAAAGGAGGAAATAGGGTCCCAGCGATAGTTTTTTGCAGGGGTGGAGCCGTTGGCATACTTGTTGTACTGTACTGCAGCAGCAACCGATATGTCCTGCTGACAGAGCAGCCAAGAGCTCCAGTGGGGTGCTCGACCTTTCTTGAAATTCCAGCTGGAATGCTCGATGGCGACGGCCATTTCGCTGGAGTGGCGGCGGCCGAGTTACGCGAGGAGGCTGGCCTGGTTATTTCAGGGGAGGATCTAAGAGATTTGACATCCGAAGCTTTCCACGTCTACAGGCCGACTGGTGCTGTAGGAGGAATTGGAGCGAGTACCAAGGCTGGACCTAGAGCCGGGGCGTCATCCAGTGCTCGTGTAGACGCGTCTACCTACACCGCGACCCCCAGCATCACTTCTATGGCAACAAAGCTGCCAGAAGCTGTGGGTGCCAGTGGTGAGGTTCATCCCGATAAGGGTGTATGGCGACCCCGTGGCGCATACCCTTCCGCTGGAGGTTGCGACGAATTCTTACGTCTGTTTTCCTGCGAGAGATCCGTCTCACCAGAGCAACTTGCTTCTCTACAGGGGAGATTAGGCGGAATTTCGGACGAACAGATCCAGCTACGAGTCGTGCGCTACGAGGAGGCGTGGCGGGTTGCTCCAGACCTTAAGACGATGTCGGCTATGTTTTTGTATGAGAGGTTAGCCCCGCAGCCAGGGCAACCCTCGTGGGTGGAGCCTGCAGCATTGCCTGAGGAAGCCGTCGCAGATGGACCGCCACAGCAGGATAGCGGCGATCACTGAAAGTAGTACTTGTTGATATTTCTGTGTATATTTCAGGTGCATGGTCCATCTGCATGGCATTACAAAATACGCGGCGATAGATGATAATCATAGGATCTATTTGGTACACCGTACTGTGGTGCCACGAGTTGCCCGCAACGATTTGGATCTTATTCGTGGCCTTTCAGCATTGAGCCTGAATCTGTCCGTAATTGCGCCGAATAGTTGTGAAAGCAGTTGCACAGAATTACCTGCTGAGAGATAAGCCGCATTAAGCGTTGGTTCGGCATTCAATCGAGCCATGGAGTCACTGTCAGATCTACTTCGGATACGGCCAACCAAAGCCATCCGGGGGTGCAAGCGTAAGTCGTTCGAACCCGTGCCAAGCTCGCGCACTGAGCAACACCATTGTCAGCGCTGATTTCGCATGTGTATTCAGCAGGCTCTTGCAGTGGACTCGAAATCTCAAGACGGGAAGACAATCCGATTGGATGCAAAGCGAAGCTTCACTGCTGACCTCTCGCACAAGCTTGAAAAGGAACTTGATAGAGCGCTTCAATGTTGGGTAGCAGAAACGGCAGCTCATGTGAATGGTAGCTCTCGTCGCGTTGTTTACACGCAAGGGATGCACGATATTGCTGCTGTGTGTATCGAGCGTGGCCAAGTAGACCTTGCATTGCCACTGCTTCGCCGTGTAAGTCGATGGCACCTTCGAGGCATATCATCTGAGAAAGGATTTGAATCATCCATCATGATGCCTTGGCATGCTGTGTTGACTATAATGAGCAGCAGCGACCCCAGTCTTCATGCCATCATGGCGAAATCGAACTGTCCCGCTGGCGCGCTGTTCGGATGGACAAGAACCTGGTTCGCACACCCCCTTCGTGGCGATATGGTGGAGCCACGGCGTGGTTAGAAACTCGAACCGGTGTTACAATGCTTTAATTCATTTGCTGCAAACCACCCATTGCTTCCTTTTTACCTTGCCTCCGAGATTATGCGAGGGGAGAAAGCAGCTGTGACGCGCCGCTACCAGGAGACAGTGCGAAGTGGTGTCCCCCCTGAAGACGCCGCGAGCATGGCACTCAACTCGGTCTTTCATCAAGATCGTCTACCTAAAGGCCCTCCCATTGAAACTATGCTGCAGCGAAGCATTGATTGCATGCATACCGTTGTGTCGTCTGACGATGTGCTTTAGTCTCTGGAGGCTGAAATGCCATTGCTACGGAAACACTGGCCAGAGCTATGGTCAGCCCCCCTCAATGCGCCGTTTGAATGGGTAAATCTTGGCGCCATGTACAGCGGTCCACTCGTTACTGTAGAATCACCCGTGGTCTCGAATGTCAGTGCTCTTGATGTGTCCCATCTAGAAGCGTCGCTCAAGGCGATTCAGGTCAGGGACGTCGAAGGAGTTCTGACTGAGGACGGGTTCGGATGGGCCAGTCCTTTGGCCTCGGGCTACGGTGGTAAGTAGCACTACCCCAATGTTTGGATTGCTACGTGTTAGGATGTGCTCGCACATCTGATCCTGATGGTGCTCATGGTCGTCGGAACCGCAACGCTCGTACTGCTGGCCCTCGCTGGGACTGCGTTCACTCCATGGGGGGTTACCGCTCTAGATGCTTCTGGCGCCGGCGCAGTATTGAGCATATTAATGGAAGAGGTAGTATTACAGTTTTCCCGCCTGGTCTTGGCGAACTAGGAATCTCTCGTGAGCCTTACCTAGTTATTGTCAATAGTTTGAAGGGACCGAGGGACGCCTTAATCCCACTCTGATTCTTCATTCATTCATTCCCACACCATGCTACTTTTGAATACGTATAAGTATATGTGACTTGTGTTCCCGCATCCACTTAGCTTCGATATCTTTTTCGGAGTTCACACCCAGACCCGAAGTACCCAGGCAAGCATCTGCAAATGCCGAGAGAGCGATCACAGATACCACGTCGGCCGCACTCCGTTAGGGCCATCACACCTCCACCTTGACTTGATACCCAGGTAACATTACCAGGGCCTTGAACAGAAGTCGCGCGGATCGATGTAGATGCACTCATCGAAGGAAACTCAATGTCGAAAACCTAATTCATGCTTTGGCTGTACTTTCCATGTACTCGAACACCTGATATCTGCGGGGACTGTAGTTGTCGGACTACGGAGGCCTTCAGTCGCACTGCATTGTCATCGGGGTGCAGACCCCCCAGCCCGTCTGTAGATAGCATGAATATAGCTCGCTGAGTGTTCTTTCTGTTGCCGTCAATTTGCTCTGCCACAGCCAGTACGTAGTGTGTGGATGGACTTGCTGTTACCTCAAATGTGAACTGGTATGGCGCGCAGTCGGATCTCGCGTGACACGCCTCAGGAAGCCCAGCCTCTCCGTCCTGACTGTGTACGCACAACCTTTCACTACAGTCATGCCCTGTATATCCCGTATCACAGGAGCACCAACTACTCGCCGTCGCGTCCCAGAGCGCATAGCTCCGTTCGACTAATTGATCCTATAGCTGCTTGCATACGCCATTTCCACTGCAATCATTCGGACAACGCTCTGCGTTCAAAGGAAAATTGCACCGTGCACCACATATAAAAGTTACGCTCGTGCACTAGCAAAACCGCCAACGTATGATAACCAGCGGCATCCCTTACATGCTTCACAACCCGCTCCGATAAACCCAAATACGCAAGTACATGCTCCCGAGGTGGCATCGCATTCGCCCTACCCGCTGCATGATATGGGGAAATGCGCTTCTATGTGCCACGTTGCACTTTTTAATGGTGCTGATTGGGGATTTACGATAGCTACTGCATTTTGGGCTGCAACGAAGCCGATGGCTGATCCAAATCCAGGCCCAAAACTACACGTTCGACCTTCGCACGAGTTTCCATTCCAACCAGATGAACAAGAGCACCCGTTATGGTGGCATTGCCCGTGACCATTACATTCATTATCTGAGAGGAAGCTGAAACGACGAGCTCAAATAACACCCTCGCAAGGTAGTGCCTATACTGCGTTGATCGAACTGTTGCTTACTCCACCTTCGTTGCTCACTGCACGATGCTAGGACCGAATAGGCTATGCAAGCCGTGACTAAAGGATTCATAGCGAAGAGTTGCATATTTATGGGACTCAGTACCAGCTGAAACCAGTACAGAAGACACCTAGATATCTTGACCAGGCAGGCGAGCGAAACGTGAAACGAGTTGAGCATCATGATGATCCATGCACTCGTCACACAAGTTTGTGAAACCCTGCAAACAAAGATCCCACCCTTACGCGCGTCAAAGTAAAGGAATTACCTATACTCCCGATCAAGGCCGAATAATGGCGAAATTTTTCAGGCGGCCAAAGGGAGCGAAGGCTCGAGGAAAAGCTGACAGCGGATGGCGCGAGCGTTCGGGTAGGCTTGAAGGGCCAGATTCATGTAAGCACGAAAAATTAAGCTCGTTTACTATTCCAGCGACTCAGAAGCTTAACAAACGTCAATTCGACTATCTTGCATTTTCAACACGCAGATGTGCATGGTGATGTATGTTCTTCGATTTTTTCACAAGCTTTGAACCTAAGCACAAGGTAGCGCGACGAGGCCTTCGGCGGGTCAACCCTAATTATTGGCGTGCTTGATGCCAAAGGATTACTTTCTATGGACCGCAACGGTCTATCTGATCCATACGTCTCTGTTGTACCTATTAACCATGAGGGAAAAGAAGTAGTAGAAGAAAAGCACGTGACTCGTACTATTCCCGAAACGTTAAACCCCCAGTGGGACTAGACGTTCTCGCTTGGCCAGAAGGTCGACGTGGCTGAGTACAAGGAAATTTTGTTCAAGATCAAAGACTGGGATCTTATTGGACGGGACGATTGGCTCGGTGAAGTCAGGATAAGTATGGAAGATATCCGCGCATGGACCGCATAGAGTCTAGGCGGCGAAGAACCACTCCCCGAAACGAAGGCAGAGGACGAACTTACCGATGACCTTGTGGGAACAGGTATGATAGATCACCGCTTTACAGTATGCTCCAGGAACGGAATGTCCCGGGCTGCCACCGGCGATGTGCGTCTCCAGCTTCTGCTGCACACCCCTCCAACGGACCCTGCTCCTGTTGCCGTCGTAGTTCGAGTTGCCGAGGGCCGAGGCCTTCTAGCAGCTGACTTTACCGGCAAAAGTGACCCATACGTTAAAGTCAAGCTTGTGACTAGAACTGGCGTGCACGTGGTCGGATCGTCTAGCCACCAGACAAAGGTGCGAAAGCAAACCTTAGACCCTGTCTGGCAGGAAGTCCTTCAGTATGGAGATTCGAGTGCCGTCGCAAGCTCTGCAGAGGGGCGACAGGCCTCACCAATTGACAAATCAACGATCAAGGAGGCATCACTCATGCCGTTCTCTTCAACTGAATCTCTGGGGCGTGGAGATACAGTGTTTCTTCCCGGTAATCCGGCAATCGCCGATGGATTCGAGTTTGTTCTCAAGGACGAGGACATGATTGGGAAACACGACGAACTGGGGGTTGTTCGTGTTCGATTCTCTCAGCTGTTCGGCGACGAAGATGCGGTCATATCGTCTCGAACGATCCGGGTGGATAAATGGTGGAGAGTGCGTCCACGGGAGGGACACATGTCGGCTGATACACTAGGAAAGCTCGGGTGGCTACATGCAGATATCACGCTGCACTATGGCCCTTCCGTGAATTTGATGCCCGAGGGTTGGATGGAAGCAGTCGATGATGATACGGGAATGCCGTACTATTGCAACACCACGACTGGAGAGAGTACCTGGGAGGAACCGGACGAGGTGCGAGAGCAGCAGGATGCCATGAGACAGCAGCGGGAGGACGAGGAGGCTGCACTGCGCGACCAGATGCGGTCTTCCCGGGCAACGAGCCGAGCAAGCTCTATGGTGGATGAGCAAGAGCATGAAGATGAAGAAGGATTATCCAGCAATGGTATTTCGGGCGGGGGCACTGATCCGGAGTTAGCAGCTGCTACCATGGCCCGCAAACGTAGAATGATGCTAGCCCGTAAGGGGAATCAGCCTGCGACTGACGCTAGCCATGCAGATCTTGACGCTGTCAGTGTCAGTTCTGCTCCCAAGTCCACTTCAGAGTCGTCCACAAACGATCAATATGACCAAAGTGTAGTCGCTGCAGTCGCATCAGAGCCCAGGTCGTCGACCCAAGAGCAGGTACCCCCAGTGAGTGCGAGTGCTCTATCTGGTGCCGGCTCGAGCGGAGGAGATGCTGGTGAGATGCAAATCGGAGGCGAGGGGGTGACAGCAGCTGTAACAGCGCCAGTATCAGGCGGTGACGGCGAGCGGGACGGGGATGGAGATGTGGATGGAGATGGGGATGGTGATGATGGCACTAGCGCGGAATCTAAATCTAGTCCAAAACCTAGTTCGAAGGAGGACCAGGTTCGTCCTGGAGCTGACTAGGACGATGCAGGTGCTAGGGAGGCCACATTCTTTTAGCGATTACACCAAGAGAGAGAGGCAAAGAAGAAGTAGGAGGCACAAGCACTCAAGGACAAGTTGAATGCGATGTCACCAGAGGAGCTTGCCGAGTTTGAAGAAGAAAAGAAGCGAGACAGGATCCGTGAAAAGCGCCGCAATCGCATGCTGGGCACTCTCACGTCGTATGGAGACAGAGGGGCCCTCGCACTTGGTGGGGGGCGGGGTGGAGGTGGAGGGAGGGGCAGAGGGCGAGGCAGGGGGAGGGGAAGGGGAAGGGGTAGGGGTCGTTGATAATTGTCGACGGCACCCCCGTAATATTTTGCCTGCTACGTTAAATGCATTTTCGTTGTAATGCTAGCGCCTTTCTACGATAAGTAATCGATGTTACGGAACCGCTTTCGATGCGCAGCGCCGATGCGATGCCAAACAATGTGAGTGACAGGACAGGTCTGCCAGTATAGTAGATAACTCGACTGAGAAGATGGCGCAATCAGAAGTAGTCGTCTTGCACCCTCTTTAGAAAGAGCTCGATGATGCCGTCGAGCTTGGTGCAACCGACCAGGCGGAGTCTGAGCGCTTGCTGCGAGTGAATGTGCTCGGTTCAGAAGATGGCTCCGCTGAGGCTCTGAAGATTCGAGAACAAGCAGTCTATAAGCTAGGCGAATTGTTCGCTAAGTCTAACCAGGTTTCTAAGTTAGAAAGCCTTCTGCGGGAATGCCGTCCGTTTTTCCGTCTGCTGCCGAAAGCAAGAACCGCGAAAACAGGTAAGAACCGTATCTCTAAGCCCTAGCATGATTCATCGCGGCATTCCATGAAGATCCATAGGATTAAGATACGTAGCGTTAATAAACCCCACTCGCAGTACGTACTCTCGTTGATCTGATAGGGAATATCCCCGGCACACTAGACTTACAAGTGTCTCTTTGCAAAGAATCGGTAGCATGGTGCAAGCAAGAGAAAAGAAACTTCCTGAGAATGCGAATACAGTCGAAATTGGCAGCTCTTCTGTTGGATCAAGGATCGTTCCAGCCGGCGCTTGCATTGGCGCAGTCACTCGCTCGGGAAGTCAAGAAGCTTGATGACAAGCCCCTCTTGGTTGAAGTTCACCTCACCGAGTCCAAAGTTCATTACGCATTAAAGAACTTTCCCAAAGCCCGTGCGACGCTCACTGCTGCACGAACGGCAGCCATCTCTGTGTACCTGGGGCCTGAAGTGCAAGCCAGAATCGATGCATAGGCTGGCTCGCTTAGCGCAGAGGACAGAGATTACAAGACAGCATACTCGTACTTTTTCGAAGGATTCGAAGCGGCTTCGCACATGGGAGACACTGATGCTGCGCTTGCAGCTTTGCGACGCATGCTGCTCGCAAAGATCATGAATGGAGATGTTAGTCTTACGCTACGGTCGATACTAGAGCCCCCGCACTATCTTGTTTTTCACTTGATCAAGCTGCCAATCCATGGACATCCTCCCTCCGGCGCCACTGCTTGCTTCTCTGAATGCTCTCATCCCTTTGCGTCGCAGACGGATGACGCCATGGCACTAATTAATGGCAAGCACGGGGTAGAGCACGCTGGGCCTGCGATCGAGGCCATGAGGACCGTCGCACTCGCCTTTAAGGCAAGGTCGCTTCACGCGTTTCTTAGGGCGCAGCGCAACTTTGCAGGTGTGCTCTAGGAGGATGTTCTCGTGGAGTATCACCTGAACCTGCTCGCAGATACTATGCTGGAAGCCAATCTCCTTCGCGTCGTGGAGCCGTACTCGCGAGTGGAGCTAGAACACGTGGCCCGCAGTATCGCGCTGCCGCTAGCACAGGTTGAGGCCAAGTTATCACAGATGATTCTTGACGGCGGATTGAATGGCACTCTAGATCAGGGAAAGGGGCATTTAATCGTGTTTAGGGACGAGGGAGGTGACCCGGGATACGAAGCCGCTCTGAAAGCCGTCGCGGCTCTGGATGGTGTCGTCGATGGGTTGTTCGAGCGGGCGAAGGGGCTAAGTTAATCGATCGATCGGCCCACTTTCGGTGATTCGCCCTTCTCAATGGTTTGCCTTGCGTAGATGCAGAGCCAAGCTCAGACTCTATGGATCCAGTTCGTTCCCAAAAGCTCTCCTGCCAGCCTCCGTCCAGAGCATCCTCCGTCTAGACTAGCCTACTAATCGATAGGACCACCTATGATCATCAGATAGACCCAACTGCAGCTTCCGCTACATCGCGCTGGAACCTAGGTCCTAGACCCGGCGCAGCCGGCCGCGGCGGTGAACTAATCGCACTGTAGTGCCAGGACATCAGATCGATCCGGATTCCGGATTCAAGACGACATCGATCAAATTAATAACTCCGCAAAAATAAGCACAACTAGAATATCTACTACTACCACAATTATTATTGGTTCATGCCTTCCAAAGCCCATGACCGCTACTAGTAGTAGTAGAGCTTTTCTCTTCAAAATGTGATCCTGGCTGCAGTTTCGCTGGTTGCGGTGCTGGTGCTGCTGATGAGCGTGCCGAGAGGCGCATCTTGGCAAGCTGGTGCCGAATTACCTTCAATTGTAAGTTTTGGTCGGATGCATAGACTCCAATCATATGCTGAGATAGATGCAGCAGCGCAAGCTTGCATCTGTAATTATGTAGGCCCAGTTGAGTGGCTACTGCCTCGCAGACTTTAGTGGCGGAAGGGGAACCTGGAACGCTTGAATATTCACTATTTTATGCGTCAGGTACAGACGGTCGTAAAATCTCTCCGTGGCATGATATTCCACTGAGGCCTACTGGGAACGAATATGGCGTGTACAGGTTCGTCTGCGAGATTCCCAAGGGGTGAGATTTTCAGGAAGCAGGTGCAGCCGCTTTCTTGAGCCAAATTGATATCGAAACCGGTTCAGTGTTGCACGATTCTAGTAATTTCGAATCGCAGGTCACGGCCAAAGTTCGAAATAAATAAGGAGGCCCCCTTCAACCCAATACGCCAAGATACCAAGAACGGTAAACTGAGAGAGTATCCATACGACTCTACGGTGAACTACGGCGCTTTTCCGCAGACGTGGGAAGACCCATTTCACCGAGAAAAAGGCCTGGACCTTGGCGGCGACAATGACCCGTTGGATGTACTTGAGTTATCTAGCAAGGTTTGCTCCACTGGGGATGTATATGACGTTAAGGTGATCGGGGCACTTGCTTTGGTCGATGGAGGGGAAATGGACTGGAAGGTCATAACTGTGCGGACTGATGATGCGTTGGCGCTCAAAGTTGACGACGTTGCTTCAGCTTAGCTAGATGACCCAACCCTGCAGGAGCGTCTGAATGACATTCGTACCTGGTTCAGAGACTACAAGATCCCCGCTGGGAAGCCCGCTAACGAGTTTGCGTTCGAAGGTCGATACCTGGCACGTGATGTTGCCGTGGAGATTGTTGAAACACAAAATTTGCTGTGGGACCGCTTAATTCGAAGGGTTCGCTCGGGCGACGAATCGATGTGGTGGCAGGCACCGCTCCCCGCAGGTGCAGGGCTGCCACGTGGGGCCGGGAAATGAAAACCAATTGGTGTGAAATATGTGGATTGGCAGACGAAAAATGAGAAGAATGACATGTTGATACAGCATCATAGCCAGTATAGCTGAAAAGCGCAGGAGCCGAGCTTCCAGTCACCAATCTGTCAGAGACTCAAGCTGACCACTTAGTCTAGCCGTGGCAGCATCTAGTCTCTCTATGCCAGCCACTACTTTCCCCATGAGTTCTCTCCGGGCACGGAGGGCAGATTCCCCGGCTGCAGTGGCACCTTTCTCGAGCTCCCGATGTCGTTGCTCCTCGCTGCGTCGCCGGGCTTGCAGGTTTCGCATGGTTTCCAAAACTCTCCGGGTCAAGAGATCCCTCTCGGCGTGGTCGGATGCGCCCCATAGATACACTGTGAGACCGGGTGCGTGGTCCGGTCTTCGAGGCAGCGGAAAGTTTTGCACCAAACCCAAGCGCCTCAGCGTGTACAGATGTGTGCGGGCATCTCGTAGTGCCAGCAGCGCCCCGTCTGCCACAGTCTTGGCTTGCACCTAGCCTCGTGCGCGCAGTAGCTGAAGCACTCTGACAGCCCCAATCCCATGCACTGCCACAGATCGTTGTGCAGCACGAACGACGGTCGGATCAGCTGAGATTGCTGCCGCCTGATGCGCTGGAAGCGTCTACAAGGCAGCGCATGCGCCCTCCTTGGCTAAATCATCTGCCTACAGTCTATGGATTGAAGTGAGCAGGCGGGCAATTCGCACCCTCCACGATCCCCCATCAGCTCCGAGTCCTACCCTCTATACATACTCCAGTGGCTCGCTTCGCATCATATCCAGCATGCGCTGCAGCACTTCCCATGACATAGCCTTGCCAGCCTTCGCGCCAGAACTAGCGGACTCAGTTTCAGATATTAGTTCCTTGTGCAGCCTAGTGAGTCTGTCAAATACCTCTCTCGCCGTGACCTCGGCAGACCACTCGGCCTCGGATGGGACCCCATTCCCAGGCACCTCTCCAACTGCCTTGTCAGCCCGAGCCTGCAATGGAGTGGACAGCGAAGGTGCCTCAGGAGCAGGTCCCACCTGCAGCATGGCTTTCACAATGAGACCAGCATCAGCTGAAAGTTCGCGACTGACGTATTCAGTAAGCGCATTATCTCTGTCCTAGTACACGATGGGGCGGGGGTCAAAGCACCAGAGCTCACTCATGGCAGTTGTGGTACCTCCTTCGCCATCATCGTCGCTTTCGCTGTCAGAGTCAATTTGTTTACGCTTGCCGCTTTTGGGGCCTTTCTTCGACAAGCCTTTGCGCGATCCGTGTTTGAGGACTGATGTCCCAAGTTCCAACCCATCTTCCATTATGGCCTCACCATCGCCATTTCCTCCAGCTCCCGTACCACCTGAGCCGCCGACCCCTCGCAGGGCAAGTTGCAGGGTTGCATCTCTGGCACCCGGACCACCTGCATCCACACCAAGCAGAGATAAAGCCCCTCGACCCACATCCCGCACGCTTCCAGACAGGCCTTGCACGGGCAATGCACCATCTGTTCCTGCCAAGAGCTCCTTGGCAAGAGCCAGGCCTCGAGCTCGACGCACGAAGCGCCTGTCTCGCAGTCCAGCCCACGCAGCTTCAAAACCGTTCGACTCGGTAACACCCCCAGCTGCAATCGCCTACGTGTCGCGATGCTTCCTTGTCCCCTTTCTGCCTCCCTTGGGTTCTGCGTCATCATCAAAGCTATCATCGCCGTTACCATCGCCTTCATGCCGATTGAGGAGCCCCGTACCCGGAAGTAGTCGCTCCACAGCTTGCCGGAGCATCCCTACAGGGAGACATCCATACGTGGTCAGTGCACGAGCTGCACATCCAGCCACTGGGCCAAGCTCTCGGCACACGCGCTCAAGTAGGCGAGGCAAGGACAAGCGACGGATTGCCTGGCGCGAACCGAACTCGTATCGCAGTCGAGACCTAACTGCACCTCCGGGCAGCGCACTTCCACTGCTACTTGCACCTGTGCCAGGACGGGCGCGCTTCGCTCCAGCTCTCACGGCTGCACCGGGCAATGCTCGACCCCGGCCCCGGCCGCGACCGCTAGGTATCGACTGCGGGACATGAGGCACCTCAGTACGGGGCTGCACAATTCCGTGCACCAGTAAAGCGACGAGACAGCCCTATACCTCGGAGGGCGTTTGCGGGAGCGACGGCAAGGTAGGGTCTGCAGAGCTCCTAGATCCAAGACTCGCAGCTCGCGCTGCTGCAGCAGATGCTGTAAATCCTGGCGTCGGAGTAGCCACGATGATCCCCGGCACGTGCTACGAATCAGACTAACCCCCCCCGGTGTGCGAAGCGGCCTATGCATTCCTCGTAGATATGATTGCCCCTGCAGACTGACCGGCGGCTGCAGCTGCCTTGGCGATTGCCCCTGGTGGGGCTGGCGGAGGGGGAGCGAGTGGGGCGTGCCCTGCGCACAATGCCAGCAAGATCTGCTCTTTCGTCAGCGGTCCGGTCTCATGTAGCAAGAGGCATAATCTCTGCGATTGAAAAATATGAGTTGTAGTAAACTGCACGAGCACAATGAGTCCAGCAGTCCCGTTAGTTTGGTTGAACCTCCTACTGTATTCGGTAGAACACGAAAACCACCGACGCTAGTATCGAAAAAATAGCCAGCGTCTGGCTTCTAACGATTCCACAACATGATAGAGGAGATTTTGCACTATGTTTACCCCAGGCCCCATTTGGCTGATGCGAGTTCAATCTTTCGCGTAGCGGTCAAAGTATGAACCGTTCTCATGAGTTTGCAGGTTCAATACCGCCTAATACTACATCAATGCGTAATCTCACATGACTCAAGTGACCAAATTCTTCTTTGACAACGCTGAGTGCAGTTTCTGCCTCAATTGGATCACACATATCGCAAAAGACTGAGCTTGAGTCTACCTGCCTAAATCTAGGCCTAGATCTATGCTAGATTGAAGGGTGAGGCGATCAAACTAAGACAGACTTATTAAATTCATATATACAATTGCTTCGCTCCCTCCGTGAACGGCGTTGGTTTAGTGGTAAAATACTTCGTTGCCATCGAAGTACCTCGGGTTCGATTCCCGGACGCCGTAGTTTTTTTAGTTTTTTAGGTGGATCTAGATTCTAGATACTTACGTGACGTGACATGTACCTCTTCCTGGGCTACCACCAAAACTGACCGTCAACAGATCGGGAAATACACTAACCATGCTTATAAAGTATGCTAGCTTCTTGTTGAATCATAAGAGCACGAAAATGTTCGAGAATGCAGCGAGGGTCGCATCCACCACAGCCTCCTCCACCAGGACGTTGGCGTCGTCAGGCATAGAGACTGCGCTTCGTCTGACGGAGTTGCTCGCACATTGGGCAGCAGAGTCCCGCATCACTTCGCGTTGTACGGCTCCAATTCTTTTGTACCCGTCTGCGCGCGCCATCACAGCTCGCACCATGGTTGCAGCGGCAGGGGAGCAACTGTGGAGGACTTCACGTTCAACATGCTCACATGCCCTCCGAATCGGACGGCTTAGACCCTGGAATAACCTCCTTGCCGATCCAGCCCCGACTGTTGTTTCAAGGCCGGCATTCAGGGCAGCTGTCTGCTTGGTACTATCATGGTCCATTCCGGATCGTCTCACTTTGGTACTCTTCATCTTCACCTTCATGATTGTCCTGCAGTCACTGCCACTTTCACCTTCACTTTCACCTTCACCTTCACTTTCACTGTCACTGTCACTGTCACTGTCGTCCACAGGCACGCATAGCAGGGGCCGGGGTTCACGGACCCGTAGATACCCTGTCGCAAGACCCCATCGAATCGCCTCCAAGGCTGCAGTAGCTGTCACAGGTTGGCTGCGGCTTCCATCTCCTGCTGGGGCCACTGAATACCTCTACAGGGCTGCTCTGCTTAGCGGACATCGCAATATTTGTCCAAGCGGGTGTTCTCCCCCGCCTGCTACTGCCAACAACTGAGGTAGCCCAATATTGAGGGGGAGCCCATGCAGACCACTGGCATTGAAGGGCAATGTCTCCGGGCTCGTGTCGACTGAGTCGCCGTTTCTCGTGTCCAACCCCTGGTACGTAGAGTATGAAGCGTCGTAAGGGGTGACGGACCCCTACATAGGGGGTGATGTTTCGTTGCCTAGCTGGCCCACAGCAGCACTGCGGGAGCATGGTCCGCATCGACCGACCACGAGCCGCGATTGTGCACTGATTGGTGTCCGAAGCCTCTTGGCCAGACCTTGGCTACAGAGCCAACCTGCGGCTGCTAGAGCCGCCCCTAGAGGAAGCCCGCACTCTCGAGCGCATTGACTGAGATTGCGAGAGGGTTGTGCACGGGCCAGCAGCAGTTGTACCGCGGTTGCTGCTGCTGCTGCCGCCGACCCATGCCCTACTTTCCCCATTGACAATGCTTGCAAGCACATTGCAGGTGTGTGACGAGTGATGACTGCCACTGCTTCTGTCTCGGATGGTGCAACCGCACCAAACAGGACCCCGAGAGGGTCTTGGCATTTAAGTGTCACTATGCCCATCTAAGCAGCCGCAACCTATGCAAGCAACGACAGCAGTCCATCAAGATGCAAAGCTGCGATCGGGTCGTTGGACTCCAAAGGGCGTCGAGACAAGTCGCTGTATCCGCTACTGGTCCTTCCGGATGCGCGAGCGGCCGCATGGATAGGGCGGGTATTGCTTGAACCAAACGCAATGGTACCAGTGCGGGTACTGGTGCTGCCCCCACCAAGCTAATGCCCGGCTAGGCACGGGCTGGCTTGCTACCGAGCGGCTGCAACTCCCTCAGTCATTGCTGCCGCTCTCGCCGCTATCCAAACCGCCCATCGTATTTGTGAAACAGTTGGGG
>Ga0136560_1000339_pt1 | contig 22837 bp, 9 predicted proteins | sample AntRauMeHopE1497_FD_104925 | JGI IMG/M metagenome (GOLD analysis project Ga0136560, IMG submission 104925) | Saline lake microbial communities from Rauer Islands, Antarctica - Metagenome Hop E1 #497 | ecosystem: Environmental > Aquatic > Non-marine Saline and Alkaline > Saline | place... | reverse complement strand
GGGCGGGGGGGGGCCGGCGGGGGGGGGGGGGTTCCCCGGGGGCATGCCGGGCGGTCCTGCTGGGGCGGGGGTGGGGTTGAGGGCCTTGATGGCGGGGGGACGGGGGCGGGGGGTCTGGTGTGGGCGGCTGCGTTGGGCCCGGCGAGCCGTGCTCCGACGCAGAGCTCCCTGCTGCGTTCGCAGCGGTCGCTGGAGCAGCGCCTGGCGACGGAAGAGTGGCGGCGAGCGGAGGAGGAGGTGCGGAGGCATCTCCAGGCGACGCGGTCAGACCCCGCCCCGGCGGACAGGCCGGCAAGGCTCCCCGCCGCTCCGCGGCCGGCCGTGTCGGGGCCTGAGGCATGGCTGACGTCGAGGGGGAGACGGGCGGCGGCGGGCGCCGGGCCCAACGCCATCGGTTCGGGGCCGCAGAGCCCCGGCGGGTCACCCCACGGTGTGACGGCGGCCGAGGAGGCGGAGGCGGCGGCTGAGGCGGAGGCTGCGGCGGCGGGGTCGCGGAGCCGGGCGGAGTCGGCGCGGAGGCGGAGGGCCGCCGACTCGACGGCGCGAGTCGCGTCCGCCGTCGCCGACTCGCTGGTCGAGCGGGGCAACGCCATCCGGCGAGAGGCCGACGCCGCCCGGCAGAGCCGGGAGGCAGAGGCGCTCCGGCTGAGGCGGAGCGGCGCGCCACCGTCGCGGGTTGGGGGCAGGGGGCAGGGGTCCCGATCGTCGTCCCCGGCGTCGTCGGCTGGCGACCGGTCACGGGCCGCCGGCGGCGGCAGGGGCGGGTCAGGGCGCCCCGGCGCCTCGGCCCGGTCCGGCGCCAGCCGTGGCGGCGGCGGCGGCGGCGGCGGCGGCGCGATGTCGGCGGCCACCCCAGGCACCCGCCGGCGCACTTCGCGGGCTCTGCAGGCCGTCGACGCCCACGCCGACCGCGTGAGCGACGACGTCGAGGCTCTGCTCGCGCGTCTCTCGGGCCCGGCGGAGTCTCTCACCGCGCTAGCCTCGATGCTGGCGCAGGCAGAGCGACACGGGCAGGGCCGGGCTCTGCTCTCGGGCCCCCGGGACGGAGCGACGTGGCCCGAAGCGCCCAGCGGACTGGCCCCGGTGACGCCCGGCAGAGCCGCCCCGGCGTGGCAGGCCGCCGCGTCGCCGTCCTCGCCGCCCCCACGGCCGGCCGACGCCGTCCCCGTCCCCACGCCCCGCACCTCCCCCGCGGCCCGCCCCGCCGCCGGCTTCCCCCCCCCTCCCCCGGCGTCGCTGTCCTCCTCCTTCGCGGCGGCTCTGCCGGGGTCGGAGCCCGCGGCGGGCGGCGCCAGGGGTCGCCCCTCGCCCCCGGTCCGCAGCCTCCGTTCCGCGGCCCCCGGCGCCTCGGGCCTCGGGCGGCCGGGCCCGGGCGGCAGGGACGCGCCGTCCCCCAGCGGACCCGGCGCCGAGCCGGACGTCACCGCCGGGCCGGGACGCCCATCGGTGCCTGACGACCACCGAGCCGCCGAGATGCTGCCCGTGGCAGAGCCGGCTGTCCTGGGGGGCGGCGCTCCTGGCGGCGATACCCCCAGCCCCCCCGGCCTTCGGCCGAGGGTCCCTGGCTCCCGGACGGTGTCGCGCGCGCCCGCCCGCGGCTCTGCCGGGCGCACGATGCCTTCCGGTCGTCCCGGTGCCGACGTCGCCGGCAACGTCGACCGTCACGGGGCCGCAGACGTCGTCGCTGTCGGCGAGGACGAGGAGGAGGGGGCTTTCAAGGAGGCGGACGGTCTCGCCGCCCCCAGCGACGCCGTCAGGGGCGGCCCCGCCGTGCCCGACGGCCGGGGCGGCGCCGCGACCCGCGCCCGTGCCGGCCCCCCCTCTGCGCTGGCGTCGTCCCCGGCCCCGCTCACGCAGCGGCGCACGCCGGGCGGCGACACGGCGTCGGCCGGCCTCGGCCAGCGGCCGGACCGCCGCCCCGCCCACGGCCGGACGCCCGGCTCCGTCACGGGGCGGGGCCGTCTCGCCGCCCGCGCCGCGAAACCGCGGGGCTCGGTCCACGACGACCCGTACGCAACGGTCATCCCCCGGCGGGTGCGGAAGCGAGAACCGGGATCGGGGGCCCCGGCCGTGTCACCCCCCCGCGTCCCCTCGGCCTGTGACCTGGCCCACCGCCCGCCCCTCGCCCCCGGCCTCGCGAGCCCCGGCGCCGCGCGGCGCGGGTCACAGGCCGTGCCCTCCTCTGTCCTCTCGTCGATCGACGGCGCCACGGCCAGCGCGCAGAGAGCCGTTGAGGCGCAGCAGAGGCACCGCGGCGCGGGGCAGAGCCCGGCGCCGCGCCCCGTGACGGTGATGGCAGAGCCCCGGTCCAGGCCGGCTCCGGCGCAAAGGCCTCCGCAGGCCTCCCGGCCACAGCCGCAGGGGCCGCAGCGGCGGTCGAGCGACGGGCCGTCGCTCACGCCGGGAAGGCGCCGCCCGCCGGCGAACACGCCCCGCTCGCGCCCTACCCCCGCGAGCGGCGCGTCGTGGGGCGCGTCGGCGGTGATGGCGTCAGAGTTCGGTGTCACGCAGGTGCCCTCGCCCCCGGGCCGCACCCCGGCGCGCGTCGGACTGGCGCGCAGGCGGTGATTGGCCGCAGGCGTGCGAGCGGCCCGCTCGGCGGACGGTTTCTGGACAAGCGGAGGGTGCGGAATTATTTCAGTTCCGGCGCGGAGCCCCAGACGTCGGACGCAATCGGCGCCCGCTTCCGCGCCGCCGAACTCGCACTCGTGCTCGACCCGAGGCCCGCAAACGCTGCGAGCCGCATCGAGCGATCATGGCGTCGTCCGTGGTGTTCCGCCTCGCTGAGATGGTGGTGAGCCGGCGTGTGGTTCCGGATCGAACACTGCCGCCACGTCGCCTCGCCCCGGCGACGAGCTCCCAAACGACAGCGCTGCCTCGACCCACCCCGCAGTCACCATGCAACGTTGCTGTCGCCGCAACGTTTGCCTTGGTCGTGGCTGCGCTCTGGTTCTACATCGGGCGGCCGCTGCTGTTCCGATCGATCATTCAGGCCCGGTTCAAGGTTGTCGACGGCGAAACGCTCGCCGTGACGCCGTTCGTCCCCGTCCTTGGAGAGTTCCTCGAGGTGAGCGCAGCGGCCAGGGCCGCCCGGCGAATGTCGGCCCGCGGCGCAGCGGGTCACGTCGTCCCTGTCCCGCCGCTGGCCGCAGGTCGGCAAGGCCAAGTTCCTGCCCGGCGTGCCGCTCAAGCATGCCGCCCGGAGCACGGCCGAGAACTTTGAGCACGGCGTGCCGCGCAAGTTCCTCGAGGGTGGCCGTCGGCTGTCCGTCGGCACGCTCGCCTACATCCCAAACATCACGTCCGTGGCGGACGATGTGAACCACGACGTGCTGATGAAGCAGTCGGGCTCCTTCGGCAAGCCGGACTTTGTCCGCGTGGCGCTGGAGCCCGTGATCGGCAAGAACAACCTCGTTCTGCTCGAGGGCGACGCGCACGCCACACGCCGGCGGCTCCTCTCGCCGGCCTTCAGCATCAGCAACCTGAAGCGCCTCGTCCCTCTGTTCGCCCGCGCCGCCAGGGTGCACGTCGGGCGCGTCGCAAAGGAGGCGGCCGCTGCCATCGCGGCGTCCGGGTCGGCCTCGCACACGCGCGAGGTGCTCGGCTGGGTCAGCGACCTCACGCTCGACGTCATCGGCAACGCGGCCTTTGGGGGCTTCGACAAGGCCGGCGCCGCCGCCACGGAGGAGCTGACCCCCGCCGCCCGCGTGGCCGCTGCGATCACCGGGCTTGCCGAGGAGCACAACACTGACATGACCCTGAACCCGCTGCACGTCCTGCTCCCCAGGGGGTGGTGGGCCGCCGTCCCGACGGCCAAGAACGGCTCCAAGTCAGCCCGCTTCGCCGAGCTGTGCCGCGTCGCCGACGCAATCATCGAGGCACGGCAGGCAAGCGTCGCCGGCATGGACGCCGCCGCACCGCGGCCCCGCGACGTCCTGCAGCTCATGATCGACGCGCGGGACGACGGGGACGCCCGCCGCGGCACGCGCCGGCTGTCCCCGGGCCAGATCCGCGACGAGGGCCTCCTCCTCATCTTCGCGGGGCACGAGACCACGGCAGTGCTCCTCACATGGTCGCTCTTCCTCCTCACGCAGTTCCCGGAGTGGATGGCCCGCGTCAGGGCCGAGGCCGACGCCGCGCGCGACGCGGGCGCGTGCCCCTTTGACGCCGACGGCGACGACGCCGAGTACGTCGATCCCCTCAAGTCCATGCCCGTCGCCTACGGCGTGCTGCGGGAGGCGCTCCGGCTCTACCCCCCCGTGGCCCTCTTTAGCCGCTCTGCCAACCGTGACGTCAGCCTGGGCAAGGACGGCCGGCTCTTCTTGCCCGCCGGCACGACGGTGAACATCGCTGCCGGCCTCGTCCACCGCGACCCGGCGCACTGGCCGGACCCCGAGGCCTTCTCCCCCGCTCGGTGGATGAGCGACGAGCAGGTGGGGTCGCTCGGCCTCCGCCGGCTGACGCGCGCCGAGGCGGACGCGAGGGCGTCCCGCCGCGCGGGAGGCAAGCCGCCGGCCGCGGACGAGGAGGCCTGCACCGCCCTGCCGCAGCACCTTCCGGGGCCCGGCGACATGTCGTTCCTCCCCTTCGCCGCAGGCGCGACCGGCTGCATCGGCAGCCGGTTCGCGCAGCTCGAGGCCATCTGCGTGCTGCCGCACATCGTGGCGTCGCTCGACGTGCGGCTGGCAGAGGGCTACGTCCACGCGCCCGTCTCACTCATGACGACGCGGCCCCGCGAGGGACTCAAGCTCGACCTCACGCCCCGCGGGGGGTCCAAGGCCTGATGCGCCCCAGAGTAGCGGCTCCTGGCCGTGGCGTTGTGTGTGGCGAGGACAAGCGTGGTCGATAACACAATCCGAGGTTCCACCCCTGTTCATGAATAGCCTCGCACACAATAGACTGCTCGAGTGGCGTTTCAGGTGTGGTGTGGGGTCGGCGCCTTGCGCATCGGCGACGCGACGTGAGCTCTCGCGTGAATCTCACCGTCAGCTGCGCCGAAGAGCTCAACTGGCTGAGCAGGTCCAGAGAATGAGCGCCCCACGGTGAAAGAAGGAAAGGTCGGCGACTCGGGCGGATCCACCGAAGCAGGGCGCGGCGGGGACGCCACACCAGATTCGGGGCTCGACGACATACCGCCCGACATTCCGCGTGCAGCAAGCGGTGCAACGTGGCTCTCGAGCGTGGCTTGCAAGGACCGGGCTCGCGTCTCCGCGATCATAGTGTTGCCCTGCCACTCGGTGACCTTTTGCACCAGCCGGTCGATCTCCAGCCTTGCGTCCGCGAGCTGTGCGTCCTTCTGCTCTGACTCAACGATGATCTGGGTGCGCATTCGCTCCTCCAGCGGGGCTTGAGCCTCGGCCCAGGCGACCCGATCTGCTGCGTGGGCCTCCCGGAACCTCGCTTCCGCCGCGCGTCGTCGCGAATCGATGAGATGGTGCTCCATCGCGCTGATGGCATCGTCAATGGTGAGCTTCGGGGGCTCCATGCCGTGCTCATCGCGCACGTCGTCGTCGGCCATGCCGCTGACTACGGCGATGGAGTCCCGCACCGAGTCCACAAGATCCTGGACGCATTCCTGCCGCGCTGCGCGAGCCACCGACGACGCTATGAACCGAGTCACGACAGCGCTGCGCTTGCCCCCGAGCACCTGGAGGTATCTTGCCACGCCCATTGCGATCGAGTGAACGTCAAACGCGACGCCCTTGGGATCGGCACCTTGACTGCTGACGTTGACGGTGAGCGAGAGCGACGACACCATGGGCGCTGATGCCCCGATGGACGATGGTGGCGCTTCGCCCTGACCCGCGCCCGGCTCTTGCTCGGGCGCCCAGGCTCCCCGGAGCAGCGTCCGTAGACCGGTCAGAGCGGTGCGCGTGAGCCGCACCTGCGCCCGCCTCACTGCCGTGGGGGAGACCTCCGGCGTGCCGCTACTCGTAGCATGCCCCGGCGACACTGGGCGGTCGGCAATGCTCTCGCTGCTGAGCTGGGAGAGCATGTCATCCTCCTCTTCGCCGGCCTCAAACTCGGCCGTGGAAGCCTCAGCGAAGGCTCCCCTGTGCACGAGCTCCACGGCTTTGCGCTGGAACTCCGCCGCTTGCCGCTGTGCCGAATCCACCTGGGCCTCGGCGCGTCGGGCTCGCTCCTGGAAGGTGTCGCACCGCCGCGAGAGGACCGCCAGTTGCGCTGCCATCTCGTGGCCCCGGGACTGCTCCCTGGCCAGCTGTGCTTCCGTTCTGCGGACCTTGTCGCGCTCCTCCGACAGATCGGTCATTGCCCGAGCGAGGCGCACCACGTCCTCAGGCTTGGCCGTGTCAGCGCCCTCCGCCCTTATACGTTCCGCCTCGAGCTGGGCGCGCAGCTGCTCCACCGCTGCGTCAGCCCGGCCCAGCTCGCGGTCCAAAACAGACACCCGATCCCGTAGCGCCTGTTGCTCAGGCGGGCCGGCCTGAATCTGCGACCTACGACTGGCGAGCTGCTCGTCGCGCTCCACCAACCCAAGCCTGGCTTCGCCTAGCTCTTGCCGGAGGCCTGTGTTAACGCCGAGCATCTGTTCCCTGCGGAGCTTGCGGAGCTCTTTCGTCGCCTCGAAGCGCTCAGCATCGACGGTCTTGAGCTTGGCGGTGAGCTGGGCCACGGTGTCCTCCAGCTCTCGCAGTGCCGCATCTGCGGCTGCCTTGTTGGTCTTCCACCGCTGAAGCTCAGCACACGTAGCGGATAGGCGTTTGTGAGTCTCCGAAAGCTGCCCCTGGACTTCTGTCGAGCTGTGAGAGGGTCTGCTGCGACGGCTCGACTGCGACCGACGCTGCGCGTGGGATGCCGCTGCTGCTTGCGGTGACACCGGGGGTGTACGCCTCGTCGCTGACACGAAGCCGCCCCTCGGGCTCCCTGGTGCCGAGCTGTCAGCCGAGCCGCGGCGTGACCTTCGGATGCGGAGCTCGAGGTCCTCACGCCTGCTGAGCGGGCTTCGCTGCTTTTCCCTCTGGCGGTCCGGGGCGCGATCCTTTCGCGCTTGAGCCAGCTTTCTGGACGCTTCAGCCGCGATTGCGCTGGCCTCCTTGGCTCGGTCTTCGAGGGTTTCAGCTCGAGCCTCGGCCGCATGGACGCGGCCTTGCAGCTCCGACAGGGCCTGCTGCACCTCGTCCTCGCGCCGCTGCCACGCATCCCGCAGAAGGGCTTCACGGATCGTCCAGTCCTCTTCCATGTCGAAACGCGCCAGTTTCGGGGCGTCGATCAAGCCCCACGGCGAGTTGCCGGTTTTCTCGACAGCTGGTGGAGCCCTAGCGCCCAAAGCCCCAGACCCGCCGGTTCCAGCGCTTTGAGCCTGGCCCGCCGATCGCCACCCCTCGGCAGCACACGGTCTGTCACGAACGGCTGGGGTGCTGCAGCTGGCCAGGTCCCTGGCGATGAGCCCAAACAGATGAATCCCCGGCGTCGACGCGCCGTGTGACAGAGCCCATTACGAGCCTCTGCATTCCGGCCGCGGCGACGATCTGTGTCGCACCCGATTTCATGCGCTGTGTCGTGGCAAGGCAGCGGCGCTGCTTTCGGAACCAAGGAATCGTTACATGTCGGGAGCGTTTCGCGCGAGGACAAGGGGCGGATTTCCCGGACGCCGTGATCAGGGGCTTCCAGGCACCACCCGGCGTGTCACCGAGGGCCGAGAGTCCTGCGTCAGAACTGCTCGCACCAAGCAAGGTCGGCGCCCTCGGGGATAGGGTCCGCCCTCGGGCCCTCGGTGTCGTCGTCGTAGCTGTCAAAGTGTGACGTGTCCTCCTCGCTGGCGAGCTCGGGGACCCAAGGCGCCTTGAGCGACTTTGCCTCGAGCGCGGCCCAGTCGACGGAGCGGAAGAATCGGTGCGCCGTGATCTCCGCCACGCCGCCGCCGCCGCAGCCGAGCCTGGTGCCGACGCTGACCCGGAGGAGGCAGCGGACGAGGTCCATGGCGTCGTCGTCGTCGACGAAGTCGGGGAAGTCCAGCACCGCCTCGGCGTTGAGGATGTTCTTGAACGTCTCCGACTGCGCCTCCGAGTCCCCCACGAAGGGGCTCTGCCCGCAGAGCATCTCGTAGATGAGGACGCCGAGGGCCCAGAAGTCGGCGCTCTCGTTGTGGCCTGACATGCGGATGCACTCCGGAGCCAGGTACTCGGGCGTGCCGCACAGGGTGCTGGTGCGCTTGCCGAGGGGGCAGTGCTTGGCGAAGCCAAAGTCGCAGATTCGGATGAAGCCCTGGGCGTCGATGAGCAGGTTCTCGGGCTTGAGGTCGCGGTAGAGGATGCGGCGCTCGTGGAGGTGCCGGAGGCCGGAGAGCACGCAGGCGGCGTAGAAGCGAGCGTGGGGCGGGTCCAGAGTCTCCAGCTGGTCGAGGAGGCCGAAGAGCTCGCCGCCCTGCACCAGCTCCAGCACCATGTAGAGCCGGGCGCGGTCCTGGAAGGCGGCGGTGAGGCGGATGAGGAAGGGGTGCCGGATGGCGGCGAGCACCGCCTTCTCGTACAGGACGTTCTTCTGCTGCTTGAGGCGGATCACCGTGCCCTTGTGGAGCGTCTTGAGCGCGAAGAGGCGGCCGTCGCGGCGGTCCCGCACCATCTTGACCCGGCCGAACGTCCCGATGCCCAGCGTCGTCATCTCCTCGAGGTCCGACCGGCGCATCGTCGCGTCCAGCCCGCCCTCGAGGCGGCGCAGCGCGTCGAGCGACGCCCCCACCGCCCGCAGGTCCAGCTCCTCATCCGTCCCCGCCGCAGCGGCTCTGCCGGAGGCAGAGCCGGCGACCATGGAGCGCAAGGAGCTCTGACGGGTGAGCTCCTTGACGGCGGCCTCGGCCTCCCTGGAGGAGGAGGAGGCCGCCGAGGCGAGGCCGCGGCCGCGGGGCATGGGGGGCGTATCCGGCTCTGCCGCCCCGGCTGGGGACTCCCGCGAGTAGTTTGGGGGCGCGGCCGCCGAGGGGAGGCGGGGCCCCGAGGGCTCGGCGCCGCGGGCCGAGTCGGGCCTGCGGTGCGGCTCCAGCAGGTCGTCGGGGAGGCGGGCGACGTACCCGTCGGTGTCGCCGCCGAGGACGGAGGCGAGGGCGGAGGGGAGGACGCGGACGAAGCGGCAGGTCTCTGACGTCACCACGACGGTGAGGGACGCGGGCTCGCCCAGCACCAGCGACGCGTCGCCGACGGCGTCCCCCGGCCGCGCGAAGGCGGTGGTCCGCCCCCGGTTCTGCACGGCGGCCTGCCCGGCTACCAGCACGCGGAGGGGTGTCTCCGACGCCGGCTGCCCCTTGCGGACCACAACGTTGCCACGGGTCATCGCCTCCGGCTCTGCCAGCGCCTTGAGGGACCGGAGCTCTGCGCTGGTGAGGCCGCGGAGGAGGGGGACGGAGCGGAGGGCCCTGTCGGCGACGCGCTCGTGGAGGTGCGCGGCGAGGACGGGGAGGTGCGGCTGGAGGGGCGAGACGTCGACGCGCACGACGACGGCGGTGGGGGAGACGACGACGACGTCGCCCCAGCGGTGCTTGGCGCCGAGCACGGCCCGCTCGCCGAAGACCTCGCCCTCCGCGATGTCCACCGCGCCGCCGTGCGCGCCCACGTTGCGGAGCTGGAGCGCCCCCGAGCGGAGGAGGAAGACGGATCCGGAGCGGGAGCCCTTGGCGTAGACGGCGTCGCCCCCGTTGAAGCACATCTCCGACGCCGACTCGGCCAGGGAGTCAACCACGCCCGACGGCAGGGACGCGAAGAGCGCGGTGGAGAGCAGCATGCGGCGCACCGCGGCGCGCCGGGCCTCCGCGGCCGACACGACGGCGCGCCGGAACGTCGCGCGGTCGAGGCACCAGACCTCCGACGGCGCCGTCGCGCGGACCGTGGCCGCCCTCGGCGTGTTGTACATGAGCGAGAGCTCCCCGAAGGACGTTCCCGGCCCGCGGGTCGCGACGTGCGCCCCGGAAACATCGATTGCAAACTCGCCGTTGCGCACAATGTAGTACTCGTCCCCGTCGTCCCCCTGCTTGATGATCACAGAGTCCTTGGGCACGTCCACGGGCCTGACCACATCGATGATGCCGCTGAGCTGGGCGTCCGAAAGCTCGGCGAAGAGGAAATGCGAGGTCAGCGCCGTCCGGATCGACTCGAAGTCCTCCCGCGACTTGGGAACGACCCTGAGGCTGCCCGTCCCCGTGGCACTGTCGCCGTAGATAACGAACTCCCTGTGTGCGCCCCGGCCGTCGCCGGCGTGCCGTCTCGCCGAGCTTCGCGAGGCTGCAGACGGTGAAGGCGATCCCGCGCCTGCTGCTGCCATGCCTGCCGGGCTCGGCGGAGACCTGCGGGCTTCAGGACGACGAAGGCACATCAGGCATGTCACACCGCGCCGATACGGCGTGCATGGCTCGCGGCCAGGGGCGGGTTAGCCCGCCGCCAGCGGGCTGCCGCTGGTCGGAAGCGCTGACGGCGGTCCGTTGACGCCGCCTGTGCGCCCTTCACGGCCGGTTCGCAGAGCAGGCACGCCAACATCGCTCCGTCCAGCCCGCCAGGCCCGCGGCCCAGGGCCGCCTGCCGGTCAGAGGCCGGGCAGGCGGCCCGGCAACGGCGAGATCGCTGCACTCGCCCAGCAAGACGCGTCTGGCCGCCATGATTTGGATGCCGCCCCGCTCTCACCGCTCTGTCAGATCCTAGGCGCCGAGTCAATGGCTGTGGCTGCCCAGGGGCTTGCTTTGCGGGGATGGAAGCCGGTGCGTCGGGGGCCGCCCCACTGACCTCTGCCTGTCGTGCGCCCCCCTCACGCTCTACTCCAACTGAGGACGCACCAGTGGGCGGGGCCGCGGTCTGGAGGGGTGGACGCTTCGTGATTCGTCATGCGGTTCATGCTGGACGGTGAGCGCAGATTCCGGTGCCGTGTGGTGCTTCGCTCGGCCGTGGTGCACGGGCCGGTCATTCATCTCCCTTTGCTGCGCTCCGTGCAGGCCTGGAGATCTTCTTCCCTTATGATTTCATATACAAGGAGCAGTACAGCTACATGCAGGAGCTCAAGGTGGGTCCGGCAGTCGCGCGCGGCGACGTGCGAGCATTTGCCGCACGCCAGAGCGCCGCACCAGCCGCTGTCCAGCTCGCCGCTGCCGGCTGCCGCGCAGAAGACACTGGATGCCAAGGGCGACTGCCTCCTGGAGATGCCAACTGGAACTGGGAAGACGGTGACGCTCCTCTCCCTGATCACGAGCTACCAGCGCGCGCATCCCGAGGCCGGGAAACTGGTCTACTGCACGCGCACCGTGCCGGAGATGACCAAGGTGGGTTGCCCATGCTGTTTGGGCACGTCCGAGCGGCCCCGTGGGCATGGAAAAGGTGACGCAGGGTGCTGCTGCCTGACCTCCTCCGCACCGCAGGCCGTTGAGGAGCTCAAGCGCGTGGTGCAGTACAGGCACGACGAGCTCGTGCGTGACGCGCTCAAGGCCGGCGCGGATGCTGCCTCCGCCGAGACGACGGCCGCCGCCTCGGATTTGCTGGGGCTTTGCCTTAGCTCCCGCCGTAACATGTGCATCCACCCGCGCGTGGTGGACGAATCCGACCGCGAGAAGGTGGATGCCCTGTGCCGGAACATGACGGCCTCGTGGGTGCGCTCCCGTGCTGAGGAGGACCCGACGGTGAGACTTTGCGAGTTTTACGAGAACTACGACCGCATGGGCACGGACGCCGACCTCCGCGGCATCTTCACTCTGGACGACCTGAAGAAGGCGGGGGAGGAAAAGGGGTGGTGTCCCTACTTCCTCGCCAGGCACACGCTGTCATTTGCCAATGTTGTCGTCTACAACTATCAGTACATGCTCGACCCCAAGATCGCAAACCTCGTGTCGCGCGAGCTCGAGGACAAGAGCATCGTCGTGTTCGGTGAGAGCGGCCCAGGGAGCAATCCAGGAGCGCGGCTTGCACTGCACCGTGCGAGCGCCACAGGCCGGCCGAGCGTCCTCTCCGCGCCGCAGATGAGGCGCACAACATTGACAACGTCTGCATTGAGGCGCTGTCGGTGACGCTGGACCGCGCGACGCTCGAGGCGGCGGGCGGGAACCTGAGGAGGCTGGAGTCGGACGTGAAGCGCATGAAGGAGACAAATGTCCGCCGGCTGCAGGACGAGTACGCCAGGCTCGCGGCTGGCCTCGGCCTCGTGGAGGGGGGCGCGCTCGGGGGCGCCCACGCGCCGGGGCCGGCGGCGGACGCCTCGAGCGCTCCTGCCGCCGCCGCCGCGTCGTCCTCGTCGTCCTCGTCTGCCGCGGCCCCTGTTGCCGCGCCAGCTGGCGTCGCTGCAGCCGGAACGGGGGGCGAGGAGCTCCCCGCGGCTCCCGTGCTGCCTACGGACGTGGCCGAGCAGGCCATCCCCGGCAATATCCGCAATGCCGTGCTTTTCATCCGATTCATGCGTCTGGTTGTGCGCTTCCTCAAGCAGCGGATCAAGGTGGCGCAGGTCGAGACGGAGACCCCGACGGCGTTTTTGCACCGCATGCACACCACAACGGCGCTGGACCCCAGGCCGCTCAAGTTCGCGTACAGCCGCCTCAACTCGCTGCTGCGCACGCTCGAGATCACCGACATGGACGGGTTCGCGCCGCTGAACCTGGTGGCCGACTTTGCAACGCTCATCACGACGTACCCCAAGGGCTTCATGGTTATCCTCGAGCCGTTCAACAGCAGGACGCCGCACATCCCCGACCCCATCATGCAGCTCGCGTGCCTCGGTGAGACCGCCGCCCACTGGGCCGAGGCCGGGGTGACGTGCGCTGAGCCCCCACCCCCCGCCACTTCATCACTCCCGCCCCCCACACCCCCGCAGACGCGTCGCTGGCCGTGCGCCCCGTGTTTCAGAAGTTCCAGTCGGTCATCCTGACGTCGGGCACGCTGAGCCCGCTGGACATGTACCCGAAAATCCTAAACTTCAACCCCGTGGTCCGCGCGTCCTTCCCCATGTCCCTCACGCGCCCCTGCATCCTCCCCATCGTGGTCAGCAAGGGCCGCGACCAGACCCCGCTGTCGACCAAGTTCGAGATGCGCGACGACCAGAACGTGATCCGCAACTACGGCGACCTCGTCGTGCAGATGGCCGCCACCGCGCCGGACGGCATGGTGGTTTTCTTCCCGTCCTACTCGTACATGGAGACCATCATCACCGCGTGGCACGAGTGGGGCGTGCTGGAGCAGATCGAGGCGCACAAGCTGCTCTTCATCGAGACCAAGGACATCGTCGCGACCACGCTGTCCCTCGGGAGCTTCCGCCGCGCCTGCGACTCGGGCCGCGGCGCGGTGTTCTTCTCCATCGCGCGGGGCAAGGTCGCGGAGGGCATCGATTTCGACCGGCACTACGGCCGGCTGGTGCTGCTCATCGGCGTGCCGTTCCAGTACACGCTGTCGCACGTCCTCCGCGCGCGCCTGGCGTACATGAGGGACCACTACCACATCCGGGAGCAGGACTTCCTGACCTTCGACGCGCTCCGAAACTCGTCGCAGTGCGTCGGGCGCGTCATCCGCAGCAAGCGGGACTACGGAGTGATGGTCTTCGGCGACATGCGGTACGCTCGGTCGGACAAGCGCACCAAGCTGCCCCAGTGGGTGCAGCAGGCCATGCGGCCGGCGCACCTGGCGCTGACGCCGGAGCTCGCTGCGTCGGTGACGGCTCGGTTCCTGCGCGAGATGTCGCAGCCCATGGACGAGGCGGCCGCCGTGGGGGTGTCGCTCCTCACGCTGGAGCACCTGGAGGCCCTGGAGGCCAAGAGGACGGCGGCGGCGGCGGTGGCGGCGGCTGGCACCGCGGTCGTGGCGTCGGCATCGGCAGCGAGCGCCGCTGACGCCATCAGGCAGGCGCTCGCGGAGGGCGGCGCCGGCGGCTTCGTCGAGGAGTCGGCGTCGGCGGGCGGGTCGGCCGGGGCGGCGACAGCCGACGCCACTGCTGCGGTGTCCTATCCGCCCGCCGCGGCTGCCGCGGCGGCCGGCGGCGGCGAGCGCTTCGCCGGCCTCGGCGGGTTCCTGGACGAGGACGATGAGGAGGACGAGGACGAGCTGGAGGCCATGGCGGCGCTCCGGGAGGCGGAGGAGCACCACGGGGCCGAGGAGGCGGGCAGCAAGCGCGCCGCCGGCCAGGGTGCAGTTGAAAGCGCGGCCAAGCGCGCGCGTGGCGCTGTTCAGTGACATGCATCGAGCCCAACCGCGGCTTGGCGAGCGCCGTTGCCGACAAGGCAGCGACCACGACAGAAAAATCCGAAATGTTCCTCTGCTTGGCATCTCGCGGGATTCTGCCTGTGCGGCCTCACTCACGCGCACGCTCCGGGCCGGCGACGATGCTGGGTCGGCTTGGCGGCGGGACCACTGGAGGGGCATGGGGTGACAGTGACGGTGAAGCCGACGGCGCCGGCGGGCAGGGACCGGGAGCAGCCAGTCCTGCCGGCGGCGGCGGCGAGCACCAGCTCCGGGAGCTTTTGGCCCCTCATGTGTTCTACGATGCTATGGCACGCTCTGGGCATTCGACTTGGGTGCCTGGTGACGGCCCAACCGTGAGAGTTGTCGGAAGCAGCACTTGCTTGAGCAGGTCGCGCCGTGGCCCTCGCAGACCTCCCGCGATTCACCAGCCTGCCGCTGGGGTGGTGCGCGCTCGCGTAGTGACATGCCCCGCGAGTGCGTAGACGGGGTGCTCGGTCATGGCGGTGCCCAGGCCACGATGCGTGCTGGATCTTGACTTCCGCAGGTGCCGATCTGGAACGACTGGCTACTCGAAGAGGGCGCGCCGGGAAAGCCCGGGCCAAAGTACGGCACGACCCGGAAGCGGCTGGCGGCGGAGCTCGAAGCCTGGCACTCGGAGTACAAGGAAACTGTTGCGAGGGCCCGCGCCGCCCGCGAGGCCGCGATCAGCCGTGGGGCCCCCGCCCCGCCTAACATCAGCGACGCAAAGATCAACGTCGTGGTGCGCAGCACCGACCCCGGGACGTTTGACGTCCGCCTGGGCCCGGCGCGGCACCGGCTCAAAGTCCGGTTCGCGCCGGGCTTCCGCCGCGGCCACGCTGGCCACATGTGGTTCGAGTCCCGCGACGGCGACGCCCTGACAGGCGTCGCAGTGGCCTGCAACACGGCGTCGGCGTCAAGGGGCTTCGAGCAGTTCGGGGCGATGGTGCGATCGACCATGGACGCCCTGGTCAACGCCTACTTCGAGGACCGCGCGGCAGAGCACTCGGCGGAGATGTTCGCGACCCTCCACCGCGCGTCGTCGTTGTCGGGCGGCGGCGGGACGCCGGTCCTGTCGCGGAACGCGAGCGCCGACGACGCCGTCCACGACGCCGTCGCAGTCCTGACGTCCGCCTCCTCCGACGCCCACGCCGCCGGGCAGAGCAGGCATCAGACCGCGACCCGTGCCTTCACCGAGGTCTGGGGCGCCGACGTCGCATCGGGGGCCCCGGTGTCGCAGCTCCGTCGCGTCAGGCGCATCCTCAGGGCAGAGCTCGCGGCTCTGCAGGACGTGTCGCTGACGTCGTCCCGCCAAGCGGCGGACCTGGACGCGGCGGGCGAGAGCGCCCGGGCTGCCGCGGCGGCGGCGCCGGACCACGCCGCTGCCCCCACCCCGCTAGCGGCCCTGGCCGCGGCCTCGACGCGTGGTCGCGCCCCGCAGGCTGTCCTGGCCCGGATCCAGCGCGTCAGGACCGGGTCGTCTCTCATCCGCGTCCGGGACGTCTCTCAGCTGTTCCGGTGGCAGGTGGAGCTCTGCTTCCAGCCCGACGACGGCGCCATCGGGGCATCGCTCAGCGAGCACAGGGCCAAGCACGGCGGCAGCGGCACCGTGCGGGTAGAGCTGCGCTTCCCAGCCGCGTTTCCGGCCTGCGCCCCGGAGGTCAGGGTCATCGGTCCCGTCTTTGTGGACTTTTCGGGTCCGGTGGTCAACGGCGCGATTGCCACTTCGATGCTCTACTCGCCGGTCGCGCAGGGGGTCGGGGTCGACGCGTCCAGGGTCCAGAGGGCGGCGCTCGGGCCCCGGGTTGCGGCCGGAGGGCTCGCGGCCGCGGCGGCCGCGTTTTCGTTGGCCAGCCACGGCGCGCTGTCCGGCCCGCCGCCCCTCTCCGCGGCGTCGTCGACGGGCAGCGACACCGGCGGCACCGTTGCGGCGGGCTGGACCCCCGTCGTCGTCCCCCTCCTCCTCCGCGTCCATGAGCTCCTCCGCTCCTCCGGCGCTGCCGTGGACGCCGGCAACCCTCACGACTACCCCGAGGCGGCGTTCCGCACGGCGCACGCCCGCTTCTCGAACCTGCGCTCCCCCGGCGGCGGCGGCCGCCGCGACTACTCCGCCGCCCTCTCCGCGTGGAGCTTTTCCTGCGCAGTCGGCTCCCTGGGGGCGGACATCCGCGTGCCCGACGAGTTCCACTCCGGCAACAAGGTCCTCACACCGGACACCATCGACGTCCACACCGGCGGCGGCTCCCGCGTGCTCGAGATCGTTCCGCGGTCCAAGGGGTCCGACCTCCCCCGCATCACGTTCCCGTGCGGGTTCCACTCGCCCATCGCGCCCAAGGGCACCGTAGTGCTCCCCGACCACCTGATGCGCTCCCTGGGGCTGCAGGAGGGCCAGGACGTCATCGTGCGCACCGTCGAGCTGCCCAAGATCTCGCGCGTGGTGCTCCGCCCCCACACCCGCCGCTGGGTCGACGACTGCCCCGTGCCGTTCCAGCCCTTCCTGCGCACGGCCATCACCCGCTGGGCCTGCCTCTCCGCCGGCGAGGTCATCACACTCCGCGTCACAAAGGGAGACTTTGCGTATCGGAGGGACTACGCGATCCACGGCGGCGCTGCCGACGACCACACCGCCACCTTCACCGTGGCAGAGCTGGCGCCGGACGTGCCGTCGGCGAAGATCTGGACCGGTTTCGCGACGGACCTCAAGTACAGCTTCGCACCGGCTCTCGACGACCCGGAGGGGAGGGGCTACAGCGGGGCAGGCGACGCCGGCGCGGGGCAGGCGGGGACCATCGCCTGGGATGTGCCGGCGGCGAGGGAGGCGGCCGCGGAGCCGCAGAGCGACGACCTGGGCAAGATCGGGTGTGAGGCGGGCGAGGAGGCGACGGTGGCCGTGCGGCTTCGGCTGCTGGGCCCGGATGACGTGGCGGCCTGGCTGCGGGCAGCGGGCAAGGACGACCTCGCGGCGTGCGCCGCCACGTCATCCGGGCCAGGAGGCCGGGTCGTGCTCCGCTGCCACGCGGCTCTGCCGGGCTCTGCCCTGTACCGCGTCGCGTCGGAGCGTGGCGCGGTCAGGAGGCCGGAGCCCGCGGCGAGCGAGGCGGCGGAGGCGTTTGGTCGAGCGGCCACTGCCGGCTCGGGGCCTGGCCCCGCCGACGTCGCGGCGGCTCTGCCGGGATGGGCCCTGGTTGTGACGTCGGGCGGCCGGTCACACCTCCTCGAGGACGGAGCAGCCGGCCTCGCCGCATCGCTGGGCGACGCGTCAGCGGGCGACGGCCCCGCGCGGGTCTCGGTCCGGCAGGTCTTCGTCGATCGTCTGGACGGCATCCTGAGCGGGCCACGGGCGGCCGCCGCCGCTGGCGCCGATACCCCGGCCCAGGCCGCCGCCCGGCCGCCCGCTCCCCCGGCAGAGCTGGTGGTCGACGTCGTCCCGTACCTGGGCGGGGCGGGCCCCCAGGGCCGCCACACCACGCGCTGCACGCTGCCGCCCGGCGCGACGGGGAAGGACCTACACTCCTGGGCGAGCTCTGCCCTGCGGCTGGGCTCTTCGGTGCCGTTTGAGCTGCGGCTGGTGCCCTCTCGACTCGGCTCCCCCGTCTCCGTGTTCCGGCGCCCCGGACCCGGGGACGAGGCCGCTTCGGGCGCCGGGGACGAGGCCGCCTCGGGCGCCGGAGGCCCGGCTGCCGGGTGCGACGACTGGTCGGAGGAGCCGACCACGCCCGTGGAGGGCACCGTCGTGGTCAGCCGAGGCGTGAAGCTCCCTTACGAGCTCGGAGTGTCGGTCCCGAACAGCGACCGGGTCGCGCTGGCAGACCTGGGCGTGCGCCCCGGGCGGCCCGCCATCGCCCGGCAGTTCCTCGAGCCGCTCAGGGACTGCCACGTGGAGGCAAGGGCAGCCGCCCGGGCCGCGTCGACCCGGGAGTGGGAATGCCCGATGTGTTGCAGCGACGTCGAGTCATTCTATGCAATCTGCCCCAACTGCGGGTCGGAGCGCCCGGGCGGCAGTGCCCTCAGCGGCATGTCAGTGGAGTCGTCGATGGAGGCGTTCGGGGCCATGCAGGCGGGCCTGTCACACGCGTCGGTGGACCCGGATGACGCCCTCTTTGGGGCGCCGGCCACGCGCCTCCAGCCCCCTGCCGGCGGCGCGGCTGCCGTGTCTGCAGCGGGCGGTTCGGCGCTGCCGGGCCCCGCACAGGCCCCGGACGCGTCGCTGGACGACGTGGTGTACACGTACCTCGTCGGCGGCCGGCCCCTCGTGCTGTCAGGGCGGAACGACTGCGCCTGGCTTCGGCAGATCGTGGACCACCCGGAGACGACGCTGGAGGACCTCGAGGCCATCGACGCGGACACCGTCACCGGCCACCCGGACGCCACTATCATCTGACACGGCGGCTGTATGGGGGCGCAGCGTTTCCGTGAAGGGGGGCTGCTGCCCGAATGCGCGTGACTGCACCACCGTACATCGAAAGGCTTCTGTGACCGCCGGTTTTCAGCTGCACTCCACACAATCAGTCGCAGCCGGGCCTCAGTGCCACTGCAACCGCACGGCGCGCCGCCCCGTCGCCACTTGCGACGCAGAGTAGAACGGGCACGCGCGCCTGGCGCGTCGCACCGTCATTATCGCAGCACGGACATGCTCGCGGCGCAGTCCTCCTGGCGCGTCGCGCCGTCATCACAGCACGGACATGCTTGCGGCACAGTCCTCGGAGCAACCGGGCTCGTTGCCCCCGCAAGCCACAAGGCATCGCAAAAGTTTGTCGTACCCGGCAGCCGTGACATCCACGTTCATCCGTCTCCTGACCATCCGCGCCGCGGACCGGACCATGTCCCCAACTGCGCTGACGGCGGCCTCTGACGCGCTTGCCGAGAAGTGGCGAATCAGCGACGCCGCCACGGCGGTCAGGTCCGACGGGTGCGGCAGCAGCAGCGCCGACGTCCCATTGTGGCAGAACTCCGCCATGCCCCCCACGGCCCACGTGGCGACGGGGACTCCCTGGGCCATGGCGCTCGCAGCCACGAGACCGAACGTTTCGGAAAGCATCGTCGGCATCAGCAGCACGGCCCGGACGACCCGCAGCCGCGACCAGATGTCGGCCTCGTCCGCCCAGCCGTGGAACACCACGTGCACTGCGGTGCGCCGGCTGAGGGACGACGCGAGGCGGACGAGGCTCGCTGCCAGCGGCCCGTCGCCGAACACGTCCAGGTGGACCATGCAGCTCGCGTCCTCCGCCACCACCGCTCCAGCGGCGGTCGCAGCCGCGCGGAGCGCCAGGCCGGGAGACTTCTCCGGCGAGAGCCGCCCCACGAACGCGAGCGAGAGACACACGCGCCGCCCGTCTCCCCGGGCGGTAGGCGCCGGCCGCGCCGCCCACGGGATGACGTCATCGGGAGGGGGCGCCACCCCGAGGGGCATCGTGACAAGCGGAGTGGTGCGCGCCCCGGCAGGCCGCACCGGCTCTCTTGCCCCGCACCACCGGAAGATGTCCGCCGTTCGTGGCAGCGGGTCCCGGCCCCGCGCGAAGAGCTCCTCGGGCGACGGCCCCGCCGCCCCCGCCGGTGTTGTCCTGCCGAGACGCTGGAGCCCCGCCACCGCGAGCGGCAGAGCCGACGCGGGGAGCTCTGCCGGGCCCATGCCCCTCCAGCCGAGGGACGAGCGCCCCGCGCGGCACGTGCTCGCGCCCGCGGCCCAGGCGGCCTCGACCGCGGCGCTGTCCCGCGCGAACACCGACGGCGCCGTGAGGGCGTCAGCGAGGAGCGTGGGGCCGGACACCACCCCGTGGTGCAGCGTGCAGACCTCCAGCACCACGGCCCGGACGCCGGCCGCCCTCGCCGCGGCCACCAGCACGGCGTCGCTGTCCCCCGCCGCGCCCCCGACCACCGCGTCGCACCGCCGCAGCGCCGCGACCATGCCAGACATGCCGCGGAGCACCCAGCGAGCGTAGGCCGGGCCCCACGAGTCGCGTCCCGGCCCGCCGCCGCACACCTGCGCCGCCAGGCGCGGAGTCAGCGATTCGAGCGACTCGGAGCCGTTGGCGGCGAGGAGAGCCAGCGCGCCGGCGCAGTGCCTCGCCATGCCCTCGGCAGCCGCTCGAGGCGTCGCCATAGGCCCCTGCCTGCCCTCCGCCGGCGCGAACCCCTCGGGCACGTGCTGCCACGTGTCAACGACGTCTGCGCCGCGTCTCTCGAACATCTCGTCGACCCGAGCGACGCCGGCCCCGCCGCCCTCGGAGGCGTCCGGCTGATCGGAGCGAAGGTACGAGACCCTCCAGCCGTGACGATCCGCCAGCCGGCCCGCCAGCACGCTCCAGCCGGTGCGGACCCCGTCGGCAGAGCCGGACGTGCCCCAGAAGCAGAGCCGCGCGGCGGACGTGTCGCCGTCGTCGGGTGCGGGCGCGTCCGCCCCGCTTTTCGCTGGCCGAGGGGCGCCCCGCCGCTCCCCTGTGACATCATCCGTGCCCCACGGACCGGCGGCCTGCGCTGCCGACCAGTGCGCCCCCACGACAGGGGCGAGGGCCGCAAACGCCGAGCCGCCGCCCGGCAGGCCGCCGCCCCCCTCGGCACGGGGCGGCACCACGTCTGACAGCAGCACGTGCTGCGCGACCAGCCGCCAGTCGTCCGGTGGGCTTTTCCCGCCAAGCCTCGAGGCTCGGGCCATCGGCGGCGCGTCGTCGGCGACGCTCCTCAGGTCTCCCACGGCGGCCACCCCGCCAGCGCACCACAGCCTGGCAGTGACCTCCGCCGTGCCAAAGAAGTGAACAAACGCAACCACCGGGACCTCGGCGGTCAACGCGGCGCCGTAGCGCCTCTGAGGCTCCAGCAGCTTCGCATCGGCCGAGGCGACGACGACAGAACCGGCGCCGAAGCGGGCAAAGCCGTCCAGCGCGCATGTACCGAACCCCACGGGCACCCTCGCGGTGAGCCAGGCTCGGAAGCCGACCAGTCGGTGACCTGCGGAAGCTGCCGGGGTCAAACGACCAGCAACGTGCAGGTTCGCGTCGGCCGCCTCCTCCATTGTCCCGTTCGCGTGGCGGGTCCATCGCGGCCACAACGTCCGCACGCCAGACATGCCCCCGGGCGCCAACGCGACGCGCACATCAACGGCCGAGAAGGCTGCCGCGGAAACGCCAGGCGCAAGCGCGAGCCAAGCCAAGGCTACACCGGCGGCCACGGCCGGCCACGGCATGGTCGGGAGGACCCGCGCGGTGCTGCAACAACGAGTGGCCGAACTCTTCAACATGGTGCGCGCTATTCGCTTCTGCCGTCCTTGATGTTCCTGCAACGCCACTGCCACGCGTGCAGGCCGACCAAGCGGCCGCCGTCGCCGCGGCACCGCGAGAAGCGAGTTCCTTTGTCGCAGCTTTCGCACACGTCACGAGAACCAGCGCGGGCGGGGCCCGATAGCTCGGGGGCGCACAATCAGGACGGGGGCGCTGAGTGATCTGCCCGCGATTCCGCCGCCATTCGAAGCACTCCGTTCCCTCAGGAACCCGCTAAACCCACAAACTATGCTACGAAACAACGTCATGAAGCGTTTCTTGACGATGCCCGGGCAGGCGGCCCGCGCCACGGACCGCCTCGCCCAGTGCCAGGAGGTTGCAGCCATGGAGCTCGCCGAAGGCACCATCGTGTCGGGCGGCGTGGGCGCCTCCGCCGCCCTGTGCAGCCGCGCAGCCGCGATGAAGGAGCGGATCGTCGCCGCCGGGGAGCTGCCCGGGTCGACCGTGGCGGAGCGCCTCGAGCTGGTCGAGCAGTTGCAGTCGTTTTCCATCGGCCGCGCCCTCGTCTCCCAGGGCGCCCTCACCGGCGCCATTGCCCGCGCCGTGGCCATGTGGCCGACCGAGCGCGCGTCGCGCGGCCCCAGGGCGGCCCAGCTGCACCCGCTGGAGAGCTTCCTCCTCGACCGCAGCCCGACGATGCTTGCCTTCCAGGCACAGCACGCCCTCGCCAGCCGCTCGGTCCTCGACGCCATCGCGAGCGCGGCGGGCCGCAGCGCGTCCGGCTGCGTGGCCGTGGTCCCAAGCAGGCTCGCCGAGCTCTCGCTCCAGAGCCCGCCGTCGATCCTGCCGCTGCCCGCTCGGCTGTGCGTCACGGAGCCCGACCAGCAGCTGTTCAGCGACGTGCTGTACGCCCACAGCGTGTCGAGCCTCGCACAGAACTCGGTGGTCGAACACCAGGAGCGCATCCAGGTGTCGGGGGCGAGCCACGTCGTCGCCGGCGGCCTTCTCGACGAGATCCCGTCCGACGCCGACGCCGTGGCCGAGCTCGCGCGCGTCCGCGAGATGCTTGCAGAGGGCAGCGCCGCCGAGCTGATCCTGTGCGGCTGGGGCCCGCTGGGCTCCGGTCCGGAGGCAGCGTCGGACGACGGCGCCCTCGACGAGGTCCTCCTCCGTGACGTGATCAGCTTATCCGTCCCCGGTGCCCGGACCGGATCACAGCTCTTGCAGCTCGCCTCTGCGGCCGGCTTTTCTTCCGCCGACATCGTTCTCGACGGTGCTGCGCCCGTCATCTGCGCTCGGCGCTGAGTGATGTCTCCCTCGGGGGCGTTCGAGCCATTGTTTCGGCACGGTCCCTCGTGCTTTTCTTCCTTTCTGCCTGATACGCTGTTTCTCTGACCTTGCTTTCGACCGGGGCTCCCATGTTTGTTTTCGAGTGATGATGACGCCATGCCGAGC
>Ga0136560_1000336_pt1 | contig 22891 bp, 10 predicted proteins | sample AntRauMeHopE1497_FD_104925 | JGI IMG/M metagenome (GOLD analysis project Ga0136560, IMG submission 104925) | Saline lake microbial communities from Rauer Islands, Antarctica - Metagenome Hop E1 #497 | ecosystem: Environmental > Aquatic > Non-marine Saline and Alkaline > Saline | place... | reverse complement strand
TGGACTGCCCGGCCTAGCTCCGACCGGGAATCTTAAACTCCTTGTGAGACGGCCGGATGTAGTCGCCACTGTTACGAACCTCATTGATGATGGCCATTCGCTCGTCCCGAAACTCGGCGTACGCGGCTTCGTCCCTGGTATGGTCGGCCACGCAGTCCGTCATCGCCTGCAGCTCCTTCCTGCACTTGAACACGACCATCAGCCCCTGCTCCTGGCGGCATACCCAGTACTGCTTCACGATGGGGTCGCACAGCTTCATCGCAGCGCCTTGCCACAGCTGCTGGATGCGCTGCGGTGCGAGAAATGCGGGAAAGCAGCCGGAAGGGAGCCGTGCCGTGAGCTCGCACGTCAATCAACAACACTCTCGGGTTCTCCCGTGGACTGGAGCTCAGGCTCGGCGTCGGGGGGCTGAAATGGTGCGGGTGAGCTCAGTGACGGCATCGCTTGCTCGGGCAAGCGCTCCAGGTCCAAGGGCCCGCACGTGCCCGGGTCCACGGAACACACAACCGCGCAGCAGCATATGGCAGCGCGAGACTTGTGCCTCTCACGCTCTCAAGCTCCTTTCCACGCGACTGCATTCGGGAAGACCTTCCGACATCCTTGAAATCAGCCACCTCGGAGGCGTTGGGCTTCTTTGCCTCCGCCATGGCAGCACAGTCGTGGTTTTGGTAGCGCGCCGAGTCGCCGCCGCGGCAACGCAGTCGGGTTGTGGAGCGAGGCGTTTCAGCTGCTATCAGCTTCGGAGGCTCTGCGGCGCGCCACGCGCATGTGCCCTCGCGCCACTACGAACGGCCCGGAAGCGCAAAATTAAGGGGTTCTTGAGGGCATCAGCGCGGCGCTCCGATCACGGGAGCGGCTGAAGCCAAGGCGAGGCGAGCATCCAGTCTCAGGGCGGTCACACCCCCGCCGGCTGCCCAGGTGACTGATACGCGAAGCTTCCGCCACACTGTGTCTGACCGCAACCTATGGGGCTCTGTGGGAGCCTTCCTGACGACCCTTACATGGCTCGGTCGCATAGCTACAGCACTAGCCTCCCGCCGTTGCGGTCGTCCACGGCACCAAGGCGGCCGGCAGCATTGCCCCAGCCGGTCCGGCCTGCACCGCGGCGAACGCCACAACACCCCCCTCCTGCAGTGGCGCCATCCTCAGGCGCAACACGAGCCATTTCGCGCAGTGAGCTGGCAAGGCACTGCTCGCCCCAAGACGGATGGATGGCCGTCGATGGCTGGGTGTTCAACATGACGGGGTGGATGGATCGTCATCCCGGGGGCGGGTCGGCGCTGGCCCCTTACCTGGGCGGTGACGGAACTTTGGCCGCTTCAAACACCCACTCGTACATCAACGTCAAGGCAGCCTTGAAGACTAGGATCGTCGGCAAGCTTGTGTAAGCTAGAACTGCCAGTGATAGGGTGCGTGTTTAACTGTGGAGCGCAAGGCAGCGTCAAAGGCGCCGAGAGTCCGGGTCAAGTTGTGCGAATGGCAGCCACTGCTCCGGCCTGCGCGGCTCACGCCAAGTCCGCGCAAGTCTCTGGTACTACAAAGTCTGGCAGCGCAGCCTTGGCCGTGCGCATTCATAGCCAAGAAGACGAAAAAGGAAATTCCGCGACAGGGAATCGAACCCTGATTTCCACGGCGACAACGTAGTGTACTAAGCCATTATACTATCGCATAACTGTGCCAATAGGGCCGAAATTTACATACACGATCACTTGTCGATGCCAAGCAGTGCCAGCACGCCCGCCCCGTCGTCGATTTGAACCGTTTGCTGGCCCCTGGAGCGAAGGTCTCGGACGGTCATCATCCGGCCGCGAGCCTCATCGTCGCCGACGATGATGGCGTGGAAAGCTCCGGCGGCTGCCAGCCACCATTCTCTTTGGCTTACGGCATGCCTTTCTGGCGCTGGCACGGCCTGGGCTCCGCATGGAGCCTAGCTTGGGGGATATGCATGGGGGTATGCACGCACCAACGACATCTCGTGGAAAGGAGAAATTGTCTACGCCCAGCGCATTCCAAGCGCCCACAAACCCTCAGCGCGCCGCGCAGTCAGCTTTGCTTTGCTCACGACCTGTGCGATTCAGTTGGCGATGCAGAGTCTGGGAGCGCGGCCTCGGCCGTGCGCATTCATAGCCAAGAAGAGGAAAAAGGAAATTCCGCGACAGGGAATCGAACCCTGATTTCCACGGCGACAACGTAGTGTACTAAGCCATTATACTATCGCGGAACTGTGCTGTGAAGGCCGAAATTTACATACATGATCACTTGTCAATGCCAAGCAGTGCCAGCACGCCCGCCCCGTCGTCGATTTGAACCGTTTGCTGGCGCCTGGCGCGAAGGTCTCGGACGGTCATCATTCGGCCGCGAGCCTCATCGTCGCCGACGATGATGGCGTGGGTCGCGCCGGCCGCCGCCGAAGAAGCCAGCGCCTTCCCGAGCTTGCGCGCCGGGCCGCGCGAGACTACGGCCGCGTCGCAGTGCTCGCGCTCAATAAGCGCGCGGATGGCCGCGGCGGCCCTGGCAGCGCCGTCCTGGCCGCCCTCGAGCCAGAGCACGTGCAGCAGGGTCGGCGGCCGCTCCTCCGCGGGGAGCGGGCCCATGGCCCGGAGCATGGCGACGCGGTCCAGGCCGGAGGCCCACCCGAGGCCCGGCGACGCCGGCGCTCCGAACCGCGACGTGAGGCCGTCGTAGCGGCCCCCCGCGAGGACCGTGCCGAGATGGGCGGCGTCCGCGGCGCGCCTCGCCTCGTCCCCCGCCGCGTCGGTGGCCCTCAGCTCGACCTCGAACACGCAGTCGGAGTAGTAGTCGAGACCGCGCACGAGGCGGGGCGCGGCCTCCGCCTCCACCCCGGACGCCTCAAGCAGCCTCTCCAGCGCTGCGTGCCGCCTGGCGCTGGACACCGACAGCGCGGCGGTGGAGACCGGCGCCGACTCGACGATTTCACGGTCCTCCGGCGCCTTGGAGTCCAGCACGCGCAGCACCGCGCCCCGCTTGAGCCGCTCCGCGCTCGTCGCGCTCAGGTCGCCGCGGTGCGCAGACAGGAAGTCCAGCAGCTGCGTCTCGTACCGCTCTCTGCTCTCTGCGTCGCCGAGCGAGTTCAGCATCGTCACCAGCCGCGTGCCCGGCGGCGGCAGGCCCGCGGCGCGCAGGAATTCCCCCGCCATCACCAGGACGTCCACGTCAGCCTCAACGGAGTCGTCGCCAAGGACCTCCACCCCGCACTGGGTGAACTGGCGGAATCGGCCCCTCTGCGGCCGCTCGTACCGGAACATGGGGCCGAGGTAGGCGGCCCGGAGGCCGCCGGACACGGCCCCCGCCCGAACCGCGGCCCTGACGAGCGCTGCGAGGAATGGGGCAGCCAACGGGACGCCGGTTCGCAGAGGCGGACACTGGGTCCGGCAGGCGCAGGCGATGGCGCCCGGTCTCACGAGCGGTGCCTTCCGGGCGCAGGGTCACGGCCTCGCCGCCCTTCGTGACGAAGTCAAACATCTCCTTGGACACCACATCGGTGCTGGCCCCGATGGCCCCGGTAAACACGCCCAGGGGCTCCACGATTGGAGTCTGCCACTCCTGGAACCCGAACCGCCGAGCTGTCGCCCAGAACGCCGACCTGACACCGGCCGCATGCCCCATATCGTCGCCGTACATGTCGCGCATGCCGCGAACCGGCCGCACGAGGGCCGCTGACGCCGAAAGGCTGCGCGCCCCAGCGGTGCGCCAGGCTCGCCCCGCGGCGCGGAGCATCATTGCGCGGCGAGCAGGAACGACAGCACCGGAGCAGCCGACAGTTGTGCCTGAGCCGAGGGAGTGGTGCGGAGTAGTTCGGGCGCGCGGGAGGCAACGCGGGCAGGGCGCAGCACATTCGTGTTGGAGGCCGGGGGCGCCAGAACCTGCCCCGAGCGAGCGCGGACCCATCGAGACCAGCCGCGGGGCTGCGGCGGCGCGGTTGCCGCGCTGGTCCGCCCGCGGGCGCGCACTCCGGGGCGCGCCTTCACTGGCGCTGCGGCTGCGCGTGCCCCGAGGCCCATAGCTTCCGCTCGATGCGCTCCCGCGTCGCGGACTGGTCTTCGCGGCCCGGTGCGTCCGAGAGGTGCCAGCTGCGGGTGTGGGCGACGGGGGAGCGGCCGCCCGGGGAGGACGCGAGCATGCCGGCGGCCGCAGCACTCGCCGCGGCCGGGAACGCGGCGTCGTCGGGGTCGTCCCTGGGCCCCGTGTCGCCCTGCTCGGGCTCGCCCCGCGGCGCGAGGTCGGTGCCGCGCTGCGGCGCGAGCGCGCCCGGGTGCCGGAGCGCCTGCCAGCGCTCCGTGCGTGCTCGGAGGGCGGCCTGCCGTGCCACCTTGGCCTCCAGCTCCGCCTTCCTCCTGGCCGCCAGAGCGGCCACGGGGTCCAGGATCTCCGCGCGGTGGGCGGCGTCCAGGGCCATCGCGAGCTGGGTCTTGGACTCCGAGGCGAGGAGGGGGCCGCCGGCCGCCTTGACCGCACGGCTCACCGCGACGCGGGACTTTGGGCGCGACGGCGGCCTGGACCGGCCGGTGGGCTTGGGCGCCCCGGGCATCCTCGCCGCCATGATGAGGCGCGCCACGCCGTCGCTCGCGCCGACGTCCTCGGCAGAGCGGCCGTCCCGCACCACAAAGCGGTCCACCGTCGCGGCCACGCTCCCCCGCCACGCCTCGCACGCCTCCTCGTCCACGCGGAGGGCCTCCAGCGCCTCGCCGTCCAGCTCGTCACGCTCCACGACGGCGGACCACACGGCGGCGATCCTCGCGCGAGGGGCCCGGGGCACCGGACCAAGGGCCAGGGCCGGAAGCTCCGCCACGACGCGGGAGTCCGGGTCCCCCGGCCGGCCCGCGGCGCCGGCGGCCGGCCGGGGCGACGACGTGCCGGCGCGGGGCGACGGGGCCTTGCCCCCTCCCGCGCGCGGGCTGTCGATGTCCTCGTCGTCCGCGGCGAAGACGACGCCGAGCGTGGCGTCCAGCTGCCCCCGCTCCCGCTGCGTCCGCCTCTGGCGCCGCAGCTCCCCCGGCGTGGGCTTGGCCCCGTCGCCGAAGACGTCGCTGCGCGTGGGGCGGTGCCGGCTGAAGGACGGGGGCCGCATCCAGCCCGCGTCGCACGCCAGCACCTGGTGGCCCCGGATGCCGGCCCAGCCGCAGCGGTCGGGCCCGGCGCCCTGGCTCCCCGTCTTGACGTACGACACGAGGGCGTGGGAGACCGCGCGGCCGTGGCCGTCCCCCGGCCGGCCGCCCCCGCCGCGCTGCGCCCCCCGGCCCGCCACTGCCCGCTCCGCGTCCGCCTCGGCCTCGCCGGCCTCCCCTCCCATCACCGCGGCCGCGACCACCTCCAGCCTCCCCGCCTCCACCATCCCGCTGCTCCCCTCCGCGGCGCCGAACCCCACCAGGTCCTCGGCGCCGAAGCCGCCGGGGGAGGTGAGCGCCGTGAGGGCGCCGGCGAGGCTCGCGGCCGTCCCCTGCCGCGCGAGCGTCCCTTCCTCGCCCGGCCCCGGCCCCAGCTCCTCCAGCAGCCGCGCGGAGCCGTCGGCGGACGCGAGCAGCTCCCGCCACTCGCCCTCGTGCAGCAGCAGCTCCGCCCCGCCCCCGCCGCCGGCGCCGCGCTCTGGGAGCAGCAGGACGCGGGGCGACGCCGGCCGCCGCAGCGGGGGAAAGATCAGCCGCCGGGCGGGCACCTCCCCTGGCGCCGCGACGCTCACCGACCCGCCCACGTCCACCACGGTCTGCCCGGCCGGCCCCACCGCGAAGACGCTGCGCTCCGAGTCCGTCGTCTCGAACTCCCCGGTGCCCAGGGCGAAGCTGTAGACCCCTGCGGCCGTCTCGCGGGAGGTCACCGCTTCCGCGGCGGCCCTGCCCTCGAGGGTCTCGGCCCCCGCCGTGCCCGCGGGGGCCGTCGCCGCCGCCGAGGCGATCCCGCGCGCGTCCGCCGCGGCCATGGCGTCCGCGTCCTCCTCCGGGGTGCCCGCCGCGTCGCTCGGCCGCAGCGTGACCTTCCCGGTGGACAGCGCCACGAGCCTCGTGCCGTCGCGGCAAAGCAGCCTGACCCTGGCCGGGACGCGGGCGGTCACGCTGACGTCGTAGTCGGCCGCCAGGACGGAGTTGTCCGGCGTGAGCACGGTGAGGCGCGTGCGCATGCCCGAGCTGGCGAGGCGGACGGGGAGGCCCCGGGCGTGGTGCTCCGCGGCCTCGTGGTACCTGGAGTCGAGCTCCACGGTGGCGAGGCCGGGGCTGGCGACCACCACGCGGCGGGGAAGGTCCGACGCCCCGCTGGCGGTGTCCAGGCCCACGGCCCTGGCCCCCTCGGGCGGCGGCGAGCCCGCTGCCGCGGCCTCGAACAGCCGGGCCAGGGCCTCCTGCTGGACGGGGGGCAGCGCGTCCGGCTCGCTCACCACGCAAGTGCCGTCCGCGTGCCGTGTCATCACCCGCCCGTCGGGGAACTGCACCACCACGGACCGCCCCAGGGCCCCCGCCCCGTCCGCCCACCCGAGCGCCCAGTCCCCCGCGCCCGCCCCCGCCGCGGCGATGCCCTCCTCCAGGGCCTCCTTGGACTCCTGCCCGCCGAGCACCGACCCGGCCACGCCCGCGACGCCGAGCGCCGAGGCGGGCGCCCCCTCGTCGTCCACCTCCACGCCCGACCACGGCCCGCCCAGGATTTCCCTGCGCTCCGCCGCGTGCTCCTCGCGCAGCCTCTGCTGCAGCAGCCTCAGCCGCAGGGCCTCCCGCGCGCTGCGGTACTTGGGCATCGGCCGCGCCATGCGGATCCGCGCCGCCTCGTCCTTGCGCCGCGCCACCGCCACCGCGACGGGGTCGGGCACGGGGCACGGGCCGTGGCGCACGGCCACGAGCGCGCCAGTCTCGGGGTCGACGGCCGCCCGGACGGGGAGCGCGGGGATGCGGACGGCGGGGCGCCGCGCGCCGTCCTCGCCCACCCGAATCACGGACCGCGCCCCGTTGGGAGCGACGCACACAAAGGTCCCCTGCCCGAGGCGGCCGGTGCCGAGCGCCGCCGCCTCCGCCGGCAGCGGCGCCGGCCCGGCCCCGGTGCCCGCCGCGGCCCGCTCCTCCGCCGCCCTGGCCTCGGCCTCCTCCACGCTCGACGCCGACGCGTCGCCCGCCCAGTCCCGCATCGGGCCGGGGACCCACCACGCCTCGGCCCCGGCGCCCGTCATCGCGCACACCGCGCCGCCCAGGAGGCTCCTCACCGTGGTGCCCAGCGAGCCGGTGTGCCGCCTCTCGGACTCGGGGAGCCAGGGCGGCCACTGCCCGACGGCCTCCTTCCCGACCGCCGACGACAGCGACGCCAGCGCCGCGACCTTCCTGTGCCGCCTGGCAGCAGCCTCCACCAGCGCCATGAGGCTGCCGCCGTCGCCGTCGCCGCCGCCCGCTCCCGCCCCGGCGGCGCCGCGCTGCCTCACGCTGCCGTCGGTTCCCACCGACACCGCCGCGCCGCCGCTCGTCACCGTCACCTCGGCCCACACGCGCGACGAGGGAGGCGCCTTGCGCCGCCGCCGCCCCGACGCCCGGGCCGCCGCCCCGCCGCCCGCCCTCGGCGCCCGCAGCGCGACCTGCACGGAGCTCTCCGACGAGGCCCCCGACCCCGGGCCCTCCCCGTGCGCCGCCAGCGAGCCCGTGAACACGCAAGGGCCGGTGGGGGAGGGGCCGGCGGCGGTGCAGAGCGCAGTGTCGGATGCGGCATCCGCCAGCGGGGGCGCTGCCGAGGCTCCCGCGGCTACCATGCCAGGGACCTCAAAGCCGCCGGCAGCGGCGGCCGCGAGGAGCGCAGCGGCGTCCGGCGCCGGCTGCAGCCCGAAGGCCGCGCCGCGGCGGAGCACCGTCAGCCAGGGCGGGCCCTCGCCCGCGGGCCCAGCGCCCGGCCCTACCCGCCTCCGCAGCGTCACCAGCGCGCCGTCCCCCGGGAACATCCGAACCTCTCGGGTCCCGCTCGCCGCGAGCGACGCCAGGGGTGTCCGCGAGCGAAGCAGCACCTGCGCCGGCGGCGGCGGCGGCGGCGGCGGCGTCGCGGCGCCCGGAGCGGCGGCGGTGCCTGCCTCGGCTGCCGTGCCGCTCCCTGCGTCGTCCCCGTCGCCGCCGGCTGCAGCCGCGACGGCGCCGTCGTCCGGGGTGCCTGCTCCCGCCCCGTCCGCCCCGCCCGCCCCGCCCGCCGGCGCCAGCCATCTGGCGCTCTGCTCCCGCCACGCCGGGCTGTCCTCCCACTCCGGAAGCGTCGGCAGCATGCCCCGCGCCCCGCGCTCGCCCACCACCGACACCACCAGGCGGCGCCGGCGCCTCGGCGTGGGGCGGTACAGCACCATCGCGCACGAGTCCGTGCGCGGGTCGTACGCGGCCCGGACGCCGGCACCTTCCCGCCTGGCGAGCAGGAGCGCCTGGGCGGCCGCCGACGCCGACAGCCGCTTGGACCATCGCTGCCTCCATGACTCCCACTGCCCCGACGCGCGGAGCTCTGCCTCGACGGCCTGCGGCGACAGCCGCGCGGACACCCCCTCGGCCACCTCCTCCTCCAGGCCCGTCTCCCGGGAGCGGCGGTCCCAGTCCCCGAGGAGCGTGCCGGCCGCCTGGAGCCGCCACGCCCGCAGCAGCGGCGTCCGGGGCACCCCCGTGAAGCAGCCGAGCTCCGTCATGCGAGCGCCGCGCACCGCCGGCGGCACTGGCGCCTCGTCCGGCGCCATCGCCTCGGGCCGGATGTGCCCGGGCACCAGGGCGGAGGAGAGGGCCGGGCTGGCGCCGTCCCCGCCCCCCCAGGCCGCGGAATCGCCCGCTGGCTCGGCCCGCGCCACCACCGCCGCTGCCATGGCCGGCGGGCCCATTCCCTGCAGGAGGGCGCGCTCCAGGGCCGCGAGCGGCGCCTCGCCGAGCCTCACGGTGGAGACCGACTCGCCGGCCGCCATGGCCCCGACGAGGACACGGGAGTGCGCTGCGTCGTCCAGCTCCGCGGCGTCGTCCGCGACGCCCGACGCCGCCCAGTCCAGCGCCGCGGCGAGCCTGTCGCCCGCGTCCGCGGCCTCCTCTGCGCTCCGGAGCGACGACGCGGTGAGCACGGCGCTGTGCTCCCCCGCCCCCGCCGCGCCTGCTCCCAGCGCCACCGCGCACCGCCGGCGCCGCTCGTCGTTGGCGTCGGGAAGGCTCAGGCGGCCCAGCCCGGCGGTGATCCGGCCGGCGCTCGGCGGCCCGCGCGGCGCCTCGTCGCTCGCTGCGCCCAGAACGTCCCCGACCACGTCGTACCCTCGCTCCAGGGGCTCCCCCGCCGCCGTGGCCACCGCCTCGCGCAGGGCTAGGGCGACGGTGACGGCGCCCACGCACGCGTCGGGGACGCCGGCCATGAGCGAGCGGTAGCAGCCGAGCAGCGACGAGGCTTCGGCCTCCTGCTGCGGCGGCGTCAGCCCCGCCGTGCCGTCGGCAGCCCGCTGCGCACCGCCCTCCTCCCCGCCGTCGTGCTGCTCCTCCTCGTCCCCGTTGCCTCCCTCCTTGTCCTTCTCGACGTCGCCTCCCTCCTTGTCCTCCTCGTCTTCCTCGTCCTTGCCCTCGCCGGATGCGGCGCCACCCGACCCGCCATCATCGGTCCTCGGCGACGCCGCGCCGTCGTCTCCTGCTGCCGCCACCGCAGCGCGGAGAGCGCGCGCGGCCGCGGCAGCCGCCGCCGGGAACCTAGGCGGCGCGGCGACGTCCCGTGGTGACACGGCCCACGGTACGTCGATGATCTCCCCCGCGCCCTCCATCCACCGCCCGAACGCGCGCCGGAGGCACTCGGCACCCTCGGCATCGCGAAGCACGGCCGCCACCACCTCGCCGCGCGGCCTCGCCGCCCCGTCGGCGGCGTCGCACGGCACCTCGCGGAACGTCATCCCCGCCCACGGGGCGGTGCCCCGGAGCGCTTCCCGCCGGAACAGCGCCGCGCCGATGGCGCCCCCGTTCGCGGCCCGGAGCGCCGCCTCCGCCTCCCTTGCGCGCGAGGCCACAGCCGCCGCCTCCTCCTTGGCCCGCACTGCCGCCTCCTCCGCGGCCGCCGCAGCTCCCTTCTTCTTCCCGGCGGCGGCCTTCTTGCCCTTTCCGGCCGCCGCGGCCTCCGGCTCCGGCTCGGCCTCCGGCTCCTCCTCGGCCTCCGGCACGCCGCTCTTCCTCAGCACGGTGATGACAGTGGCAAGGGGGCACGCCACACCGTCGCTGACGCTGCCATCGCCGGCCCAGAGGCCACGAGCGTCGTCAGCCGCCGAGGCGTCCGCCGCTGCCGGGCCCTGGTCGTCGTCCGACGCATCCGGCCCGAGCTCCGCGGCCGCGACGGCCCGCATCTCATCGGCAGACCAGAGCGACCGCGGGAGCGACGCTGCCGGGAGGAGGGCGCGGGAGCCCGAGCCGATCGACACGCCGCGCCGCTCCAGGCACCGGGCCTCCGCAAGAGTCCCGGGGAAGCCCCGGAGCAGCACCGATGTCACGCCTTGCGCGCCCATGGGCACAGGGAGCGACCGGAGCGGCTCAGCGACGGCAAGCTGCTGGGCCAGCTGGGCCGCGGCGTCGGCCTCCGCATCGGCGTCCTTCTTGTCCTTCTTGCCTTTCTTGTCCTTAGCCTTAGCCTTTTTCTTGTCCTTCTTGCCAGCGGCAGCAGCTTCCGCGGCGGCCTCGGCCTCAGCGCGGGCGGCAGTCGCCGCGGCAACGGCCTCGGCGACCTCACCCAGGTGCACCGGCGACTCACGCAGCACCATGACCGCCATCGCGATCGCGAGCTCGTCGCCATCTGTGCCGTCCCCGAGGCCGAGACGCTCGGCCTCGGCCACCAGATCAGCCCGAGAGAGCAGCAAGACACGAGCCGGGAGACTCCACAGCTTAGCAACCGGAGGCGATCCTGCCGCCTCGTCACTGCCTGAGGATGCCGGCTCATGGGTGCGAAGGCCTGCTGCCGCGAGCGCGACGGCGTCAATTGCCTCGCCGGCGGCTGCGTTCTCGACGCCGCCGTCGTCCACGAGGGTCAGCACAGGCTGCCAATCCGCGGTCCCGGACATTCGCCCGACCGCCCAGCGCGATAAACTATGCCTGACGTGCCGCAGGCGGCCGTATGGGGGTTGTTAGCTGTGGGCTGCCGGCGCGCCGCTCGCAACGGGACCAGCAGGAACGGCTCTGTACAGCGCCCGCCGCCGCGAGCCCCCGCTTACCCCTGCGGCACACGCGGGTGTGATTCGTCAGGCAAGTGTCGCGGTGTGTACGCGCGAGCGCATGGTGTGGTCGAGGGTGCGGCGCGCAACACTTAACCAGATAGCACGGCCAGTTCACTCAAGCCATGGGCTGCCTGTCCTTGATAAGCCGCTCCACCACCGCGCCGTCTGCGAGGGTGGACGTGTCCCCCATCTCTGCGGTGTCCCCCGCGGCGATCTTGCGCAGGATGCGGCGCATGATCTTCCCGGACCGCGTCTTGGGCAGCTCCTGCGTGAACTGGATGGCGTCCGGCGACGCGATGGGGCCGATGGACGCCCTGACGACCTCGCGCAGGGCCTTCCTGAGCCCGTCGGAGGGCTGAGCCAGGTTCCGCAGCGTGACGAAGCAGTAGATGCCCTCGCCCTTGATGGGGTGCGGGGCGCCCACCACCGCGGCCTCCACCACGTCCTCGTGCTCCGACAGCGCGGCCTCCACCTCGGCGGTGCCCATGCGGTGCCCGCTGACGTTGATGACGTCGTCCGTGCGGCCCATGATCCAGACGTTGCCCTCCTCGTCGATGCGCCCGCCGTCGCCGGTGGTGTAGTGACCCGGGAACTGCGAGAAGTAGGCCTCGCGGAACCGGTCGTGGTCCCCGTACAGCGTGCGCATCATGCCAGGCCACGCCTGCCCGATGGTCAGGTGGCCGGCCTCGTTGGGGGCCGCCTCCTCGCCGTCGGCGTGCAGCACCACGGGCTTCACGCCGAAGAAGGGCTTCGTGGCGGAGCCCGGCACGAGCGTGGTCACCCCGGGGAGCGGCGTGATCATCACCCCGCCCGTCTCCGTCTGCCACCACGTGTCCACCACCGGCAGCCTCCCGCCCCCCACCACGTCGTGGTACCACGTCCACGCCTCCGGGTTGATCGGCTCCCCCACCGTGCCCAGGACGCGCAGCGAGCTCAGGTCGTGCGCCTCCACCGGCCCGTCCCCGTGCACCATGAGGCTGCGCAGCGCGGTCGGGGCGGTGTAGAACGTGGTCACGCGGTGCCGCTGGATCACCTCCCACAGCCGGCCGGGGTGCGGGTGCGACGGCACGCCGCCGAAGAGCACCGAGTGCGCGCCGTTGAGGAGAGGGCCGTACGCCAGGTACGTGTGGCCGGTGATCCAGCCAATGTCGGCGGTGCAAAAGTGGACGTCGTCGCAGTCCGCGGCGCCCTCCCGGCCCGGGTGGTCGAAGATGTACTTGAACGTCTCCCCGGCGTAGACCATGTAGCCGCCGGTGGTGTGCACCACGCCCTTAGGGGCCCCGGTGGAGCCGCTGGTGTACAGGATGAACAGCGGGTCCTCCGCCCCCATCGGCTCCGCGGGGCAGGCCGCGCTCGCCTGGGCCACCAGGCCGTCCAGGTCCAGCACCCTATCGTCGCTCGCGGAGGCGCCGTCGTCGGGGAGCGCGGAGACCAGCACGCGCTCCACGTGAACGCCGCGCGCGTCGGCGGACGCCACGGCCGCGTCCACCGTGGACCTGATGGGCACGCGCTTCCCGCCCCGCACGCCCTCGGTCATGGTCATTACGACCTTGGCGCCCGAGTCGACGATGCGGTCCGCCACAGCGTCGGCGGAAAAGCCGGCGAAAACCACGGAGTGAACCGCCCCGATCCGAGCGCACGCCAGGGCGGCCACGAGGAGCTGCGGCACCATGGGCATGCAGACCATCACCCGGTCCCCACGCACGACGCCCTGGTCCTTGAGCACGTTCGCCGTGCGGCTGACCTCGTCGAGCAGCTCCGAGTAGGTCATCCGCGTGACCTCCCCGCCGTCGGCCTCAAATGTCACCGCTGGGCGGTCGCCCATGCCTGCAGCCACGTGCCTGTCCAGGCAGTTGACAGACACGTTGGTCTCGCCGTCTTCGAACCAGCGGATCGACGGCTCCCGAAAGTCCGCGTCAACGACGCGCTCCGGGTCAAACTGCGGCCAGGAACGAGCGCAAGGTGACTTTCATCACACCGTTGCGCCTGCAACACACCCAAGCGCCAGCCGGCCGAGCCTGCGGCGCTCCGTGGTTGGATCTGCAAGATGCGTCGTACGGCAAGTCGTCTCACCGGTTTGGACCATTCGTAGTCCAGCGCGGCCCGGCCCCAAAACGCCGTCGGGTCGCTGATGGATTCCTCGTACATCTCGTTGTACTTTGCCTCTCCGAGCCCCAAGATGCCGTGAGGCTTGGTGGGCCGGAAATGCCTGGTTTCGTGGCTGTGCACCTCCATCACGTCCACATCATGCGACATCCACCGCGCGAGGGGTGCTGCCGGGATGGAGCGCACCGCACGTCGTGCAGCTCGCGCCAGCATGGTCTCGGTTCCGCCTCGCAGGCAAGAGTGCTCACGGCAACCGCGACACAGTCTAGCAACCCACCTGGGAGACTGACCCACGCGGCATTCAGATATCATCTGCAGCTAAGAGCAGAGCTTCGTGAGGAGGCGCCGACCAACGGGGTTCAAACGGCCCTGGTGCAGGGCCAGTAAGGGTGCGCGGGACACTCGTCTGCGGCAGACAGCGGCGATGGCGACTGCGACGGCCCCCTCGGCGGCGTCGGCCGCTTCAGCCTCGTCCGGAGCAGGGGCGGCGGACGGTATGGCCGGCCTCGTGGAGGAGTACGGCGTCCGCCTGCTTGGGCCGCGCAACGCGCGCAACATCCCGACCATGAAGTTCATTGTGAGAGACTGCGACGCGCGCGGCCCAGCGGGCACTGCTCTCGGCGCGTCGGTCGAGGTGGTGCCAAGGCCAGGCTGGACGGCCGCCCCGGCGACAGCCGTGCGCTCGCGCCACGGCCGGTTTCCCACCTACCGCTTGTCGCAGGATGATATCGAGGCGTTTGTGACGGAAGAGGGCGTCGAGTGCGAGCGGCTGCTGCAGGCGCTGACCATGATGCACAGGTGAGACCCGGCGCCGTCGCCGCTGCCGGCCTGTTCGACCGGGCCAAGGCCAAGCCAAGACAGGGGCGCAGCACAGTTGGCATTGGATCGGCTCGGGGGCCGTGCGGCGAAGCGTCCCGGCGTCCGTGGGCCACCCTTTGAGCTCGGCCGCCGCTCGCTCGCCGCAGCAAGTACAAGATGATGGAGTCGGCCATGGTTTCGAACAGGCAGCGCATGCAGGCCAAGCAGCCGGAGATCGCCAGGTCTCTCGCCGCCGTCCGGCGCCTGAAGAAGGCGCGCGCGGACTCTGAGACGCTCGACACGACCTTCAGCCTGAGCGACAACGTCCTTGCCCGTGCGGACGTGCCCCCGACGGAGAGCGTCTACCTGTGGCTGGGTGTCGGCGTGATGGTGGAGTACTCCCTCGACGAGGCCGAGGAGACGCTGCAGACGAACCTGACGGAGGTCAAGGCGAAGGAGAAGGTGTACGACGAGGACCTGCGCCTGGTGCGCGAGCAGGCCATCACCACGGAGGTGAACCTGAGCAGGACCTTCAACTTTGACGTGCAGCAGCGTCGCAAGAGCAAGCCCGGCGAGGCGGAGGCGTGATGCGTGCACGGTGTGTGCGCGGGGGTGCCGACATGCAGCGCCGTGTGCCGGCAGAGGCGGCGGGCGGGTCCAAGGGGCACACGGTTGGCGCGTCATCGTGCGCGTGGTGCGCACACAGGAGGCGCGCGACCGTCCGCTCACGGGCGGCAGCGGCGCGGGTCACAGCCACCCCTGCAGCCCGACTCCCCACTGCATGGCATCGCCGCCGTATGCCGAGCTGCGCGGCGACGACGCCGCCTCTTCGAGCCTTGCTGCCAGCCTCACGTCGCTGTCGACGCGCCGGGACAGCTGGGCCGGCACCGAGCTCGCGGCGCCTCGGCCGAGGCCGGACCGGCCGGTGTCGTGCCCGTCTCCGGTGAACACGAGGTGGTCGCCGCCGGCCTCCACCGCCAGGCCCGAGGAGCTCAGCACGGCGAAGATCCCGGCGCGCTGCCTGGTCTCGGCGTCACGCTCGCGCTGGACCGGCGCAAGGTTCAGCCGGGGAACGCTGGGTCCGCGGGGGAGCGCACGGGAGTCGGCCGGGTCTGCTGTCTCGTCAATCGTGTCAAGGTCGCTCCCGTCGTCATCATCGTCGTCGTCGTCGTCGCGTGCCTCCGGGCGCCCGCACGCCAGCGCTGCTGATCCGCGGGCGTGCTCCCTGGCGATGCCGTCGCTGTGCGCGCGACGCATCAGCCGGGGACTGATCGCCAGGCCCGGCACCATGGCGGCGGACGCAGCCCTGGGCATGCCCCCGGGCGCCCTGTCAATGCATGCGGCGGGGTTGAGGTCCAGGGGCGGCGGCGCGCGCGGCGACACGGCCGAGCCCACCGGTGCCGTGTGATGGCCGTGCGACTGCGCCGCGGACCGAGACAGCCGATGGGTGCCCGTGAAGCGGCCCGATGCACCGCCCCGGGGGAAGCTGGCCGCCTGTCCTGGCGGCGTCCTGGCCAACGACACCGCGGACGCGCGGTCCGATGACGAGATCCCCGGTGACCGGGGCCGCGCTGGGGCGCCGGGGGTCGCGCTCTGCCGGGCCCTGTCATCCCTGGACGAGGGCCCCGGGCTGCACGCGAGCCCGCTGAAGGGCCTCGCCCCGTGAGTCTCGCGGAGCATCGACCGGCGCTCTGGCCGCGAGTCCCTGCGGGGCAGGGAGACCCGTGAGGCCAGCCCAGACCCAGAGGCTGACCGAGCCAGCGTGTCTAGGGCATCGCCATCACCCCACACGCCTCGGTGTCCGCGCTGGGGAGGGGAGTCGAAAGCGCCGCCAGTGGAAACCGCCCGCCCCACGAGGATGGGGCGCCCGGTCATGTCCTCGGGGCCGGTCCCTTCGCTTGGCATAGCTGCGGCTGCCCCGAGGACGGAGCGGGCCCCGGCAGACGCGAGGCCGGACAGGCGAGAAAAGGAAGCGTCCCCGTGTGACCCTTGCGAGAGCCTTGCCGAGTCTCTCCTCGCCTGCTCCGGCCCCACACGGCCGAGCCCTGCTGCATGGCTTGCCCGGGCCACCTGAAAGTGTTCACCTGTGGCATCAGGGACAGCTGCTTCGGCCTGTTCGGGCCATGGCGGTGATACGTCAGACGGGTCACGCCCGGTGCCTGCTAATCTCCTGCTCGTCGACGGCAGCACGACAGCCGCGCTGGTCTGAGCCCTTGACGTCATGCTTGGAGGTGCGAGCGTACGAGGGCCGGGCGACGGGCTCGTACGCCCCGCGCTCGTTGGTGTCTCAAAAAAGTCCTTGTCGGAGCAGATGGGGCATGCCGTCCTCGCGAGCACCCGCCGCTGGAGCGTCTCCGCGCAGCCAAGGCATGCAACGTGGCCGCACGTGCCGCGGAAGAACTCCTCAAGCCCGTCCAGCGCCAGACTGCACCTGCAGAAACCACAGTGCACCAGGGCCATCGCCTGAGCTCAGGGCGAGCGCCCCGCTCCCTCGGATGTCCAACGGCCCGCCGCCGACTGCCCGGACGACCGTGGCAGCCTGGTGTGCCGATAGAAGGGCGGCCCTGCCGCTGTGCCCTGTCGGGCGGGAGTGCGCGCGACTCAAGCGGTCCAGTGTTCGCCCGTCGTTGGCCGGCCTCTGTCGCGGCAGCCAGCAGCAGCACGCACGGGGCCGCCTGACGGCAGGGCGAGCCCCCGACGGGCATGTCAGCGCGGAACGGCATTTCGACGGGGCGCTTGCCGCCCCGCAGGCCAAAAGGCAGGGAGGCGCTGCGCGTGCTGGTGCGGGTGCGCCCGGCAACCGACGAGGAAGCCGCTGACCAGCTCGTGAGACGCTAGTGCAGCGAGCTGACCACACGAAGGGGCATGAATCAACACAACAGAACGAAAGGTCGCGAGAGCTGCGCGTGGGAGGCCGCTCACTGGTCCGCTTCGTGGTGCCAGCGAAATGCCATTGCCATTGCTCGCCCGCTCCTCGCGTGGGAGACGATCGCTGTGGCCCCCGACCGTGCCGTTCCTTGTGATCGCAGGCAGTGCGCGTGCGGGAGGACGGCCGAACCGTGGAGCTCGATGCAGGCGCCAAAGGCAGCGGCGACAGGGCGGGCCGCACCGACGACGGGCGAGTCCTGGCCTGCCAGTACGATGCCGCGCTCGGGCCGGAAGCAACACAGGCGGATGTGTTCGAGCAGGTTCAAGGCGCTGTCGAGCAGGTCTGCCATGGCGTCAACGCCACGGTGTTTGCGTACGGCCAGACGGGCACGGGTAAGACGCATACCATGCTCGGCGACGGTCTCGAAGGCCTGATGGCAGCAGGGTCCGCTTCAGAAGTCGCCGGTGCGGGCGCGAGGGAGCGGTGGGGCGTGCTTCCCCGGGCTGTGGACTCGGTGTTCCAGGGGATCGCCTCGCAGCGCGTCCCAGGTCGCGAGCAAGGGAACGACGACGCAGTCGGGCATTCGCCGGACAATGGTGCGCCAGGCCGCGCGGTACGGGCTGCAGCAGCCGCCTGGAGCACCGGCGACGACGAGGCCGAGCAGACAACGCCAGAGCCCTCGGCGGCCGGCCCCGGCAGCGCAGCCACGGAGCGCCCCGCGCATGAGCCGGACGCCGCGGCCGATGCGAGTGTCCTGGCCGAGGGCGGCGGCGGGCAGGCGGCTCCCGAAGCCGGGGCGACGAAGCCCCAGCCACCGGCCGCCGACGCTTCGAGCGCGGCGCCAAGCTCGGAGCAGGGCGCCGAAGCTCCTATAGCTGCTTCCGGCCCCAGCTCGCCCGGGGACACTTCGGCCCCTGACGGTGACGGGGACGCGTCGCCCCCCGATGGTGACGGGGACGCTCCCGGCGGCAGCGGCCCGCCTGGAACGAGTGCCGCTGGCGCACTGCCGGTCGAGCCGGGAGCAGAAGGGGGCGAGGAGGGCGGCGCCGGGGACGCCGGGCCGGTCTCAAAGGCGGCTGCCCCGGCTGAGCAGTCCACATCGCCCCTCGGCGCTGCTGCCGCCGAGGACGAGAAGGCAGCCGCCGGCGGGGACGCTGGCCCGTCTGACGTCGCTAGCGCTGGTGACACGACCGACCAAGCGCCCGAGGCCGGCGGTGACAGCGAGGCGTCACGGCCGGCCGTCGAGGACGAGGCGGACGACGAGGGCAGTGACGCCGGTGCCGGATCCGGGGCCGCGCCGCCCACTCCCGCCAACGGCAGCTCCACCCCCAGAACCGACACCGGGACCGGCGCCGGGGGGCTGTTTGTGAGCGACGCGGCGGTGGTGTGCTCGTACCTGCAGGTGTACAACGGCCGGGTGTTCGACCTGCTCGCCGACGCGTCGCGGGCGAGGCCGCTCGTGCTGCGGGAGGGCGGCGCGGCGGCGGACGCCGTCAGCCGGCCCGTGGGGTCGGAGGGTGCTGTGTACGTCGCCGGTCTCACGGAGCACCGCGTGTCAGGCCTGCGGGACGTGCTGGAGCTCCTTGCCGAGGGGACGCAGAACCGCGCGCGGCGCGCGACGGAGCACAACGAGGCGTCTTCGCGGTCCCACGCCGTCCTCCGGCTCGAGGTGACGCTGGAGCTGCGGCCGGAGAGGCAGGCCAGGGCCGTGGAGAGGGCGAGGCGCGCCGAGGCCGCGGCTGCCGAGGCCGGCGAGGGCCCAGGGGCCATCGAGGCGGCGGAGGAGCTCGCCGAGGCAGCGGCAGAGGCCGCCTCTGTGCTCCGGGAGGGAGGAGGCACGACCAGGGCGGTGGTCCGCCGGTCCGTGCTGACGCTGGTGGACCTTGCCGGCTCGGAGAAGTGGGACACGAGGCCCGGGGCCACCCGCATGACGGCCGGGCGGCAGCGCGAGCTCACCGCCATCAACAGCTCGCTCTCCGCGCTGGGAAACTGCATCTCCGCCCTGGTGCGGAAGCGCCAGCGGGACGACGCGATGCGACGGGCGGACGCCGCCGGCTCCCCGCCGCCGCGCGTCGCTCCCGTCCACGTGCCGTACCGCGACAGCCCGCTCACGCGGCTGCTGCAGGACAGCCTCGGCGGCAACTGCCGCACCGTCGTGGTAGCGACGCTCGGCCCCGGTGCGGCGGCGGCGGAGGAGAGCGTGTCCACGCTCCACTTCGCCGACAGGGCCAGCCGCGTCCTGGTCCGCGTCCGTGTCAACGAGGTCGTCGACGACCGCGAGAAGCTGCTCCGTGCGAGGCGGGAGGTCTCGCGGCTGCGCAAGGCGCTCAAGGCGTTCATCGCGGTGTACGGCGGCACGCTCGACGGGCCGTTCGGGAAGAGCGGGGCTCCCCCCGTCGGGTGGAAGCCGCCGACCGTCGTCGTCGTTGCCCGCGGCGCCGCGGTGGCCCCCGTGCTGACAGCCGACCCGGGGTCTGCCGTGTCCGGCCGCTTCCGGGGCTCTGCGCCCATCGCGGCCCAGCAGGCCGCGCTCTCCCAGGGTAGCCTGGAGTCGCTCGGCCAGTCGCCCAGCAGACGGGGGACACGCGGCCGCGCGGGGGCGCCCGCGGGCGGCATCAGCCGGTCATCGAGCGAGCGCCGGCTGGGCTGGAAGCCGAGCAAGACCAAGAAGGCCGGCAAGGCGGGGCGCAGGCGCACGCCCAAGTCAGCCCGCGCGCTGGCCATCGACAGCGAGCAGTCGGGCACGGACGGCATGCCGTCGCCGACCGCCTCCGATGTGCTCTCCCCGCTCGGCAGCCAGGCGCCGTCCCAGGTGTTCGGCAGGGACCGCGAGGCCGCGGCCGGGGCGCTCCCGCTGTCGCAGCTGCCGGAGGAGGAAGGCGCGCTGCCGTGGGGAGGCAGGGGGCCGGGGCGCGCAGGGCGCCTGCCTCCCCTGGACGCCCCCCACGTTGTCGGTCGGGCCTCTGGAACGGCCGCGCCGCGGCACTCCGGAGCGCAAGCACCGGGTGCTTTGGAGCCGGGCAGCGCCGGGGCTGGGCACCAGCCGGCCGCGTTCCGGTCGAGGCGGACGGCGCCGAGCATCGCGACGCCAGACCCGGCCGCGTTCCGGGCGAGCGGCGGGCCGGCCACGTGGGACGACGGGCCGCGGCTGGGCGGGGGTGCTGCTGCTTCCGTGGCATCAGTCGGCGACAGCGAGGCGTCGCAGGAGCTCCTGTGGCACGGGGAGGCGGAGCAGCCCGGAAGGCCGAGGGAGGGCGCGGCGGACGGCTCCCGCGGCCGAGCGAGCGGCCCGCCCGCCCGAACGACGGGCGGCAAGTCTGCGCCGGCCGCCCGTGCCGGGTCCCCCGTGCCGAGCGGCCAGCGGCTCGCCGCGACACAGGAGGACTTCTTTTCCGAGTTCGACGCCGCGGAGGATCGCTTCCGCACGTTCATGGCCCGGCTCAAGGCGCTCGAGCGAGGGGAGCTGCCGGACGAGGCGCCGAGGTCTCCCGTCCCCGGTCCCCCGCCGCGGCCGGTGGCCCCGAAGTCACCGTCGGCGCCGCCGCCCGCGGCAAAGGCGCCCACATCGCAGGCAGCATCGTCGTCCCCGCAGGCCCCGGACGACAGGCGGCATCAGGACCTGTTGGCGCGCGCTCTGGCCGCGCCCGAGGCCCCCGCAGGCCTCCCGGCTCACGCGCCGGCAGAGCCCGCACCGGCCCCGTCCACACCGCCGAGCAGGATTCACGCCGCACCGGGGTCGGCCGCCGGCAGCGTGGCGAGCGGCCACGGGCGCAGCGAAGCGAGCCCCTCTACACGGGACATCGCATCCTGGCTCAACGCTCGGCCGTCGGCCACGGAGCCCAGCGGGCTGGCCCGGCCGCCGTCGCCGCTCTCCACGCCGACGAGGACGGACCACCCGGCGGCGCGCGCACGCGCTGGCGGGGCCGACCGTGCTGACGAAGGCTTCCGGCCCCCTGCCGACGGAGGGTTCCGGGCCGCGGCCGACGGCAGGGGACGACCCTCGCAGTTCCGCCCGTCTGGGGCCCTCGCGGCTCCGACGGGCGGCCAACCCCTGCCGACCCCGTCCAGGGATCCTTTGGGGCGCGGGGCGGCTGTGGTTGCCGACGGGAGGGCGCGCCCGGAAACCGGCCCGGTCGCGTCACCAGCCCCGGCGCGGGGGCCGGCCGACAACCATCGCGGCAGGACCACGGCGACGGCCGCGACCGCGGGCTCCGCCCTCTCGCAGCAGCTCCGGGCGGAGCGGGCCGACGCGGACATGCGCGCCTCCCGGCTGGCAGAGCTGCGCGCCAAGTACGGCGGGGGCCGGCCCGCTGCGAGCAGGGGGCCGCCGGCCGGGGCGTCCCCCGGCAGGCAGCTGCCACCGCCGACCAGGGCCGCACCCCCTGGGTACCTCGCCGCCCGCGGAGCCGCCGGCGTGTCCCTGCGCCCGGAAGCCGCGCCGCAGGCCTACGGGACGAGCCAGTCGGGGCCGTCGTACTCCGCGGCACCTTCCCGCCCCGCGGCTGCTGGCGGCATGCCCTCGTACGGTGCCGGAGGCGGGGACGGGGGCGGCGGCTCATCGCCGTTCAGCTCGCGCTACGCCGGGAAGTACGCCCCCGTCGCGGCGCGCCGCGGCGGCGGGGCCGAGGGAGGCGGTCACGGGGCCGAGGTCGCGGCGCTGCTCAACGGCAGCTCCGCCTACGCAGGGCGTGCCGGCAGCCCGCTGCGGCCAGGGTACCCCGACGGGCGACTCGGCGGGCCCACTGCCTGGGCCGCGCGGCAGTCGCTGGCCGGCGGCGCGCCGGGCCGCGGCTCCGGCGCGCCTCCCAGCACCGCCGACAGCGAGGGGGTGCGGTCCTACTCGACGCTCCCGCGGGTCGACGCTGGGGCAGATGCCGCCACGGCCAGGTCGCACGCGGCGCGGCTGAGCTCCATGAGCCGCCCTGAGCTCGCGCTGCCGAATGCCGGCGGGTCCAGCGCCGCCCCCCGGGGGGGATGGGGCTCGCCCCAGCGGTCCAAGATCACGTACCTGTCCGGGGGCGAGTCGTTTGGGGCGGACGGGCACGTGAGGCCGGCGGGCGCGAGACAGCGCTACGGCTGAGGCGTCGGTCCCTCGCGCCGAGGCTTCGGCGATTGGTGGGAGCGCGCGCGCGTGTGACCGGTGTGGCGCGCCTCCAATCAACCGTCAGTGGGCTCCCTCACACCCATACGAATCGCTCAGTGCCGAAAGGGCTCGCGGCGTCCCCCCGGCTTCGGCAGGACAGGCCGGACAAGCAGCGCCGCACCGCTCACGTCGCCGAGTAGCCTCGGCCCGACTGCCCGGCCACGGGGGTGCGACGGGCGCCTGAGAAGCCCACGCGGGCCCCTCGCTGCGTGATGCGCACCGCCGACAGCGGGGGCGGGCCCGACGGCGGGGCCGGCGGCGTTGCGGGCACCAGCCGGGCCGTCGTGCGGGCGGCAGCGGACGCGCGCCGGCCCGTGGGCGAGTGTCCTGCCCGGTCGCCGAACGCCGCCAGCCCCTCGGCCTCGATGCCGCCCTGCGCAGCCGCCCCGGACCTGGCCTCCTCTCCGATCATCCGCCGGGCTGTCTGGAGGTGGCCCGGGGCGGCGGCGGCGGCGGCGGCGGCGGCGGCGAACGAGGACGGTGACACCGCCCGGGGCGGCGACACCGAGGTCGGCGGCGAACCGTAGCTGAGCGACACGGCATGGCGCTGTGGCGCCGCGCCCGCCCTGGTCGGCGTGTATGGGTCGTCCGGCCGCTGCCGGTACGCGGTGAGCTCGTCCCTGGCCGCCTGGAGCTGGCTGGTGAGGTCGGCCTGGTGCGCCTCGGCCGCCGCCGCGCGCTGCCGGGCCTGCGCGGCGGCGGTCTCGAGCTGCTTGAGGGAGCGCTCCGCCTCGCGCCCGCGCCGCTCCCAGTGGTTGGCGTAGTGCTCCCACTCGCGAATGAGCTTGTTCTTCTCCTCGATGGCCTTGGC
>Ga0136560_1000335_pt1 | contig 22894 bp, 6 predicted proteins | sample AntRauMeHopE1497_FD_104925 | JGI IMG/M metagenome (GOLD analysis project Ga0136560, IMG submission 104925) | Saline lake microbial communities from Rauer Islands, Antarctica - Metagenome Hop E1 #497 | ecosystem: Environmental > Aquatic > Non-marine Saline and Alkaline > Saline | place... | reverse complement strand
CCGGAGCCCTCATCGCCGGAGCCCTCATCGCCGGAGCCCTCGTCGTCGTCGCGGCCGTCGTCGCGCTCGTTCCCCGCCGCCTCGGCCGGGGGCTCCCCGATGCACTGATTCATGAGGAAGAAGGTCCGCTGGCTCACCGACGGCTCGCCTGCCGCCACGACGGAGACGCCGACCAGCCTCGGGGTCCCCCTCTGGCAGAAGAGCGGCCTTGCCGCGACGCTGCTTCGGGAGCACCACACGTCAAGCGTCGTCGCCTCGCCCGCCGGGGCCGCCAGAGCATCCACCACGGAACGCACGTACATGGGCAGCGCTGCCCCGCCGTACCCCCGTGGGGTGCTGGCGGCAGAGCTCGTCACGGCGACGGGCACGGCATGGTTGGGAGCCAGCATGGACGATGCCACCTCCCAGCACGCGTGGCCCTCGCGGCCGGGCGACGCCGGCGCAGCCCCGTCCGCCCCGGCCTCGGCGGCTGCGAACACGGCCATGAGTCGGGACTCGGGGGAGAAGGGCACAGCCACCCTCTGCGGGCGGGCCTCGTCGGGCGAGCCGCTCGCGGAGATGGTCAGGGCCCCGCCGCAGCCCACGCACCACAGCGCGCGCGGCCCAGAGCCCGCCGTCGAGTCCGCACGGCTGGCGGCGATGGAGTCCAGGTCACGCCTGAGCCGTGCCGCCAGCGGGTCCCGCACCGCCGGCAGGGGCACCGCCTCCACCCCGTCGAGCTCCGACTTGACGCCCGAGGACGGCACCACCCCTGAGGCCGACGACGAGGCGGCGCCGCCTGAGCTGTCGCCGTCGCCGCGGGATGACTCGGCGTCGCTGTCCAGCTCGAGCACGCTCCCGCCGGCCTGCGACCCTGGCAACGAAGCCGAAAGTGGCACGGCGGCGGCCGCCGCCCCCGTGGCACCTGCCTGCGCTGCTGCCGCTGCCGCTGCTGCTGACGACGGTGCCAACGACGGTGCCAACGACGGCGGCGACGGTGCCGGCGGCGACGGGGCCACGGCGGCGGACGCGGGCGGGACCAGCGCCGCGCGCTCCTCCTCCGCGCAGCAGTGCTGGGAGAAGTCGTTCACCGCTCGGAGCACGTGCTCCGCCGCGCGCATCTCCCGCGTCCCGCTGGCGTGGAACTTGGACACGAACCAGCTGCTGAGCATGGAGGCCGAGGGGGCCCGCTGCAGCTGCTCCTGCAGCCGCGAGTCCGCCAGCACCACAGACCCCCAGTCCCCCGCGTGCCGGATGCACCGCCCCAGGGCCTGGTTCAGGGCGCGGTACGCCTGCTGTCTGTACCAGATTCCTCCTGCCAGGGGCTCCTGCAGCGCGGGGGCGCCCGCCCGGCCCGCGGACCGCGCAAGGGCGGCCTTGAACTCCATGCACTTGTCCTCCTGGTACGCCTGCTTCAGCCGCACGGGCGCGTCCAGCGCCGCGTAGGGCGTGCCCACGAGCACCACGCCGCGTGCTGCGTCGTCCGCAAAGTCGATCCCCTCGCTCACCTTGCCCCGGAACACCGCGAAGAGCATCGAGCCCGTCTGCCGCCCGCGAGGCAGCGAGCCCGAGGCGAAATCACAGTCCTCCGCCCACCCGCGCGTGAGCAGCGGCACGTCGGAGCGGAACCCCGCGCCCCGCCCCTTCTTCCCGCCGGACCGCCCGCGGCCGAACGATCGGCGGCGCCTGGACGGTGCCCTCGCCCGCAGCGCCGCCTGCCGCAGCCGCCGCTCCCGCCCGCCCTCGGGCGCGCTGGCAGCGGCAGGGCCCGACGCGGCGGAGAACCCCGGCGCCGCCAGCCCCCCGCCGTCGCTCCCCGACTCCTCGCTGCTCGGCCACTCTTCGTCGTCCTCCTCGTCCTCGTCCTCGCCGTCCTCGCCCCTGGCCTGCGACGCCGGCCCCGCGTCGCTCTCGAAGCGCAGCGCCACCCCGGCGCCGCCGGCCGCCCCGCCGACCTGCCGCCCCGCGCCACCGGCCGTCGCCCTGGCCTTGACCCCTGCGGCCTCGCCCAGCTCCGGCCTCCCCACGCGCCGCTGCCACCGGCGGATCCCCCGCACGTACTTGCGCATCATGCGCTTGAATACCGCGCCCTGCGAGCGCGGCTCCACGCACAGCCGCTTGAATGCGGCCATGTGCTCGAGGGCCGAAGGCGCCGCGGCGCCGCCCGCCCTGTCGCGCCCGGCCCCGTCGCTGTTGTCGTCGTCGTCGTCCGCCCCCGGGAGCGCCTGCGGCCGGGCGGCCGACTCGGCGGTGACGAGGCGAGCCGGGGCCTGCCACCACCGCTCGATGCACCGCGTCAGGGTGTCGTACGACGGGAAGAAGACCAGCACTCCGCCCGGCGTGCGCGCGCTGGTCTCCACGATGAGGCGGCCCAGGGCGTCCTGCCACATCGGGCTCTTACGGCTCGCGGCGCTGCCGTCCAGCTCCACCCCGCAGCACTCGCTCACCCAGCTGGGGAGCAGGTTCAGGCCCGAGTGGTGGGGGGCGCTCAGCCGCACGGGGAAGGGCGTGCCCAGCTCGCTCGCGAAGCTGTCTGCGGGGGAGAGAGTCCCGGACGTCAGAAGCACGCTGTGCGCGGCGCGCTGCAGCGGCTCAAAGGCCACCGCAGCGCTCAGGCACCACAGGTTCAGCTCCACGTCGTCGCGGACCCACCCCGATGACGTCAGCGCCACGCGGCCGCGCCGCGACCGTCGCGGCTGCCCGCCTCCGCCTCCTCCCTGCCCGTCCCCCGCCCCGCCGTCGTCGCTGCCCGCCTCCTCCGCCTCGGGCGCGTCGAGCACAAAGTCCTCCCCCGCCGCCCCGCCGCCCCCGCCCGCCGCCGACCGCTTCCATGGCATCGGCCGCTGCGAGCAGAACCGCCTGGGCGTCCGCGCCAGGCCCAGCCGGAACGAGGGCGAGCCGTGCGTCTTGGACCCCGTGCTCGGGTCCCCCACCACGCCGTGCACGAAGTCGGCAGCCTGCAGCAGCTCCCCGACCAGGGACATAGCCTGCGGGCCCGCCAGCACGCGCATGGCCCTGGCGCGCCGGTCGTCCTTGCCCTTGTCCCCCGTCTCGTCCTCCGCCACAAGGTGTATGCAGGCCGAGAAGCCGGCCGCGGCGGCCGAGGACGGCACGCCCCACTGCCGCAGCGCCTCCTCCAGGTCCGACCGCTCCTGCCCGGAGCCGGGAGGCACGCGGCCGGTCCACACGACAGAGTTGCCGACCCGGGAGCTGGGCCGGCCGGGCCTGCACTGCCCGGCGGACGCCAGCGCCTCGGCCGCAGCGAGCCCGGACGCCTGGGGCGCGGGGGCCGACGGCCCCGCACTCGAGGCCGCTGCCGCGGGGGCTGAGGCCACCACGCGCAGCCCGTCCCCCCGGGGCACCGCCGCCGCCGCGCCAGCCTCGCTGCCCAGCGCGACGTCCATAGCGTCGTCGCCCAGGACGCGGCGGACACTCCCCTCGCTCTTGCTCAGCTCTGCGCCGAGCGACGTGGGCTTCTCGTCGACCGAGTAGCTCTGCCGGCCCCGTGGCTGCTGCGTCACCGACGGCGCCCCGCGCTCCGCCCACGCGCACACCCGGATGAGCATGCAGGCGATGCACCGGTAGGCGTCGATCAGCTCTGCCGTCACGGTCCTGTCGGGCTCTGCCCGCCCCCCGCCGGGGAGGGGGGCCGGGTTGAGGGCGAAAAAGGCCGAGATCGCGGCGCGGGCGAAGGCGAGGGCAGCGCCCTTGAGCTCCTCCAGCCCCGAGGAGAAGGAGGCCGCCTCCCGGCACTGGTCCTCGATGTTGTGGGCCTCGTCCAGGACCACGACGGCGTTCTGCAGCTGCAGGTTCATCGCCGAGCGGATTGACGGCGTGAGCAGGTACGTGTACGGGCAGAGCACCAGGTCCGCCGACTCGGCCATGTCCCGCGCCGCGTAGAAGGGGCACCCGCCGGCGGGGCCCCCGGGCCGCGCGGAGAGCTTGCCGCTGATGGCCACCGCCTCCTCCACGTCCCACACGGGGGGCAGGTGGCCTGGGAAGGAGGCCCTGGAGGCGAAGTGGGGGCAGGCGCGCCTCCTCACCAGGTCCCGGCACTGCTCGTCGCGGTTGCCCCCGTCCGCCCCCACGGTGGCGTGCACGCAGTACTGCTTGCGGGAGCCAAGGGTGGTCATGCGAAGGGTGGTCCGCTCCAGCGACGACGCGCCCCCGCCGCGCGGGCCGGCGCCGTCCTCCTGCTCCCTTTGCGCGCGTGCCGCAGCCTGGGCGCCGGGCAGGAAGCCAAGGAGGCCCAGCTGCCCCGGTGCCGCGGCGGACGAGGAGGACGAGGAGGACGAGGACGAGGACGACGCGGCGCCGGACTCCCGCGCCCACGGCGCCACACCGGACGCCCCTGCGTCCACCTCTGCGGCGGACAGCCCTTCGCTGCCGCCCCCCTCCACGGAGCAGGCCCAGGTTTGAAAGAACCGGCACCGGCGCAGCTCTTTGACGACCTGGCGAAGCTGCGAGTGCGTCCGCGACGCGAAGATCACGCGCGGCGTACGCTCCGCAGCTCCGCCTGGGTCGCTCGCGCCCGATACGGCCGAGGCGTGGGCCTCGCCGACGCTGGCCAGGGCGTCGGGATCACCGCACATCGCCGCGAGCTCGGCCTGGCTCTCAGCTTCAAGCTGTGCCGCCCGGCGCTTCTGGATGGCCTCGCGCTGCTCGCGCTGCCACGACAGCGTCGCGCAAAGCAGGGCCAGGGTCTTGCCGGTGCCGGTGGGGGATTCAAGCAGGGCGTTTGAGCCGCCAGCCAGCGCGCGGATGGCGGCCGCCATGACGCCGCGCTGTGCAGGGAACGGGGTGTGCGTCTCCGGGAAGAGCACCTGGTGCCCGCACATGCGGAGAACTTTGGCGCCAGGAGGCGGCGGGCCGGCTGCCATGCCCGATCAAAATGCCCGAGCGGTTTGGCACGACCGTGCCACGGCCCCGGTCCTTTGGCGACTGCCTGTCCGCGTGATACACCCAGAGCCCGCGGCTCGGCGCCCGTGCCGCGTGCTGGCGGCAAAGCAAGCCGAGGAAAGCCCGCCGCCGGCAGGGCAGCTGCGGTTGTATGTGCGCACTCGGCAGTCATGCGTGCGGCCGCCTTACCCCTTGCTGCCGCCGTCATGGCAGGCGCTGGGTGCCTTGCATCATCTGTGCCCCGCGGCTTCGTGGAGCCGTTTGAGGGCAGCCCGGCGAGGGCGCGGAACGGGACGTTGCGTACGGCCTCCGGGCTGAACCCGGACGCCTGCTCGGCGCTGTGCGCCGGGACAAGCGGGTGTATCGGGATGAACACTGGCCCCGGTGGGTCGTGCGAGCTCCTGCAGTACGCCGTCGAGTTTGGCATCGAGTCGCCGGCATGGCAACCGCCCGGCGCTCCGCCCCCCGGGACATCGGACGGCTGGCGGTACTTCCTGCGAGTGCGCCCCAGGAACGACACTCACGTGACCCCTGCTGTGTCTGATGCCGCGCTGCCGCTACGGCCCCCGGCGCCGGGATCTGTCTCGCTCCTCGGCTCCGGCCCGTACACCCGGGCGTTCTCCCGCAACCAGCAGCAGTACCTGAAGGCATGGTTCGGCATCGACGCCGCGGCGGGAGGGGACGCAGCGGATCCGACGGAGGGCATCGACAACCTGGCGTACTATTTCCGTCAGCGGGCCGGGAACGCGACGCCCGCGGGCCGGCCCGTCGGCTGGGACTGCGGCCTCAGAGGCAGCGCGGCGGGCGGGGTCCTCGGCGGCGCGGGCCACAGCCTCCGCTGGAGCGACGACGCATCGCTTCGCGCCGCCGTCAAGGGCCTCGTCGACGCCATCGCCGACTCGGCGGACGAGGCGACGGGCTACGCGGCGGCGTTTGCGCCCAACGAGACGGTGTGCCACGAGAACCCGGACTACGTGACGTCGTGGCTCGCGCACGGCCTCCTGGCGGCCGACGAGGCCGGCGTGCCCCGCGCCCTGCTCACGCTGCGGCGGCACCTCTCCTGGTTCGACAACTCCACCTGGCTCCCTATGTTTCTCCCCACGGACAGCGGGCCGGGGCGCGACCTGCTCCCGCCCAAGTTCTCTCCCACGTTTGGCGGCGTCGGTGCGCCGTGCGGGCACCTGGTGTACCTCGAGTACCAGGGCATGATCCACAGCACGCGCATGGCGCTCTCCTCCATGGGCACCCAGGCCGACGTGGACCTCGTGAGGGAGCTGTACGAGGAGCGGTGGTGGCTGCAGGAGCTTGCCGCCCGCAACCTGACAGCCGTGTGGCACCGCGTGCCGTTCGCGCACAACTACGAGGGCACGGCGATGAACGCCTTCCTGGACATGCACAGGCTCACGGGGGACGCGCTGTACCTGGACGCGGCCCTCCAGTGGTGGTCCATGATGCGGGAGGCGTGGATTGACCCCGCGTCCGGCGTCATCACCCTCAACGAAATGATCCTCTACCCGCCCCGCTCCTACCTGCTCACCTTCAACGGGTACGACTCCACGTACCCGTCGCACAACCCCTTCCCGCCCGAGGCCTCGGACCGCGGCGTGATGCGGGCGGCGGCGGCGCCCGGCGCCTCGGCCGGCGAGGTGGCGGGGGGGGTGCTCCTGCCGGAGCCGCACGCCGCGTCGGAGCCGCAGGCGACCGGTCCCATCGCCCCCGTGTGTAAGGGCCCCGAGGCCGAGCCGCACGCGCACACGGCCGCGCTCGCGGCGTACACGGGGGCGCCGATCGGAGAGCTGTGCGGCCACGTCTTCTGGGTGCTCCTCAACGCCCGCATGCGGCGGCTCTACCCGCAGAACGCCACGTTTGCGGACGAGATCGAGCGCACCATGGTCAACGTGGCCCTCGCCCAGAGCGTCGGGCTCGGCCCCGACGGCCGGACGAGGGGGATCCGACACTTCGCCAGCCTCCACCGCGCCAAGATGCCGCCCCGCCGCGTGCAGGACTGCTGCGAGGGGAGCGGGACGCGCCTCTTCGGGAACCTTCCCGAGTTCGTGTTCATGGTCAACGACGGCGGCGCGGGGCCCGGCGGGGCGTCGTGGCACCGCGGGCAGCAGCTCGGGAACACGACCGGCCTGGGGCGCGTCGTGGTGGACCAGCTCTTCGCCGCGACGGTGGAGGTCCCGGGCGCCGAGGGAGCGGGGTGGCGCCTCAACGTCACGGTGCTGGAGTCGGGGTTCCCGCTCAGCGGCCGCGTCACCATCGCGGTGCACGTCGTCGGGGCGGGGGCGCCGGCGGTGGGCCCGGGCGTGTCGGTCCGCGTGCCCGCGTGGGCCGGCGGCGCCGCGGCCCCCGCGGGGATCGTGCCGCCCAACAGCAGCGTGACCGTTCCGTTCGACATCGACGGGAGGACGGCCGCCGATGCCCGGCCGGGGACGTTCGCGGCGCTGTCGGCCCCCTGGTCCCGCGACCCGGCCCGCCCCACGCTCATCACCGCCGACATGCCCATGCTCCTGACGGCGCAGCCGTACGAGGGGACCACGGCCATCGAGGGCCACCGCCGCGTCGCGGTGCGCGTGGGCCCCGTGGTGCTGGCCGCGACGGGGGCCTGGAGCAACGCCACCGGCTCTGTGCTCATCACCGGCGTCACCGACCCAGCCGGGTCCGACCCGTCCTCGTGGCTGGAGCCCCTCGGCGGGATGCGGTACGGCGTGCGGCAGGACCCCGCTGTGACCTTCGTGCCATACTTCTCGCTCGAGGACGACGTCCTCATGGACGTCTACCCGGCCTTCCGAGCGGCGTGAGGACCCCGGCCTCCCGTGAGCGGCGTGCAGAGGACTGTGGCGCGCGCGTGAGCGTGCCACAGTGCGGCTGTCTCGGTGCACGAGGCGAGAGTCTGCCGATCTTGGCACCACTTTGGCGCGTCATCACCCCTCAGCCAGTCACACAGATTAGGTGTAGCTAGCCCCGCGACCCGCGATAATCTTCCGTGCCTAACGGCCAATGTAGTCCGCGGCGTCCGCGGGGCTCAGGTCGGGCTTGCCGGGGACGATGACGACATTGTCGATGAGCCGGGTGCGCCCGATGGGCGCCGCAACCGACACCAGAAGGGCGCCGTCGTGGGCGATGCTGCCGCCCGCGTCCTCCACCGCCCGTCCCGTCTGCGCGCACGCGATGCTGACGTACTCGAAGCTGCCGAACTGGCCGCCTCCCTCGGCCGCCAGCACGCTGGCCGCCCCCGCCCTCAGGCTGTCCGCGTCCCAGCCCGGCCCGGCCTCCACGCCCTTGCGGATCGACTGCAAGGCCTGGTACAGCGCCGGGGCGGCCGCGCGCTCCTGCTCCGACAGGTAGATGTTGCGAGAGCTCATGGCCAGGCCGTCGTCGTCCCTCATCGTCGGCACGATGCGCACGTCCACGCCCAGGTTCAGGTCCCGGGCCAGCTGCCGCACCACGATGCACTGGTACCCGTCCTTCTGCCCGAACGCCGAGTGGGTCGGCCTTGCAGTGGCAAACAGCTTCGTCACGACGGTGGCCACCCCGCGGAAAAAGCCGAGACGGGCCGCGCCCTCCCCGCTTGCCTCCCCCTCCAGCGGCGTCACGTAGGTGCGGTACGGCGGCGCCGTGGGGTACATGTCGGCTCCCGACGGCGTGTACACCGCTGCGACCTTGGTCGGCAGCGTCCTGCGACAGCGAGTGTGCCGGAAAAACAACGCCGCCGGGGTCGGGGCCGACTCTGGCGGCTCACCCCGTCCGCGCAACACCGCCCTCTCCTAGATACACACGGAGCAGCTCTGGCGGCCGGGACGCTTCGAGGCGGCGGAAGCGCGCGCCGCGCGCGTCTCACGCGAGCTTGGCCAGATCGTCTTCGAGCGTGCGCGGGTACTTGTCAAAGTCCTCGTGGGGCGCGAACTGGGCCGGGTTGACGAAGATGGACGAGACCGCCTCGTCCACGACGCCATCGAGCTGCGGGGGGCTGACGAGAGGCGCGTCGTCGTGACGCTGGCCCGCAATTTCCAGCTGCCCGGCGGGGCGCTCTCGCGCGTCGCCACTCACCGCTGTAAACAAGGACAGGTGCCCCTCGTGGAGCGCTCCCATCGTGGGCACGAAGCCGACCCGCGCGAGGCGGCCGCGCTCTTGCACCGATCGCACGTCCAGCGCGTCCCTCCAGGCGCGGACCGCGGCAAAATCGCTGAGGATGGTGGGCGTCCGCGACGGGCTGGCATCCAGGATGCGGCCGCGGGCGGCGCGACGCATCGCGGAGAGTGTGCGCCGCAAGTGCGGGGGCGGCGGACAGAGTTGTCCCGTCGCGCCGCTATCGGCGCCCTCCCGAGCAGCGCAGCTCGCGTGTTTCGGCGAGCTAGGGCCAGGCTCGCCGCGCCGGGCGTGTGGTGGAGTGTTGGGGACGGTGGAGGCCGGGGGCGATGGGTCGGGGCGCGGGCATGTCAATAAGCCGCACGCACCGTTCCGGCGCTCCCTGACAAGTGAGACTGTCCGCAAAGCGAGGCGCCGTTCGTGGCGGCTGCCGGTCCTGGGGAGCGGGAGGGGCCGGTCGCGGTCACATGACGGCGCAGGTCTTGCTGGCTTTGCCGGCCTTGGCCTCTGCCGCGGCCTTGGCCTCCTCGGCCGCTGCCCTGCCCGTCTCGGCGGCCGCCTTGGCCTCGTTCGCGGCCGCGAGCTCCCGCCTCAGCTTCGCCAGCTCCTCCTCGGCCTTGGCCGATGCACCCGCTCCGGCCGACGCCCCCGCCGCCCCCGCGGCCGCGGCCTTGGCCTCGGCCTTGGCCTCGGCCTCGGCCAGGCTCTTCGCCACGGCCTCCTTCTCCTCCCTGGCGTGCTCCAGTTCCTGCTTCACCCTGTCCAGCTCTGCCTGGTGCTCCGCCTTCTGCGCGGCCCGGAGCTCGTCCATGGCCTTGGCCGCGTCGGCGCCCCCCGCCGAGGCCTCCAGGGCCTTGAGCCGGGCCTCCAGCGCCTCCCGCTTGGCCTCCTCCTCCTTGAGCCGCGCCGTGGCGGACTCGGCCTCCCGCTCCCGCGCCTCTGCCTGCTCCCGGAGCTCTGCCATGGCCTCGCTGGTCGCGGCCCCCGCGGCGGACGCGGCCATCGCGCCAATCCCGTCGTCCATGGACGCGCGGGCGAAGCGCTTCGCCGGCCCGGTGGCGAGCTTCGCGGTGCCGTCGTCCTGCCGGCCCCAGACCTCGAAGGCGAGCTCGTTCTCGCCGAGGTACTTGAGGAGCTCATCGGTGATGACGTTGGTGAACGTGGTCCGGTAGTCGAAGCGCGGGTTCATGCTCTTGCCGTCGATGGCCGGGGTGCGGCGCTCGCGCTCGTCGAGGAAGAAGCGGAAGCGGACGTGGGCGCCGACGGAGCGGTCCACGGGGAGGCCGCGGGCGCTCTCGACCACGAGGGTGATGTTGAGCTTGCGGCCGATGAGCTTGGAGAGGCTGTCGGGGACGTCGTCGCCGAGGTCCTCGAGCGACATGAGGTCGTCGTCCGCCTCCTCGTCCGTCTCCGGCATCTTCTCGCCGAAGTGGGGGACCACTCGGACGCTGAGCTCGCCCATCTCGGAGCCCTTGTAGTCCAGGATGGGCGGCGTGTCGGCGATGGGCATCACGTGGAGGAGGGTGTCCAGGAACACCGTCGCCTTGCCGAGGGCCATGTCCTCGGGCTCCACGTGGAACGGGTCCGTCGACGGGTCCTCGTAGCCCGGCACAGGGAGGGTGCGCCCGGCCGAGACGAAGGCCTGGTAGTACTCGCGCATGGCGTAGAGCCGGTCCATGAAGTCGTCGTAGTGCCAGAGGCCCTCGAGGCCGGGGCCCTCCTTGGGGGCGACGCGAACGTAGACCTCGGTGTCCAGGGGCTCCGGGGCCACCTCGCCGTCCTCGTCCGCCTCGGCGGTCCACAGGCCCTTGCGCTGGTTGGTCATGAGGCGGAGCTCGAGGAGGGCGTTCTTGGAGAGCTCGTCGGCGATGGCGTTGGCCTCGTTGACCATGGGGATGGTCTTGAGCAGCTTCTCGTCGAGGAGGGAGCGCTCGCGCATCTCCTTCTGCTTCTTCGCCGCCACGCGCTCCGTCTCGGCGATCTGCTCCTGCAGCTTGCGCTCCAGCTCCTCCTGCCGCTTCTTGGCCTCGGCCATCATCGTCTGCTGCCGCTCCCGGGCCTCGCGGTCCCCCGCCTCGCTCTGCGCCTGCAGCTGCTTCATCTTCTCCTCCGCCTCCGCCTGCATCCTCGTCCGCTCCGCCTCCATCTCCGCCTGCAGGGCCGCGACCCGCGCTTCCGCCTTGGCCTTCTCCGCCTCGGCCTCGACCCGTCGCTTCTCCTCCTCCGCCGCCATGGCCGCGGCCTGGGCCTTGTTGACTTCGAGCATGACGAACTCGAACGTCACGTCCTCGGGCACGTCGTCGTCCTTCGGGGGCGACTCCTCCGTCGGGTTCACGAACAGGAAGGCGTGGTTGTTCCCGAACAGCAGGCGCGCGCCGTGGTGCAGGGGCGACGGCCCCGACACGGCCACGCCGTTGAGCACGGTCTTGGCGCCCTCGGTGCGGAGCTCCAGCTTGAAGCCGCCCGCGGAGTCGCCGACGACCGCCGCGTGCTCTGCCTGGATGCTGAGGCCGCCGAGGACGACGTCCTGCTTGTCGGCGGCGTCCGAGCGCCCGATGGTGGTGGCCCCCGCTGGGTCGAAGAAGTGGTAGATCTGCTTGGTCATCTGCGGGTCCTCGTGCAGGTTCACGATGTGGGCGTCCGTCTTGGCGCGGTCCCGGGCGGCGTTGAGCGCCTCGCCGGTGAGCACGCCCTGGGACTTGAGCTCCTCCATGCGGGCCGCGGCGGCGTCGCGGCCCTGCGCGAGGTCCGACTGCTTGGACGACTCCAGCTCCGCTCGCATCTTGGCCTCCAGCTCCGCCCGCATGCGCGCCAGCTCCGTCTCGCGCTCCTCCTCCATCTTGCGCTTGAGCTCCTCGATGTTGCCGCCCCCCGCGGCGGCACCCTCCGCCCCCGGGACGACGCCCTTGCCCACGAGCATCTTCCGCAGGTTGTCGATCTCCTCCTTGAGGCCGCGGATCAGCTTCTCGTTCGGGTCCTCGTTCACCACGGCCTTGTTCTTGATCTGCTTCGCGCGGTCGGCGTAGCGGAGCGTGCCCAGGGTCTCATCGTGGTTGACGTCCGCGGGGCTGACGGCGGCGATCATGATGGTGCGGGCGTTGCCTCCCAGGGAGTTCTGGAGCAGCATGGTGAGGGCGGAGTCGCGGTAGGGGACCTTCTTCTTGCGCTTGGACGGGTCGCTGTTGGCCGCGAGGGCGGAGATGACGTTCCCCAGGGCCGTGAGGGAGAGGTTGATGGCCGAGCCCTCCTTGAGGCGGGCGCCCGTGGCGCCGGTGGAGTTGGCGCGCTCCGACCCGGCGAGGTCGATGAGGTTGATGGACGACGTCTTGTCCGTGGCCTTGCCGGCGGAGGCGTCGACCAGGGTCTGCGTGAGGGTTAGCTGGAAGATGGTGTGGGCGCGGGACGACGTGGCGTTCATGTTGGTCGCCGCCACGGTCCGGGACTTGGTGGCCGCCTCCATGAGCGCCTCGATGGTGGGGTAGTCCCCCACGGTGTGCTTGGTCAGGCCCTGCACGAAGAAGCCGATCTTGGGGTCGAGGCGGATCTTGAGGTCGCCCGCCTTGGGGTTGTTCAGGTCGCGCACGCGCTCCATGTAGATTTCCAGCGTGCTCATCTCCACCTTGAACGACAGGTTCGGGTCCGTGTTGTCGTTGATCCTGTCGAAGATCTTCTCTGAGGCCACCACCACGATGCCCTTGTCCTCGCCGTAGCCGACCATCGAGTAGCTCTTGCCCGATCCAGTCTGGCCGTACGCAAATAGCGACGTGTTGTAGCCTGCGAGGTCCGGTGCGGAAGCGTGGGGTTCGGTGGGCGCGGCCGACGGCGCCGGCTGACAAATCGGGCTGCGCAGCCTGCGGGCTCACCGGCGTACGCATTGTCCAGCACGCCTTGGCCGATGTCGGCGTACACAACGTCCTGGCTGGCGTAGTCCTCGTGGTCGCGCGCCACGAAGGAGTTATACGAATAGTCAAAGACGAACGGACGCTCCTTGCCTGCGGTGGCACGGGGCTCAGGGTCCGGCGGCGGGCTTGGCGAGGCGAGGTGCTCGGGCACGCATGCCCCGCTCTTCCATGGCAGCCGCGCGGGAAGCCCGCGGGCGGCTGCCCAGCCAAGCGTGGCGACCGGCGAGAACACCGAAGCAGGCCGCAGACTAGTCGGACCCTCCGCGCCATGACATCCGCACGCGCCCGGCGGACCAGCTCGCCAACGTGCGCTGTGACAGGAGACTGGCGGCCCAGGGTCCGCGGCTCGTCCTCACCGGATGCTGGATCCGTCAGGAACGTGGACGACCCGTCCATGCGCACGATGCACTTGGCCTTCATCGAGATCTCGCGGCTGTTGAACGGCCGCACGCGGACCGCCACCTTGACATTGTCCGACATGGCTGCCCTGCCGGCCTTGGCGCAAGACCTGGATGGTGTGACGCCGCCCTCCCGGCGAGCTCTCGGCGGGCGGAGGCTGGGCCGCCGCCGACGCCGCCGCAACCGACGAACAGAGCCGACCTGCGACGGCAGAAACCCCCTCGTCAGTCGGCGGCAATGACTCCCCCGATGCCGGCGGGTCATCAGCCCGACGAGACGTTCTTGCTGTGGCGGCGGGGCGCGATGGCAGACACCGTTTGCGCCCAGCTGGGCAAAGGCCAAGGACGCGACGCTGCTGTCGCGCATGCCTTCTCGGGCGCCGGCACCGAGACGCGGTGGAGCCGCCTGCATGCAAACCACGAGCTGCCATGTTCGAGGCTGCCGCGCTGGCTGGGAGCCCGCAGTTTCACAACAAGGGCTCTGTTAGATATTTTGGACGGGCAGAGCGGTGTTCGACATGGGCTGTGCGGCGGATGAGGCCCACTGCCTGCCCGACCCCGGGCCGCATGGCAACACCCCCGGCCAACACGCTTTCCGCAAAGGCGCCGCGTGAGACCGGCTGGGCGCGCGCGCGACCCCTGCGCGTGCGGCGCCTGCTCCACAGCTGACCTTGCTTGCCGGTCCGGCGCTCCGCAGTCAGGGGAGTCTTCCCCCTGGATCACAAGGGCGTTTGCAAGGGTTTCATGGCGGTGAGAGGCGGCGGGGGCGGGCCCGGCTCCGGCGTCGCCGCGCTGCTCGCCGGCCGGAACGACCGCCTGTTCGACTGCCAGATGCCGGCGCTCCGTCCCCCGCAGACGTACCTGTCCTGCATGCAGCAGCACAGTGCCACGCACCACAGGTGCAGCGAGGCATCGAAGGAGTACCTCGAGTGCCGGATGGAGCGCGGGCTGATGAAGCGCGAGGACCTTGACAGCCTCGGGTTTGCGGCGGACCGCCGCGTGAAGGAGTCTGTGCACGAAAAATCGGCGGATGGTGACGTCCGTGAGTCGCGCCGCGCCGCGGTATTCCCCCGGGAGGCGATCGCCGGCCCGCTGACGCGATCGATACCGCGCCGTGCTTGTATCGCTCCCATGGTCCGCGCAGCTCGCGAGCGCATCGCCGGGTTGCAAGCCGGGGACAGGATTCGGAAGCGCAAGACGATCTTTGGGTGGTGACCGTGCGTGTCGGGGCGGCGCCGGCGGTCCGTTCAGTGAATTACAAACACGACAGCGAGAGCGACAACACTCAGGGCACAGCATCAGCAGCCCTCCACCCGCTCGCTAGAGTTTCGATGTGCGCTCAGCGCGATCCCCAGCCACATCGGCTGCCAGCACGCCGAGCGGTGTCCTCGCCGAGGCCGCTGACGCTGAAGCTGCCGCTGCCGCTGCTGGTGGTGCCGGTGTGTCCGGCGCTCGAGTCAGGGCGCTCTGCGTATGGCATTGCGGAAAGCGGCTGCATGATTTGGCCGCGCTCGCTCGCGTTCCTGCCCATCGCGGCCCCGTCGGCTCGCTCACCATCGTTGCAAGCTCGGACCGGAACGCGTCCTGAAAGGCGCCGAAGAGCCACTCGCTGAACGCGCGGAGCGTGGGCTCCAGGAATGACATGCTGCCGCCCGCCACCCCTGCCTGGCGGCGGCTCCTCCGCGGCGCAGGCGCGGTGTCGGAGTGCCGGTGGCCGCGGTGTCCGAGCCGCCCCTCCGCCTCTGCCAACCCCGTGCGCGCGCACACTCCGGCCCGGCAGCGCAGGTGGTGTCATCTCGATCTTGGGCCATGGCCTGTACGCGCTACGTGTGCGCAGTCGCGGCAGCGGCGGTCGTCTTGTGGCTCGCGTTCCTCGAGGCGCAGCCCGCGCCGGCAATCCCATCGTCCTACTGGGTGCCCCGCAACAGGCTCCAGTGGCGGGCGTGGAGCACCCGGTGGCAGCAACACGCCCAGTGCAAGGGTGTGGACCTGGACAGCCGGCTTGAGGCTGCGGAGACCCCGGTCTGCGGCGCCGCCGACCCCGACTGCGTGGCCCAGCGCAAGCAGATCGCCCACAGCCTGGCCAGGATGCCCGACGACTCGGTGTCTGGCGGCGGGCCGGACGCATGGGACTACGGCATGCAGCCCGGATTTCTTCGCTCGGTGGGCGCCCGGTGGGCCGACTCGCTCAAGCCCGCACGAGAGGGCGATAACGCCTCAACCAGCGCCATGGGTAAGGCCTGGGCCGCCGCGGGGGAGAGCGTGTTCTTCTGCGCCGCCGGGCTCCGGACCTTTGCCTGGCGGCGCCGCGGCGTGCGCGTGCCGCTCGCAAGCGTCGCCTCCCTTCTCGCAGGGGCGACCGAGGCCGGCGCGGGCCCCATGGTCGTGGAACCCGGGGCGGCGGAGGCCCTTGCCGAGGCGTCCGCCCTGCTTCAGTGGGACGCGGGGCGCCGTCCCTCGCCGCTCCTCGTCTTCCTCCACGGCTGGCCGTCGGGGCCCGGGGAGTACGCTCCCGTGATGGGGTCGCTCGGGAGGCTTCACACGGACGACGCGTCGGTGCCCAGCGTCGTGTTTGACGTCCTGGTGCCCGCGCTGCCCGGCTTCGGGTGGTCAGCCCCGGCAGTCGCGGCGGGCGGGGGCAGACTCCCGCCGGACGCGCCGGGGGAGGCGTGGGAGCTGCGCAGGCGCGGGCCCGACGGCGTGGACATGGCCACGTGGCTGGCGGCGGTGCCCAGGGCGCTAGGTTACGTCCCGTGGGAGGCGGTGGACATCGGCGCCGCCTCCACCCCCGGCTACCTCCCCAGCGGGGGCGACTACGGCGGCCTAATCGCCGGCGTCCTGGCCCAGGCGGAGGTCCCGGGCGCCATGCTCGGGGCCCACCTCGCCATGTGGCCGGTGCAGGCCAGAAGGCCGTCGACGCTGCTTCGCACGGCGGCTGCGGCGCTGCTCCCGCCCCCCCTCGCCGCCGTGGCCCGCGCGCTGGGCCTCGCCCTGGACAAGGGCGACACGGACCGCCTGGGGCGCGGCTCGCTGCTGTCCGTTGCGCGCGGCATCGCCCTCCACTCGGGCTACCTACACCAGCAGGCAACCTTCCCCGACACCCTCGCCGCAGTGCTGCACGGCAACGCCGTGAGCACGGCCGCCTGGGTCCTGGACAAGCTCGTGGCGTGGCAGGGCCGCTGCTACGACGCCCGGCCGGGGGCCGAGTTCGACGGCCCGCTGCAGTGCTTCGACGCGCGGTACCCTCTCCTCCCGGCGCTCATGATGGTGCAGGACCACGTGCGCTCCGTGCAGGCCCCGCTGCGGCTCTACCGCGACGCGATCCGGTCGCCCCGGTCCGTGCGCAGCCTGGTGTCGCGCGTCGACACCCCCGTGGCGCTGATGAGCATGGAGCAGGAGACCCTGTTCCGCGTGCCGTTCGCGTGGGCGGGCGACAAGTTTTCGGCCGTCGAGCAGCGGTCTTCGCTCCCCGGCACGGGCCACTTCGCCGGGCTGGAGGAGCCGGACGCGGTGCTGGCCGACGCGCTCCGTTTCCTGGTTGCCAGGCTCGCAAATGAGCGGGCGCCCGAGCCGGACGCCGACGAGCTGTGAGGCGGGGTGCCCAAGTTGCGTGCAAGCGGGCCCAGGCCTGTCACGAGTGGTCTCTCACAGGGCGAGAAGCACGCGCGACACAAGCACGGCAGCCGCTGCAACGCACGCGGGCCGGCCGTCAGCCCTTGATCGCGCTCGACGAGTTCTGCGACGCGCGGTACGCCTCCAGCACCAGCCCGATGAGGTCGTCCCCGGACGCGTCCGCGAGCAGCCGCAGCGGCGCCGGCCGGAACCCCGCCACCGTCGCGGCCACGAGCTCCCCGAGCTCCGAGTCGGGCCGCTGCGGCAGCAGCGCGAGGCGCACGTCTCGCGCTGACTCCATCCTGGGGGCTCGCTGCATGAACCTCGACGTGGCGGCGCCGCCTCGGTCCTCCTCGTCGCCCGCGCCGGCCCCCGCCTGCCCCGCCGCCGTCGCCGCCGCACTTCCCGGCGCGATCATGCCCCGGGCGCCCCCGTTCGCCGCCGACGGCCTGCGCTGCATCAGCGAGGAGCGCCTTCGGCCCTTTGCCGTCGCCATGCGCACCGCCGCGTCGCGCAGCCGCATCGCCGCCAGGGCAGCCCGCCGAGCGGGCGCCGAGCCCTTGCCGCGCACAAGCCTCCCGGCCTGCTCCGCGGTCGTGCTCGGCGGCGGCAGCGCGTCCAGGAGCTCCACGCTCCGCGCCCGGGACACGCCCCCGCCCGGGCCGCCGCCCCTCCCCGGTCCGCGCTTCGTCACGGCGCGCGCCGCGGGCGCGAGCCTGAGCCCGGCGTCCCCGTGCTCCGCCATCACCGCCTGGAGCCTCGCCACGCCCACCATGGTGGCGTGCGCCCTCACGCGGCCCTGGAGGTACCGCTGCACCACACGCATGCGCGTTGCCGCGTCCACGTTGCCCTCGATGGCCTGTGCCAGGGCCCGCTCCGAGACGTCGGACGCCACCATCGGTGCCGCGCCCCGCGGCACGCTCGAGGCCACGGACACGGCGAAGGACGCTGCTCGGAACGGCTGCATCCGGCGGGCAGACGGCGCGGCGCCGCCCGACTCCGCCGCGCGGCGCACCCGGGGCGACGCCTCGACTCCCGATCGCCTGGGCGGCGCCTGCGGCGTCAGGCACGGCGTGTCAGGGGGAGCCGCCACCCCCCCTCGGAGCACATCGGAGACCACGGCCGTCTTGGAGCGCACGCCCCGGGGCCGGCGCGGCGGCGTCGGGAGCACAGAGCGACGTGGCGTCGACGGCACCAGCAGCGGCGCCGCGACGACGCCCCGTCGCTCCAGCAGCGACGGCCGGCGCGGCCCCGAGGGCAGCGGCCCTGCCACTCCCCCCGTCGTCACGTCCACGTCGCTGTCCGAGCCGTCCGTGTCCGGGGAAATCACCTCGGCCTGCGAGCCCCGCCCGGCCTGCGAGCCCCGCCCGGCCTGCGAGCCGCCGCGACTCGAGTCGCTGGCGCTGTAGGCCGACTCGTCGCCATCGCGCGGGGCGACGCTGCCGCGCTCCTCGTCGCTCCCGGCCGCGCCGCTCCGGCGCCCGGCCCGGTCCGCGTCTACCGCCGGGCCGAACGCGGCCCTGAGCGCCTCCGTGATGCCGTCTGCCGACACCGTCAGCGCGTCGTCCGCGGCGCTCGCGAGGTCCCGCTCCTCCCCCGCCCGCTGCCGCTGCCGGCGCAGCGCGTGCCGGAGCCGCTGCTCCATCACGCGCCACCACGTCGACAGCAGCACGCACCGGGCCGCGTTGCACGCCTGGTGCCGCCGCGCCACCTGCTGCACCAGCCTCACGCGGTCCATAAACCGCCGCGTGTACATGCGGATGCGCTCCGGCCGCACCGACCCGCAGAAATCGCCCATGAAGCCCTGGAGCCGGTCAGCGGCGCGGTTTCGCACCGCGATGCGGCGGGAAAGCCGCCAGCGCCAGACGTACTTGGCCATGATCGCGCGGAGGCGCCGGAAGCGCAGCACCCAGTCCCGCTGGCGCACCCCGCGCCACACGCGCTGCAGGAAGACGGCCGCGCGCTCGTTCAGGGCGCGCATCCGTGCGATGGACGCGTTCATGCTGATCGCGCGGGCCGACTGGCCCAGCCGCACCAGCACCAGCCACCACACCTGCCGCTGCCGCCGGTCTGTTGCCTGTCGCCGCAGCGTCAGCCGCTGCGCCCGAACTTCGGCCGCCTCCCGCTCCCGCTCCCGCAGCGACCTCATTCGGGCCCTGACATGGGCCTGCCGCCGCCGCCCGGCCTCGGCCCGCTCCCGGATCCGCCGCTCCCGCGCCCTGGGCGTGGTCTCCGAGAGCTCCACGGCAAGATCCGCGCGCGCGGGGCGCCTGGGCGCCGACCCCCACCCCTCGTCGCCCGAAGACGCGGACCGCCCCTCGCTCCCCGATGACCGCTGGGACCACGAGGGCTTGCGGAGCTCCGCCTGGCGTCGCAGCCGCGCCCGGAGGGCGTCGAGCACCTCGGGTCGCTCGCGCACCAGCCGCTGCCGCCACTCGACCCACGCCGCCGCGCTGCCGCGCTTGTGCGCGGGCCCCAGGCACAGCAGCCGCTCCCCCGCCTCCTGGGCGGAGCGGAGGTGGCGCGGCGAGACCGTGGGCGACGGGGTCGCCGCCGCGTCGTCGCTCGCGGACCGTCCGCGGCGGGACGACGCCGAGCCCGTCGTCCGGATCGGCGACGGCAGCGGCGGCGACATCCCGCCCTGCGAGGCCGCCGCCCTCGTCGCGTCCAGGAAGCTTCCCCCGTCCGCGAAGCGCACCGACCGCTGCGGCGCAAAGGCTGCTGGGACGGCGGGAGGCGGGCCGGCAGCGGCGCGGCGGCCGCCCTCGGTCCTGTGCCGAGGCCGTCCCGTGACCCGTAGGACACCGCTTGGCGCCGGCGACGGCTTGCCGCCCGAGCCCTGCCCCCCGGGGCCGCCCCACTCGCCGTCGCTCTCCTCGTCCTCGTACGAGAAGACGGAGGAGCTGGCCTCCGACCCCGAGTCGCCGGGACCGTCCCCCCACGCGCCTGCCATCAGCCGCGGGGGCGCCGCCGGGGCCCGCTTCCTGCCCGGCGGTGTCTGTTTCGCCCCGACAGGCCGCTGGGGCGGAGGCGCGGGCATCCCCGCGCGGCCGCTCCCGGCCGCCTTGGCGGCTCCCAGGGCTCTCGACACCGCCAGCGCGCCGCGGAGCTTCGAACCCCAGCTCCGCTTTCCCGAGAGGAGGCGGAACGACGCCGCGCGGATCTCCGCACGCCCCTGCCGCCGCACCTCCAGCGACGGCCCGCCGGCTTTCGCCCATATCGCGTCCGTCTCCCAGTCGGCAAAGCCCAGCCGCGCGAGCGCCGTCGCGGCCCTCGCCCGCTGGCCCGACGCCCCCACCTGCACCGTGGGCCGCATCAGCGCGACCGCGTACTCGGCCCCCCGCCGCCGGCGCGACGCCGCCTCGGCCCGGGCCTGCTCCGCCGCGGCGCGCCGCGCCGCGATGGCCGCGCTCCTCGCCTCCGCCTCCGTGTCATGGTGCACCCTCGTCGTGAGGGGCAGCGGCTGGAGCCGGCGCAGCGTGCGGGCGAGCAGCAGGGCCGTCTGCTGCTCCTCCCGCTCCTTGCCGTCGCCGAGAGACTCCTGCGCCGCGCGCAACAGTGCCTGGCCGCGGATGCTCTGCTTCGCCTGCAGCTCCCTGCTGCCGGCAGCCCGGCCCTCCGCCGCGGCCAGCGCGGCCTCCGCCTCCTCGCGGCCGGCGCCTGCCTCGGCCTCCTCTGCTGCGGCCCTTCCCCGCTCTGCCGCAGCCCTGCCGCTCCGAGCGAGCATCGGCTTGTACTGCAGCCTCGGCTGCGGCCGCTCCGCCAGCCGAGCCGACAGCGCCACCGTGGCATCGAGGTCCACCTTGCTCTCGCGAAGCACCCTGCTGCCCGGCAGGTCGCCGCCCCGCCGGAGCCGGGCCAGCACCGAGAGACGCCGCGCCGTCGTCGGCGTGTCGGTGACACGTGGCCGCTTTCGCTTCCCAGCGGCCGCGCCCCCGGCCTGCGGCCTGCGGCCGTCCCGCTGGCCGCGCGGCGATCGGCCTTCGCGAGCGGCAGCATCCGCGTCAATGCGCGACACCCCGGACGCGCGGCGCGTCGCGCGGTTGACGTCATCGCCGCCGTCGGCGCCGCGAGGGATGCAGGCAGCGGGGCTGCCGCCGTTGCTGTCGGACGTCGCGCCCCCGCTGGTGCCGCCCGGCGTCCGCCCCGGCCGGTCCGGAGCGTCGTCCGGCGCGTGAGCGAGGGGCGGTGGGCGCATACGCTCGAGCCTGCGGCCAGCAGAGACGGGCGACGGGGAGCGTCCCTCCGGGACCCGCCCGCGTTCGGGCCTCGTGCCGACCCCCGCCACGGGGCTCGCGTCCGGCGCGTCCCTCTCGCTGTCGGTCCGGCGGGCGCGCCGGGGCTTGGCCCTCGGAAGGCCGGACTCCGACACGCAGCCTCGCTCCAGCCGGGCGTGCGGCGGCGGGGGCGGCCAAGCGGCGCCGGCGGACGCCGCCAGCGCCCGGAGGCGCGAGTGTGCGGACATGGCCCGGTGAAGGGGGGCACGGGGCGGAGCCACGACCTCTGAGTCGCTCATCGCCCTCCGACGGCGCCTGAGCGGTTGCCCGCCCGCCCCCCGGCCGCCGGACGGCGGCGCCTTGGTGCCCAGAAGCACCGCCGCGGCACCGCGGGCGGAGGGCTGTGCGGCAGGCCCGACGCGGGACAGGTCGAGAGCCGGCACGGGGCGCGCTGTGTCCGCCGGCCGTGGCCCCGGCGCCTCGCGGCCGCTGGCATCGTCTCCGCCGCCGCCACCGCCCGCTGGGACGAGAAGCCTCGCCCCACGCCGGGAGACCGGGACGGCGCTCCGCGGCGGCCGCCGGAGCGGAGTTGAGGATCCCGCCGGCGCGGCGGCGAGCGGGCCTCGGTTCGGCTGCAGGCTCATCGCAGCCGCCGCGCCCGGAGCCTGCTGCCGGCGCCGCCGGGACGACGATGCCAGCGTGGGTCGCATCAGCCTGGCGCGGGCGGAGTGGAGCCGCGGCGTCATCGCCGTCGACGGCCGCGCCGGCGCCCGGGCCGTCAGCGGCGCCGCGCCCTCCGCCGCCGCGCTCCCCGCCCACGCCCTCAGCTCCTGCAGGTCGGCGGCCCCGGCGCCCGCCGTCCCGGGCCGGACGCGCTCCGCCCACGGTGACGCCTCGGGGTACGGGAGTGACGGTCCCCCGCCGGGGAGGATGGAGGGAAGTTGTCCGGTCAGGAGCCCGCCGCCCCCGTCCACCTCCGTGTGGTCCACGTCCGAGGCCACGCTCTCCACGCCCAGGGCCGAGCCCATGGACGCGCGGGCGCCTCCCGCCCGGCGCAGCGCCCCCGCGCGCGCGAAGCCTCGGGCCGCACCCACGGCGCTGGAGGCGACGGAGAGGGTGACGGAGCCGCGGCGGGGGCTGCGGCCGGCCCGCATCGGGGACGGCGCGGGCGCGCCGAGGGGCCCGGCCGTCGCCGCCGCTCCGAGAAGCGAGCGGGCGGCCGAGGACCGGGAGGTCGCCCCTCGGAGCCGCCCCACTGCCGTCGCGGCGAGGCCGAGGCCCACCACGCTCCCGCGGGCGGCGACGGATGACCCGGCGGCGGAGCGCGCGCCGGGCCCGAGGGCGGTCGAGGCGGCGGAGAGACGGCCGCGGGCCGTGAGGGCCGAGTCCTCGCTCCCCGCGTCCCCGTGTGCCGGCCCGGCCGCCGAGCCCGGGTACCCCGGCGCCGTGCCAGCCCCACCCTGCTGCCGTTGGGTGGTGGCGGCACCCGGCGCCGTGTCGGGACCGGCCTTCACCGCGACGGGACGCGGCGCGGGCAGCGTCGCCCCGAGAGTGAACGCCACCACCGCCGCGCCCACGAGGCCCCGTGAGACCTCCTCCTCCCCGTCGAGGTCCTCCTCGTCCGGCGAGGCGTCTGCTCCGCGGGCCCTTGCCCGGGCCGCCTTGGCACGCGCCGCCGCCCGCTCGACGTCGCGGGCGTCCAAAAACGTCACGAGCCAGCCTTCGTCCGTCAGCATCCACCTCGGCAGGCGCGAGAGCTCCGAGTGCGGCACGGCCTGAAGGCGCGTCCGCGTCT
>Ga0136560_1000331_pt1 | contig 23001 bp, 19 predicted proteins | sample AntRauMeHopE1497_FD_104925 | JGI IMG/M metagenome (GOLD analysis project Ga0136560, IMG submission 104925) | Saline lake microbial communities from Rauer Islands, Antarctica - Metagenome Hop E1 #497 | ecosystem: Environmental > Aquatic > Non-marine Saline and Alkaline > Saline | place... | reverse complement strand
GATCCCCGTATTCCCTGTATGGCTATTTTTAAACTCATAATCCTCCCCTAACTTTGCATTCCTCCCGCTCTTACATCGCTCGTCGGATGCAGGAGGAGGGGGATTTAATTTTAATCCTGAAACGAGTTCAGTATCGTTCAAAACCTTTAGTTTTGAACAAAAAAAAAGCCCCGTTTTTCACGGGACTTCAATTGTTTATATTTTTAAATATACACTACAACAGTCCCTCTTCTCTTTTAAAAAAGAAGTAAAAATAGAAACCGTTCCAGAAATATTGCTTTATCATTTTCCTTTTAAAACTTTGGCTAAATTACTAATTAAAATTAAAAATCATTATTTCCTTTGCTTTTTTTTCAATATTTCGACAAATAGATAGTTTCATTAAGAATCATGCGTTTAAATCTATCTTAATTTACGAATGCGATGGTACTTATTAGGGCGATGTATTTTATGATAAGTAAGGAGGTTCTAATACAATAGAGCGTTGTATTCCCGTTCTAAATCAATTTAAGCGTTTTTGAGCTGATTTGAATATATAAATAACCAAATTTATGCTATAAGAACTATTTCGAACTAGAGCCAAAAAGAACTAAAGGCTAAAGATCAGCTTCCTCCAACAAACCTGCTATCACTTCATCCAAAATGTCCTGCACTTTGGGATCCGTACAATTTATCAATATGGAAAAAACCATGCGTTGTTCCGGATAAACAAAAAAGTTGGAATACGCTCCAACACTGTTGCCCACATGACCAAAGAAAGTCCTGCCTTTTTTATCTTTACCCACTTGAAAACCCAATCCGTAATAGGTAGATGTACCTCCTGCCGTTTGTGAACTTAAAAGCTCCTTGTAAGTATTGGGACTTAAAATTTTATGTTCCAGAATTGCTTGTCCCAACTTGGCAATATCAGCACTGGTGGAAAGGTAGCCACCACCAGCCAACTTAAATAAATTGTTGACCTCAACCGCTTTTCTATACCCTGTTGCAGTTTTGGTGTAGTATAAAGCATGCCCTTGCCGGCTTTGCTGCAAAGCGTTACCAATAGATTTTTCTTCGCCACTTTGCCCATCTGGAATGTGCTGTTCCGGCCCTGTCGCCACCATACCCAAAGGTTGCAGGATATGCTGCGCCACATAGGCGCCAAAAGATATTCCACTGGCTTCCTGCATGGCCAGGGAAAGCAATACAAAATCAAAACTAGTATAGAGATAATCCGTTCCCGGCTCAAAGACCAAGGGGTCATTCTTAAAAATGACAATACTTTCTTTTATGGAACAGGGCTGGTTCAAGGCAAATTCCTTACCCCTATATCCACGTATGCCCGCGGTATGACCGGCCAGCTGCCTAAGGCTAAAGTCATATTTTTTCTTTGGGAAATAGGGTACGTGCTTGTAGATGGAATCGTCCCAATGTACAATACCATCCTCCACCATTTTGCCCAAAGCCATGCCCGTAATACATTTGGAAACACTGGCAATGCGGAAACTGGTTGTTCTTGCGGCTACATTTATTTTCTGCTCCAGATCACTATGTCCATATCCTTTTTCAAAATACACCTTTCCGTTTTTAAGCACCGATATAGCTAATCCCGGTATCTTTTTTTCGGCCACCAAACTAGTAAAGAGTGCATCCGCAGCCACAAGCCCGTTTAGGATTGCATCATCTCCCAAAATATTCTTGGCGGCAAAATAATTTTGAAAGTAACGGAGTAATGACCTCATTCCCTGAATATAAGCCGCCCTGTAAATAACGTTTCAACTGCCAAACTATCCGGGCGATTAAAACTGACCACGTCCCCCGTTCCGCGAAGCACCCCGCTCAGCTGCTGTTGTGGCTTGATCAGCATATCATTAGAACCCCTATGGTTAAAAAATACATTTTGCGCCAAAAGGTTTTCAGCTTCAATACGGGAATCCCCAGCCGCAATGGTGAGATTCAAATTTTCCACTGTACCGCCCAATTTAAAATAAGCAATGCCATTTACGGTAATGTTTACCGTTGTGGCATTCACATTCAGATCAAACTCCCCATCGGTGGTTTCGGCTTCGGGCACCGTAAAACTTTCGGATAGCAAGACTAGTGATGGATAGGACAAAACACCATCGCTTTTTATCGCCAGTCCGGTACTGCTTCGTATTTCGGTAATGTTGGGCGAGGTAACAAATACTCTGGTTACCCCATATTCCCGAAATAGATTGCAACCGTTTTCATTACGCAACACAAGCCTGTCGCCCTCAACACGTGCAGAAACCTCTTCCAATAAATATTCCCCTGTTTCAACTTCCACCTTTTGCGCGGCACCCTCTTTTAAAACCAAGGCTACCTTCTCAAATACCGTAATCTTTTGAAAAGGCGGCAAAGCAATTTCCTGACGAATGATATCACCGCTATTTTGAAAACAATCCGGGGCGTTTTCGGAATTGCAGGAAACCAGCAAAAAGCAGCTAATGATAATGTATACCGTATACGCCATCATCCCAAAGCTAAATGCCTTTCTCTGTATTATTGGTCTAAGGTCTAACATCTTATATCCAAAGTCTTATTTCTAAAGTCTGATACCAATTCCAAATTCAATCGCTTCGGCCTTTGCACCGTGTGATTTTAGGGTGATGGCCGCAAAAACCCTATCATTAAAATAACGTTTCAATCCTATGCGGTTGTACATCCGTCCTTCAAAATCGAACGGATAATACACATAGTAGCCCAATTGTGCCACGGCGCTCATTTTATTGATGAACAGCTCGTGTCCCAAGAACATTCCCACCCGCCTATAATCATCGTCGGCAGCCACGTTGTTCTCGGGAAAAGCGATGGATTGATACCGGATCAATTCCTTTAGAAAATTAGAGAAAAATACATCGGCGCCAAATTGAACGGCACTTTTTCTACCCAATCTTTTATCCGCATAGCCCGATAAAACAACAAAACCATACTGTCCGGAACCAATAATGTCACTTTCATTAATACCACTCCGTAGCGCCAAGTTGTAACGTATCGGCTCGGTCACTTTTTCTTTAGGTGCGGCCGGAATATAATCCAACTCGGCTCCACCGTCCAGGTCATAGACCAATCCGGCATTGAACGCAAAGGTATTGGTAGAGGTATTGGGGGCGCGTACATTTGCATTGGAATAATGTATGACAGACACCCCGGCCTTAAACCCCAAACCTTTAAAAATATTCTCCCTATGGTAGTTAAGCATCAAGTAGGTAGAACTCATAAAATCCGACCCATAGGCATTGTTCCTGAAATTGGTGTTCTTATCGTAGGGATTGGTGGTATAGGCAAGGCCCTGCCCAATCCTAAACTGTATATTTCGCTTAAAAAAGTAAAAATTATAGTGGGCGTACAGGCCAAAATTATTCCCTAAGGTCTCATTGTTCATATTTTGATAGATGAACGAGGCACCATAATCCGGGTAGTTATACAAGGCCTCCCACTCCCGCGAACCATATGTTTTTCTATTATAACTTAAAATAAAACCGGCCGGGTGGTCTCCGATCAAATGGGAAATATCCGGATTATGGAGCAATACGGAACCATAGAACTGACTAAGGTCTAAAGTGTATTTTTTTATTTCCCCGTCTTCTTGCGAAACGCAAAAAACAACCGAGAATAAAGCACAAAAAAGAAAAACCTGCCTCATGGGGCGCAAAGGTAAGGAGTTCGTGAACAAGTTCAAGTTCAAGTTTCAAACTCAAATACAAATGTCAAATTTTAGTTGACCTTGAAATAATATTATGCCTTGCGCTATAAAAAAGAAGATAGGTAGCTGCAGCAAATCTCTTCATATTAAGTTTTTTTGATAATCAACCAAACTAAAAAGTGATGCTAAAAAACACCTTTTGCGATTGCTTTTATATTATCCGATTTTCCCATGGAATAATAGTGCAGCACCGGTATTCCCGCGGCCTTTAGCTCTTTACTCTGTTGTATGGCCCAATCAATGCCCACCTCCCTAACATCCTTGTTGCTCTTGCAAGCGTCCACGGCATCAATCAGATCTTGGGGCAGATCTATACGGAAAACTTGTGGTAGTAATTGTAAATGCCGTTTTACGGCAATGGGTTTTATCCCTGGGATTATCGGCACTTCAATGCCCATATCCCTGGCCGCATCCACAAACTCAAAATACTTTTTATTATCGAAAAACATTTGGGTCACTACGTAATCCGCACCCGCATCCACTTTTTCCTTCAGTCGCTTTAAGTCCGATTTTAGCGATGGCGCCTCCAAATGTTTTTCGGGATAACCCGCCACGCCTATGCAGAAATCCGCACAGTCATCCGTTTCAATAACCTCGTGTAGGTATTTGCCGCAGTTCAGGTTTTGAATCTGCTGCACCAAACCTGTGGCGTAATCATGACCTCCCTTTGTGGCTTCAAAATACTTTTCCTCGCGCATGGCATCGCCACGGAGTGCCATTACATTATCTATACCCAAATAGTGGCAATCTACCAACAGGTACTCGGTTTCTTCCTTGGTAAATCCGCCACAAAGCACGTGTGGCACTGTATCCACATCGTATTTGTGCTTTATCGAAGCACAAATCCCCACCGTACCCGGCCGCATACGCGTCAATTTTTTATCCAATAATCCGTTCTTGTCAATGTAGATATACTCTTCCCGTGATGTGGTTACATCAATAAACGGAGGTTTGAATTCCATCAACGGATCAATATTATTATACAATTCCCGAATATTACGGCCCTTTACCGGCGGTATAATTTCAAACGAAAACAAGGTCTTCCCTTTCGCTTCCTTAATGTGGTCTGTTACTTTCATAAATCCTCTCCCCCCGCCCTCTCCCAAGGAGAGGGAGCTTTCACTCGGGTTGTTTAATTAATACTTTAATAATTCATTCACTTTATTTGGGCGTTCCCACCGAAAAAGTGCGTGGGCTTTCTACCTAACGGCAGGCAGGTCCGCTATATTTTTTTGAGCGAAAAAGCTCAAAAAAGATGCCGCTAAAATCTGTCACACTGAGCGTAGCCGAAGGGGCTAACGCAGCAGAAAGAAATAACGAACTTTCGGATTATCTCAATCTTTTTAATTTGTAAATTACACCGCCACAGGCTAAACTCTCCATATCATTACAACTATCATTCTGCAAAAACTCCTCCCTTAATCCCTCCTTACTAGGAGGCAAACTCAGACGTTAATATCAATTCAACATCCTGCAAAAAATCTACACCTACCCTGCCACTGCATCACCTCGCCCACTGCTCTCGCAGCATCGCCTTATTAGGAGGGAAACTCAAACCTTAATATCACTTCAATATTCTGCAGAAAATCTACATCTCCCCTGCCAACAGCATCAACTCGCCCCCTGCTCTCGCAGCGTCACCTTACTAGGAGGGAAACTCAAGCTCTAAAGACTTCATTACAATCCGCCTTCTATCAGTCTATCCTTTTGGTTCTTACCAACTATATCAGTCCCCCTTTGGGGATTAGGGGGCTTTACTCAGCAATATTCGGCGCCAACCACTTGGTCGCTTTATCCAAGCCAATTCCCTTTCTAGTCGCAAAATCCGCTACCTGATCTTGTTTGATCTTCCCCAGACCAAAATATCTGGCCTCGGGATTTCCAAAATAATAGCCCGAAACCGATGCCGCTGGCCACATGGCCAAACTCTCCGTTAACTTTACCCCTATTTTTTCTTCTACCTGCAACATTTCCCAAATGGTCAACTTTTCCAAATGGTCCGGACAGGCAGGGTAACCGGGTGCAGGGCGAATACCTTTATACTTTTCATTGATCAATTCTTCATTAGCCAAATCCTCATTAGCGGCATAACCCCAATGTTTGGTGCGCACCTCTTTGTGTAAATATTCCGCAAAGGCCTCTGCCAAACGGTCTGCCAAGGCTTTTATCATTATGGAGCTATAATCATCCAACTCCTTTTCATAGTGCTTGGCCAACTCCGCCGTTCCAAAACCAGTCGATACGCAGAAACAACCCATGTAATCGGTTATTCCAGTTTCCTGTGGGGCAATAAAATCGGCTAAGGCATAATCTGGAACGCCTTCTCTTCTTTGGAGTTGTTGGCGTAATGTCCGAAAGACCCCCACCCGGCCTCCCCCCAAGGGGGAGGAGTTCTTATCAGCCACCTTTACATGATCATAAAGTCCTTGTACAGAATTCTCGGGAGCAATCAGGGTGACATTGATATCGTCATCATTTACCGAATTTGCCTCAAACAAACCAAAAATACCTTTGGCCTTCAATTTTTTCTCCGCTAGTATTTCCGTTAGCATTTTCTGGGCATCGGCAAATAAATCTGTGGCTTGCTCACCAACAACGTCGTCCGTAAGGATATCCGGATATTTTCCATGGAGCTCCCAGCTTCTAAAAAAAGGTGTCCAGTCGATAAATGGCACCAATTTCTCCAAGTCCATATCGTCTAGGATTTGAATTCCCAACTCTTTAGGTTTTACAATAGCGGTATTTTTCCAATCGATTTGAAACTTGTTTTCCCGTGCCTCTTCAATGGACTTATACTCCTTCTGCACCCTACGCTTCAAGAACTTGTCCCTGAAAATGTCATAGTCTTCCTTTATCGTTTTCTTATAGGCATCGGAAGTTTCTTTTTGCAACAAATCACCCACTACGGTAACGGCTCGTGAGGCATCGTTCACGTGAACCACAGCTTGACTATATTGTGTGTCGATTTTTACTGCCGTGTGGGCCTTACTGGTCGTTGCCCCACCGATCAACAAAGGCACCTTAAAGTTTTTACGTTCCATTTCCTTTGCCAAATGCACCATTTCGTCCAAGGAAGGTGTGATCAACCCGCTTAAGCCTATGATGTCTACATTGTGTTTGATGGCGGCATCTATAATTTTTTCTGGTGGCACCATCACTCCTAAATCTACAATTTCATAGTTGTTGCAAGCCAATACTACCGAAACTATGTTTTTACCTATGTCATGCACATCACCTTTAACCGTAGCCATTAAAATTTTACCATTCCCTTGGGTATCTCCTTCTTGGGGATTTAATAATTTTTCCTCTTCTATGAATGGTAATAAATACGCCACGGCTTTTTTCATCACACGCGCCGATTTTACGACTTGTGGCAAGAACATCTTTCCGCTTCCAAACAGGTCTCCTACAACGTTCATACCTGTCATCAGGTTGACCTCAATGACTTCAATGGGCTTGTGTGCCGCTTGCCGTGCTTCCTCTACATCTTCAACGATATATTGATCAATACCTTTTACCAAGGCCCTTGTAATCCTATTTTGCAACGGTTCTTCCCGCCATGACAAATCGACCTTACTTTCCTTGGCTTTTCCTACAACGGATTCGGCAAAATCGAGTAATCTTTCGGTGGCATCGTCCCTTCTGTTGAACATTACATCCTCAACATGTTCCAACAAGTCTTTGGGAATATCATCATAAATTTCCAACATCGCAGGGTTTACAATACCCATATTCATACCTGCTTTAATGGCATGGTACAAAAAGACGGAGTGCATCGCCTCACGCACCGGATTATTCCCGCGAAAGGAAAAGGAAACATTACTAACACCGCCACTAACACTACAATACGGAAGATTCTCCCGCACCCATTTTGTGGCGCGTATAAAGTCGAGCGCATTTAACTTGTGCTCATCCATTCCCGTAGCTACGGGAAAAATATTAAGGTCAAAAATAATATCCTCCGGAGCGAAACCAACTTTATCTACCAAAACATCATAAGAACGCTTGGCTATTTCTATCCTTCGGTCGTAATTATCTGCCTGTCCAACTTCATCAAAAGCCATTACGATGACCGCTGCACCATAGCGCTTCACGAGTTTTGCGTGATGTATAAACTCGGCCTCCCCTTCTTTTAAACTTATGGAATTGACCACACATTTTCCCTGTACCACCTGTAATCCGGCTTCAATAATTTCCCATTTGGAACTATCGATCATAATGGGTACCCGAGAAATATCGGGCTCGGCAATGACAAGGTTTAAAAACTTGACCATGGCCTCCTTTCCATCAATAAGACCATCATCCATATTGATATCGATAATCTGTGCACCACCTTCTACCTGATCACGTGCCACATCAAGTGCTTCCTCAAACTTTTCGTCCTTAATTAACCTCAAAAACTTTTTGGAACCCGCTACGTTGGTACGTTCCCCAACGTTAACGAAGTTTGTTTCCGGAGTTACAACAAGTGGTTCGAGGCCGCTGAGACGTAAGCCCCTAGAAGCCCCCCCCGCCCCCAAAGGGGGAGCTTCAAATATGTTGGTCGATATGCTTTTCTCTTTACTCATTTTTTGTTTTCAAATAATTGGTGATAAAGTTTGTTCCCTACGAGCCTGCATTGAAAACAGTTGAAGCAGAGACTAAGGGACGCGGGGCATATTTTTCAACCAAATCTGAAATAGCTTTTATATGTTCGGGCGTAGTTCCACAGCATCCACCAATAATATTTATCAAGCCTTTTTCTACGTATTCCTTTATTTGTTCCGCCATTTGTTCGGGTGTTTCGTCATACTCGCCAAAGGCATTGGGCAAGCCGGCATTGGGGTGGGCGGAAACCCCAAAAGGTGTCCGGTTGGCCAAAACTTCTAGATGTGGCACAAGCTGACTAGCACCCAAGGCACAGTTGAATCCTACGGTTAGAACGGCTATGTGTGAAATGGAAATCAGAAAAGCTTCCGCCGTTTGTCCGGACAGGGTTCTGCCCGAAGCATCCGTAATCGTGCCGCTTACCATTATGGGAACATCAATATTTCGCTCTTCCTTAACTTCTTCAATCGCAAATAAAGCGGCCTTTGCGTTTAACGTGTCAAAAATGGTTTCGACCAACAGTAAATCGACGCCACCATCCAACAACGCCTCTACTTGTTGCTTATAAGCAATACGAAGTTGATCAAAAGAAATGGCCCTAAAACCGGGGTCGTTTACGTCAGGGGACATACTTGCCGTTTTATTGGTAGGCCCTATACTTCCGGCAACAAAACGGGGTTTATGGGGTTCTTTTTCCGTGAATTCTTGGGCGACTTCCTTTGCAATGCGGGCCGACTCAAAGTTGAGCTCGTACACCAGTTCCTCCATGTGATAATCTGCCATGGCGATGGTAGTGCCTGAAAATGTATTGGTCTCTACAATATCCGCACCTGCCGCAAAATACTTGCGGTGCACATCAGCTATGGCCTCTGGCTGGGTTAAGGATAACAAATCATTGTTCCCCTGCAACGGGTGCGCCCAATCCTTAAAACGTTCGCCGCGAAAATCTTGCTCGGTAAACTTATGGCGTTGCAGCATAGTGCCCATGGCGCCATCCAATACTAAAATTCTTTTCTGTAGTAACTCTTTGATCATATTACGATACCTACGCTATTCACGTATTTATATAGTTGTAAGTATCAAGTAAGGGAAAGGTGTGACAAAACGTCTTTCTTTTTGGTTATCTATTCTTTATGCGCCATTCAAATTTGTGAACGGGTACTGAAACTCTGAAATAAATTCAGTGGAAGCGAGTTCAGCATAAAGGTTAGAATGTAGCACCTTCTCAGACCCTGATAGTCATCAGGGTAAAGGGTTGCTAAGGCTTCATAGGGTCTATTCCCTCCGCCTTTCTTGATAACAAATTCAATTTATTAATGAACGAAAGTACAAAGTAACATTACTGGTGGCTCATAAACAAGAAAAGTTAGATATTTTTAGATTAAAAAGCTCCCTCTTCACTGCCTGCCCCGCCACTAAAGGTTTTACCGCCTACCTACTTCATTTTATCATCAAAAAATTGGTGTATAGGGACGCTGTTTTTGGTTTTAGCGATAAATTTTAACAGCAATTTTCAATCTATGAATTGCCAGCCTCAGCATCTGTATAGCAACAACCTGCCTATTTCTAATTGTCCTTTTGCCCGCCAAATACAGTGGATACTTGCCGCAGCCTCTACTATGTCTGAATTTTCGCCTTGTTGGCCAACAAATAACCACCTCTAATCTAGACAATCAACTTCAAGATAGATGTTTAGTTTTCACTGGAATCAACGACAAATACCGGGCAGATAAAATTAACATTCTACCGATCGTCGAATCAGCTACTTTTGATTATTATTTAAATACTGAATTTTAATGAAAGCTAACCTATCCGCTTTTTTTTTCATTCTGTTTTGGACGGCAATCAGTTTTGCCCAAACAGATCTGCCCATACATGTTGCGGACGATAAAATTAAACCTTTATCCAAACTTCTGGATAGCTCCCTGCAGGCCAATATTGAGCGAGAAATGGCCTCCCATGTCGATTGGAGCGAACTCATTGCCCAAAAGAAAATGGCGGTAGGCATCGTTGATCTGAGCGACCCGGAAAACGTACGATTTGCTAGGGTAAATGGCAGCCATATGATGTATGCGGCCAGTTTGCCAAAAATCGCAATTCTTTTAGCCGCTATGGATGCCATTGAAAAAGGCGAGTTAAAGGAAACGACGGAGATAAAACAGGATATGCGGTTGATGATCAGTAAATCCGATAACGAAGCATCTACCCGCATGATAGATCGCGTGGGATACCAAAAGATAGAATCTTTAATGACCGACCCATACTATAATTTTTATGACGAGGACAGAGGTGGCGGCCTTTGGGTTGGAAAGCGTTACGGGAGCGGTGGCGAAACCAATAGGGAACCCTTAAAAAATTTGAGTCACGCCGCAACCGTTACCCAGGTATGCAGGTACTACTATCTTTTGGCGCATGGCAAATTGGTCAACGAAAAACGCTCCAAGCAAATGTTGACCATCATGGAAAATCCAGAACTACATCATAAATTCGTAAACACCCTGGATGAAATTGCACCAAACGCACGCTTGTTCCGTAAATCCGGGTCTTGGCGTACTTACCATTCCGATTCTGTTCTTGTTTGGGGAAAGCATAACGAGCCCAGATATATCCTTGTGGCCTTGGTAGACGACCCAAACGGGGAACAAATTATCAGGGATTTGGTCAAACCTATTGAAAAAGCTTTAAAAAAGCAGGTACTTTAGCCGTAAGGGAAATACGATTCCCAATATTACTACATGATTAAAAGTATCCTTAAAAAAGTATTCGATATTAGAGAGGGCGAGTTCAGAATATCGTTCTGGATGCTCTCCTATATCTTTCTGACCATTGCGGTATTGTTGATCGTAAAGCCTACCGTAAATGCACTTTTTCTTTCGGAGTTAGGGGTAAAACAGTTGCCCTTTGCGTTTTTGCTGGTGGCCGTAACCGCAATCATCAGTTCTTTCTTTTATTCCAAAGCGGTGTCCAAGTATCCTTTGGACAAAATTATAAAGACCTCGCTGATCAGTTCCGTAATCATCCTAGCTTGCTTGGGCGTCTTGTTGAATGCGGGAATAGTAAGTACATTTTTACTTTATTTTTTCTATGTTTGGGTAGCGATCTATGCGGTACTCTCCGCTTCCCAATTTTGGGTATTGGCCAATTTGATATACAACGTAAGGGAAGCCAAACGTTTGTTCGGGTTCATAGGTTCGGGAGCGATCCTGGGCGGCATTATGGGAGGCTATCTAACGACCATACTCGCACCATTTATCGGCAATGAAAATTTAGTATTCGTGGCGGCTTTCCTATTGTTGCTCTGCATTCCCTTGTTACAAAGGATATGGAACTCTAAAGCCAAGATACCCGGCACTTTAAAAGATAGAAAAAGGGCTCTGAGCCCTGGAGAAAGGCCTTTGCAGCTTATACTAAAGTCCAAACATCTTACCTACATGGCCTGCATTGTTGCCGTGAGCGTTTTGGTGGCTAAACTGATAGATTATTTATTCAGCGATTTTGCATCCGCGGCTTTTAGCGATACCGATGAACTTACCGCATTTTTCGCTTTTTGGTTCTCGACCTTTAATTTGCTTTCCTTGATGATGCAACTTTTTTTCGCGCATCGTATCGTGGGGATTTGGGGCGTGGGCTTTTCGCTGTTATTACTGCCGGTTGGAATTTTTGGCGCTGGTATTTTCTTTCTGCTTCTGCCGCAACTTTCTGCCGTGGTGGTCATCAAGGCCATGGACGGAATTTTGAAACAATCCGTTCACAAGAGTGCCTCGGAGCTGTTGGCGCTTCCCCTGCCCTTTGACCTAAAGAACAAGACCAAATCTTTTATAGATGTGGTGGTAGATAGCCTAGCCACGGGTATTGCGGGTTGTTTGCTTATTTTTGTGATCCGCGGATTAGAGCTTCCCTCCTTCTATATCGGGATTTTAATTCTCCTTTTGGTCGGCCTGTGGCTGTTCTTTATATTGAAAGTGCGACAGGAATACTACAAAACCTTCCGCACCAATCTAGAGGTACTGACCGATAAGAAAATAAATGTAAAAAAAGGGATGGAAAAACCCATTTCCGTGGTAGAGGGAATGAAAAAAGTCTTTCAAAACGGAACGGAAGCCCAACTCCTTTTTATGTTGGACAAATTGATGGAAATCAACGACAAACGTTTTGAGGAAGATGTAGAGCGCTTATTGGAACATCCATCCATAAAAGTAAAGACGGCCGCCATACAAAATCTCTATTTTCTGAATAGCAAGACCATGACGGCAGATGTGGGCACCTTGTTGCAGTTAGATGATGACGCCCTTACCGTTGCCACCTTGGCCTATGTGTTGCGCTTTTCGGAGAAGGATACCCGTTTCGTCTATGATCATTATTTACAGGATAAAAATCCCCGCATAGCCAATGCCGCCCTATATTGTTTGGCGCGTGAAGTGCGGTCAAATCCGGATCTTCAGGAAAGATATCACATTATGGATCGCATGATCGATAAAGTAAGCACCTTGGAGCATCCGGATATATCGGAACCTGAGGTCATTGCTATTCTGGAAACCATTGGCGTGGCCAGCCTGCCCAATTTCTATCCCCTACTGTCCAAATACAGCCAAAGCGGGAACGAAGCGCTGGTAGGTGCTGCGGTAACCGCCATGGGCCAAACGATGTACCTACCGTTTTTAAGGCATATTATACCGTTCCTAGAACAAAAGACCCAAAGAAAACAGGCCATACTTGCCGTACAACATTACGGTGAGACCGTGATTCCGATACTCAGGGCAAGCATACAAAAAAGAGAACAGCCGCTGTCCGTCCTCCGCTTTGTGCCTATGGCCATACAATCCTTTAACTCCCAAGCGTCGGTAAAAAATCTCTTGTTGCTTTTAACCGATAGCGATGTGACCATTCGTTTGGAAGTGATGCGCGCCCTAAGTGCCATCCGCAGTTCGCATCCCGAGCTAAAATTTGATCGGCACAAAGTAGTATCGGGAATATACGAGGAATGTAAACTGTACCACCAGACCCTGGCGGCGATGCATACCCAAATCATCATAGCCTACCGGAACAGGAAAAAATCAAAAAAGGAAATAAGCATTGCGGAACGGGAGGCACGCAACAGTCTTTTGGAATTGTTGGAACGCAGGATGGATGCCGGACTGGAACGTATTTTTAAACTATTGGGACTGCGCTACCAACAAAAGGACGTAGACATTGCCTATGAAGGGCTGTTGGGCGAAAAACAAGAAGCCCGCACCAACGCCATAGAATTTTTGGACAACCTATTAACGGGCGATTTAAAACGGAAATTACTGCCCATTATAGAGGATTCCGCCTTGGATATTTCTTCGGAAGACGAGCTTCAAAAAATAAAACATAAAGTACCTTCCGAGCTAGAATGCTTTAACTTGCTATTAAACTGGAATGACCAAAAAATAAAACTGGCCGTTTTGTTTTTGGTAAAACAACAGGGCAATCCAAATTACCTGTCCCTTGTGATTCCCTTTTTGGAAAACCCTGACAAAAAAGTTGCCGATTTTGCCCAAGAAGCCTATCAAAATATCGGTTCCAACACCCGCTCAGACACATGAAAACAGACCCTAAGACCACCAACAAATAGTAGTAGGATTGAACAATTACCCTGTGGTAATCATAAGCCTCCCCTATAAAAGAAAAGTAACTATTTCTGAATATGGTTCTTTTGAGAATTATACGCATGCCAAATAAAAACCCGAGTTTTCATTTGGCAGGAGTATACCAGGTAAAACAGGTAAATTGCGGCGTTCTTGAATTTTCGTATGGTATTGCCGGCATTACGATAAAGAAATACAATTCAGACATCCACCTCCATATTTGTTGTCGGCTTCCGATACGTATGAAACGGCTGTTTTAACAAACCCTTAATGCTTGCATTTTCTTTTTCATCGGGGAAGGTATCTACGCCATAGGTAATCTTATCGCGATGCAGCTCCATATAGGTGCCGAACATACGGTCCCAAATAGAAAAAATATTTCCGTAATTGGAATCGGTATAGGGCAATTTATAATGGTGGTGTACTTTGTGCATATCTGGAGAGATGATCAACCAACTTATGGCCTTGTCCACTTTTGTGGGCAACTTAATATTGGCATGATTGAATTGGGACAGTACCACGGAAAGACTTTGGTACAACATGATAATACCTACCGGAGCGCCTACCACAAAAACACCGACCAAAGTAAATAGGTACCTAATAACGCTCTCCAAAGGATGGTGCCTATTGGCCGTCGTCGTATCTACGTTATGATCGGAATGATGTACCAAATGCACCATCCAAAGCGGTTTTACCTTATGCTCCACCAAGTGAGCGGTGTAGGCGCCAATTAAATCCAACAGCATTACCCCAAGCACTACATAAAGCCAAAGGGGCATTTCTGGCAGCCAGTTGATGATGCCAAAATCTTTTGCAACCGTCCAATCTGCAGTTTTCAACAGTAAAAAAGCCAAGGGAAAATTAACGATGATGGTCGTTAAGGTGAAAAACAAGTTTGGTGCCGCATGCTTCCATTTTTTATACCTGACGCTGAACAAGGGCACTATACCCTCTAAAATCCAGAAGAACGTAATACCTCCTACCAAGATCAAGGTGCGGTGCAAGGGAGGTATGGTCTCAAAATAGGTAATTAGCTGTTCCATACTTTAAAGATAATAATTTAGTCGGGAAAAATCAGGTTTTAGGTTTCAGGTTTATCCTACGGCAGGCGGGCAAATTCAAATACAAATACAAATGTCAAATTCAAATTCAAATTCAAATACAAATGTCAAACCGGCCGCAGAGGGTTCAAACAATTGTCTCTTGTCCCTTGGTTCTTATATCTATTCTCTCTGTTCTCTATTTATTTGCGACACTACCTACCCTCTTTTTCATTTCCTCTACAATATTAAAAGCAGCAGGGCAAATAGCCACGTTTTTTAAAGTCAAGTTACTAATCTGCTGAAACTTTTTACGATCGGTATGGGGAAATTCACGACAGGCTTTCGGCCTTACTTCATAAATGGAACAGTAATTATCCGCACCTAAAAAGGTACAGGGTACTTGTTGCAGCACATAATCGTTTTCCTCGTCCAATCGCAAATAGGTGTCGATAAATTTTTGGGGCTTCAATCGGAAATGTTTGGCAATACGCTCCATATCCGCATTGGTAAAAAGTGGCCCCGTGGTCTTGCAGCAATTGGCACAGGTAAGGCAATCGGTACGTTTAAATTCTTCCTCGTGCAATTCTTGCATCAAATAATCCAGATGCTTGGGCGGTTTCTTTTTAAGCTTGGCAAAAAAATTCTTGTTTTCGGCATGTTTTTCCTTCGCCCTGGCCGGTAATTCTGCTAGAATTTTTTCCATAACATAAAAGTTTTAGTTCAAAACTAGGGAAGTGGTTCCAAAAAAAAGGATTTTTGTACTGTAAAACCATCAATTTGGAAAAAGATATTCTGGGCACCGCATTATGGGATTTCCATATCGGGAAGTATACGGAGGATATTATCACGTATTCCTCATTGGATGAAAAGGATGTGCTGCCCCTACCCTACCTTTTTAGGGACTACGACCAAATGCCCGCCCTGGAGCAAAAAGCGCTGGCATTGTGCAAAGGTAGCGTATTGGATATTGGATGCGGTGCCGGAAACCACAGTTTATATTTACAACAAAAGGGATTCGAGGTATCGTGTCTGGACCAATCCCAAGGTGCCATAGCGGTATGTAATGCTCGGGGCATCAAAAATTGCCACCAAGGCCCTTTGCTAGATTTTGACCAAGGTAGGTTTGACACCCTCCTTCTACTCATGAACGGCATTGGTATTGCCGGTCAATTGCAAAATATAGATGTGTTTTTAAACAAATTAAAGTCGCTTTTGAACGAAGGAGGACAGCTAATTTTGGATTCCAGCGATATCATTTATATGTTTGAAACCGATGAAGATGGCGGCTACTGGATTCCGGAAGACGTACCCTATTATGGCGAAGTACGCTTTACTATGGAATACAAGAACCTAAAAAGTGATGAATTTCCTTGGTCGTACTTGGATTTTAATACCTTGCAAAGAGCCGCAAGTTTTAACGGACTTACAAGTGAGCTGTTATGTGAAGGCGAGCATTACGACTATTTGGCCCGATTAACTTTAAAAACGTAATATAGGGCGTGTTTTTTGCGTTGTATTTTAATAAAAATCGATTATGAAGAATTTCCACCGTTTCTTGGCCCTTGCGTTATGCGCCTTACTATTGGCATGCTCCAAAAACATTTCTGATGAAGAATCACAAGTAAAAGAAATAGATAAAACGCCAAACCTCCAAACGACAGGAGATTCCGCAAACGATATTCTTTCCAATACCAATTTTGATAAATTACTAGTAGAGATTGCCTATGTTTCCGGTTTCCGACCGACGTCCGCCACCATGACACAGTTTGCAGATTTTCTAAGGCAGCATACCTTTAAGGAAGATATTGAAATGCGCTTCTTGGAACTGGATTCCCCTGACGAGGAGGACTTGGAACTTCAGGAAATTGCGGATTTGGAAAAAGAGAATAGAACCGCCTATAACGATGGTAAGACCTTGGCCATTTATATCTATTTTGCGGATGCTCCATCAGAGGGAGACGATATGTCCGAAGGCTTGGTAACGGTAGGGGCGGTATATAGGAACACTTCCATGGTGATTTATTCGAATACCATAAGAAGACTGGCCTCCAGAAGCAGCATCATATCGATTACCGATATAGAGTCCGCCACCTTAAACCATGAGTTCGGTCATCTTTTCGGGTTGGTCAATTTAGGAACGGAAATGGTCAATCCACACGAATCGCAATCGCCAAATAGCGATGGGGAATTGGTTGACGACAACCATTGTAATGTACTAGGATGTTTAATGCGTGCAGAACTTCAATTTGGTAGACCAACCGGGAAAAGAAGCAACGATCAAGTTGGAATCCAGGCTACATGTCAGCTATCCGGAACGACCGTATTAAAACTATTACAATCAAAATCCGGCAAGAGCAGCATGGCCGATCTGGAATCGGAATGTGTGCTGGACTTGCAGTCGAACGGTGGTAGATAGAAATGGCCAAACGCCATAATAATCTATGATAAGTTCCGAAATTCAAATTTTTTGATAATCGTAACTACATATGCAATAATTACAAAAGCTGACTTTATACCTATAACAACCAAAGTTACTTTGCTAAATGAAATCCATCTTCTCAATTGATTTTTAAGATAAGAAGCAAGGCATTACTGCGACGCATATATTTTTAAGCGCACAGCATAAAGCTTACAGCGCAAAACGTATACCGCAAAATCCTAGGGAATATTCAAATACTTATGCGTCTGTAAAGAGACTTTCCATTTGGGATTTTTCATCACGTAATCTACGATCAAAGGCGTTACTTTCTCACGCACGCTCCACTCCGGTTGCAGGTATAAAATGCAGTTGTTGTTGGTTTTCTCGGCCTGTTCCTCCGCAAAAATAAAATCGTGCTTATTATACACGATTACCTTTAGTTCGTGCGCCTCGTCATAGATGCTACCTTCGGGCAATTTATTCTTTTTGGGGGAAAGACAGATCCAGTCCCACTGACCGGTTAGCGGATAGGCGCCCGAAGTCTCTATATGTGTTTTAAGATGGTGCGCTTTTAAGGCCGTGGTCAACGGATTCATATTCCACGTTAGCGGCTCTCCTCCCGTAACTACAATGGTATCCGAATACTTGGCAGCGTTCTCCACGATCAAGTCTATATTGGTGGGCGGGTGGGTATCCGCATTCCAACTTTCCTTAACATCGCACCAATGGCAACCCACATCACAACCGCCCACGCGGATAAAGTAGGCAGCCGTTCCCTTGTGAAAACCTTCGCCCTGTATGGTATAAAACTCCTCCATCAAAGGCAGCATAATTCCCTTGTCCACCAAAGCAAGTATCTCTTGTTTTTCCATCGCGCAAAGATACGCATAACAAGTTCTACATTTAGGGAACAGAAGCTTGCTATTTTCCGGCAATGGGGGCTTGAACACCAACCAAATCGGCAAAACTGTTCATTATATTTAATAAACCCATGGAAAATGTGCTGCCGTATTACCTAAAATCCGTTATTTTTATACAAAATAACAACATGGGTACCAAAGAAGATTTCTTTGCACATATTCAGGAGGGCTATACCACCAAAGGCGATTTCATAACCATGGGAGCGGCAATGCTACATGAGGAAGCCGTTACGGATGCCTTGGTAAAAATCCCCCTAAAGACCCTTAACCGTCATGGACTTATAGCAGGCGCGACGGGAACGGGAAAAACCAAGACATTACAGGTTTTGGCCGAAAATCTGTCCGAAAAAGGTATTCCTGTGCTGTTGATGGATTTAAAGGGCGATTTAAGCGGATTGGCCCAACCCAGCGCCGGACATCCGAAAATTGACGAACGACATGCCAAAATAGGGGTGCCGTTTGAGGCAAAAAGCTTTCCGATCGAAATTCTTTCGCTCTCCGAGCAAAACGGCGTTAAAATGAGGGCCACGGTCTCCGAATTCGGCCCTACCCTGCTGTCCCGCATCTTAGACCTTAGCGAGACCCAGGAAGGGATTGTAGCGGTAGTCTTTAAATATTGCGACGACAATAAGCTGCCCTTATTAGACCTTAAGGATTTCAAAAAAGTGCTACAATACGCCACAGGGGCGGGAAAGGCCGAATTTACCAAGGACTACGGCCGCATTTCCACCAGTTCTACCGGTACTATTCTCAGAAAAATAATTGAATTGGAACAGCAAGGGGCCGACCTGTTCTTTGGGGAAAAATCCTTTGAAGTGCATGATTTGACCCGAATAGATGAAAACGGAAGGGGCTACATCAACATCCTAAGGCTTACCGATATTCAGGACAGGCCTAAATTGTTCTCTACTTTTATGCTGAGTTTATTGGCAGAGATTTATGACAGTTTCCCAGAGCAGGGCGATAGCGATAGGCCGGAACTTATCCTCTTTATAGATGAGGCCCACCTGATATTCAAGGAAGCGTCCAAGGCCTTGCTGGACCAGATTGAAAGTATCGTAAAATTGATACGCTCCAAAGGTATTGGCCTCTATTTTGTTACCCAGAACCCTACCGATGTTCCCAATGAGGTACTGGCACAGCTAGGCCTTAAAGTGCAACACGCCTTACGTGCGTTTACCGCTAGGGACAGAAAGGCCATAAAACTTACGGCGGAGAATTATCCCATATCGGAATTCTACAATACCAAAGAGGTGCTTACCTCCTTAGGTATCGGGGAAGCCTTGATTTCTGCCCTAGATGAAAAAGGGCGCCCTACACCGCTAGCGGCTACCTTACTGCGAGCGCCGATGAGCCGCATGGACATCCTGACCGACAAGGAACTCGCAGCAGTCATTGAAAAATCCGACCTTGAAAAAAAATATGGAGAAATCATAGACCGTGAGAGTGCCTACGAAATCCTGAACGAAAAAATAGAAATGGCGGAGGCCTTGGCAGAAAAGGAAAAATCCCGGCCCACGGAACGAAGAACAAGCACTAGCCAAAGCGCACGAATGAATCCTGTGATAAAAGTCCTAACCAGCGCTACGTTTATCAGGGGTGTGCTAGGGGTACTGAAAAAAGTAATGCGATAATCAACCCACATAAAAAAAACGAATAGCACTTAATGAAATCGATCAAAACCATCCTGCTTATTTTTTCTTGTCTGCTTGCCACCCAATGCCAAAAAGAAAAAAAATCCAACTTTTTAATCTCTTCCGATCAGGTAGGAAAGCTCGAAAGGCAAAGTTTGGCAGGAGACCTTGAACTCATTTATGCCGAAGATTCCCTGGTCATGGATACCGTTAAACTGAATTTTGGCGCAGTGGCCAGCAAAATAAAGATATTTGAAAAGGGAGGCGCCCATCTGCTGACGCTTACCCCAAATTCCGACAGTATTGCCACCGTGCAAAACGTACAGATAAACGATGTACGTTTTACTACAGCTACCGGTGTTTCCCTAAACAGCACGTTTAAGGATATCAAGGCAAAGTATAAAATCAAGAAAATTATTACCTCGATGCACAACGTTGTTATCCTGCTGAAAGAGAACGATATCTATTTTACGATCGATAAGGCAGAACTACCTGCAAGTCTGAGATATAATACCAATGCCAATGTAGAGGAAGTGCAAATTCCCGATAATGCCAAGATTAAGTATATGATGGTGGGATGGGATTGATGCTGGACGGTAGACGGTAGACGGTAGACGGTAGACGGTAGACGGTAGACGGTAGACGGTAGACGGTAGACGGTAGACGGTAGACGGTAGATAAAAATAATATTTTTGGCGGAACTTAAAGAGGTCTCGTTTGTTATCATTTGCAAACTGTTTAAATAAGACCTGAAATTCCCTCCTTAATCAATAAACTTCTAATTATGACCAAAAAATTCCTACTTCAAAAATCCCCTTTCATTGTCCCTACTGCTGACAACAAATATATTGCCGAGCACTTTGGCAGGGCTACGGATGGCAAAGACAAACTCAGTATTGCCCACATGATAGCGCCTGCCGGATGGAGCGAACCTGCCCAAACTCCGGATTTTGATGAATATACATTGGTAGTGAAGGGGAGAAAACAATGTATAGTTGCTGGCGAAACCATCATCTTGAATTCCGGGGAATCCATTAAAATCTATAAAAATACCAAGGTGCAATATTCCAATCCGTTTGATGGGCCTTGCGAGTATATTTCGGTCTGTACACCAGCCTTTAGCCTGGAGCAGGCCAACAGGGACGGGTAGTCGATTTTTGTTCAACGTTTTCCAGCTTTTTAAAACCTTGGCGTTTTTTCGCTGAATTTATTCTCTGAATCAAATAAGTTGATGCAGGTCGTTTTTTTATCATCCAAATGTCCATCGTTTGGTCAGATTTTTTTAGGTATCCGCACCCCTATCCGCTATCCTTATTCGTTTGTATTTAGGGGTATGATTTGAAGCAGCCGACCTGCCGGAATATAAAAAGCTTTACGTATTTTTGTGGCCTTGACTTATGAAAAAACTTTTTATCAAACTAGTTCCAAAATTTTACGGCATATTTTTAAATCTTTATGCCTTTATACTTCCAAAAAAAGCTGCCGAAAAAGCATTTTCTATCTTTTCCAAGGTGCGGAAAGGAAGCGTGTTACCGTACCAAAAAGAATATTTAGAGTCGGCAAAAGACCAAAGAATATCCGTGGCGAACCACTCCATACAAACCTACCGATGGCCCGGCGAAAAGGAAACTGTAGTACTAATCCATGGCTGGGAAAGCAACGCTTGGCGCTGGCATAAACTTATTGAAAAACTACAAGCAGCTAATTTTGACGTCATAGCTTTTGATGGCCCCGCGCACGGGGATTCCACCGGAAGCCATCTGCAAGTACCCCTATATGCGCAAGTATTGCAAGCTATCATAGTGACGTATTCACCCACATACCTTGTAGGTCATAGCGTGGGTGGAATGACCGCCCTTTACAACGAATACTTACATCCCAATGCGATAATCAAAAAAATAGTAACCATTGGCTCCCCTGCGGAATATCATGAAATCATGAGCCATTTTAAGAAGCTGTTGGGTTTCAATGATCGGGTATCCAAAGTTTTGGGAGCTTATATTTTAAAGCGGTTCGGTTTTATGGAAAAAGAGTTTTCGTCCCCTAGGTTTGTACAAACGAACACCAAGAAAGGACTACTTTTTCATGACCGCTTTGATACCATTACCCCATACCGCGCTTCTGAACAGGTACATGCAGCATGGAAGGGGAGTAGGTTGACCACTACGGAAGGTCTTGGGCACTCCCTACATCAAGATGAGGTAAATGAGCAAATTGTCGCTTTTTTAACATCGTAAAAAAAACTGTTTTTATCTAAAATTAAACGCTAATGTCCAACGTAACGCCCTTTCACATTGCCATACCCGTCCACAATCTTGCGGAATGCAGAACCTTCTACAGGGAAGTATTAAACTGCGAAGAAGGCCGCAGCAGCGACCATTGGGTCGATTTTAATTTATTTGGCCATCAATTGGTCATCCACTACAAACCAAAGGCAGAAGAAACAGGTTTGCATAGCAATCCCGTAGACGGCCATGATGTTCCCGTTCCGCATTACGGCGTGGTACTTCCTTGGGAAACTTTTGAAAGCTTCTCTTCCCAGTTGCGCGAAAAAGGCGTGAAATTTGTCATTGAACCCTACGTGCGGTTTAAAGGACAAGTTGGCGAACAGGCGACTATGTTCTTTTTAGATCCGGCCGGAAACGCGCTGGAGTTCAAGTCTTTTAAGGACATGGGGCAGTTGTTTGCGAAATAAACAACTTTTTTATTGCGACCATACCGTAGGAACCCTATCCCATCTGTGCTTTAACAGTTCTTCATACAGGGCTTTGGACAAGCCTTTACCATCACTTGTAGCCGTATTTGCCAAGACATTGCGCTGTTTTCGCATCCCTGGTATGGTGGTATCCACATTATCGTTCATCAATATAAAACGAAGTGCCATTTCTGCCATGGTCATCCCATCTGGAATCAACGGTCGTAAGGCATCTGCATGCTCCACCGAAGAAATTAAATTTTCCGGCACAAAATAAGTCCCTCTCCAATCTCCTTCGGGAAAGGTAGTTTCCTTGGTCATAGTCCCTGTCAAAGTTCCTTCATCAAAAGGAACACGGGCAATGGTGGCAATATCCATTTCCTTACAT
>Ga0136560_1000328_pt1 | contig 23031 bp, 9 predicted proteins | sample AntRauMeHopE1497_FD_104925 | JGI IMG/M metagenome (GOLD analysis project Ga0136560, IMG submission 104925) | Saline lake microbial communities from Rauer Islands, Antarctica - Metagenome Hop E1 #497 | ecosystem: Environmental > Aquatic > Non-marine Saline and Alkaline > Saline | place... | reverse complement strand
TGTCGGGCCGGGGGTGGCGGAGCTTCCTGCGGTCGGCGCCGTCAGCCTGACGGCGGGCAGTGGCTTGGGTCTCGTTGTGAAGGAAATGTGCCATGTTGTCGAACTGTTTCGAGATTCCGGAAGCCTTGCTCACGATGCAGAGCGCACAAACTGCTGGGTCTCGTGGGCGTTGCGCGACGGCAGCAGGCCGCGACCCGGCCCCCGGCACACGCCCGCGCGGCCGGCCCCGGCACCTGGCGACTCGCCGGGCGGTGAAGTTCGCGCTCTCCAGGCCGCGCTCGTGACGCGATGGCGGCCGCAGCGGAGCCGGCGGCCGCGGTCGACCCGTCCCAGCTCGCGCCCCTGCGCAGCATCGTCGCGCAGCTCGGGACGCGCGCGGTCCGCGACAGGCTCAATGCCCTGTGAGCAAACGCGCCCCCTCGGGCGAGGGGCTCATCGGCCCGGCGGCTGACGCCGGCCGGACGCCCGAGTCTACCCGTGGTTCGGCACCCCCCCCGCGCCCCTTCCCGCGCCGCCGCAGGAAGATCCAGAACCTGAAGCTCCTGGAGCACAACTCCAAGCTCAAGGGCGCCATCTCGGACATGGGGTCGCACCAGACGGACGTGTACGTGTACATCCACGAGAAGCTCGACGAGTACTCGGACCAGATCGCCGCGTACGAGGCACGGGTGGCGGAGCTCGAGGCGGACGCGGTCCGGCTCAAGGAGGAGCGGGACCGCGACGTGGACCAGGGCCGGGCGGACGCGGAGGAGGAGATCCTTCGGCTGACGACGCAGCTGGACTCGCTGACGGACGAGCTGGCGCGCGTGCACGAGTTCCAGGCGGAGCGGGACGAGGTGCTGCGGGACCGGGACGAGCTGCGCGAGTCGCTGGACTCGGAGCGGCGCGGGAGGGAGGAGGACCGGGCGGTGATGGAGCGCACGAAGATCGCGGAGAAGCAGCGGCTGAAGGACGAGATGCTGCGGCGGGTGCAGGAGGCCAAGGAGGCCATCCTCGCGGACACGGTGCAGCAGCTGCACGACACCACCAAGCGGACCCTGGCCGAGAACGAGCAGATGACCACGGAGCTGGCCTACCAGAGCCGGGCCGTGGAGGACCTCCTCAAGCGCGTCACCACGCTGGAGACGCAGCGGGACAAGCTGCGCCGCCGCCTCGCCCTGCGGGAGAGCGAGGCGGACGCCCTCACGCGCCGGAACCACGCCCTGGAGCAGATGATGAACGCGCTCCGGAGGGCGGCCAGGGGGGCCGGCGCGGCGTCCCCGCGCACCATGGCTCCGGTGGAGGGGGAGGCGGCGGTGTCGCACGTGTCGTTCGCGTCCCCGGCGCCGGCGCGGCCGCGGCCGGCGCGGCCGCCGGCCAAGCCCTCCGCGCGCAAGCCGCAGGCCCCCGGCGCCCCGCCCGTTCCCGCGCGCCCTGCCGCCTTCTCAGCGCCCTCCGCCGCGCGACCCGCCCCCCAGGTGCGTGACGACCCCCAGGACCGCCCCCGCGCCGGGGCCGCGGCGCTCGCGGCCGAGCGGCGCCGCGCCCGGGTGTGGGAGCGACGCTACATGGAGCTCAGCGAGCGCATGCGCCGCGCGGTCGCCTCTCGCGACGCGCTGGTCGGGGCCATGGGGGAGGGCCTCGTGGTCCTGTCGGGGGTGCTCCAGGCGCCGGCGGGGGACGAGGGCGGGCGGCCGTCGGCCCGCGGCATGACGGCCCGTCGGCTCCTCGAGGCCGTGGAGGAGGAGGGGAGGGAGCTGGGGCCCGCGGCGGCCCTGGGGCTCGTGGTCCGCGGCGTCAGGGATGCCGTGGCGGCCGCGGAGGAGGCCGAGGAGGCCGGCGACGACGGGTCGGGGCCGGCCTACCATTCCCTCCTCGTCCGCAGCGTGCTCGGCGACGACGCCGATGACGCCGGGGCAGAGGGGGCTGCCCACTCGGACGCGGGCGGAGCCGTGCGGCGCCTCCGGGACGGCTGGGCCTCCGTGCCCGGGCGGGGAGGCGGCGCGTTCGGCGACGACCGCCCGGAGGCGAAGGAGGATAGGGCGGCGCTGTGGTCCGAGTCGGCGGGGGACCTGGACGCGCCGTCGCTCCTGTCGCTGCCTTCCACCGTGGACGGCGGCGCGTCGCTCGCCGGGTCGGCCTCGGCCGCGCCGCCGCCGGCCGCCCCGCTTCGAGCGCCGGCATCGTCCTCCTCGGCCGTCGACTTTCAGAGGTCCAGCGCCGCGTCGGCGGTCCGGCTCGGCCGCAAGGCCGGTGAGCGGCGCACGCACGGCGTCGCCAGGCTGGGGCGCGGGGGCGGCGCGGTCCTCCGGCTGTCGGCGAGCGTGGCGTCGGCGGGCACGGTGACGACGGCCTCGGCGACGGCCGTCGGCCTGTCGCACCAGCCGTCCACGGCAGACGCCGGCGCCGCTCCCAGGCGCCCGACGAGCAAGAAGCCGCGCGTGCCGCACAGACCGGCTCCGTGACCGGGGGCGCCACCGTGTGGGTGTGTTGCGCGAGCTGATGAGTGTCGCGGCGGCTCGCGCGCCGACGCCGCCGCCGCCGCCGCCGCCGCACGTCGGTGAGTTGGGCCGCGAGCCGGTTCCGCGTGGCGGGCCCTTTGCGCCCGCCGAGCCCAACCGGACAGTGTTGTCATGAGGGGACGCGCGCGCGAGCGCGGGCGCACAACCCCCAAACGCGAGGCATCGCACGCGCCGGCGGGGGGCACCGCGCCACCGGGCACTCGCAACACACTTCTGCGTTGCACGGGAGCGGCGAGCGCCCCAGACGGCGGGGCGGGGCGGCTTGGCGTCTGGCAGAGCTTGCGATCCGCCACAAAAGCCACAAAGCAGGTTGTTGTCGAGGTGGCTGCACTCCACGTGGCTGGTCCCTCAGGGTGAGATGCGCCGCCTCGAACGCGCCCCGCTCGGCCCAGCCGCACATGCATCGCCCACTCCCGACGGCGTCGGTGCGGCCGGCTCAGCACGCTCTGGGGCGCTGGCGAGCCGGGCGCGGCTCGCAAGTCCGGCGCCCGCCTGTCCCCCCGCCCCGCGGCACGCCACGCCACGACGGCCCGAGCCGCGCTCCGGGCATCGCCCACTGGCTCTGGGCGTCGGCCGTGGGGTGTGGGCCCGCGGCGGTCCCGGCCGATGGGTTGCGGCAGCCGCTCCTTGCGGCACTCGATGCCGGCGCGTTAGGGGCCGGCCTGTCGGGGAAGCTTCTCTCCCGTGCCGGGTCACTAGGGCCATACACCGCGATGCTGGCCGTGCGCTGCCGCATCGGCGCCCTGCCACCGCCACGAGTCCGCTCGCTTCCCGCCACCCCGGTCGTCGCAGCTCTCCACCGCGGCCTGAAGCGTCAACGCCAAGGGCGGAGTGACGATGGTCATGACCACGCTGGCAAAGTGGACGGCCTACCTGATGGTGGCCGCCGCGGCCTGCGTCGCGGCGTACCAGATCCGCATGTACGCCATCGACACCTACGGCCGCGTGATCCACGAGTTCGACCCGTACTTTAACTACGAGATCACCGAGTACCTGGAGGCGCACGGCGCCGAGAAGTTCTTCAAGTGAGGGCCCGCTGGCACGCCTCCGGCCGTCGCCACGCCCCTGCCCGGCCCGCCTTCCCGCAAGCGGGCCCCCGCCCGGCTCACCCGTCGCGCAGGTACTACTCCCACAAGCACTGGTACCCGATCGGGCGGCCCATGGGCACGTCGTCGTACCCCGGGATGCAGTTCACGTCGGTGTTCATCTACCGCGCGCTCAACTACGTGGGCGTCAAGATGTCCCTCAACGACGTCTGCGTCTTCGTCCCCGTGTGGTTCGGTGTCATTGCCACCGTCCTCCTCGGCCTCGTCACCCACGAGTGCTTCAACTCGGTGGTGGCCGGGGTGGCGGCGTCGGCCATCTTCGCCGTGGTGCCCGCGCACATCATGCGGTCCGTCGGCGGCGGGTACGACAACGAGAGCGTGGCCATGACGGCCATGCTCCTCACCTTCTACCTCTGGGTGCGCTCGCTCCGCAGCAAGTCCTCCTGGCCCATCGGCGCCCTGGCCGGCCTGGGGTACTTCAACATGGTGGCCGCCTGGGGCGGCTACGTCTTCGTCCTCAACATGGTCGGCATCCACGCCCTCGCCCTCATCCTCCTCGGCCGCTTCACCCCCAAGCTCCACCGCTCCTACTCGCTCTTCTTCGTCATCGGCACCATCGGCGCGCTCCAGATCCCCGTCGTCGGCCTCGCCCCGCTCAAGTCCCTCGAGCAGCTCGGCCCCGCCGGCGTCTTCGTCCTCATGCAGGTCCTGGCGGCCATCCCCGCCGTCGCGCGCTCCGGCGTCCTCGGCACCACGGACCGGACCCAGACGACGATCCGCGTCTTCGGCATCGCCGCCGCCGCCGGGGCCGCCGTCGTGGCCGCGCTCGCCCCCACGGGGTACTTTGGCCCGCTCTCCTCCCGGGTCCGCAGCCTCTTCGTGCAGCACACCCGCACGGGCAACCCGCTGGTGGACTCGGTGGCCGAGCACCAGCCCGCGAGCGCCGACGCCTACTGGCACTACCTCCACTACACCTGCCTCGTCGCCCCCCTCGGCTTCGTGGCCACGCTCTACCGCCCCTCCGACGCCCGCGTCTTCCTCTTCCTCTTCGCCGTCGTCGCCTACTACTTCTCCAACCGCATGAGCCGCCTCATCATCCTCATCGGCCCGGTGGCGTCGGCGCTCGCCGGCTACGCCGTCGGCGAGGGCATGGAGTGGGCGGTGGTGCAGACCGCCATCCTGACATCGTCCACCCCGGACAAGGCCGCCGCCGCCGGGGCCGACGCCGACGAGGACACCCCGTCAAGCGACACCCCGTCCAAGCAGGGCAAGTCCTCCAAGGGCGGCAAGCCCAAGAGCAAGTCCAAGAAGGGCAAGCCGAGCAAGGCGGCCCCCGAGCCCTTCAGCGCCGAGTGGCTCTGGGACAAGATGGGCCTCGAGGCCCTCCAGGAGTGGAGCCTGACCTCCACCGGCAAGGCCGTGCGCCTCGCCATCGCGGCCGCCATCGTCCTCGCCGTCAGCTTCGGCGGCCAGGGCTTCTTCCGCTACTCGCACGCCGTGGCGCAGGGCATGTCGCACCCCCAGATCATGTACCAGGCGCGGCTGCAGGACGGCACGATGGTCATGGTGGACGACTACCGCCAGGCGTACTTCTGGCTGAGGGACAACACCCCCGAGGACTCGCGCGTCATGGCCTGGTGGGACTACGGCTACCAGATCAGCGCCATCGCCAACCGCACCACCATCGCCGACGGCAACACGTGGAACCACGAGCACATCGCGCTCCTCGGCCGCTGCCTCACCTCCCCGGAGAAGCAGGCGCACCGCATGATCCGCCACCTCGCCGACTACGTCCTCGTCTGGGCCGGCGGCGGCGGCGACGACCTCGCCAAGTCCCCCCACATGGCCCGCATCGGGACGTCGGTGTTCTCGGACATCTGCCCCAACGACCCCATGTGCCAGCAGTACGGCTTCGACGCCCAGCGCCGCCCCTCCCCCATGATGGAGCGCTCCCTGCTCTACAAGCTCCACGGGCACGGCGTCCTCCCCGGCGTCACCCTCAGCGACGACCGCTTCCGCGAGGTCTTCTCCTCCAAGTACGGCAAGGTCCGCATCTACAAGGTCCAGTCCGTCTCCCAGAAATCCAAGGACTGGGCCGCCAGCCCCACGAACTGGAAGTGCGACGCCCCCGGCAGCTGGTACTGCGTCGGGCAGTACCCCCCCGCCCTCAGCAAGGTCCTGGCCAAGAGCAAGGCCTTCGCACAGTTCGAGGACTTTAACCGCAAGGACTGAGCGCAATGCCGCGCCCCCGGCGCGCCTCTTCCGAAGCCTTCCCCCGCCCCGCGAACCCCGGGCCGCACGCACGCACGCTACCGCTTGTAACGCACGCGAAGCCGCGGCGTCGGTCGCCGACGTCCGGCCCGCCCGGCAGAACCGGCGCGACGGGTCGTTGCGGGGTGTGACGCACTCCCGCACCGCATGCTCGCGCGGCGCGCAGCAGCGGCCATGGCAGCAGCACCGGCGCGCGACTTTTCGTCCCACATCACCTTTGCCGGGCGCACGGCGGTGGCGGGGCGGCCGCCTCGCTCCGGGGACCCTTGGGCGGCCGGCCGCATCGCCGACGACGCCGTCCTCGACAAGCTCGGCGTCGGGTCGGCCAGGAAGGCCGACGGGCTGCTCACCGAGGCCGCCCGGTCGTCCGAGGGCCTGGTGATGCTCTTCTCGAACTGCCAGCCGCTGTGCGTCGGCGGCACGGCCCCGCAGCCGCTCTTCCTGCCCGCGAGGGAGGCCCTTGCTGCCCTGGGCATCACTGAATGCGTGACCTCGGATGCAGCGGCGCGAGGCCCCGCCCCGGCGTCGCCCATCGAAGGGACGGACGTGGTGTCGGCGCTGCTTGGCGTCCTGACGCTCCTCAGCGACGGCGCCCCCGCCGGCCAGTCGGCGCCTTCGCACCCTCGCGCCAAGGACGGCGCGGCCGCGGTGCTGCGTGGCAGCCTTGGGGAGGCGTCGGTGGGCGGGGTCGTCGCGGCCCGTCCGCTCCTTGCCGTCGACGTGGGCATGCAGGGGCGGCTCGAGCGGCCGGACGACGCCGTCCTGGCCGAGCTTCTCGGTCGGCTGTCGGCGGGCGGCCTCGCGTGCAAGGGGATGGCGGGCGCCCCAGCGGGCCCCCTGTCGGGCATCCTGGGCGACGGGGAGCGTGCCGCGTTCCTGCCGCCGCGCGCCCTGATGGCCATGCCGGAAGAGGCCGCTGCCACGGCGCGGGAGGCCCTCGCCGCGGTGGACGCCGGGTCGTCCAGCGCGCTGGACCTGCTTGCCACGGCGCTGCCTCGGTCCGGCCCCGCGCCCGCGGCGGCGGGCCTCTTCGCCCAGGCGCGATCCCTTCTGATCTGGCACAGGCGCAGCGCCATGTGCGGGGCGTGCGGCGGGGCCACGGCGCCGTACGACGCTGGCGTGAAGCGGTCCTGCGCCGCGTGCGGCACCCGCAACTACCCGCGCACAGACTCCGTGGCCATCGCGGCCGTGCTGCACGGCGCCGGCGACGACGAGCACCTGCTCGTGGGGAGGCAGGCGGGCTGGCCGCCAGGCATGCACAGCTGCCTGAGCGGGTTCGTCGACGCTGGGGAGACGCTGGAGGAGGCGGTGCGGCGCGAGATCGGCGAGGAGGCCGGTGAGACAGGCCCGCGATGCCCGGCAGCCCCGCGCCCGCATCTCCGCTGCCGCCTCCGCGCCGCCCAAGGCATGCCGGCCTCGTCACGGCTCGGCGTCCCCGCTGCAATGGCGGCGAGCTGGCAGGGCGCACCGACGCTGGCATGTCGACCCGCTGTGAGTGGTCGCCCGCTCTCTCCCCCCTGCCCCGCGCGCGCGCAGGGATCGCAGTGGGAGCGGTCCGGCTCCACGCGAGCCAGCCGTGGCCTCTTCCCCGCGGCACGTTCGGGCAGCTGATGCTCGGCGCGTACGGCAGGACCGACGCCGACCAGGCCGGCCCTCGGCCGGACGCGCCGCTCGTCGGGGAGGGCGAGGAGCTCGACGGCGCCCTGTGGATGGGCCGGGAGGACGCCGCGCGGGCCCTCCTGGAGGGGGTGGCGTTCGGAATGCACGCCAAGCGCGACGGCGGCGCGAGGCCGTTCGTCCCCGGGCCGTACGCCATCGCGCACCACTTGGTCCGCGACTGGGTGGACGGGGGCGACGCGGCCCCCGCCAGCCGGCTGTGAGCCACCCTGTGGCGGCTGGGCCCTCCCGCCCTCGTTCGCCTCGGGCGCAAAGGCTGCCCCGACACCCACGACGCTCGTGCGCGTCCGAGAGGCGCAGGGGGGCCGAAACACCCAGCCGCGCACGAGGGCGCGCGGGCAGGCCACGTGGCTCCGCGGCCCCGAGTGCTTTGGCTCGCACGGCGCCTCTTGCCGCTACGAACGATGCATGCGTCTCGTTTCGATTGTCTGCTTGAGGCCGGCAGCGCGCGCACCCAAAGCCGGCGGCGAGGTGGTTGAAAGTCGCTCCGTTGCTGCCGGGGCGCCGGGGACACTCATGCAAGCATTGCGTTTCCAATCGCGGCGCACAGCCCGGGTGCGATGAGCACGGGTGCTGGGGCGGGCCCGCCCTAGACATTCGCCGGTTCCCCCGTGAAGCCCGGCGGCCGCTCCCACTGCGACTCGCCGGTGACGGAGCTGAGGAAGTACAGGTCCCCGTCCTCGTCCGCGAAGGCCGTCCACTCCTCGTCGGGGGCGGAGGCCGCCTCCGGCGCTGGGGCCGCCGCCTCGGGCCAGGCGATCGAGTCGTCGTCGCTCTCGCCCTCGTCCTCGTCGCTGTCCATGCCGTCCTCGGGGTCGGCAGCCCACCCGGCGCCCACGGACATCGCCGCGAACCGCGCGCGCCCCATCACGCCGGCCTCAGCCTCCCCCGCGGCCGCCTGCGCGAGGCCCGGCAGCCACTCCGGCGGGGGGCCGGCCTCGGACCACGCCGACCTGGCCCGCACGAGGCCGCGCACCGCCTCCGTGGCGCCAGGGAGCACCGCGCACAGGCCTGCGAGAAGCGGGGCCGCCAGGCCGTCCGCGGCCGCCGCGGCAGGCGCCATCGAGTCGGCGGCCGGCCCGGCCCCGTCGCCGGCGCCCGCGGCCTCGGCCTCCTTCGCCTCGTCGCGGAGCTCCATCACCAGCCGGCCGGCCCACATCCGCGCCGCCGCCCTGCCCCGCGACCACGGCGCCGCGGCGTCGACGGCGGCGACGAGGAGCCGAGCCAGCGACCGCCTCGCCGCCGCTGGCAGGCACAGCGACGCGCCGCCGGCGTCGTTGAGGCCGGACCCGCCTCGGCTGGCCCGGACGCCGCTCAGCCTGGCGGCCGAGTCCGTCACCTCCGCCCTGGGGAGGGCGGTCGGCGCCCGGATTCCGGCGCGCGCGGGCCCCGCCGTGCCCCACGACGCCGCCACGGCCCGCTCGGCGTCGGCCGCCACGTGGTCGTTGCCCTTGGCCGCCCAGGCCAGGACCCTTGCCCCGGCGGGGCACCGCCCGTCGCGCTGCGCGTCGACCACGCGGAACCCGGCCGCGACGACGGCGCGAGCCGACGCCAGGACCGGCCGCACGGCCGCCGGGTCCGTCGCCAGCACCAGCTGCCCGACGAGGCGCCGCACCTCTGTCCTCGCCGGCGCGTCGAGGCAGTCCCACATGCCCGCCTCCCTCGCCGCCTGCGCGCAGCGGGCCGCGCTGTGCCGCTCCAGCACCGCGTCGTCGCTGTACCGCAGCGCCAGCTCGTGCTCCGTCGCCGCCAGGTGCGCCTCCGTGCGGCCCGGGTGCCCGGCGTCCCGGCCGAGCACCGCCGCGACGAGCGCCGCGCACTCGTTCGCCGTCAGCAGCGAGGCCCCGCCCCACGACGCGAGCGCCACGGCGGCGGCGTGGGCGCCGTCCACCGCGCGGTACAGGGAGTGGAAGCGGGGCCCGCCGGGCGCCGCCCCGTCCGCGTGGTCGGCCCCGACGGCCCGCACAAAGGCCACGAGCGCCGCCTCGGTGGCCCCCACGAACCGGGGGATGCGCAGGGCCGACCAGACGTACGCCGCGAGGGCGAGGGCGCGGCCGGGCGACGCGACGCCCGCCCCGCGGAAGAGGCTGAAGCGCCAGGACCAGGGGTCGGCGCACGCCCCCTCGACCGCCGCGGCCGTGGCCTGGCACCACTCCCGCACGCGGAGCTTGGGCTCCGCGTCGGAGAGCACCTCCCAGGACCCCTCCCCCGGCCCGATGAGCACCAGCATGCCGGGCGCCTCGTCCAGGTACCAGTCGAGCACGCTGGCGGCGGCGAAGGGCCCCTGCAGGCCCTCCTGGTCGGTCACCTCGAGGAACACCTCGTCCCACGGGTCGGCCCCCTCCCCGTTGCCCCCCGAGTCGAACTCGGCGTCCTCGTCGTCCTCCGCGGGGGACGGCGCCGCGGCGCCGCGGCGCGCGGCCGGAAGCTGCGGCAGCCCGACGAGCCCCCAGCCGCACCGGCCGGGGGACGCCGCCTCCCCCGGCGCCGGCCGGCCGCGCAGCAGGTACCCGGGCTGCGACATGACGCGGGAGGCGAGGGGGGCGCCGTTCCAGTCCACGCAGACCACGAGGGCGTGGGGCACGGCGGCGGCATCGCCGGCCGCGCCGCCGTCGTCCGCGGCAGCCTCCATCAGCACCGGCATGCGGTCCCCGCCCACCCGGAGCGACTCGAGGTCGGCGGCGAGGCCGGGCGGCGTCGAGTGCCGCCGGGAGCCGCCGACGACCATGCCGCCCGCGGCCTCGTGCTTCCCCATGGACGACGGCGAGCCGTTCGCGCGGCCCCTCACCACTCCGGTCGTCACGTCCTCGCCGGACCACTCGTGCGCGACGGGCCGCGGGGACGAGTTGATGCGGCGGAGCCTGGCGCCGCCGGGCCCGATGACCTGCCCCTGGCCACCCCCGGCCGACCCTCCCCCCGCGCCGGCGCCGCCGTACGACGCGGGGCCGGGCGCGCCCACCCTCGAGCCGCCGGAGCCGCTGCCCCCCGACCGGGCGAGCTCCCGCGCCGCCCGCCGGAGCGCGGAGCGCACCGCCGCCGCCTCCCGCCGCCCTAACATGAGCCCCGCCCGGCCCGACTCGGCCCCGTCGGACGCGTCGTCGTCCTCGTCCGAGAAGCCGAACTCCGACCCGTCGCTGTCCACCGTCATCTCCGCCACCGACCCGCCGAGCGCCATGAAGGCTTCGCGCACGCCGGCGATGGCCTCCCCCGCGCTGGTGCCAATGAGGTCGTCGCCGTCGGCGGAGCCAACGGACGTGTGCCTCAGCGCGCGGCCGGCGGGGTTGCCCCCGCCGCCCGGTGTCGACCATGCCTCCCGCCCCACCGACCCGGCGTCGTCTCCCCCGCCGGCGCCGCCGCCCACCAGGAAAAGGCCCCTCCCCCGCCGGGACGACCTGGCCGCGAGGGACCGGTCAGCGCACGCCACGGCCCAGTCCACGACGTGGCGGACGCCGTCGGCGCGCCAGGGCGACACGCAAGCCTCCCCCGAACCGAGCGCGAGCCACCAGTGGCCTCCCGCGCACCGGACGCTCGCCGGTGACTCCCCTGCCCCGAGCAGCGCGAGCAGCTCGGCCGGCACGACGACGGCCAGCGGCCGCCGGGTCGCCGCTGACGCCCAGGCCTCCCTCGCCAGCCCCGCCGCGAGCTCCGTGACGGCCGCCGGATGCGCCGCGGCCGGGATGCCCGACGCGGTGCGGGAGAGCGAGCCCCTGGCGCGGCTCGGTGACGGGGCGGCCTCGGCGCCCGGGAGCTCCATGACGGGGAGGGCGGTCGCGGCCGACGCCGCGAAGCGGGCCTCGCCCTCGGCGTCGGCCCGGTCGTCGGGCTCGTCGAGCGGCTCCATGCCCGCGAACGAGGCGGCGGCGAGGCCGAGGGCGGCGCGCGTGACACCCATGCGCTCGCCGCACCGGGGGGTCACCGCGAGGCGGAGCCGGAGGCGGAGGGCCCCGAGACCCGCCGAGTCGGCGCCCGGCTGCGCGGGCGCGATGGGCAGCCTTCCCCCCAGGGCCGCGGGCACGGAGTCGGGGTCCAGCGCGTCGACCAGCGGGTCGGACCCGAGCGCGTCGGCGAAGGCCTCCGCGCCGCCCTCGGCGGCGGCGATGGCCGCCGCCACTGCCGCGTCGCCGAGCACGGCACGTGCCGCCGCCGCGAGGCCGGCGGCGCCTCCCAGGACGGCCCGCGCCGCGTCCTCGGCTGAGACCAGGGGGGCGCCCACCTCGGCCCCGACCTCGCGGCGCAGGAGGGCGCTCAGCCGCCCGGCGTCGTGCCTCGGGGCCGCCTCGGCCGGGGACTGGCCGGCCGACGACGCGCCGAGGACGGCGGCGGCCGCCGCCTCGCGCGCCCGCTGGGCGCTCGACACCTCGGCCTGCTCGGCGCTCGGCGACGAGGACCCGTCGTTGCACGTGCCGTCGTCGTCGTCCTCGGGCAGCGAGGCGTCGGCGTCCAGCGAGGCCAGGGGGACGACGGCGTACCCAAGGACGGACTCCGCGCCGCACCCCGACTCCTCCCGCACGCACGCCACCAGCCAGCCCGCCGCCGCCTGCGACGGGCTGAGCGGGATGCCGCACGCCGTCCTCGCGCCAGAGGCCCGCACCCGCCTCGCCGGCTCCAGCGCCGCGGCCCACACGTGGTCCAGGGGCCCCGCCGGCAGGCCCGGCCCCGCGTCCGCCCGCACCGCGTGGCTCTTGCTCCGCGCCCCCGTGAGCGGCGACGCCGTGACGCCCAGCCCGAGCGAGAGGGGGCCCGCGTCCATCGCGCCGGCGAGCCCGCCAGGCGACGACGACATGCGCCTCTGGGACGGCTCCGAGCGGCCCGATGCCGCGCCCAGCATCGGCGGCGTCGCCTTGGGCGAGGCCGCCCCGCCGCCGCCACTGCCGCCGAAGCCCCCGGCGGCGGCGAGCCGCGGCGCCAGCTCCTGCAGGGCCTCGCCCGGGAGCAGCTCCGACGAGCCGATGGCGCGGACCGCGGCCCAGCGGGGCAGGGGCCTGACCACCCAGAGGTCCACGACGGGGTTGGACCCGTCGGCGGCCCAGAGGCCCCTTGCCCCCTCGACGCACACCTGGAGCGCGTCCCCGACGCGGGACCTCCCGCCGTCGTCGAGGCCGAGGCGGGGCACCGGCTCGCCGCCCAGCCGCGAGGCGGGCGCCGCGGTGGACGTCCCCGCCGGCCACGGGAGGGAGCCGAAACGGGCGGCGATGCCGCCCCCGCCGACGCGGGACGCCTTGGACCCAGGGGCGCCCCCGGCGGCGCGCCTCGCGCCGGGCCCGGCCCTGCGCGCCGCGGCCCGCGCCCGCTCCGAGAGGAAGTTGACCGCGAAGATGAGCTGCTGCCTGGCCGCGGCGGAGGCCACCTCGAGGTAGAAGTTCTTGGGCTCCGGCATGGCCGCGCCCTTCTTCTCCCAGCGGGAGGCGCGAACCCGCACGGGGAAGCCCGAGTCCGCCGCCGCCGCGGCGCCGAGCTCGTCCGCGGCGGGCACCGCCGCCTCGGCCGCCTCGATGGGGATGCGCTGCGTCACGTCGCCCGGCTCGGCGCGCCACGGCACCGGCATGTCCGTCGTCGCGAGCAGGCCTGCCTGGGCCGCGGACGGGGGCTTCCCCATCTCCACCGCGTCGGCGCTCACGCAGAGGAGGCGCTGCTTCCACTCGCCGCGCATCGAGCGCATCGCCACGCGGCCCTGCTTGTTGGTGGACTTCCGGACTCGGGCCTCGACCACCACCCGGCCGCTGGACCGGAGCACCGCGGACAGGACCTTGCCGGCGATGGAGCGCGCGCGCCGCTCCACCGCGGCGTCGAGCTTCTTCAGGACCTTGGCCCGCTGCTCGTCCAGCAGCCGCAGCCGCACCGTCTCGGCAAAGGCGGGGTGCGCGAAGCGGAAGAGGAGCGACGCGGCCAGGGGCGACGACGGCGCCGGGTGGTGCGGCGGGTCGGTGCCGCCCGCCCCGGCCCCGGAGGCGGCGGAGCCCACGGCGGCGGCCCTCGCGGCCGCGGGCGACGGCGCCGTCTCCCTCAGAACGCCGAGCGTGACGAGCCGCCGGCACTCCGCGGCCAGTGCCTCCCGCGGCGCCGGGAAGGGGAAGCAGTCGCAGAGGACGCCAAAGTCGACCGTGGCGGCGGCGGGCCAGGACGCCTCGTCCCCGGCCACGGACTGCGGGTCGATGCCCGCCGCGGCGGCGAGGGCGAGCGTCCTGGCGTCGTCGATGCTCAGGCCGCCGGCCTCCGCCCCGGCCGAGGGGACGCCGGCGTCCTCGCCCTCGGACGCCCGCAGGCCCACGGCGAGGGCCTCGCGCTGCGCCGCCGACAGCGGGGCAACGCGGCCGCGGAGGCGCGACCTTGCCGCGTGCGAGACGACGGCGGCGGTGCGGAGGACGAGCTGGGGGAGCGGCGCGAGGCGGTCGGCCTGCGCGCCGAGGGTGTCGTGGGTCCGGCGCAGGTACGGGACGCGGACGCGGGCGGGGGCGGCGGCGAGGGCCAGGGCGCGGGTGCGGCGGCGCCACTTGGGCAGGGCGTCCGGGAGGCAGGGGACGACGGCCGAGAAGCCGTGCTCCACCCCGGGGCTCTCGGCGCCGCGCGCGGTCGCGTCCCCCTCGGCGAGCACGATGATGCGGCCGCGCGCGAGGAGGAGGCGGAGGAGCTCGACGACGGCGGCGGGCCTGCCGCCCGAGCGGTGCTGGACGATGGCGAAGACGTCGTCGCGGATGGGCCCGCCCCACTCGAGGGCCAGGGCCGCCAGGGCCATGGCGTCGCGCGGCCAGAGCCTGCCCAGGACGACGTGCTCGCAGTGTGGGGAGGCCGCGAGGTCCAGGTACCCGTGCGGCACGGTGCGGAAGATGACGTCGGTGTAGCGGCGGGGCGGCCGCGTGGCCAGGACGAGGAGGAGCGGAAGCGAGCCCGGGCTGCCGGCGGGGAGCGAGGCCCGGCCCGCGAGGCGGGCGAGGGCGTCCCACGCGTCGGGGTGGAGGAACTGGGCGTCGTCGACGACGAGGAGGAGCGGCTGCGAGTCCGGCCTCGCGGCGCCGGGCGCCGGCCGCGGCTTGCGGGCGGAGTCCCGGCGGGCCGAGCTGCCGGTGTCGGACGACGAAGCCGACGCCCACGGGGCCGGGGCGCACGCGGCCGCTGCGGCCCCCGCGTCGACGCCGCCCCCGCAGTGCGCGGCCACCACGGCCGACAGCAGCTCGGCCCGGAGCGCGGCGCGCTGCGACGCGAGGGCCGGCGACCGGCACAGGAGCTTGGACGCCGGCGTGGAGGGGAGGCGGACGCCGAGGGGGTCGTTGAGCACGGCGCCGCAGCGCGAGGTGCGCTCCGCGTCGACGCCCGCCTCCTCCAGGGCCGCGAGGCACGCCGCCGTCAGCTCGGAGCGCGACACCGCGGGCCGCCCCGCCGCGTCCCTCGCGCGGGCGGCGTCGGGGGCGGCGCCGGCCGCCGCGCGGATGGCCAGCCCGGCGGGCCGCCCGCCCTTGCCCGACGACGCCGAGTCCGTGCCGGGGGACCCGCCCCCGCCGGGGGACGCGGCGGCCGCCGCCGCGCCCCCCGCGCCCGCGGCCGCCGGGCCCGCCTCCCCCGCCGCCTCGCGGGCCCAGATGACCCTCTCCCGGAGGAGGATCGACGCGGCCTCCACTAGCGGCTTGAGCGCGTTGAACCGGTCGAAGGGGTCGGCCGCCACCGTCAGCACGGCCGTCTTGCCGACCATGTCCTCGCCGACGGCGCGGGCGAGGGTCCTGGTCTTGCCGGACCCCGCGTCCCCCTCGAGGAGGACGCAGCCGCCCTGCCCCGCACCGAAGAGCGCGATCCTCGCGTTGAGAAGGGCCATCCTCGCGCGGTGGTGCGACGAGAAGCGGAGGGGGACGTCCCGCGCGGGGATGAGGCGGGCGGGGATGGACCCGGAGGCCATGGCCGAGGCGGGGACGCACTCGGACTCGGACACGAGCCAGGACAGCAGCGGCAGCGGAACCGAGCGGCTGGCGGGCAGGAGCCAGCGCCGCTCCCCGCCCCCCAGCTCCACCGCGTAGTCGGCGTGCCGCGCCTCGCCGCCCGGCCCGCACGGGAGCACGCCGGCCGCCCGCGCGGCGTCGACGCACGCGTCCCGCACGGACGCCAGGGTCGGGGTGGCCGACGCCGAGAGGGAGACCGGGCCCGAAGCGACGGCCGCCGCGGCGGCCCCGTGGTCCGCCCTCACGCTCCCGGAGCCCGCGCACGCCCGGCCGAGCGCCCGGACGCCCGGCCCGTCGTCCCCCGAGGCCGAGGACGCGGCCTGCGCCACCGCGGCCGCGTGCGACGGGAGCGCCGGCGCCACCGTCAGCTCGAGCTGGTGGACCCTGGCCAGCGTGGCGGAGCGCAGCGACGGCCGCTCCCACAGCGGGGCCACCGCGACGCCCTGCGGCGGGGCCACGGGCGGGGGCTGCGCGACCGTGCGGAACTTGAGGACGGTGGCGCCGGGCGGCAGAAGGGCCGCGCCCGCCGGCCCGGCGCCGCCCGCGGCGGCCGCCCCCGCGGGAGCGGCCGACGAGGCCGCCGCCGCACCCCCCGCGCCCCGGGAGCCAGGCGACGCCGCCGAGGCGGGGGACGCGGGGCCCAAGGCCGAGGCAGCGAGCGCCGGTGTCGCGCCGTCGGCGCCCGCCGCGGCGGACCCGCCCGCGGGCCCCTCCCCCGGCTGCGCCACCGCCTCGTCCGGCGGCGGCACGGTCAGGTCGGCGGGCCTGAGCCGGCGGTGCTCCGCGACCCGGCGCAGCTGCCGCCCGAAGGCGGCCTTGAAGAGCTTCGGCTCCGTCCCGGGGTAGTTCGCCGGCCGGCCGCGCAGGGGGAGGCCCTCGTCGAGGGACGCGGCGGGGTAGGGCCTGGACACCCGGATGAGGTTGGACTTACCCTTGACGGTGATCTCCCCCAGGTCGGCGAACTCCACCTCGGGCCCCACCGCCGAGACGATCTGCGAGTCGACGATGACGCCGCCACCCGTCTTCATGGCCCTCTGCATGAGCCGCGCCGAGAGGTTGACGGTGTCGCCGAGGACGCTGTACTCCTTCCGCGTGGTGGAGCCCACCACGCCGCAGAACACCACTCCGGTGGTGACCCCCACCGAGGCCTGCAGCTCGAGGTCCCAGAGCTCGTCGCAGACCGCCAGGGCCGCGAGCACGGCGCGCGTGGCGTCGTCGTGGTGCGAGATGGGCGGCAGCCCGAAGACGGCGATGAGGGTGGAGCCCTTGTCGTCCATGAGGAACTTGTTGACGCTGCCCTCGAACCGGTACACCGACCGCTGCACCGCCCGGAGCACCTCGTGCACCCGCCGCATCGGCTCCTCGTACTTGGCCGCCGCCAGGAGGTCGTCGTTGCGGAGCCCCAGGTTGACGAAGAGCACCGACACGTTCCGCAGGTCGCCGCCCCACGACTCGAGCTCAAGCACGTCGGGGCTGATCCACGCCTGGATCGCGCCGGCGGTGTACTGCTTCAGCCGGGCCTCCGCCGCCGCGCCCGCGAGCTGCAGCTCGATGCCGACCCCGCCCTTCCCCCTGCGGGGCATCCGCGAGATGACGACGCCCTCCGCCACGCCCTTGCCGTGCTCCGTGATGCGCGCGAACCCGTCCTTGAGCACCTCCAGCGGCCGGATGTGCTCCTTCACCAGCGCCCACACCGCGGGGGAGACCAGCACCTCCCCGCCCGCCTGGCAGTGCTCCTCCGCCGCGAAGGCCTGCACCAGCGGGTCCCCGATGGCCACGTACTCCATCCGCCCGAGCTCCCCGCCCAGGTGCAGGATGGACACGTTCCCGACCCCCACGCCGATCTTCACGCTGAGGGTGACGTCCTCCTCCAGCTTGGCCTCGTGCAGGGCGCGCTGCACGCTCTCGGCGCACTGCACGGCGTGCCTCGCCCGCTGCTCCATGCTCCCCGCGGACTCGGGCCAAAGGATGATCATGGCGTCTCCAGCGAACTTGAAGATGTCCCCGCCCTCGGAGGCGATGATCTTGACCATCTGCGGGACCGGGCGGGGGCAAGGGGCGCGGTGGGCCGGAGGCGCGCATCCCCGTGCGGGGCACCTGGGGCGCCTGCTGCGCGGCGCACGCCGGGGAGCTCATACCCCTGTCGCACCGAGCGCGCGGCGCGCACGAGAGCCCCGGCTCACCTGGGAGAAGTACGAGTTCAGGTGCTTGGCCAGGAACTCGGCGCCCTCGGGGCCGTGCCTTGCCATGGCCTCGGACAGCTTGGTGAAGCCGCTGACGTCCGCAAACATGACAACAGTGGGAAGGCTGCGGACCGCAGGGGAGCAATCGCGCGAGCGGCGGCATCGCTGGCGCAGGGACGGTCCAAACGCCGGGCTAAGCCCAAACAACTCGGCTCGGCCGTCGTCCGGGCACCGGCACTGGGGCGGGGCCCTGACGGCCGAGCGTCACGGGCCTGGAGCACCCGGACCGCTCGCCGGCTGGCAGCCGGAGCCTGCACCCGGGGACGGCGGGCTGGCCGAGCTTGCCCCTCGTCGGTTCCCCCCGGCTGCCTTGAGCGCTCGCGGGGCGGACCCTCGGCGGGGGCACAGCCTGGCCCGCGCGGGGATCATGCTGCCACACCAATAAGCTCAGGCCGCACGGAAGGGCGCTGGCGGCGCACAGCTTCGCGGCGCCCGGCGGCGGGCAGGCACGGCGCAGCAGCGAGGCGCTCGGCCCGGCAGCACCGGGTTCTAGCGCCTCCAAACCGGCCGTGTTGGCTCACATTTCCTTCCGCGGAGCCGTGGCCGTGGCTGCAGCATCCTGAAGCAGGTCCCTGACGATGATGGACGGGATGTAGCTCGCCAGAATCTCGATGAACTTCATCGCTGCGCGCCGAGCGTGTTGAGGCTTGGGGCGGGTACCTCAGCACACCACAGCCCGCCCCTGGGGCGCGAAAACCGAGGGCAGCCGGCTCGCTGCCTGGCTCGGCCGTTCGGCCCGTGCTCGGACGACCCGGCCACAAACAAGCTGCAGGCTCACCGGCTCTGCAACGCGCCCCGCGGCACCTGGCCCAGGCGCCCGAGCCACCCGGACCGAAGAATTGCGGCCCAGGCGTTTGCGATGGCCTGGGCCGAACGGAGAGCGATGGCCTGAAGCCGTGCCCAGCGGCGAGCGGTGGCCGAGAGGACAAGAGGCTCCGGCCGCGCCGCCCGCCAGCGGGACTGCAGCCGGCGCCGCGCATAGCCGAGGATGGTGCCCAGGGGGGAGTCGTGTGCCAAGCAAAAGCCGCCGCTGGCCGCCCAGGGGTGCCTCGCTCCCCGTCCGCTTCAAATCCAGTGACTCCCCCGGGGCTTATGACGGCGGCGGCACGTCAGCGATGAAGCCACCCTTCGCAAAACACCGCTGGAGTCGAGCGCTCCTGCGCCCGATACGCACGGGGTCGCTCACCGCCCCAACGGCAGCTGCGGCGACCGGGCATGCTAGAAAGCCTGTGCGCCACGGACCAGCGGCAGCAGCAGCAGCAGCACGGCGGCAGACTCCTCGCTGAGTAGGGCGTTTCATCCGAGGCACGTGCAATGCGGGTGGCAGGTGCGTCGAGCGAGCGGTGACACACGAAAAGCCGGGCCGCGGCCATTGGCGCCCGATTCGCTGGCCCAGCGACGAGTTTTACCCGCACAACATTCGGCGCCCGCCCGCTACACCACACTTGCGCCGAGCGCTGAGTACCGCAGCGGCGACCGTGGGCGCTGGCCGCAGCCTCAGAGGCGCTGGCCGAGCTGCCAGCCAGGCTTCCAATGCCACCTCTGCCTTGACCAAAGGCGAACAGTCCAGCCCCCCCGCTTCAGCGGGGCCGACGAGCCACGTGGCTTGACCCCGAAGAGGCCATAGACCTCGCCCACTACGGCCCAGATCGGTCGCCCAGCGGCGCCCTGATCGCGGCCGCCGGCTGCGCCAAAGCGATTGCCCTGCCGTCACGTCACGAGGAGCAAGCGGTGGCGTTCACATCACAGCCGAGATGGCTGGCCCCGCGCGGCCGAACGAGAACGCTCCGTTCTGGTCACTTCGAGGGCGACTGGCCGCAGGGCTCGCCGGCATGGCTGTGGGGCTGCTCCTTGCGCTCATGTACCTTGGCATCGGTGAGCGAGTTCGTCCGCGAACCCCAGCGCGTGCAGCCCCGTAAGAACTGTGGCATCGTGACCGCGTTCAGGGCTTTGGCCAACCTTGCTCCAGCCGTCCAGTGATGATGCCCGTCCGCACGCCGTGCTCGCAGGCGTTTCTCTCCCGGCTAAGCACGGGTCGGCAGATGCGGCGCTTCGCGGCCCGGCCTGCCCCGGGTGCCCTCCTGCTGGTGCGTCGCAGCCATGCGATGCGTCGAGCCCCACCACGCCGGCCACAGCGGGCAAAACGAACACGTGCCCCGCCGTTGCGTCCGTGCTGATGGGAGGTGCCAGGACGGTCGGTCCGGGCCTGATCGCGGCCCGAGCGCTCGCCGAGGCCACGTGCCAATCGGGCACCCCGGCGACTGCCTTGAAGCCGGCGAGCGGAGGCGGGCGGGCCAAGCGCGTGCAGCTGTCCCAGAGCCAGATCCCGGCATGCGCTGAGGAGCGGGGAGGCGTGACGTGTATTCCAGCGGCGTGCCGCGAGGGTTGGGATGTCGCGCCCCGGGCCACGACGGCCGGTGCCGCGGGACCGGTCGAATCCGTGCCGGCAGGGGCGGAGCAGTTCCCGTCGTGGGTGACCCTTCCGTCGTGCGAGGCCCTACAGCGGTGCCCCGACATGCAGGGCTGGCCGTCGCATCTGGCGTCGGTGTGCAGCACGGAGACCGTCCTCATGCACTGCCTCCGGCAGCTGCCGCCGCCCGCCGACCCCAGCACGGTCGGCACCGTCAGCACCGAGTACGTGTCGTCGCCGTTCGAAACAACGTTCATGAGCGTGATCGACAAGGAGTTCAACGACCAGCCGCCCACGATCTGCACGGTGCAGGACCGGTTCGCGGCGCTGGTGGCCAACTGGGTGCACCGGTCCGAGGCGGCGTGGGGAAAGCCGGCGAGCATGTCGGTCAGCGATGCGTCCGTCATGGACGGCTGGGCCGAGGACAACAGCCAGCCCTTCTCTCTCTTCCGCAGCACGGTCACTATGCCGGACGGCACGAAGCACACCTCCGGAAGGATGATCGAGCCAGTTGCAGGCCTCCTGCGGCACCCGTGGGCCTCGCGCGGAGGAACAACAACCAGCTGGTGCAAGGGCGAGGGCGCCGGCCGAAGCCTGTACGACCACCGGTACGTGGTACTGGACAGCCCCAGGGACCCGACGTTCCACCTTCGCTACCCTGGCCGCAAGGTCTTTGTGGACCTCGGTGCCACCACGTTTGGAGACCGACCCATCGAAAGCCGAGTGACCACCATCGGCGATGCGCGAACGTACGAGGACATGTTCGGGGACATGGGAGTGCGATTCGACCTCAAGATGGGCTGGGAGGTGAGGAACTTCAAGGTGAGCGAGTTCTACGCGAACGTCGGCAAGTACGCAGGAGACCTCGTCGGCAGGACGTGCCAGGCGATCCGCGAGGCGCAGCCGCTCCCGGGCCACATGGACAACGCGCTGGAGCTGCTGGCCCAGATCTGGCGCCCGGGAGACTACTTTGTGTTCAAGCTGGACATCGACAACCGGCCCGTGGAGGAGGCCTTTATGCGCATGGTGATGGACAAGTGCCCCCACGTGGTGGCCGAGCTCATCTACGAGGAGCACTGCAACGTGCCGGAGCTGGTCGCGAGCTCGTGGAGGACGGTCGAGGGCGTGCGCGAGCTCAAATACGGCAGCGCGCTCAAGCGCTTCCACAAGCTTCGGGAGATGGGCATCCGGTCTCACTTTTGGGTGTGAGCCGTGTCGCGGATCAGACAGCAGCAGACCCGCCCAGCCGCGCCAATGGCGTTCCTCGTCGCTGCCCGACGTCTATGGGGCGAGGCTGCGGACAACAGGAGGGAGCGGTCCGTTCGGCAGCCTTGCCGCAGCGGGAGGCGAATGCCAGATCGCGCCCGGGGCGTGTGGTTGCGGTGGCCGCTCAAGACCTGCCTCACGGACTTCGAAGCTGCCCCCGCCGCTGTCCACTCATCCGCTCACAAACCTGCCCGGGTAAATCGCAAGCCGTCACAGTTTGAATCGTGTCACTGGACAGGACACGGCGCACACTCTCCGACAATCCTACGATGTCGCGTAACCAGGTGGGCATCGGCCGCCTTTCCCCTGCTTCGGCATCAAGAGTGTTGCGGCTTTGGGCTGATCCGCGGCCACTCCCTCAATCCCATGTCGACCAGCCAGCCACCGACACAGTCACATCTTGGGCCCCGGTCCCTCAGCTCCTGACGCGAAGCGCACGAACGCGCACGCCTCGTCGTGCATCGATGCCGGCCCGATGGACCGGTACAGGTCCCGCATGGGCTGCATGTCCGCATGCTCCTGCTCGAAGTCGCGCAGGATACGCCTGATCGCTCCCGGTATGCGCTCCGGGAAGGACAGGACGTTCCGCTCCGGCAGCGGAAAGTCTCGCTGGTCCCGGGCCACCTGGCAGCTGGAGGTGACGAGCACGGCACCGTGGAGGGTGGCCTCCAGCGGCAGACGCTCGGCGCCGCGCATGCACCAGTCAACCACGATCTTGGCCCGTGCAAGAAGCTTCACCAAGGCATCGGGGGCGAAGCCGTTGACGAGCACGGCCTCGCACAGGCCATCCTTGCACGTATCCTGCACGGCCTTGACGACGTGACCTGGTGTGTCGTTATCGATGAGCACCAGGTCGGAGCGGCCGGACGGCTGGTCGGCGACGGTGCTGTTCCCGACCTTGATGGAAGTCACGTACGGCCGAATCAGCTGTTGCCGCACAAGATCGGTCCCCAGGGCGTGACCGAGCCACCAGACGTGGGTGATCCACACGCAGCCCTTGGAGCGCTCCGCGGCGATCTTCTCCGGCTCCACCTCGCCGAGCAGCCAGATGAAGACCTTGACGCCTCGCTTGACGAGGCCGGGGTCACAGCCCTGCACCTCGGGGATGATGTAGATGTCGCCGGACGCGAGCTTGGCCTCTGCCACGTGCGGAACCTTGGCGATGGGCGGGTAGTGCTGGACGAAGAACGCATGCAGGGGGACGGGGATGATGGCCACATCAGCGCAGCCCTGGAGCGCGACGGTCAGCTGAACAAGTGCCTCTGGTCCCCCGGTGAGATAGCCGGCGTGCGAATTCACGATGACGCGCGCACCGGTGACTGCCGGCGGAGCGTCCGGCGTCGGTAGCGGCACCGGACTGGCCGTGGCCGTAGGATGTGAGGTCGCGCACGGGCTTGGCAGCTGGCTGGGCGTCGGGTGCGGTCTCAGTTGTGCAAGCGTGGACAGCCCCGCCGAGCCTTGGGCGTCTGCGGTGCTGCGCAAGCCGAGCGAAGAAGCCGTCGTGATCGTGCCCGCCGCCAGAAGCGCACCGACGACCGCGCCCGCCATCGCAACCACAACCGTGCGGCTGCAGCACGACGTACGGTCTGTGCATGCTGGCGCGGGAGCCTGCGAATGGCAAAACGACGGCTAAGGTTCGGTGTGAGGTACGCCGCGCATTCGCGCGCACACGGTCATGCCAGCCTCGGACGG
>Ga0136560_1000327_pt1 | contig 23040 bp, 16 predicted proteins | sample AntRauMeHopE1497_FD_104925 | JGI IMG/M metagenome (GOLD analysis project Ga0136560, IMG submission 104925) | Saline lake microbial communities from Rauer Islands, Antarctica - Metagenome Hop E1 #497 | ecosystem: Environmental > Aquatic > Non-marine Saline and Alkaline > Saline | place... | reverse complement strand
CTGGCGACCCGTTCGACAGCTCGAGCAAGGTCGGCGAGCTTGTGGCCACCATCCGCAAGCGCAAGGGCGAGAAGGAGGTGATCCCGCCCCTGTCGCAGTACGAGGACAAGCTCTGAGCAGCAAGCTGCCGGGCGAGGCACGCTTGTGGCTTCGCCTGGCCTTGCCATCGGCTCAGTGTCCCCAACCCTTTGCCCGCCCCAGGTCTGTGGTGTGAGTGGCCACCCGCTGCGCTAACAGCTGGGCCATCACGTTCTGTTTCGTTCGGCATTATCCACACGTACCACCCGAACATTCTTTGTGGGTCTCGAGAGCAACTTCGAGGAGCCTGCGCGACATCCAGAGTTGCTTTGCCCCCAAACCCTACCCGTGAGATGCACACGCGGGTGCGTCAATCGAGCAAGTTCATCGCCCACATCTCATTGCGCAGCGTGGGCATTGCTCGGCGCCGGCAAGGCCGCGCAAGCTCAAGGTGCAGGGCCGGAAGCTTCGCTTGTCGCCGCCGGCGCGCTCGGTCGTGGACGCACATGACTTGCTCCTCGTGGCTCAACCCTGCTGGCTACTCTCCAGATGGGCGCAAGATCGGCATCCTGTCAATCTTTGTTTTTCTCCTGGCGTTCAAGGTGAGGGGCACGACATCATCGTCCCCGCATACCCGAGCGCGCCAGCCGGCCTGTTCGAGGGAGAGTTCAAGGCCTGCGTGTTTTGCGTGGGCTCAATATGCTGCGTTGTTGTGGGCTCGCTTTGCTCTCGCAGCCCTCGGAGCCGCATCTGACGCGGTATTTTGTCGACCACAAGGGATTCCTGCCAGGAGTCGTGAACAACGAGATCTACCCGGTCTGGACCTACGCTTACTTGCCCTTGCTGCTACTGGCAGCGCCGCTCGCGGAGGCGTGGGGCTACCGCCGGGTCATTCTGCTCGGGACGAGCTTCCGGGTCGCCACGCGCATCCTCCTGCTCTTCGGATCAAGTAAGGCTGTGATGCAGCTGATGGAAGCCCTCTACGCGGGAGGATCAGTCGCTGAGATTGTCCTGGCGGCGTACGTATTTCGGGTCGTGAAGCAGGACCGCTACGAGGACGGAGTTGCTGCAACCCAGTCGGCGTACTTCGTCTCTCACGTGATCTCGGGAATCATGGGGGACGTGATGACGCAGGCGTTCGGCTGGTCCCTGGTCTCGACGTTCTGGGTCTCCCTGGGCACCGTGTCAGCGGCGGCCGCCGTTGCGATCCTCCTCCTCCCCCACGACCGGGACCAGGCGACTGAGGCGTCGACCTGGGTCGACCCGGAGCGGTCGGTGAGGGACACCGGCGCGGCGGCCGCCACCTCGTGCGTCACCAACGCGAGGTTCGTGGGGAGGGCGGTCGCCTCGCCGCGATACGGCGCCGCGGCGCTCCTGTGGTGCGGCGGGAACTGCGCCTGGCTGTTCGTGTACGGGTGGGAGACGTCCATCTACGAGGTGTGGCAGCCGCACGGCTCAGACTGGAACGGCTCCGTGCTCGGCCTCGGCCTGGTGGTGGCCGCCGGCGCCACGGCGCTCATCACCTGGAGGCCCCTGCGCGCCGCGGTGCTGGCCTCTCCGTTCGTCGTCGTGGCGCTGGCGTCAACGTGCGCCGTCGCGGCGGCTTTTGCCACAGCGCTGGCCCCGTGGCCGTGGGGGCTGATGGCTCTGCTCGCGTACATGTTCGCGTGGCAGCTGACCAACGCCGCCTTCCTGGCCGCCTCGGCGCACAGGGTCGATGCGGTCATGCTCGAGGACGCAGCGCTGAGCAAGGCGGCGCTGGGGACCGCCGCGGAGCGCCCGAGGGACTGGCTGGCGGCAGCGGCTGCCGCAGACGACGGCGACGGCGCCGGCGTGTCTCTGCTCGACCGCGGCAAGGCCGGGTCGCCCGCGTCGCCGTCGGCCGTCGCTCCAGCGGAGGGTGCATCGGCCATGCCCGCCGGCAGCCCGCCCCCCGAGGCGGCGGGGCCTGCCGAGTCTCCCTACTCGCTGCTGCTGCTGCTGCTCAACTCGGCGTCGCTGCTCTTGCAGACCGGGCTGCAGGCCTGGTGGCTGTCGGCCATGCAAGTGGACGTGCCGACGCTCTTCCTCTACAGCTCTGTCATGTTCGCCGCCTTCCTCGGCTCTGCCGCGGCAGTGCGGGCGGGCAGCGTGCTCTGCTCGTGCCGGGGCAGCTGAGCAATGCAGCGCCGGAGCGTCCGTGTGCGTGCGTGCCTTTCGTTGCGCAAGCGAGTCTCGACCTTCAGGCTCGGGCTCCGCTGACCATCGGCGAACACACGATCATCCACTGTCGCGGTGCCTCGCCCGTGGTGTCCGCGTGCCAGCCACTCTTCACTCGGCGAGCTCCACGCCTCTGAGCGCCGCCTCGTGCGTGGTCCGCCGCTTCATCGCCAGGCCGACGAAGGCCCCTGCGGCTGCCGCCCCTGCCTCGGCCATGCACAGCGCCTCCAGCAGTTGCTCGCGCCCCACGCTCCCCGACACGTGCGATGCGATGCAGCGAGCCGGGCTTGAGCTCAGGCCAGCCGCGGCCGGGTCAGCCGCCGGCAAGAATACCGCCGACACTGAGCACCCTGACGCAGCCTCTTCCTCCCTCGACGGGTCCAGCACCAGCCGGCGGGCGGAGGCCGTGGACGCGCGAGGGGCCGAGGCGGACGACGAGCCCCTCGAGGCGGGTCCGTCGCCGGGCGCCTCCGCGGCGCTCGGCAGGACTGCCACGTCACAGGCACAGGGCGCGAACCGCAGCGGGACGGCTGCGTCCATAAGGGCGAGGGTGCAGGCGTTGAGCGCTGTCGAGGCGAGTCCGCCGCCGTCGCCGCAAACTTGCACAGTCACCGACGTCACAGTTCTCGGGTGAGCTTCCAGGACGACAGCACGGCGAAGGACCGACTCCAGCCGCCTCTCCAGAGCCTTCTCGACCCGGCCTGCGAGGGAGACATGGGCGCACGCGGGACAGTTGTGACGTCGAACAGGCGCTTTCAAGCGCGCCAGCCCGAATGCGCGCGCCTCGGTGGTATGCCAACGAAGCCTGCTCACTCGCTTGGCCGGACATCGGCCGTACGGACACCTCCAGGGTCATCTTGGTGCCGTCTTCCTGGCGGCTTGTCCTGGGCGGCATCGGGCCGAACACGCCCACAATGACGGAGGTGTCACCTGCGCGTTAGTTGTTTAGAGACAAACCAGGCGAGGCCAGTGGCACAGCGCGCCCTGGGCGGTGGAAAGGAGGGGGTGAGCGGTTGCAAGCCCTCACCAGCAAACAGCCGCGCCGATCCATCCGCCCGAACCAGGGGTGAAAGGTCCACAGTCATAGGGCGGAGCTCATCGTCCTCCCGGCCGTCCGGTCTCGCGGCCCTGATGGCCGCCATGGGCTTCTAAAGAGTGGGAGCTTGCAGAGCCTCCGGGCAAGCAAACTTGCGGCGGTGGTGGCTGCACAGCCAGGACGCTGCCATGGCCACCACGATGGTGAACCCCAAGCCGTTCCTGAAGAGCATGACTGGGCAGATGGTCGTTGTGAAGCTCAAGTGGGGGATGGAGTACAAGGGTGAGATAGGCTGCTCCACGGCCAAGTCCCGCCCCGCGGCCAGCCAGAGGCCGCGTGCCACTGAGTCCAAATCTTTCACTATAATCGCAGGAAAGCTTGCGTCGGTGGACCAGTACTTCAATGTCCAGGTGAGCCTACGTAGGTATTGCCCTCGCCTGCTCGCGCGGTCACCCATGAAAGCGCTACCCAACCAACATTGTCGGACTGGCTGCCGTCGCAGCTTTTGGATACGGAGGAGTGGGTCGCAGGAGCAAAGGCCGGAGACCTGGGCGAGGTGCTGATCAGGTAAGCGCCCTGCGTGCTGCTGGAGCACTTGTGCATCTGACTGGCTGCTTGGCCTCCATGGCATGCATGCTCGCCCGCTGTCCGTCGCAGGTGCAACAATGTGCTTTACATCCGCGAGGCACCGGCAGATGCTGAGGCTGCGGAGGCGAGCTCGTCGAGCTCGAGCGCTGCGGAGTAGACAAGCCTGACTTCCGTCACCGCGCCAGCAGCGTCACACTGCTTCGGTGGTGCATTTGTGTGTGCATGAGCGCGCCACAGCCCCTCAAGAGTGCGAGGACTTCGGCGTCGTCGCCGCGGCACACGCCAGGTGCACGCAGCCACCGCCTGGCGCCATGCCAAGCGAGCCTGGCAACACCCGAGCAACGAGTCGCAGGCCTGGGTGGACGTTGTGACCGGCCGAAGTCTGAAAGCCCCGCAGGTGCGGGTCTGACGGGTCCAATTTTGCCTGGCGCGCGCACGCATGCGCGCATCACTCTGTCGGGTCTTCATCTAGCGCAGCGTCCGTCTCAGCCTTCATCGCCGCAACCCGACCCCGGGCCTTGCGGCCCCGTGCCGCTGCCTGGATCCGCACAGCCGCGGCCTCCTGGTCGGCGTTGTCCCGGGCATCGGCGGCACCGTCGGCAGCCCTGTCCTTCGCAGCGGCAGCGCGCTCCGCGGCGCTGGCCTGAGCGGCGGCAGCGCGCTCCGCGGCGTTGTCCTTGGCATCCGTTGCCTTGTCCTTGGCCTGAGCGGCACGCGCCGCGGCGTTGTCCTTCACAGCGGCAGCGCGCTCCGCGGCGTTGTCCTTGGCATCCGTTGCCTTGTCCTTGGCCTGAGCGGCACGCGCCGCGGCGTTGTCCTTCGCAGCGGCAGCGCGCTCCGCGGCCTTGTCCTTGGCATCGGACGCGCTCTCCGTCGCCCGGTGCTTAGCGGCCGCTGCTTGGTCCGCAGCTCGTGACGCTGCGGAGCCTGCGGCTGATGAGGCCCCTGAGGCGGCGTTAGCGGCAGTTGTGGAGGCAGCTTGTCCGACTCCGCGAGCCGCCGCGGCCGTGGCTTGGGCGTCACGAGCGAAGCTAGCGCCTAGACCACCCAGTGCAGAGGGAGCCGACGGGTCCTCCTCGCCATTGGTGTGGCCCCCACGGCCCTTCGGGTTCCGGCGGTCAGGCGATGGATGACTCGGGTCGTCGTCCTGCGATTCTGGCCGGGCACATGGGGCTAAAGTATGGATGCCCGCATGGAGGCGCTGGTGCATACGCACTGGCAAGGTTACCGGGTGCGGCCCGAGTCACAAGCATCGATTGAGCTCGAGTCGCGGTTATCTTGGCCCGAGCGGCAACGGCACTGTGGGCCCATGCGGTCGGTGATCGCGGCCCCGCTCGAAGGTTGAGTCCACCCTGCCTGTGGTCAGTCACGACATCAGCGCGTCTGTGCCCCTAGATGCTGCAGGATTGCTCACCCTGCCAAGCGCCAGCCCGGGCGAGGGCATGATTGACTGCTTGGAGGACAGACATCCTCCCATCAGAACTTCCGAGCCGTTCAAGCGTGCGAGCACCAGCTACCAGGCCAGTGGCTGGCTGGAAAGTGCTCAACGGAGTGCGCCGTGATCGGCTGGTGAGGCGTTGCGCAAATGGGCACGCCATTCTCTGCGGCTCTGCCTCCGCTAGCAGCACTCTTTCGTGCCCGTGCCGCGCCGGGCGCGATGTATAACGATGAGCTCATCTGGCAGGTGATCAATCACGGTCACTGCGCGTACAAGACGAAGTAAGGCGGGCTGGCGCGAGAGAACAGGCCACCGATGCAGAGCGCCCCGCCTTCAGCCCCGCGCGCATGCCTCCCAGCATCTGCTTGGCATCCCTTTGCGCGTCTCAGGGTGTCCGAAAAGTCCACCTTTTGCCGTAACAAGTACAACTACAACGGCCTCTGCAATAGGTCGTCATGCCCGCTTGCGAACAGCCAGTACTCGACCATCACGGAGGACAAGGGCCGCGTCTACCTATGCATGAAGACTGTGGAGCGTGCTCACCTGCCGGCGAAGCTGTGGGAGCGGATTAAGCTGAGCAGGAACTACACGAAGGCGCTCAAGCAGGTGGACAAGCACTTGGAGTTTTGGCCGAAGCTCATGGTTCACCGCAACAAGCAGAGGCTGACCAAGATTCACCAGTACCTGCTGCGGGTGAGGCGCATCGAGGCCAAGCCGGTGGAGGCGACCCGCGCGATCCGCGAGTCTAACAGCGTGAAGCGGGCGCTTCGGTCCCGCGAGGCCAAGGCCCTCAAGGCCGCCGACCTGGACCGGAACATCGAGAAGGAGCTGCTCACCCGCCTCAAGAGCGGCACGTACGGCGACATCTACAACTTCCCCGAGGCGCAGTACGAGAAGGCGCTGAGCAAGGCAGAGCTGGAGATGGAGGAGGAGGACGAAGGGGAGGAGCCGTCGGAGTACGTGGCCGAGGAGGACGACGACGAGGATGAGGAGGACAGCGACAGCGACGACGAGGACGACGAGGACGACGACGAGGACGACGACGAGGACGACGACGAGGCTGGGGGCGCCTTTGGCGACGATATGGAGGACATCGGCCGCGCGTTCGCCTCGGGCCAGTTTGGGGGCGACGATGATGACGAGGAAGACGAGGACGAGGACGACCCGAGAGCGCCGTCTGCGGCCGGGGACGCGGACGACGACGAGGAGCCTGCAGCCGCCGCGCGAGCACCCAAGCGCGGCCGCGCGTCGGATTCGTCGGTGGCAGCCGCTGGGAAGCGCCCCCGGGGCACGCCTGCGGCCTCTGCGTCCGCGTCCGCTGCGGGAGCCTCTGCCGGGGGAGCGAAGAAGCGCAGGCCTCGCCGCAAGGCCAAGGGCCCGCACGTGGAGGTTGAGTATGAGGGCGAGAGCACCAGCAGGGCTGTGGCATCGACCGAGGCGACGGCTGACTGGTGACCTCGCTGTGCGTGAATCTGGCAGGAATGCCAGGATGTGCCTGCGTTCTTGCAATTCGATTTGCCTTTCCACGCCTCCGGCACAATGCGGCAGCAAACAACACCATTTACTCCGGCAGTGTCGCGCGCGATTGGCCATGACACCGGCGTGAGCACTTGCGCTTTGGGCGTCGAAAACGGACGGCAGAGGCCTCGGCGCAACGCGAACCGCCATGGCACAGGCGCCTGTTGAGCCAGTGAGACGGCTGCGAATGGCATCATCATCCAGAGAGGGTGACCTGGCCGGGACAGTGTCATTCGAAGAGCCTGTGGCCGAGTCCAGGGAACGCACAACCGAAACGCCCCGTCCCGAGGGCGTGGACGACGCCACCTGGGAGCGATTCCGTGAGTAGCTTGCCAGGGTGCGGCCAACATGTAGGGTCTGCGCATTTGCTCTCCACTGCGCGTGCCTGGGCCTCGTGCTTTCGCAGTGGCGTGGAGGAACAAGTCCACCGCATCTCATCCGCTTTACCGCACCGCTGGCCAGGACTATGGCACCAAGCCGATCGGCGATGAGTCCAAGCTGTTGCCCTCATCATGCCCCAAGGCCGGTGGTTTCACGAAGACGTTTGCTGGCGGCGGTGCGCAGATGAGCGGTGGTCTCCGAACTGGGGTGACGACGCACCGCTACTTGCGCGAGATGGACGGAATGAGCTGACGCTGCGCGGCACCAGCCTGTCTTGCATTTGAGTGGGGAGTGCGTTTGCGCTCCCAGCGACAGCTGCCCTTTGAGCCGCTCGAGGGCCTAGAGGCCCACACCGTGACACACGCCCGCAGCTCGCCGCTGCTCGAATCTGATGCGCCGAGGGAGCTCGGTCGCCAGCCTACTCTGCGCCGCCTCACAGCTCTTGCCGCATTCGCTCCTCCTCCCTCTGCTGCTCCAGCCGGTCCTTGATGCGGTAGAGCTCCGCGTTGGTCTCGAGCATGAAGTGCAGCGCGTTGCCGCGGGTGATGTACCCGGGCATCAGGGCCAGCTCGGGGTCCTCCAGCCCCTCCCGGTCGATGAGCCGGTCGAGCCGGGCCGCCAGGAAGTCCCGCTCCTCCGCCTCGATGGGAAGGCCGGACGGGTTGAAGACGAACTCCCAGAACCTGCGAGGACGGCGTTCGGACACCGCGGGCGGGCGGGGCTCGGAGGCAGACAGGCGGCCGGCCGCCTCCAGCACACGGGACAGGCCCAGGCTGTTCTCACAGCTCAAGGTCCGCAGGCCTGAGCTCGCTGGCCGGGATCGCCTTCTCGGACTCGTCGTCCACCTCGTTCAGCCGCGCGAGGGTCCTCCGGTAGGCCTGCATCGCGTGCACCTGGAAGTCGTGGGAGGCCATGCCCCTGAACGGCGACTGAATCGTCGAGTCATAGCCGCCGGTCGAGCCGTCCTTGGCGAACACGGAGCCATCTTGCTCTTGGTCTGCGGGGACCGGACCGGTGTTCGAGCCAAGCTCATCGGCGAAATCGGCGGCGCGGGTACCACACCACGTGGCAACCGCCACAAGAACCAGCAGGCCGCATCCACGGGACGGGGTCATTGTCGGGCTGGGGTGCCCGTGCGGCCGGCGTGCCCCAGTTCATCGCACACCGTGCGCTCTGCAAATCACCGGCCGGCTACCAGGTCATCCGCACAGGGGCTTCGTACCCGACGCCGGACGCGCCCATGGCTGCCTCGCTTGCGTTCCGGCGGTGAGCTAGGGTCGCGCATGGGCTCGCGGCGGCTTGCCGGTCCGGCCACTGGCCAAACCAAGCGGCTCGGCTCTTTTCCCCCTCTTGCGCAGCATTTCCGCGGGGGCCAGAGCAGGCTCCCTCGCCTGCGGGGCCGCATCAGCCCGGTGCGGGGCAAGGAGGTGGTGAGTTTTCTGCAAAGCCCGCTGCAGAAGCGATGGCGACCGGCACGGAGCGGCTGTTTTCGATGGTTGCCCGCCCTCGCATCCCTCGCAGGCGCACTGTCCCTGTCGTGCTCCTGGAGCACATTGATGAGCTTGGCTTTCAGGGCCAGGAAGTGGAAGTCAGGGCCGGGTTTGCGCGGAACCACCTCATCCCCAAGAAGCTTGCGACGTACGCCGATGAAGACACGCGGGCGTCGTTCAAGGCGGACATGACGGTGCGGTCGCTTGGACAGCGCTTGCCAGCGCCCTTGGCTCCGCTCCCGGTGCCTTGGCTCGCTGACGTCCTCGCGGCTAGCGCCGCCGCTTCCCTCCCGACCACGAGCTCTCACGACCCCCCAACCCCCTCTCCCGCAGGCCGAGGAGGAGGCCGAGGCGAACAAGGAGCGCGAGAAGAGCCTGCTGCGGAAGCGCCTGGAGGCCCTGTCGCTGCGCTTCGCCGTGGCCACGGTGGACGACGAGGAGCTCTACGGCTCTGTCACGTGAGGGCCGCGGGGCCCACTGCGCGCTTCGACCGGGCCGGGCCGAAGGAGCCACGTGCGCGGCGCTCCCGGGACGCATGCCCCCTCGCCTCGCCTCGGCCGGCCCGACCTTGCCGGGCCCTTCGTCCCACGCCCATCCCCCGCAGCCCCGCCGACGTGGCGACTCTTGTGAACTCCAAGCTCCGGCTTCCGGTCCCGCTGGACGCCACCACGACTCGCATCGTGGCGCGGGAGGACGCCAACGAGGTGTCGGGGGACGCCAAGGAGGAGATCCGCGCGATGGCCGCCCGCAGGTACGAGCCCGTCATCAAGCGCGTGGGCTGGCACCTCATCGAGGCCACCACCGTGTCGGGCTCGGGGGAGGGAATCACAGCGCTCCTCGAGGTGCAGGTCATCAGCAGCAGCGCATGAGTGATTCGGCAGACGGGATATCGACGCCAAGCCTGCGCCCCGAACCTCGGGGGTGGTGGTTTCCCGTGCATTTAGTCGGAACTAACTGCCCACAACCGTCACTCGTGGCCCAGGGACGACAGGGTTCACTGACGCCGTTCGGAGCCTCTGCCAGCGCGCCCGGCCCACGCTCGGCTCGTCAAGGCAGTGTTTGCCCCCGTTCGGGCGAGCAATGCACTCCCAGAGCCCGGACTACCGCATGGCTGCTTCCAGGGACGAGCTGGTGGAGCAGCATGACGCCCTCGCGGGCGGCATCTCCCAGCGCATGGCTCAGGCCAAGGCTCAGGCAGCCAGCGATGGGCTCCCGTTTGACGCCGAGAAGTGGGCCACAGGCCGGACCAGCGCGGCCCAGTTCAAGTATGGTGCCCCCTACTACGTGAGGACGGAGGCGCGCTCAGCATGGGGCCTGGGGGCGCTCCTTGCGCCGTGGCAGCGGCGCCCCTCATCCTCGCCGCACGCTTCCGCTGCCGCCCTCCCGTCGCAGCCGGTTGTCCGAGGTGTCCCAAGCCTGGGACAGGCAGTTGCTGGCATGAACGCCTTTGACTACTCGCGTGTCCTCATCTGGGGGGGCACGAGCGCGGCCATCGGTGCCGTCGTCGGTGAGCAAGCGCTTGGGGCGCCCCAAAGACCTGATCCAGGACCCCTTCGGCAGCCCTGGCCAATGCGAACGCCCGTCATTGCATGCCTCCGTGTGTTTCGCAGGATGGAGGTACAAGCGGTGGCTCTCCGTGGAGGCCTCGACCGTCGCCGGGTTCTTCGGCGTCGGCGCCGGCAGCGTGTGCGTGTTCCAGGGCACGTGGGGGTCGATGCTCCGGTGAGACTAAATTCTACCCGCCGTGGCACTTGCCGACCGTGTGACTCGTTTCCCGTCTGGCGCAGCGGCTCGGCGCGACCACGTGCCGTCCCCGCCTGTTTCCTCCCCGCAGGCTCACCGGCTGGGCCCCCAACGGCAACCCCCTGCGGCCAGGATATGCAGGGTATGTCCACGATGCGGCGCCCGCGTTTGTCAAAATGCCGCGCCATGGCGCCCGGGAGAAGACGACGCCGGAGCCGCTTGTGCCCGACGCCGGCAACGTGCGTGTTTGAGGTCGCTGAATGGCATGCTATCCGCTCGTGCTTCCGAACGAAAAGCGCCCAAACGCGCACGCGAGATGCTGCCACGGGCTTGGCTGACATGTTGGCGCTGCACGGCACAAGCTCCGACGAGGACACCAGGTCGGCGTGCCTGGAGCGTCCGTGGCGTAACCATCGATTCCGAAAGCTCGGATTGCGGCCGCACTGGTTGTGCATTCGCGCCCTGAGCCGGGTGCGCCCGCCCTCCCCGTAGGCTGGTGGCAGCTCGCCGCCCGCCCCGCCGTCTGCCCGCCCGTTCACGCCCTTGCGCCTCAGCACAAGAAGCGGTAACGGCCCTCCAGCTGGCCGTACCCCAGCGCCGTGCCGGGAAGCGGACCGGGCTGGCCCGCAGCGGCGGCCTTGGCTGCCGCGGTCCCCTCCGCAGCGGCGGCGTCGGCGTCGCCCGGCACGGGGCTCGACGACCTCAGCGAGAGACGCGACATCCCGTCGCTGAGCCCGTCGTCGTCGTCGTCGTTGTCGTCCGGGTACCCCATGATGCCGAACGCGCGGCCGGCGCGCTCCAGCCTCCCCCCGAGCGCCGTCTGCCCGAGCGCCTGCGCCACCTCGTCGTCCGGGGGAGGCAGGGACAGGCCGTCACGCACGGACCCGGCGCCCGGCGAGAAGCGCCCGTCCAAGCCGAGCACGTCCGTGGGTGCCAACAGCCCGGCGGCGCCGAGGATGGCTGGGGACGCGTCGCCGGCTCTCTCCCGCTCCGCCCTCGCGGCCTCCGCCCGCTCCTCCCTCGCCCTCCGCACCTCCTCCTGCCTGACGCGCACGATCTGGGGGATGTTGCTTGACACCTTGTGGACCGCCATGTTGCCGGCGAAGCGGCGGGGGTCGCTCACCGGCACCTGGCCCGAGCGCCTGGCGTCGTGCCCGCTCACCGCGAGGTCCAACACCCGCGTGACGGGGTCCAGTGGCTCTACCGAGGTGACGAAGTTCCACGAGGGCTGCACGGCGTACGTGCGCGGCGGCTCGCACGGGATGATCGGGCCCCGGGGCGACGCCGACAGGGCGCCGGACGGGCCGGCAAGGCCTTGTGCGCGCGCAGCCTCGGCCGCGGCGGCCTGCTGGTGCCGGTGCGCCTCTGCGTAGGGGGCCTTCTCGGCGTCGAGGTTGAACACGGACGTGGGCCAGCTGAGGCGGGCGCGGAAGCCCTGGGGGTTGGGCAGGGCCTGCTCGTAGATGGGGAGGAAGCGGGGGACCTCGTCGCGGGCCCGGATGATGGCGACCTTGCCGGGGGGCAGGGCCGGGGGGGAGGACCCCGGCACGGCGGACGTCGGCGGGGACGGGCCCATTCGGCCGCCGTCATTCCCTGGGAGCATGGGGCGCTGCGCCGCTGCAGCGCAGAAGGCCGCCTGCGGCCCGGGCTGGTCGGGAGGCGCCGAGGAGGAGGACGAGGACGACGAGGGCGCCGCAGGCGCTGGCAGCGAGGACGGTGAGGACGAGGATGCCGAGTCGCAGGGCTCCTGCTCGGCCAGGCACCGGGCGCCGTGGCTCGCCCTGAGGACGGCGCTGGCCGCTGCCTGGTGCGGACACCGCGTCCCGCCCGGACCGCAGTGCACGTCGCCCATGTGGTGGTGCGGGTCGCCCGGCCGGAGGCAGCCGGCCCTGGGGTGCACGCCAGGCGGCAGACCCTCCCCGCCCGTCACGTACTCCTCCAGATCCGCCCCAACCAGGTGGCCCGGGCCGGGGCAGCCGCCCGCCGCCCCGAAGCCCCCTGTCTCGGCCTCGTCCGCGGCCGGGGGCGGCCACGCCCGCTCCCCCGCCCTGGCCCTTGCCCTCGCCTCCTCGACGCGCCGGCGGCAGTTCGCGCACTGCCGCCCGCTGCGGTGCTCCTCCGTGTCCTCCAGCTGCATGGACGGGGCGGCCGGGTCCTCCAAGCCCGCTGGCCCGGTCGGGCGCGGGCCGCCGAAGTCACGAGGCTCGCTGTCCCTGCCGCTGCCGCCGGACGACGGCGTCGAGGCGTCCGCGCCGGCCGTCACGGTAGAGGTCACGGTGCGGTCCGAGGCCGGTGACGCGGGCGAGGCGAAGCGGGGGCGCTTGGGGCGCGAGCGGGCGTTGCTCTCCTCAAGGCTGGCGGCCGAGGCGTCGGCCAGGACGCGTCGCACCTCCTCGGGCGTGAAGACGACCCTGGGGGCGTCGGAGCCGGGCGCGGGGGAGGAGGCGGAGCGCCGCCCGGACGAGGCGGCCGCAGTCGGGGAGGACGGCGCCCTGGCCGCGTGGCCGTTGACCGCCGCCTCCACCGCCAGCGTCACGCGGTCCACCCTGGCCGCGAAACCCGAGGGCAGCGGGCCCGCCGCCTCGGCAGAGCCGTGGAGCGCCGCCCGCAGGTACGGGTCGTCCTCCTCCCGCAGCGCGGCGTCGAGCCCCTCCCGCATCCGCTCCGTGGTCTCCTCCCACGACGGGAGCTCCGGGGCGGCGTCCGAGTCGACGAGGGAGATGTCGTAGGACTTCTTGGAGGAGCTGAGGGCGGCGATGGCCTCCTCGAAGTGCTCGGGGCTGCGGAGCAGGACAGTCCCGATGCGCTTGGCGACGTTGAGGTCAAAGGCGGGGTGCAGCGGCTGCCCGGTGAAGCGAACGTCCAGGAAGTACGAGGTGGTGGAGCGGGGCTTCCCCGTGGGGCCGAGCATGGTGTTGATCAGCTCCGTGGCGTGGAAGATGCTCCGGGAGACGGGGACGGGGAGGAGGCCGCCGGCGGCGACGTGGCGAAGGTATCGGCCGCGGAAGCGGAAGGAGCTTAAGCCACGGCGCTTGGCCTCCATGCGCGCCAGGGCTCTGCAGATGACGGTGTCCGGGTGGATCCAGTTGATCTCCCGGCCGGTGTTGAGGAGGAGCACCATGTCCGCGCCGCTGCAGCCGAAGAGCTCGCTCGCCGGCTGGTTCAAGTACATGCTGCGGGGGCCAGAGGTGGCGGGGGGGTTGGGTGCTGATGGCCGGTGCGGTGGACGCGGCGGACGCGCGGCGAGGGCGGCGCGGCGGGCGACCGCTCACCTGATGGGGAACCCGGTGACGTCATCGTAGACGACGCGGGTGACGGGGACGGGCGTGCCCGCGAGGGCGCTCTCCACCACGTCGTCGAAGCCCGTCGGGACGGAGCCGTCGATGGGGAAGTGGTGGGCAGAGCGGGAGCCGCCCGCCGCGATGCCCAGGCTGGCGCAGTTGTGGTCGGGGTGGTGGCCGGGGGGCAGGACCCCGGACCTGACGGGCGCGCCGGTCATGGTGCGGACCACGAGGGGGACGCCGAGCCGCTCGCTGGCGCCGGGGGTGGCTGCGAGGAGGTTCCGCACGCCCTCCTCCATGTGGACGAGCTTCCCCGCGGCCAGGGCGCGGGTAAAGAGCTCGGTCCACGCCGCGATACCCTGAGGCGAGCACATGGGCGCGTCGAACAGGCCCAGGCGGGGCCGGAGCGAGCGGGGCGGCCGGGCCGGCAGCAGCTGCTGGAGCACGGCGGCGGGGACCAGCTCGCGGGGCCGCTCGTAGCCGGAGAGGGACGCGGACGTGCGGCGCATCGCGGCGCGCAGGTCCGCCGGCGTGCTGATCTCCAGACCCGTGCGAGCGGCGAGGTTCTGGGCGTCAGCAGCCGCCATCGCGAATCGCGCCGAGTCCGCCGAGAGCCTGCTCGCCGCGGCGTCGGCAGAAAACACAGTGTCAACAGTGACTCGGCTCGCCATCGGCCCGGTCGACGCGGCAGCTCCGTCGGACGCGAGGCCATCGTGAAGGCCGCCCAGCGCGATGCCCCCCTCCTCCGCTCGTCTCGCCGTTTGCAGCAGCGCCTCTCCGACGCTTTGCACCACTCGGCACCTCCGTATGTCCTCCTCAACAGTCACAGCCGGCCCTGCAAGGGTTGCGAGTGTCACCGCGCGGGCGTCACTGCCCGCCCCGACGTGCTCCAACTGAGCGCCAGAGGCAGTATCTCCTGGCCAAATGCTACCAGCAGCGAAGGCTTCCACGGGATAGTCTGCCAGATCAAGGTCTGCCCCCCCGGTGTCCTCCGCAGGGCGCTTCCGCGGTCGTTGCCGGGAGCCAGAAGCTGTTCCATTCGCCTTGCCAAGCCTCCGGAGGGCCGCCTGCCCATCCACACACTCTTTTCCTAGGCGCGCGCATCGCGTGCAGGGGCGCAGGCCGTCGCACTTCTTGCGGCCTCGCTCGCAGGCCGCACAAGCCAGGCCGTGCTTCAGGTGCTTGCCCTTGGGGCCAAGCAGCCCGGGGACCGTGCGGGCTGCCATTGCAATCGTCGCGCCACCCACTAGGGGCGCGTGCGCTGTGTCCCGTGGAGGATTTGTGCGCTGCCGCTGCAGTACCACAGTCGGCGATTCTCTCTCACAAGGGAATATTGCTCCGAAGGCAGAACATTACCGGTTTCCCGCCTTTCTGGCCAGCAGCCGGCCACACGGCCAGTCCCCGCCCATACCTGCCAAGGATGAGGTTGTGGCCCGGCCGTTGAAGCGCGATGCGCGCACCAACAGGCTCACAACTTTTGCCTGGGACTGCATTTGCCGCGGAGGCGGCAGCCGAGCGCCACACGGCATCCGCCGGTCCCTGAAGCTACCGCCCAGGCCCACCGTGCAGCCGGGCCGAAGCTCATCTCGGCATGCCGTTTTCAGGGCAACGCATGCCAGCATGCCGCGACGACCCTGGGCCGGCGGGTTGCGCCGCTGCTTGGCGCCGGTGGCCGACGGACCCGTCTCTCCAAGCGACGCACCTTTCATGGTCGGGAAGCCTGCGGTTCCGCGCTTGGGCGCGGAAGGTCAAGGGACTTCATGGGATCCACGTTGCCTTGGTGCACGCAGTCATGTGCAACATGGCAGGGACGATTCCGAGAATGAATCGCCGCTAACCACGCACGGAACATCACTGCACGCCCAACTCGCCACCCAGCAGTGCTTTCAGATACTGTCCTCTGCGAACCTGTCCGGGCAGCACCCGCCATCCCGCCAACGTGCGGCCATTGAAGCCGGAGAGGCCGGGTGATGGTTTGGCGCTGCGTGCCTCACGATGCATCTCCGCTGCACTTGGCCAGGGATGTTCCGGTAGCAGTTTTCTGCTCAAGGCGACAAATCGATTGGGTCGACAACGTCACCAGGGACTGGGGGGGACAAAGCCGGCAAGACACTGCAGAGCCTCGCGAGGAGCGCCAGATCGGTTGCACCGCCTGAGCAAGGGCCTCGGGCGAGAACATGAGCTGGGGGTTTGACACAACGAGGAGATCGACGTCGAGGCCCGGCCGTGTGGACGAGCGAGGGGCGCCCCCCATGTGCACAACCACAATGCGCGCCGAGTTCGATGAGCGCGAGGACGGGCTGCTCGCCAGGCGATGCGTCGAGACCCGTGAGGAGCAGCGAGGCAACAATCTGCTCAAGCTTGCCATCGAAAGGGTACCATCGTCGGTGATTGCGGGCCTGGAGGCCCAGATGAGGGCCGAGGTTGAGGCCGCCAGGCTTGGGGGCGCCGCATCCACCACGGCCGCCTCTGGGATGAGCACCCAGCCGTCCGCAGACATTGACGTTGGTCTGTTTTCGGATGGCATCGAGAAGGAGTTTGCGTCGGGGCATGTGACGGGCAAGCCGGCTGGCAAGAAGTCGTTCGTCCCGTCCTAGCCAGCGACGGCACGCATCTGCGTGACGGATCTGGTGTGCTTGTTCGTTCACGTGCGTTTGGCAACAGCAGTGATGTTGCAAGGAGCAGCTCGCACACACCGGTGCCCCTCGCAACGCCGGCGTCATCGCTGCGCCGCGCAATCGCCGCCACCGGCCGCAAGCACGCCAATGGCGACTCCAGCTGGAGCTCTGGATCCCCATGCACGGCCGCTAGGCCTCGGCTGGGGGCTCGGCCGTGCGCGGGTCCCAGTCCTCGGTCGCCTCGAACGCCTCGCCGCCCACGTCGAGGAGAAGCCAGGCCAGGAACCGGGCCGCGTTGGAAGCCGTGTCCAGCGCGCCGTCGGGGGGCCTGCGCCACGCCGACCCCGCGGCGTCGCCGCAGGCAGCTCCGGCCTCGTCCGCCTTTGCCTTCCAGGCCACAAACGTGTCCCTGGACCCGAACACGGCCCCGTCCGCCTCCCGCCCTTGCGTCTGCATCGGGGTGTCCACGATCCCCGGGCGGGCGCTGCCGAACAGCACGCGAGGGCCGAACGTGCCGCCGCCTGCCGCGTGGTCCCGGTCCGCGCGCCACGCCCGAGACAGCTGGAGCAGCGCCGCCTTGGAAACGCAGTACGACGCCATGCCAGCGAATGCAACGGCGGCCGCCCCGCTGGAGATGTGAAGCACCCGTGACCCGTCGTGCATGGATGGCAGCAGCTCCTTGGTGAGGAAGAGCGGGGCCGAAACGTTGACCGACATGGCCTTGTCCCAATCGGACGGGCTCATGTCAGTGAGCCGCTCAACATGTAGGAGCGCGGCGTTGTGAACGAGCGCGGCCACGGGCCCGGCCCTGGCGCACGCCTCCACCACCGCAAGCCGCCCTTCCGCCGTCGAAACGTCGGCGGGGCACGCCGTGATCCGCCCCGCAGCGGCTGCCGCGCAGGTCTGCGCAAGAGCGTCGGCGCGCCGGCCGACCACGATGACGCACAGTTCCCGCCTCGCCAGCTCGACGGCGAGGGCCCTGCCGATCCCCGAACCTCCGCCCGTCACCACGGCGACCCTTGCTGCTGAAGCGGCGGCCATGACAAGGCGCGTGTGCGCAGAAAGACCTGCCGGGATCTGCCCCCGAACAGAGCGATTGTGGGTGCGTAGGCCGGGAGTGCGCGGCGCGAGCGTTGAGGGAGAAGCAGTTTCTGTCGCGGGAAGGGAGGGGAAGGACCAAGCCCTCGCACACACACACCAGCGCGCAAACGGAGCAGGCGGCGGTTCGGAGACTGGGTTGCCGGTAGAAGAGAGCCGGCCCTCGCTAGCTCGACGACCGGACTCTGGGCCCGGGCGCCTGCCGGCAGTCAGGAGCGGGCCAATGCGGGCTGAAGAGGAGGGTGGGGGCGGGGGCGAAGCGAGGCCGAGGCGGCGAGGGGGGGAGGGGGTCAGTGCGCGGCCGCACCAGTCGTGGCCGCGCCTGCGCTGGCGCCCTGCCGCGCCACGGGATGCAGTGGGCGCGACGGGGTTGGGTCAGCTCAGGCGGCGCCGGGGGTGGCGAGGCGGGTGAGCTCGACGGCGCCGGTGGCGTCCTTGTCCTTGACCGTGTCCGAGCCGCCGGCGCGGGCGTGGAAGCCGTAGCGGAGGGCGAGCTCGTCGTCCCTGTCGAAGATGGGGATGACGCGGGAGACCCAGCCGATGGGGAGGGAGGTGGCGCCGAGGACGATGCACATGAGCCACTGGTCGGCGGAGAGGGCGGTGGTGACCATAAGGTCGCCGCCGAACTCCACGATGAGGATCTGCCCGATGATGATGAGGAAGATGACGAGGAGGGCCATCTTGGACTCGAGGAGGCCCTCGAAGATGTTCACCTCGTCGTGGATCTTGCGGGCGTGGAGCTTGGCGAAGAGCTGGAGCCAGACGAACATGTTGAAGATGGAGGTGAGGTGGACGCGGGTGCCGAACTGGCCGGGCTTGAGGAAGAAGACGCCGTTCGCGATGTTGGGCTCAAAGGTGAGGAGGAGGATGATGAAGATCTGCCAGACCGAGTTGACGAAGATCTGCTTGATCATGATCGTGGTGATGAGCGACGCGCGGCCCTGGGGGGCCTGGAGGAGGAGGGCGTCGGTGGGGGGCTCCGTGGCGAGGGCGAGGGCGGCGGCGCTGTCCATGAGGAGGTTGATCCAGAGGAGCTGGCTGACCGAGAGGGGGAACTTGGAGGTGTCGCCCTGGTTCGAGGCGGCGACGATGAAGGTGACGGCGAGGGCGACCACGTTGATGGTGAGCTGGAGGACGAGGAAGCGGCGGATGTTCTCGATGACGGAGCGGCCCCAGCGGACGGCGCGGACGATGGAGGCGAAGTTGTCGTCCAGGATGACGACCTTGGAGGCCTCCTTGGCCACCTCGGTCCCTGCGATGCCCATGGCGAGGCCGACGTGGGCGGCCTTGAGGGCGGGGGCGTCGTTGGAACCGTCGCCGGTGACGGCGACGATCTCGTTGAGGAGCTTGAGGGTGTTCACGAGGAGGAGCTTGTCCGTGGGGCTGGAGCGCCCGAGGACGGCGAGGTAGGGGACGATGCGGACGCGCTCGGCAAAGGTGAGGGCGCGGAACTCGCGGCCCTCCATGGCGAGGAGGCCGTCGCGGTCGAGCATGGCGGTGGCGGGGCGCTCCGAGAGGGGGAGCTCGGCGGCGCCCTGGTTCATCTGCTCGGGGTCGACGCCCATGCGCTTGGCGAGGGCCTCGGGGTTGGAGATGTCCATCTCGACGACGACGGGGCCGGCGCCGGCGGACTCGATCTCGTCGACGACCTCGACGACGGGGCGGAGCTCGGCCTCCACGATGGCCCTCTGCTCGGCGGCGGGGAGGCTGTCGATGCCGGGGAGGATGCCGCACTCGCGGGCGATGAAGCGGGCGGTGCGGATGTTGTCGCCGGTGCACATGCGGACGCGGATGCCGGCGCTGCGGCAGCTGGCGACGGCCTTGGGGACCTCGCTGCGGACGGGGTCCTTGATGCCGACGATGCCGACGAGGACCATGCCGGTCTCGATCGAGTCGATGGCCTCGCGGAAGGCGGCGTCGCGCTCCTCCGCGGGGGTGTCGATGGGGCACGGGAGCTGCTCGGCGGTGATGCCGCGCACGCAGACGGCGAGGGCGCGGAGGCCGGTGTTGGCGAGGCGGGCGATGGAGTCGCGGGTGCGCTCCTGCCCGGCCTCGTCGAGCTCGACGAGCTCGCCCGAGGCGGCGAGCTCGTGGGAGCAGAGGTCGGCGAGGGCCTCGGCGGCGCCCTTGACGAGGACGACGGCGACGGCGTCCTCGGGGATGGCGTCGGTGGAGCCCATGTCGCCGGCGGCGCGGGAGCCGCCGGTGCCGCCCGCGGCGGTGGGGGGCTTGGGGGTCACCTCGCCCTCGCCGAGGTCGGCGGCCTCGAAGTCGTCGAGGGCCGAGTTGGTCTCGGCGACGGCCTTGTTCCAGGCGTCGATGTTCTGCACCGTGGTCATGCGCTTGCGGGAGGAGCTGAAGTTGAAGCGGAAGACGTGCTCGTGGCCGGCGGCGGACCGGACGTTCTGGAAGATGCCCCCGTGGGCGACGCGGAGGGCGTGGACCATGGCGCACTCGGTCTTGTTGTCGCGGAAGATGGGGTTCATGAGCTTGTCCTTCTTGGGGCTGTAGTCGGGGGAGCTGGCCATGCCGGGGGCGGACGGGTCCTTGGGGTCGACCTGGTACTCGACCATGGCGTCGGAGTTGAGGCAGACGGCGGTGTCCATGACCGAGAGCACGGCGCGGCCGGACTCCGGGGTGACGGGGCGGGTGGCGGCGGCCGAGGTGGCGGCGGAGGCGCCTCCGGCGGCGTGGCGCGCCTCGGCGTCGTTGTGGAGGATGAGGTCGGCGGAGGAGGGGAGGGAGTGGGCGCCGTAGGTGGCGTGGTCCAGGCGGCTGTCGCCCTCGACGGACTTGCGGAAGATGCCGCCGCCGACGACGGAGGCGATGACGGTCATCTTGTTCTCGGTCAGGGTGCCGGTCTTGTCGGAGCAGATGGCGGTGGCGGAGCCCATGGTCTCGCAGTACTGGAGCTCGCGGACGAGGGTCTGGTCGGCGATCATTGAGCGCATGGAGAAGGCGAGGGAGATGGTGACGGCGAGGGGGAGGCCCTCGGGGACGGCGACGACGACGATGGTGATGGCGATGACAAAGGCGCCGAGGACGCGGTTGACGATGGTGGCGCTGTCGGTGACCTCGGGGTTGGCGGCGAAGTAGGCGATGAGGAGGACGGCGAGGGTGGCGACTCCGAAGCCCATGCCGACGTAGCCGATGAGCTTGGCGAGGTGGTCGAGCTTCTCCTGCAGGGGGGTGTCGGGGGAGTCCTGCTCCACGAGGGCCTTGACGATCTGGCCGTACGTGGTGTCGACGCCGGTGGTGATGACGAGCGCGCGGCCGGCGCCCTCGTCGAGGGTGGAGCCGCCGATGACGAAGGGGTCAGAGGCGGACTTGTTGAGCTGCTTGGACTCGCCGGTGATGGCGGCCTCGCTGACCTTGAGTCCGTCGCCCTCGATGATGGCGCAGTCGCAGGGGAGGACCTCCCCGGACTTGAGGATGAGGATGTCGCCGACGACGATGTCGTAGATGATGCACTCCACCTCGGCGCCGCCGCGGACCACGCGCACGTTCCGCATCGCGTTGGTGGCGGCGAGGGCCACAAACTCGCGGTCCTGCAGCCAGTTCACGATGGACGTCACACCCGACACAACGACTACGGCGAAGAGGATTCCGATGCCCTGCACCCAGTCCTCCTGACTGCGGACGAGGAGAGAGCAGATGGCACGATGGTCGTGGTGCGTGGACACTGGTGCGGCGGCGGCGCTGAACGACAGCGGGGGCGGGCGTGCTTCACCCGCCACTTCAATGCCAACGACTGGGTAGGCGAACTCCTCACCGGCGGGAGACCCAGATGCCGAACACGATGGTGACGCACGCAGCCACGATGAGGATGATCAGGGTAACGTCCTGCGGCGGCCGTGGGCGACGGGCGCGAAGCGCGGGAGGCGTGACGAGGCCGGGCGCATCTGGCACAACGAGAGCGCGTGACAAATTGACCGCTCCCCCTCCCCTCCCCCGCCCCGCACGCGCCCTCTGGCCGCTCCTTTGCATTCCCAAGGCGGGCCAGCCGTGTGCGCTCGCCCTTCAAAAGGGTGGAAGCGCGGGTTCAGGCTTCCGGCGGGGCGGTGGGAGGCCAAACTCGGCCCAAGCGAGACGAAGGCCGGGTCGGTTGAGGCCGCACCCTCTGCCATACGGCAGCTTCCAGGGGCTCACGTAGAGGGCATCGAAAAGATGCTGGCAGAAGTTACGAGTCTTGCGCTCTGGCAGGCGGTTGCCGCCATAGAGCTCGCGGGAGGCCTCGACGGCGCCCTTGGAGGGGATACCAGACTTGACGTCGGAGCCAAGCGCCTTGGCGAGCCCAGTGACGCCCCCAACCTTCTCCAGGTCGGCAATGGCCCGGTCAGCGGCAAGCTTTGCAAGCACCGACTTTTCCACGCTGGAGCCCGGCATGGCGCGGGAGCCCTCCAAGCGAGTGACTTGGTCGGGGAGCGCGCCGATTGAGGCGGCTTCGGCAGAGCTCCCGTGACGTCTCGCCAGGCGACAACTCCCCGCCCTTGCGATGCATCCTCGGCCCGTGCGCGGCATGAACGCCACCCACGATGCCAAACCGTGCGCTAAGGGTCGTGTGCCGACTTTGCTGCGGCCGCGTGACCCCGCCTCGGCACGCCATGCGTGTAGTATGGGCGGCAGCTGGCCGTGTGCTCCCGCTTGTCACGCGAGGGCGGTCAGCCAAAGAGCGCACACACCAGAGATCCAGGCCAGGCGTCAGGTCACGGAGGATGCAGCGGGTCGGAGCGCCGGAAACGAAACACGGAGCCACTCGATGGGCTTCGGCTGTGAGCAAGGGCCGCATCGGCTCAGCGGCGGACCCCGGAGAGTGCCGCGGTCATGATCCCTGCCGTCTCCTCCGACACCACGGGGGCGCAGGCCGCGGGGTCCGCGGTGCGGGCCAGCGTGCTGACCGCGCGCAGTCCCTCGGTCAGCCCGCGGATGGAGCGGAGGGCGGCCTGAAGCACGGTCACCTTGTCGCTCTTGTTCCGGCGCTGGGTGCCGGTGAGCACGCCGACGACCTCGGCGAGGTCGTCCATGGCGTCGCCGACCTCCTGGCGCCTCCGCCTCTCCCTGTCGTTCTTCCTCTGCCTGCGCCGCTCCCTGGCCTCTTGCCGGCGGGCGGATCCGCCGGGCAGGAGCTGGTCCTCATCGTCCTCGTCGTCGTCGTCCTCCTCCTCGGCGCGGGACGGCTTCGTCGCGCTCGAGGTGCCGCGGAGGTGTAGCACGTCGATCTGCTCACGCTGCTGCAGCCGGTGCGCCGCCGCCACGAGCGCCGAAGGAACGTCCCCGTCGCCGGAAGGCTTGGCATGGCCGCCCGCGGTCGCGGAACTCGAAGAAGTCGCCCGGTGTGTGTCATGGCGGCGGGATCCCCCGGTCAGGAGGGCCACGACGTCCACCCCGCTACGCTCGTCGCCGTGGCTGTCACCACCGGGAGCGGGCCCGGGCGATCCGGCCGCGGGGGCTCCGCTGGGCGCCGACGGGCGGACGGCGGAACCGTAGGCAAACGCCGACTCGGCCGCCGGCCTCGGGGCGTAAGGCCTGGCCAGCACAGGCGCGGGAGTCGACATCGGGAAGTGGTAGCCGCTCATGGACCCGCTGACCGCCGCGGTGAGCCGGTCGTCCACGCCGTACCGCGCCGGAAGCG
>Ga0136560_1000325_pt1 | contig 23051 bp, 19 predicted proteins | sample AntRauMeHopE1497_FD_104925 | JGI IMG/M metagenome (GOLD analysis project Ga0136560, IMG submission 104925) | Saline lake microbial communities from Rauer Islands, Antarctica - Metagenome Hop E1 #497 | ecosystem: Environmental > Aquatic > Non-marine Saline and Alkaline > Saline | place... | reverse complement strand
GGCGAAATTGGCTCCTACAAGATCCATTTCCAACGTGTAAGTCCGTTCCACCTGATTTCCAAAATCAGCAGCTCCTTCTATAAATAGAATATTCGTTAGAGTATCTTTCTCAATTAGCACGAAAGCAGTTCCCGCAGCGGGAGCTGTAATGTTAGCTGCGGTTTGTGGAAGAATTGGAGCAATTTCAGAATTGTCACACGCTACTAAAACTGGAGCAAAAGCAGCAATTAAAGCGATTTTTTATATGATTTTCATAATTAGTTATGGTTTATTTGACTTAGAATAGTTAAATTTTTTATTAGAATAATATAAATGAAGATCGGGCTATTTATTGAGGATTTTTATGGTTTTTGATATCAAAATTTAATTTAAAACCGAAATATTTAATAAACAATCGCAAAATCGGTTTAGTCATTTGATTTTCTTAGTGCAAACGTTTGCTTTATAAATTGATGGATAAAAAAAATCGTGAAAGCTAATTTTCTGAAGTCACGATTCGAAAAAATTGTCTTAAAATTGAATAGATTGCTTGTATTAGGTTTGGGGAATAGCTCTCCAAATCAATTCCGGGAAAAATCTAATTTTTATGAAAATCGGTCAAGCAACTATTAAAGACATTGCCAGTGAGCTTAATGTATCCGCTTCTACAGTCTCCCGTGCCCTAAAGGACTACCCGGGAATCAGCGATGAGACCAAAAAAAAAGTCAAAGAAGTAGCTGAAAAGTTGAACTATCGGCCCAATGCAATCGCTCTATCTCTGCGGAAAAGCAGGTCATTCACGATTGGAGTGATTATCCCAGAAGTAGTACATTTTTTCTTCTCCACCGTAATCAGCGGAATAGAGGAAGTGGCTTCTTCCAGAGGCTACAATGTGATTCTTTCTCAAACCAACGAGAGCTTGGCTCGCGAAAAGTCCAGTATTGACACCATGCTTTCCAATCAGATTGATGGATTTTTAGTTAGTTTTGCGAAGGAAACGACGGATTTCGAGCACTTCTCCAAGCTCTTGAGTTATGGCTACCCGATCGTGTTTTTTGACCGCGTACCTGACATTCCGCATGCAATTAGCGTGATGGTAGATGATCGTCGCGGAGCGTACAATGCTACTTCCCACCTGATCTCTCAAGGATACACGCGAATCGCTCACCTCTCAGGCCCAAAAAATCTCAAAATCAGTAAAGAACGTGAAAGTGGATATCGAGACGCATTAATCAATCATGGGATTCCAATCGATGAGTCTTTCATCGTAGAATGCGCTTACGGAACGTCAGATGAGGGAATCAAAATAACCGAGAGCTTATTCAAATCAATGGAACAAAAACCTGACGCAATTTTTGCAAATAATGACATGGCGGCAGTCGGTGCAATGCTCGCATGCAAATCTCTAGGCTATCGCATTCCTGAGGAAATCGGCATCGTAGGATTCAGCAATTGGCAGTTTTGCGCCATGATCGAGCCTACCCTATCTTCAGTAGCCCAGCCAGGATTTAAAATAGGTGTCAAGGCCACAGAATTACTGTTGGATATGATTGAGAAAAAGCTTGATCCAGATACCATCACAGAACCGATTGTACTGGAAACCGAACTTTTGATTCGAAACTCATCGGTAAAATAAACTTTGTGAAGAAAATTTGCATCGATTTATGAATCTCAATGCAAACGATTGAATACCCCAAATAATACAAAATTGGTATCCTGCCGTCAATTTCACCCTCGAAATAGTCGAAGTTGATTTATTGACCAGATTTTTAGTATCCCCAATCGTTTCTAAATTAGCCCCATACTTCCCTACACTCGAATCAGATTCCTTATGAAATTGCCTGAATTATCTATGAAAAAAACCAAATCTTCTGCCAGACACAGTGGTATGGGAGCAGTTAATTCTTGGAAACAAACTGATCTTGGAATAGAAGGAAACTCGGTAGCAGGTAGATTTAAGTTTACCGTATACGACTCCGGGATGATCCGGATTCAAATGAGTCGATACCCTGACTTTGAATCGAACCCTTATTCAGTAATTGCTTCGCCAAAAAATGTAGAATTCACCGTTTCTGAGCAGGAAAATTACTTTTTTATCAAAACAGAAAAATTAACCCTACAAGTTGACTTTGAAACTTTCAGTTTAAGCTTTTTCGACGCTGCAGGAAACTTGCTCAACGCAGACGATTCTCTGGGTACTGCTTGGATTGGCACTGAAGTGACTACCTATAAGCAGGTTCAGAAAAATGAAAAATTCGTCGGTTTGGGTGAGAAAACAGGAAACTTAAATCGTAGTGGCAGAGCTTACACCAACTGGAATACAGACTATTTCGCCTACGGCGTAGGAGATGATCCACTTTACATAAGCATTCCTTTTTATATCGGAATCCATGATAAAGGAGCCTATGGAATTTTTTTAGATAATACCCATAAGACCGTTTTCAACTTCGGTGCCTCTACGAATCGGTTTATCTATTTCAGTGCAGAAGATGGCGACATGGATTACTACTTCATGCATGAGCCTTCGGTGGCTGGGATTATCAGCAGCTATACCGAACTAACCGGGCGAATGGCCATGCCTCCTAAGTGGGCTTTGGGTTTTCAGCAGTGTCGCTATTCCTACTACCCCGACAAAGAAGTGCTCACGCTGGCAAACACCTTTCGTGATAAGAATATGCCTGCCGATGTGATCTACTTGGATATTCATCATATGGAAGCGTACAAGGTGTTCACGTTTGACGGCGAAAAATTTCCTGATGCAAAAGGGATGATTACAGCCTTGAAAGCAAAGGGTTTTCGAGTAGTCGTGATCATGGATCCGGGGATCAAAACCGAAACTGGATATTTGCCCTACGATGAAGGAAAGGAAAAAGATCTTTTCGTAAAATTCCCCGACGGACTCCAATACGAGGGTCAAGTTTGGCCTGGCTGGTGCGCTTTTCCTGATTTCACCAAGCCGGAAACCAGAACTTGGTGGGCGGAGAAAATGAGTTTTTATACCGAGGCAGGCGTAGATGGCTTCTGGACTGATATGAACGAGCCCGCGTCTTGGGGACAATTCACTCCGAATTTGATTGAGTTTGATTTTGAAGGAAATACAGCTTCGCATCGACAGGCTCGAAATATCTACGGGATGCAGATGGCTCGCAGCGCTCAGGAAGGTTCGCTTTTACAAAACGGAAATGAGCGTCCCTTTGTGTTGACACGAGCTGGTTTTTCAGGAATTCAGCGCTATGCAGCGGCTTGGACCGGAGACAATATCGCCTCCGAAGAGCATATGCTGGCAGGAATTCGACTAATCAACAGTCTTGGAATGAGCGGAGTAGCATTTGCAGGTTACGATGTAGGTGGATTTGCCGGCGAGGCTAGCAGATCACTTTTTGCCAGATGGATGAGTATTGCGGCTTTTTCGCCGCTGTATCGGGCTCACTCCATGATCAATTCCTGTGATGCCGAGCCTTGGGCTTTTGGAGAGGAAGTAGAAGAAATATCCAAAAACTACATGATGCTGCGCTACCGACTTCTACCTACGATTTATAGTGCATTTTACGAGGCAACTCAATCGGGTTTACCTTTGGTAAGTAGCCTTGCGATCCATTATTCTGATGAAAATAAAGTCTTCAGCACTTCCTTTCAGAACCAGTATTTATTTTGCAATCGGTTTTTGGTCGCTCCTGTAGAAAGCTACAAAGAGATCACCAAAGTATATCTGCCCAAAGGTCATTGGTACTATTTATACTCCGATCAGGTCTACATAGGAGGCAACACGATCTATGCAGACTGTCCCATCAATTATCTGCCGGTCTATGTGAAAGCTGGAAGCATCTTCAGCATGCAGTCGGATGTCTACTCGACTGGAGAATCCCACGATGGAATCTTGCGAATTCACGTATATCAAGGTGCCGAGGGAAGTTCCTTCGTACATTATGAGGATGATGGCAACTCTCACGAGTATCAATCAGGAAACTATTTGAAGCGAGAAATCACCTATTCTCCAGAATCAAATCGACTTATTTTTGCTAAAACAGAAGGTTCATATACCACCGATTTCCAAGGAATTAGAATCTATTTCCATGGGTTTGATAGAAGTGACTTTGAGATCAATGGAAATCATCGTCATCCACTTTTAACTGATTATGCATTTCTGTCTAAACTAACCGAATTTGATCCGCTCCCGGAAATGGATCATCCTTTTTATGAAATCAGCAACTTGCCATTTTTGGAATTGGACTATTCTTCTGAGGAGATCGTCATTTCCATATTATCTTAAAGCAACCCAAACCACCTAATCAAATCCTAAATGACCCAAAGGAAGAAATTAAGTTTCTGGCAAATCTGGAATATGAGTTTCGGATTTCTGGGAATTCAGTTCGGTTTTGCACTGCAGGGAGGGTTCATGTCCCGAATCTTCCAGACGCTTGGAGCTGAAAAAGACGCTATCCCTTTACTTTGGATTGCGGCGCCTCTGACCGGACTTTTGGTGCAACCTATCGTCGGTTATTTAAGCGATCGGACTTGGCATCCCAAGTTTGGCCGAAGAAAGCCGTTCTTTTTCATCGGAGCTGTTTTGAGTACTATCGCTCTGATTTTTGCACCGTATTCTTCTGCCCTTTGGATGGCAGCCGGATCACTTTGGATCTTGGACGCCTCGATTAATATCAGTATGGAGCCATTCCGAGCTTTAGTTGCGGATAAGCTTCCAGAATCGCAGCGCTCATATGGCTTTGTAGTGCAGACGTTGGTCATTGGTATTGGAACTTGGATTGCCTCCAACCTGCCGTGGATGATGACTCAGATCGGAGTGCCTAATACTGCTGCTGAAGGAGTCGTCCCGGATTCTGTCAAATATGCGTTTGCCATCGGTGCTTTTGTGCTTTTCACTTCCATACTCTACACCATCCTCAATACTGAGGAGTATCCACCAGATGATATGAATGAGTTTGAGCGTGAGAAAGCTGCCAGCAGTGGCTTTTTTTCAGGTTTTGAAGAGATTGTTCAGAATATTGCCAGCATGCCAAAAGTCATGAAGCAGCTGGGATTGGTTCAGTTTTTCTCCTGGTTTGCTTTTTTCACCATGTGGAGTTTTGCTACACCTGCTATCACAGAGCATATTTTCGGAGCTACAGATACGAGTTCGGCTGCTTACAATGACGCCGCTGATAGTGTTGGTAATTATTTGGGAACTTACGGTTTGGTCTCCATGATCTATGCTTTGATCCTGGCATATGTCGCTAGTAGAATCAAGATCAATCGAAAATTGGTGCATCTAGTCAGTTTAAACGCCGGAGGCTGTGGTTTTATTCTGATTTACTTTATCTCCGAGCCTTGGATGCTTCATATCTGCTTTTCGCTGGTGGGAATAGCTTGGGCGAGTATTTTATCGATGCCGTATGCTATGCTCTCGAGCTCGGTGGAGCCAAAGAAGATGGGCGTCTACATGGGGATTTTCAATATGTTTATTGTGATTCCACAGATTGTAGCCGCATTAGGCGGAGTCAATTTTCTATATAAATTGATTTTCGGAGAAGCTGTGATCAATACCATGCTTTTGGCAGGATTGCTATTGATTCTTGCCGGGTTCAGTAACTTATTGATTACAGATCGAAAAGTAACCCACGATTGACCAATGCTGTAAAATAGCGGAAAGCCGATTCTTATTAGGATCGGCTTTCTTATTTTTGGAGAAATATTACACCATGAAAACTTTACGAATCACTGGAGTTCCCGAGCATTTCAACTATCCCTGGAAGAAAGTCATCGCCAGACAACCATTTCTTTCTGAAGGAATCAGACTCGAATGGATCGATGAATCTCGAGGTTCAGGTCAGATGAATCAAGCGATGCGAGCACGTGAAACGGAGATTGCTTTGGTTTTGACGGAGAGTTTTCTGAAAGATTTCGAAGCAGGGAATCCTTCCAAGATGATTGGTTTTCATGTGAATTCACCTTTAATCTGGGGAATTCATATCTCAGGTGCATCTCCGGTGAATTCCCTGAAAGATTTAACAACATATGATTTCTTGATTTCAAGAATGGGATCAGGTTCACATTTGATGGCTTTTGTACTGGCTCAACGGGAACAGTGGAATCCTGAAAGTCTTGCGTTCAAAATTATAAATAACCTATCTGGAGCCTTGGAGGTGATGAATCCCGATCATCCCGAGCTATTTCTTTGGGAGAAATTCACCACTAAGCCCTGGGTAGATTCCGGGGAAATGAAACGCATCGGTGAGCTGCCAAGTCCATGGCCTTGCTTCGTGATTGCGGTTACAAATGATGCCTTGAATCAGTTTGGAGAAGTGATTTTCCAACTTCGTGATTTAGTATATGCCGAATCTTTAGCCTTGAAAAGTTCTAAGTCCACACTATCAGAAATTTCATCTGAATATAAGTTGAATCCTGAGGATCTTGAAATCTGGTTTGCACAGACGGATTGGGCTCTCAGCCCTTCCATTTCAAAAAAGTCCTTGGAGGAATCCATGGATCAAATGGCCCAATTGGGAATTCTCAAGTCCAGTCAGACGTATGAAGATTTTCTAATTGTAGAAAAAATCGATTTACTTGATTAAGCCTTTGACAAAGAAACAGATACTGTAGTCCCCTTACCCAATGTACTTTCTATGGCTAATTGACCTCCGTTCATCTTAATAAATTCCTTACAGATCTGTAGACCTAGACCTGATCCCTGCTCGGCTAATGTCCCCGGCTTTGAATCTGTGAGGATGATCTTTTCAGAGAGAATATGATTGATTTGAGATTGCATCATTCCTACACCTTGATCTGTGACAAAAAGAGTAACTTTTGAGTTGGATTCCAAGGTTCCCAGTATCACTTGATCTCCCAGTTTAGAAAATTTCACTGCATTGGCAATTAAATTTCGAATTGCTATTTGAATTAAATCAGGGTCTGCCAATACCGATGTGTGACTTTCAAATTCTCTTGAGATGATAATTCCTTTCTGTTCCAGCTGTGGCGAAATAAGATTTAAAGTAGAATCAACCAATTCGGAATAGGTGATGGACTTTTTATTCAGTTTGAACCCATCCATCTGAGCGATAGACCACTTCAAGGTATTATTTAGGGTGAGGTACACACCATCAATGTCTTTTTTGAGACTTTGGATCAAGATTTCAAACTCCTCTTTGTCAATATCACCCTCCAAAAGTAAATCAATGCAAGTTTTGACTTGACCGACGGGACCTCTGAGATCATGTCCTAAGATTGAAAAGAGTTTGTTCTTGGTTTGGTTTATTTTCTCAAGTTCCTGGGATTTTAGAGCTAAATCATGATTCTGTTCCCATGTCTTTTTATTAAGCCGAATCAACCAAATACCAAGTGCCAATATCAAAACTCCAGCAGTACTTAAAACCCAAATAATTCCATTGATAAATTGAATACGATTTGCCTGATTTTCATTTTGAACAAGAAGCAATTCAAGTTCTGATTTTTTGAGACCGTCCTGAAACATTCCTTGTTGCAAGGCCAATCGATCTTTACTTTTCTGATTCAATAACGAATCATTAAGCAATAGATACTTGGACTGCTCTTCATAGGCTTGCCGTATATCCCCTTTCGCCTCGTAGACTTGAGCCAAATATTTATGTAATGTAGTAAGCTCATCCAAGAACGAATTTTCCGCCGCTAGTGCTACCCCTGATTTAAGGTAAGTTTCGGCCTCGTCGAGCCTTCCTTGCCGCAGCAATGTATGCCCAAGACGATGTAAAAGTGTAGCTTTAAAAGTTAAAATACCCTGAATTTCAGCTGTTTCAAGTGATTTTCGAAAAGTAGCTTCTGCTAGATCGAGTTGATTTTTCTCCAAATAAACATCACCTCTAATGCGGTAGGCAAAAGAAAGTAGATACGGCTCGCCCGCTTCCTCATTGGTAGAAATTGATTTATTGGCGTAATATAATGCCGAGTCCAGTTCGCCTAGTTGGACAAAATTAAATCCCACATTATTTAAACTCCGAATCTGTGTGTATAGATCATTGGTAGATTTGGCCAACGCATAGGCTTTTTTGAACTGATTGATAGCCATCTGGAAATTTTGCTGCTCATAGTAGAGCGCACCCATTGTATTCAAGATTCGCCCAGCTTGTTTATCATCGGACGCTTGCATAGCAAGTTGATACGCTTTTTCGGCATAGTCGAAACTCATCTGCCACTGCCCACGTCGGTAATAAATCCAACTCAAATTCTCTTTTGCTTTGGCTTCCCCTCGCCTATTCTTCAAATCGATAGATAGTTGCTCCGCCTCTTCAGAGTAAGCCAAGGCCTCTGCCTGAGACACTTCTCTCAAGTTGGACCCTAGTTCGTTCAGAATAGATATTCTTGCTAACCCTTCAGAGGATTGCAAAACTGATCTTAGGCTATCGGTATCAAGAGTTTGTGCAAAACTCTGATATGTGAAAAACCAAAATAATATAGCAATAAAGGCAAGAAATTTATTCAAGGGTCTAACAAATCAATATAGTTTAAAAATAGGCATATTCCCACCTAAATGCACTAGTTTCATATAGGAAATGTCAGAAAAAAAAAAATTGAAAAATGAGGTTTAGTATTTAAGTTCACTCCAATCCCAATCTTTGTTGATTTGAGAAATAGCATGATGAGCAGTAAGATCATACTGACAGGGTACAATCGAGATAAAATTGTTTGCAATCGCCCACTCATCATTGTCTTCACCTTTGTCAAAGTTCACAAAGTTACCCGCCATCCAAAAATATTTTCTTCCGGTCGGATCATATCGCTCAGAAAACTCTTCTTGCCATCTGGCATCCGCTTGGCGTACTATTTTTATCCCTTGAATTGGTTGATTTTGCTTAGGTGGAAAATTTACATTGAGTGCAATTCCCTTTGGAATCCCATTTTCAAGCACTTGTCTTGCTATTTTTTCAATCCATTCTTCTATATGCGAAAAATCAGCTTTGGAAGAATAATCACACAAACTAAATCCAATCGATGGAAAGCCCTCAATTGCACCTTCTATTGCAGCTGACATAGTGCCCGAATAAAGTACCGATATCGAAGTATTTGAACCATGATTTACACCACTTACCACCAAATCTGGAGTACGATTTTTTAGGACATAATGCTTTGCTAATTTGACGCAGTCGGCAGGAGTACCACTGGATTTGTAAGCTTGAATGTCTGGAAAAATATCTTCTTCCACAAGCCGAAGCGTTTCACCAATAGTAATTGCATGTCCCATGCCCGATTGAGGGCTGTCGGGAGCTACTACTATTACCTCCCCAATTTTTTTCATTACAGATACCAGTACACGTATTCCTTTGGAGGTAATTCCATCGTCGTTGGAGACGAGTATTAATGGTTTAGACATTATTTTTTATTAAGTTCATTGTAATAAGCTGTGATCCTAAGCAAATCGCCACGTTTGTCATGTTCCAGTCTGTTCTTTCTCATGAAAAGGCTGACTTCTTCTTCATGTCCAGATAGCATGTCAAACAAATCCTTCTTTTTTAAGCTATAGCGCTCGATGCCTCCATTTTTGAAAAAATAATAATTAAAAGCTAATCGATAACCAACCATCGTGGATGGCCCCCAGAAAGGATTCATTCCCATATTCATCGCCCCCATGTTTCTGGAATCTGTAGCAATGTATTCTCTGCAAAGCAAGGCGACATTTTCTCCTTCAGTAAGTACTTCAAAGAATATTGGCGTTTCATAATCTGCATTGAGCGCGTATGGCAAAGAGTAAAACTTACGCATCCCCCCAAATACTTCATCAAAGATTTCGAAATTGGAGACATTTGATGCTGTAAAAGTGGTGATTGTCTCATTTTGAAGTTGGACGAGATTATTCACCAAATCGTATTTTACCAAACCTGTAAAAACCTTACCATCCGTTCCGTAAATATTTCCTTTGTGGTAAATCTGAGAAGGAAATTGATTTTGAGCAGATGCTATCCCCACTCCTACAAAGAGGAGAAAGGAAGCTGCCCATAATTTAATTTTTGTGCTTTTCATTATTCCCTTTGTTACGTAATTACACCAAGTCAGTTTTTCGAATTATCTAGCAACTTTTTGATTTCGGTCAATAAACAACGATCTATTTTAGAATAGTATGACCCATTTTATCTCTTTTGGTTTGAAGATAGCGCTCGTTGTGAGGGTTAGGAAGTATCTCGATAGGCAATTGTTCTACGATTTCCAGACCATAACCCAATAGCCCTACTCTTTTTGTCGGATTATTGGATATCAATCGGAGCTTGGAAACTCCCAGATCTCGTAATATCTGTGCGCCGACACCATAATCTCTGCCATCCATCGGAAGTCCCAACGCCAAGTTTGCTTGCACAGTATCCATTCCTTGCTCCTGAAGCTTGTAAGCCTTTAGCTTATTGATTAGACCTATTCCTCTTCCTTCCTGATTCATATATAAAATCACACCTTTCCCTTCTTGTTCGACCATTTGCATAGCATTCTGTAGCTGCGGTCCACAGTCGCATCGGCAAGACCCAAATATATCTCCTGTGACACAGGAGGAATGTACCCGAACCATAATTGGCTCATCGACTGTCCAAGTGCCCTTGATCAGCGCCAAGTGAATCTCTTCGGTATTGGTCTGACGAAAGGCGATCAAATCAAAATCGCCGAATGTAGTCGGAAGCTCAACCCCAATTTCCCGTTTGATCAACGATTCGTTTTTCAATCGATAAGCAATGAGGTCCTTTATGGAAATAAGTTTGAGATTGAATTTCTTTGCAACATGTACCAAATCAGGAAGTCTAGCCATGGTGCCATCTTCATTCATAATCTCTACGAGAACTCCAGCCGGTGAAAATCCCGCCAATCTAGCCAAATCAATGGCAGCTTCGGTATGTCCTGCTCGTCGGAGAACTCCCCCGCGTTTGGCTTTCAATGGAAAAATATGTCCTGGCTTGCCCAGTTCTGATGGATGAATCGAATCATCGACTAATGCCTTGATAGTTTTGGCTCGATCCGAAGCCGATATCCCTGTAGTACATCCGTGGCCTACTAAATCAACGGATACAGTGAAGGGTGTTTCAAAAGCCGCTGTGTTGCTACCCACCATCAATTCAAGACCAAGTTGCTCGCATCGATCCTCAATCAATGGCGCACAGATCAATCCGCGGCCATGGGTGGCCATAAAGTTTACTATCTCGGGTGTAATGGACTCTGCGGCACAGACAAAATCGCCTTCATTTTCGCGATCTTCGTCATCGACAACTATGATTACTTCTCCTCTTTTGATGGCTTCGATTGCATCTTCAATCGGATCAAGATTTATATTTTCCACAAACTTGGGGTTATAGTATTATTGCGGGTGCAAAATTACACGCTTTAATGTTAAAACAGGAGTACACCAAATAAAGTTTGGAATCAACCAATCACAATGCCCAGCTCACGATCAATCTCCAGTTGTACTTTTTTTAATTCAAAATAAAGTTCTTGAAAACCAATAATTTGCTGATCCGGCATTTTCTCCAATTCCGCATTTTTAAGTTTCTGTTTTGCCTCTTCCATCATCTTTTGAACCATCTTTTTTTTGAGTCTCAAGATGCTTTTATACCCGGTAGTTGACAGATCATCTGATTCCTTATTGATAATAATTTTATGCTTATCTGCCCAGTGAACTGATACTTCATATCGCAATGTGATTAAATCAATCACTTCTTTTTGTATTTCCTGATCTCCTAATCCTATGAAATAGTCTGCTGAGGGCACTTCACCATTCACTAAGGCTGTTCGATACAATTTCAGTATTTTGGTGTAGACTGGAGTGGTGAATTCCAGATCTTCAGTCTCGGACAACAAATAATTTGAAAGCGAAATTTCTTGTTCAAAGAGAATTTGGGTTCCGTAATTCACCAAAAGTCGAACCATCTCACGTTCTTGGATTCGAAGGATTTCTTCTATTGATGTCTCTGTTTCAGCAGGAATAATTTCCTGTATCGCTGCCTCCGCTTCGACGTCCAGCTTTTGCTTATTGTAAGTTTCTTTTTGAGTCTTAAGAATGGATTTATTCAATTCTGCATGAATAATTCCCTCTTCTATCTCCAAAAGATTGGAAGCTTCCTTAGCATAAACAGATCGGATAATCGGATCAGGAATCTTACTAATGCTCAATACCACTTCACGGATTACTTCAGCCTTCCGAATCGGGTCTCGGGCATATTCATCTTGATAAAGCCCTATTTTGAATCCGATGAAATCACGACTATTGGAAGCCAAATAGGCTTGAAATGCTTCAGTGCCAACTTTCCTGGAATAACTATCCGGATCCTCACCATCTGGAAAAACTACGGCTTTGACATTTAGCCCACCCTCCAGTAGCAAATCTATTCCTCGAAGAGATGCTTTTATTCCTGCCGAGTCACCATCATAAAGCACAGTCACCTGATTGGTAAACCGCTTGATCAACTTAATCTGACCATCGGTAAGGGAAGTACCTGAGGAAGCAACCACATTTTCGATTCCGGACAGATGCATGGAAACCACGTCTGTGTAGCCTTCTACCAAAAAGCAATTGTCCTGATCTCGAATCGCTTTTTTAGCCTGAAACATCCCATAAAGCACATCACTCTTATGATAGACTGGCGTTTCAGGAGAATTGATGTATTTGGGTTGGGTCTTGTCTTTGGTAAGAATTCGCGCTCCAAAGCCAATCGGCTTACCACTGATATTATGAATTGGGAAAATGACCCGATTTCGAAATCGGTCGTACACGCGGGTGGCATCGCCCTCTTTCTGGAGTATCAAACCTGCTTTCAGCAATATATCTTCTTGAAATCCTGCTGATTTGGCGGCTTTCAATAGATTATCCCAACCGTCAAGTGCGTAGCCCAAATCAAATTTTTCGATAATTGCCGAAGTGAATCCCCGCTCTTTGAAGTAGCTCAAGCCGATAGATCTACCTTCTTGGGTTTGAAGACTTTTTACAAAAAAATCTCTGGCGAAACCGAGTGCTATAAACAAACTCTCTCGCTCACTTTGGGCCAGATTCTGCTCCGGCGTGCGATCTTGGTCTTCTTCTACTTCTATTCCGTATTTACCAGCCAGATGTCGGATCGCTTCCTGAAATCCGATTCCCTCGATATCCATCACAAATTGGATAGGATCACCGGCTTTACCACATCCAAAGCATTTATAGATTTGCTTGGCAGGAGATATGGAAAAAGAAGGTGATTTTTCTGCGTGAAAAGGGCAGCAGGCCAAGAGATTCTGACCTTTCTTTTTCAAGGGAACATAATCACCCACCACCTCTTCGATGTCCATCCGTTCTTTGACCTTGTCTGAGGTAAGCTTACTGATTCCCATAATTTGATAATTATTGCAAAGGTAATTGCTGTGTTTTTGAATCTTTGCCAAAGATGCCAGAACTATTTTCTTTATCCCTAGGTTAAATTCCAATACATATTCAAAGCCGCTTCGTAAAGAGCATGAGATGCTCTAAATTGCGAAAAATTTCCAAAATTACCCATGCAATTAACACAGGACGCAATTCTAAAAGCCCTTTCCCGAGTCCAAGATCCAGATCTAAAAAAGGATCTTGTCACCTTGGGAATGATCCAGAAAATTGAGATCAACGACAACAAAGTTCGCTTCAACGTCGTGCTCACTACCCCTGCTTGCCCATTGAAGGAAATAATCAAAAATAACTGTCTGGAAGAGCTGGAAAAGGATTTTGGAAAGGGAATTACTTGGGATTTGAATATGACCTCCAATGTAACTACCATCCGGGACGATACACCACTGCTGCCACAAGTGAAGAATATTATTGCAATTGCATCAGGAAAAGGTGGCGTCGGCAAGTCTACCACAGCCGTCAATCTAGCAGTTGCCCTCGCACAATCAGGCGCAAAAGTGGGATTGATTGATGCGGATATCTCAGGCCCGTCTATCCCTACCATGTTTAATGTGGAAGGTGAACAGCCAGCAGTGACCAAAGTGGGCGAAAAAAACATTATAATTCCGATCTCTCAATACGGCGTAAAATTAATGTCCATTGGATTTCTCACCCCAACGGATAGCGCTGTGGTATGGAGAGGACCTATGGCAAGCTCGGCTTTACGACAATTCATTTCGGATGTCGATTGGGGCGAACTGGATTACCTACTTATAGATTTGCCTCCGGGGACTTCAGATATTCACTTAACCATGGTACAGACCCTTCCGGTGACGGGTGCAGTGATCGTAACTACTCCCCAAAAAGTAGCACTTGCCGATGCCAGTAAGGGATTGTCAATGTTTATACAGCCACAAATTAACGTACCTATCTTAGGTGTTATTGAAAATATGGCTTATTTTACACCCGAAGAATTACCGGATAACAAATACTACTTATTTGGTAAAGAAGGAGGAAGGAGATTAGCAGAGAAGTATGAAGTCCCATTCCTAGGGGAAGTACCTATCATACAAAGCATCCGTGAAAGCGGAGATACGGGTTTTCCCGCAGTAATGAAAAATGGCCTGACCCAAGAAGCTTACACGCACTTAGCGCAAGAAGTAGCCAGACAAGTAGCCATCAGAAATGCCTCACACGGCAAAACGGCAATAGTTGAGATGAAATCTTAAATAAATATGACTCCAGACCTTAGAGAACAAATAGAATTTGCACTTGACACGATACGACCTTATCTGGAAGCAGACGGAGGCAATGTCCGAGTGGTAGAACTGACAGACGATCGAGTTTTAAAAATAGAATTGCTTGGGAATTGTGGAACCTGTCCTATGTCCACTATGACTTTAAAAGCAGGTGTAGAAGAAGCCATAAAAAGAGCTATACCAGAAATTGTCCGGGTAGAAGCAGTAAATCTCACAGAAGCGTAATTTTCCTATTTGATGACAAAATGGCTTGGGTTTTTTAAAAAAACCATCTTCCTTCTTTTTGGAGCGATTCAAATTTTTAGTCAAGTTGAAGGTCAGCAATTCCAAACGGTCAACGTCACAGGAAGTCTAGGCAATACGTCCACTCATGATCATAGTGAGAAATGCGGGCATGGCATACTAGAAGCTAAGCTGGAAAATGAAATGGGCTATTTTGGATCCAAATCATTTTTCGAATCGTGGGTAGATCAAAAAATCGAAGCCAGAAGCAATCAACCTCAGATTTTAGCGAAAACTCAAGCGGAAGTACGATTAATCCCGGTGGTAGTACATGTGATTCATAACGGCCAAAGTGAAGGTATTGGAACAAACGTGCCTTTGAGTCAGATTGAAGCCCAAATCCGAGTTTTGAATGAAGACTTCAATAGACAAAACTCCGACGCAAACAGAACTCCCGCCGAATTCCTTCCTGTAGCCGGAGATGCCAATATCCAATTTGTCCTTGCAAAACAAGATCCTTTTGGACTGCCAACAAATGGAGTAGTACGAATTCAGGGGCCAAATGCCACGTATTCTCCCGATGATGCGACATTGATCGGGCAATTGTCCCAATGGGATCCTTCAACCTATATGAATATGTGGGTTGTACCATTAGTTCAGCCATTTATAGGATATGCATCCTTTCCAGTTTCTAATTTACCAGGTTTGAATTTTCCTGTAACTACTACAATCACCGACGGGGTCACGATTGATTACCGTTTTTTTGGAATAGACGGAAGTTCTATCTCAGCTTCTTTAGGCAGAACTGCCACTCATGAGGTTGGCCACTATTTAGGATTGCGGCATATATGGGGCGACGGAGGTTGCGGAGTAGATGACTTTGTGGCTGATACGCCCCTTCAGGACAATTCGAATACTATTTGCAATGCTAGTCCCGCCCGAATTAGCTGTGGGTCAAATGATATGATCCAAAATTACATGGATTATACGCCTGATGCATGTATGAATTTATTCACTGTTGGTCAAATCGAACGATTCAATATAGTCCTCGCCAACAGTCCAAGGCGTATTAGTTTGGTCAATAACAGAGCTACAGTCGCTCCAATTTTAGCAGATGTGGATTTGGCGATTTCCAGAATATTACAGCCTACAGAATTTGCATGCGCCACCACTGTTAATCCAAGGATCGAACTTTTGAATGCCGGCAACAATCTCCTGACTTCAGGAAGAGTGGAACTTCGTCAGAATGGAAACTTACTCGAAAGCAAGCGATTTACTTTTTCACTGGGCACAGGGCAGAGCGTATCTGTTACATTTAATTCCTTCAATCTAGTGCCAGGAACTAATACAATCGAATATAAAGTCACTCAAGCCAACGATCAAGTTGATTCAAACCCTGATAACAGCACCAGATCTATCAATCCTGTACTGCAAGCTACGATCGCTTTGCCCTATGTCTATTCTTTTGGCAATTTCCCGTCTCCATGGACTATTACCAATCCAGACGAAGGTTTTGGCTGGGAAAGAACATCACTCCAAATCTCAGGACAAACCCAGGATCTAATCTATGTCCGCAACTATGAGTACGAAGGTCCGGGTCAGCTCGATTATTTCATATCACCGATCATCAACCTAAGCGAAAATCCAAATGCCCAGCTGGTATTTGAAGTAGCACACTCTCCTTATGATCAGCCTGGATTCCAAGATCGTCTGATAGTAGCAGTTTCTCAGGATTGTGGAAACACCTTTGACATTGCGAACGCTACTTATTCGAAAAGCGGATTTCGATTAGAGACCTCTCCATCTACTTTAGATGAATTCATTCCTTCTAACAATGATCAATTCAGAACTGAAATTGTAAATCTTGCGCCTTTTGCCTCCCTAGGCTCGGTAAGGATCGCTTTGATCAATGAAAATTCTTTTGGAAATAACATCTACGTAAAAAATCTTAGAATTTTACCAACGGAAGAATTGAACTATGAAATCAAAATTGAGGATCTAATCGCACCTTCTCCTGTATCGGATGGGACACATGAAAATGAAATTATTCGGTTAAGAAATACCGGTAATCTTCCAATATCAGAATTCCTGTTTTCCAGAAGTACAAATGGATCACCTTTACAGACCTTTGTGGCAGGGGGAAACGCTGTCAATAGTGGCCAAACAGTCAATCTTACGACGGATAATAGTACCACAGATGGACTAAATAAGCTAGACTTTATAATTTTCGAACCTAATTTCGATCAAAATTCAGGAAATTCTGATAGTTATACATCGTATGCTCTTGAAGATCGTACTACTACCATAGTGCCTTGGAGACAGAACTTCAACAACAGCTCTCAACTCAACCCATGGCTGACCATTAATCCTCAAAATAATTCTACCGCTTGGACCAGTACCAGCATAGCAAACGGAAGCGGGCCAAATAATGCAGCGAGGGTTCTGACCTTAGCGAATGATGATTCCTATTGGCTGGCATCACCTATTTTTGATTTGACAGTAAGCAGACAGGCAAGCATATTCTTCGACTATGCTGTAGGTCAGGTCAGCCCGGGAACCAGGCTCAAACTTCTCGCAAGCGACGATGCAGGTGAAACCTATTCCGAAGTGTGGTCTGCCACCGGAGCAGAATTATCGACTACTGCAGTGGGCGAAGCAAACCCGAACAACGCAAACGATTATGTGCGAAAGTATGTGAATCTCACAGATTTCGCAGGTGAAGGTAAAAAACAGGTTCGAATAGCATTTGTTTTGGAGGGCGGAACTGTCATAGATTCCCCACTATTCTTGGACAATGTCGAGCTATTCTTAAATGCCAATCCAAATCCTGTGATTCCGGCCGAAGGAATGACTGTATTATATCCCAACCCTGCTACAGATATTTTCAACCTTGCTTTCAACTTACCACGATTGGAAAATGTGACCATTCAAGTGATCTCCACTTCGGGAGCGGTGGTACAGGAGATTGAATATCCTAATACCCTCAACCAAACATATTCCTTTAGTACATCTCTATTCTCGCCGGGAGTATTTATTATCAAAATCACCAGTGATACGATACGGGATACCAGAAGATTAATCATCAATTAGAATCAAAATAAGCCGAAAAAAACCACTTCGGCTTATTTTTTGAATAGTTAAAATACAAGATTTTGAAAAGACCTTCGTTGGTAGGATTCAAATTTCCCAATATCTTTAGCTTACAATATCCCAATCGAGAATCTCTCCCACTTGCTTTGAAAAAAATACTCATCACGCTATCTATTATTTTTGGACTGTCGATTTTACTCGGCGCCCTATTTTTGAAAGTGTATTTACCAATGTACACCAATCACGGAGAAACCGTCTCAGTCCCTGATTTATCGGGATATACCTTCAAGGAAGGAGTTACTGTCTTAGAAAGTTCAGGACTCCAATACGAAGTCTCTATAGATTCAAGTTTTAGTATGGAAGAAAAGCCTCTGGCAATTCTAAAGCAGATTCCCGACGCTGAAAGCCAAGTGAAAAGAGGACGAAAAATTTACCTGACGCTAAATGCTCGTAATCCTCCTATGCTGAAAATGCCAAATTTGGTGAATACCCTACTAAAAAACTCACAAGAGATTTTGTCAAACATGGGTTTGGAACGTGGGGAAATAGTTTATATCCCAGATATTGGAATCAATGTGGTCTTAGGTCAAAGATACCAAGGTATAGATATCAAAGAGGGCGCTGAGATCCCAAAAGGTGCAAGAATAGACCTTATGGTTGGAGATGGCAATGGAAATCAAATCTTGACTGTCCCCAGTCTGATCGGAATGGATGAAATAGATGCAGAATTTTTGATATTAGGCTCAAGTCTTCGGATTGGAGAGAAATATTTTGTAGAAAATGATTCGGTGGCTCCAGGGAAAGTTTTTCGTCAGTCTCCTTCATCCAATCTTCAAGTAAAGACCGGTGAATTGATCGATATCTGGATTGCAAAGGAAGACTAGAAAATCGATGGGCAATAGACGCTACATATTTCGTTTGTTTGGGCTTTTAGTGGGATTATTTACAATCGCACAAGCTCATGGACAATTTGTGGAGTTTGCACCTATTCCCAATTCCAAATTAAAAACGCTTTCTCCTTCTGAAAGTAGATTTAGACTTCAAAACAATAATACAATTCCCTTTTGGGATGATTTCTCCGGAGGTTTGGATACGTTGAAATGGACGTTTTCCGGAACTTCTTATACAGAAACTATCGGGATAAATGCACCTTCCATTGGGATGCTTCTATTTGATGGAGTAGACCAAAATGGTGCACCATACTCTTTGATGCAAACTGAGCAGGGAAATGCAGATCGAGTAACGTCAAAGCCCTTCAATTTAAGTCCAATATCTGCGGTAAATCAAAGTAGCCTTTTCCTAAGTTTCTATTGGCAAGCTGGCGGAAGAGGAGAACTGCCGGATGAAAACGATCAGCTTACTCTTCAATTCTTAAATCAGGAAGGGAGTTGGATCACTGTTTGGAAGCAATTAGGCGGAGTTGCTTTGGATCGAAACCGGTTTACAGAAGCAAAGATTCAAGTGCTTCCAGACTTCCAACATGAGGCTTTTCAGTTTCGCTTCTTCACCGAAGGCCGACTTTCAGGGCCGTTTGACAGTTGGTTGGTAGATTACGTTTATTTCAACACAGGACGCACAGCGGGAGAAAGCAGCTTTCCAGACCGTAGCTTAACTCGTAGAAACGAGCTTCGGCTAGGAGACTATGGCGCATATCCACTAGCCTTGTTAGAGAGAAATCAAAACGATGAATGGTCAACAGTAACAAATGAGTTTCTAAATCTGGAGAATCGATTTCGAGCAATGGAATATTCCATTATTGTACGAGAAACAACGGATGGGAACATTTTAACAATCAATCAAAACACTCCTTTCAATCCAGTTCCAAACTCAAAAGAACGTCGGGTTTTCTCGAGCAGAACTTTCGAAGATATCCCTATTCCAGATCGGGAGACAGAATTGGAAATTAAAACTGAGTTGACCACAGGTGATCGGATTCTTTTCACTGTGAATGCAGGTGATACCACCCGGTTTGAGCGTGTTGATTTCCGGTCAAATGATGAGGTCAGCAGTTATTTTCCATTGCGGGATTTCCTGGCTTATGATAATGGATCGGCTGATTATGCAGCAGGCATCAATCAAAAATCCGGTCAATTGGCTGTCCAGTATCAAGTGCCCGAGGAGGTGTTTTTGAAGGGTATTTCGATCAACTTCACCAATCCAAGACAGGCAAATCAAGCGATAGATGTTTTGATCTGGAAAGAACTCGGTCAAGAGCCGATTTTTCGAAGAGAAGATTTGATCCCGGTAAAAGATGCCAATGAGGAATTTATTTACTACTCACTTGACACCAATATCAGGGTGAATGAGACATTTTACATCGGCTTTGCGCAGTTTTCAGATGATTTTATATTTGTCGGACTGGACAAGACCAATGACTTCGGAGATCGGATATTTTACAATGTTGTGGGCGCCTGGACGCAGAATGAAGAGGTAAAAGGATCGTTGATGATCAGACCTCACATGAGTCTTTTGGCTCCATTTGCAGAAAGCATTCTTCCGGATAGCAACCTTAGAATATATCCCAATCCAGTCGAAAACTACCTGAATTTAGAAGGTGTCTTAGGTACTGTCCGAATCTTCGATACGTTCGGAAGGGAGATATTTTTAGAGCGTGAGGTAACAACCAAAGGGGAAATTGTTAATTTTAGCGGTCAGCGTCCCGGGATCTATGTCCTCAACGTGACTAACATGAATGGAATTGAATCATTTAGAATACTAGTAAAATGAACTTATGGAAGATATCTCAGTACAAGACCTTAAGCAAAGATTAGACAATAAAGACAAGTTTCTCTTTCTGGATGTCCGTGAGGATTGGGAATATGAGGAGGATAATCTTGGTGCAAAAAACATCCCTTTGAGCGAATTACCAACTCGTCTGGATGAATTGGAGGACTTTAAAGACTCCGAAATCATCGTTCATTGCAGATCAGGTGCAAGAAGCGCAAATGCCAAAAATTTCTTGACTTCAAAAGGATTTAGCCAAGTGCGAAATACCTTGGGGGGTATCATAGCTTACAGGGATTTATAAGAATTTCAGTTTTCCTTTTATTTGAAAATAAAAGGCTGCGGCGAAAAACACAGAATAAAAATCAAGATGGCGAGCCAACCAATGGCTTGCCTTTTTTTATCCAATTGCCGGAAATCCGAAACCTCCGGATGATTGATTCCCATCACACGGCCAAGTAGAAAACCATAAAATAACCAACCATGATATCCCTCCCATTCGGGCATTACAAAGGCCACACCGTACTGAAATGCGGCAATCGACAAAATCATAGCCAATCGAGATTGTATGCTCAAACCGGCTTTGGAATAGCAAATAAATAGAAAACCTAAATATAGGGGGATTCTAAAGATCAATTCATTCAAAGGTAAACTTGGACTGATTATCCCCACTCCGGCATAGCCAATAAACAACGTGAATGCCGACAGGGAAATCTCTCGATATCGCTTAGGAAACAGCCCAAAGATGACATGCCCACCATCCAGTTGACCAATAGGAAGCAAATTCAAAGCGGTGAAAAACAAGGCCAAATAACCCGCAAAAAGATAGGGATAGTGAATCATCTCGGACATTGGCGGAAGTAACTTTGGATCAGCCAAAAGACTTCCCATTGCCTCAAACAATAAATTGTTACCTAGCTCAAACTCCAAAACTTCCTCACCGTATCCCTTAAACTCTGGATCTGCATATTCAGGGTGAATGGCATAGATATAATCAGGTTCGGGTAAGGTCAGAAAACCATAGGCAAGGACGAATAATGCAACTACAAAACCTGCCAATGGGCCTGCCACTCCGATATCGAAGAATTTCTTTCGACTATTCACCCCCCCTTTCATCTGAATCACCGCTCCGAAAGTTCCAATAGATGGAGCACCGATAAAACCCAACCAACCCGGAATAAAGAAAGGCAAGGTGCATTTCACTTTGTGGTAGATAGAAGTGAAGAAATGACCTAACTCGTGAATCAATAAAATACCTATAAATGGAACGGAATAAGCCATTGACTTCCAGAAGTATTCCCACGTTAGAAAATCGTCGCCTGAAGACATTATAGACTTCCCATAGACCCATTCCCCTCCTGCAAATGTGGTAGTAATCAGTGTGACAAGAAATAAAAGACCATGCCTCAGGTATTCTTTATTGCTATACATTCTTGAAGAAATCAAAAATCACTTCTGGACCTGTTACATGAATTGTTTGAATTCCGGCTTCAGTTGCACCTTTAACATTTGCAGGCAAATCATCGAAAAAAATCACTCGATCAGGAGTAGTATGAAGTTCCTTCACTAGCCGCTCATAGATTTCGAGACTTGGTTTGGCAAGTCCCATCTCATGGCTGAGAAACACCCAGTCAAATATTGGATCAAAGTTTTCAAGTCCATGATCAGCCTTCAAGATTTCATTGACTTTTAGAATATGGATATGATTGGTGTTGCTGAGCACTCCTACCTGATAAATATTTCGAAGTTTTTTTACCAAATCCAGGCGCTCTGCAGGAATTTTTCCGAGCAGACTATTCCATAGGAAATCTACTTTTTGATCGGTCCAATCTGCTTCAAAATAAGCACGAACTTCATCCCGAAACCGGGAAGAATTGATGAGTCCTTTTTCGTATTCTTTGTGAAAATCAGTACGATAAAAGTCGTCAACCTTCGCATGAATGGCCTCTGGGAGTTCCTGTTTGATTCGGCTGAGAGAGCCATGGTAATCGATGTCGATGATGACATTTCCGAGGTCAAAAATTAAAAAGTCCGCGTCCAGCGATTTATTCATTAGAAATTGGGTTGTGTATATCCCTTCAAATATGTAACATTGCACCTCGAAAACCAAGGTTTTGAGCCAAAAGAGGTTTAAAAAGTGGTTTTGGGATTAGGACCGATGGCGATCGGCAGGTTAGAGCAACTGACTCTCCCGATGACTATCGGGACAGTAGGTGTTGGTCAAAGTAAAAAAAAATTAGGGCCTATAGCTCTGCCGATGGCGATCGGTAGGTTAGTGCAACTGACTCTCCCGATGACTATCGGGACAGTAGGTGTTGGTCAAAGTAAAAAAAAATTAGGGCCTATAGCTCTGCCGATGGCGATCGGCAGGTTAGTGCAACTGACTCTCCCGATGACTATCGGGTCAGTAGGTGTTGGTCAAAGTAAAAAAAATTAGGGCCTATAGC